>ERZ809296.985-NODE-985-length-37471-cov-7.108403_pt1 | contig 37471 bp, 33 predicted proteins | sample MGYA00520511_ERZ809296 | MGnify/ENA primary metagenome ERZ809296 (study PRJEB31576, sample SAMEA3212662) | Homo sapiens | biome: human-gut; feature: human gut; material: fecal | place: Sweden | collected 2012 ...
ACATGTCACCCTCGACCTGCCCCTGCCGGCTGCCGAGCGCACCGAGCCCACCCCGGAGCCCGACACGACCGTCGTCGAGACCGTCCTGAACATCGAGCTGCCTGACGGCGACGACACCGAGGCTCGTCGCCCCCGCCGTGAGCGCGGCCGCCGTGGTCGTCGCGACCGTGAGAACCGCGAGAACCGTGGCGACGGCCGTGAGAACCGCGAGAACCGTGGCGAGGGCCGCGAGAACCGCGAGAACCGTGGCGACGGCCGTGAGAATCGCGAGAACCGCCCCGCGCGCGGCGGCGAGGACAACCTTGCGCCGATCGCCGGCATCCTCGACATCCAGGAAAACCACGCCTTCGTCCGCACCTCCGGCTACCTGCCCGGCCCGAACGACGTCTACGTGACGCTTGGCAATGTGCGCCGCTGGGGCCTGCGCGCCGGTGACGCGGTCGCCGGTGCCGTGCGCCTGCCCCGCGAGGGTGAGCGTCAGCGCCAGAAGTACAACGCCCTCGTGCGCGTTGACTCCGTCAACGGTATGACGATCGAGCAGGCGCAGGCGCGCCGCGAGTTCGGCAAGCTGACCCCGGTCTACCCCTCCGAGCAGCTGCGTATGGAGACCTCTCCCAAGGCCTACACGCCGCGAGTCATCGACCTGGTCGCCCCCGTCGGCAAGGGCCAGCGTGGCCTCATCGTCTCCCCGCCCAAGGCCGGTAAGACCATGGTCATCCAGCAGATGGCCAAGGCCATTGAGCTGAACAACCCCGAGGTGCACCTCATGGTCGTCCTGGTGGACGAGCGCCCCGAAGAGGTTACCGACATGCGCTCGATCGTCAAGGGCGAGGTCATCGCCTCCACCTTCGACCGTCCCGCATCGGACCACACGACCGTCGCCGAGCTCGCGATCGAGCGCGCCAAGCGCCTCGTCGAGCTGGGCCAGGATGTCGTCGTCCTCCTCGACTCGCTCACGCGTCTGTCCCGCGCCTACAACCTGGCTGCGCCCGCCTCGGGCCGTATCCTCTCCGGTGGCGTGGACGCGTCCGCGCTGTATCCGCCCAAGAAGTTCTTCGGCGCTGCCCGCAACATCTCCGAGGGCGGCTCGCTGACGATTATCGCTTCCGCCCTCGTGGAGACCGGCTCGAAGATGGACGAGGTCATCTTCGAGGAGTTCAAGGGCACCGGCAACATGGAGCTGCGCCTGTCGCGTCAGCTCGCCGAGCGCCGTATCTTCCCCGCGATCGATCTCAACGCGTCGGGTACCCGTCGCGAGGAGCTCCTCTTCAAGCCCGAGGAGCTGCGCATCATGTGGAGGCTCCGCCGCGTCCTGGGCACCCTCGATCAGCAGCAGGGCCTCGAGCTGGTCCTCGACAAGCTCAAGGAAACCCAGTCCAACGCTGAGTTCCTGATGCTCATTCAGAAGACGACGCCCTCCGAGTGATCGGCGGGTGAGCGCGGGGCGAGTGGTGAGAGCCGCTCGCCCCGTTTTCTTGTCAGGCCTGCTCGCGAGTACCGGACAACTGATGAGGGCCTGTGTCAGACTTGGGGCATGGTGAACATGGCGCCGAATTCGATCAGTGCGCAGGCGACACAGGAGAACTCACGCCGATCCTGGAGCAGTGTGCGCGGATTTGCGCGCCTCGTGCTGGGTCTTGTGCTCGTGCTTCCGGCTCCGCTTCAGCTGGGATTCGCCTTCTATGATCGGGCCCTTCATGGGGGCGGGGATGGGCTGGACTGGCCGCATTGGACCGGATGGGTCATGGTGCTCTGCGGAATCGGCGTGCTGTCGCGCGGCGTCGGTCTACGGCGCTCGGGGCGTCAGAAGATGACGGAGATCGCCGAGAAGTGGGCGGCCTTGGAGAGGCAGCGCTCAGAGGTCGAGCGCGTGTTTTCCACGCTCGTCGGCGCTGGGCACTACGAGGTCGGACTGACAGCGCGCCACGAGCACGCCCGAGCTGAACGCGCCAGGGTTGGCGCTCGGATCGCTGCGCACAGGTCACCGGGCTTGTTCGCGTCGCTCAGCGAGGCGTCGGGAGGAGCGGAGGATAAGATCCTTGCGCAGATGGATCGCCTGGCAGACGCGGATGCCGCGATCATGGCTGCCCGCGACTTTTTCGCCTGTGCGCTCGGCTGGCGCGACGTGTGGAAGACCGAGATCGGCCCGATCATCGAAGACTTGGACGTCCTTGACGACGTCGCAGACACCCTCGAATCAGTCAACACGGACACTGGCATGCTGGCGGAGATTGAGGCATTCAGGGAGCGTGTGGGGGACCACAAGGACACGGTGAACGACCTCGGGAAGCGCCTCGAGGATGGGCAGGTAGGTCCCGCTCAGGCTCTCGAAGAACTCGACCGGATCACGGGCGAGGCGCGAGCGCGCACCGCCGAGCTCATTGAGGACAGCCTCGTCACCGATCTCTCGCCGCTCGGACGGCAACGCTACGCGCGATGGAAGGACATGGGCATCAGGCTCACCGCGGCTAACGCGGAGTACGACGCAGCCTATTGGAGCCAGGACGCGGACACTGACATCGAGTACAACCCGGCAGCCACGATTCGACTGACCGCAAACTCCGCGGGTGTTGACCTGGAAGGACTGCCGGCGCCCGCCACCGGTGTCCTGACGGACGGCCGATCGTCCATCTATCTGCTGCCGATGTATCTCGATCAGTATCTGACTGACGAGGTGGACGAGGCAGGCGGCGGCTCCTCGTTGACCTGAGCGATAGACGCTCGCCCCGTTTTCCTGTCTCGAAAGCTGTTGAACCGCCAAGCGTTAACCTGACCGTTGTGTCAGAGTGACTGTATGACTTCTACGATGACCGAATCGGCAAACGAGGAGCGCGGCCACATGACGGCGCGAGATGCGAAGCGTTCGGCCCTGGGCATGGGACGGATCCTCCTGGGCGTCGTCATGGCGATCTTCGTTCCCGTGTGGCTGGTGTTCTCCCTCGTTGATTACACCCGGCCCACGGTGCCGGCGAACGAACTCGTCACGCCGTCCGTCGAGGTGCACGACGAGACGGGAAGCTTCGAGCCGATCGACGGTCGTACGCTGACAGACGTCCTCGGCGGCGTCGCGTTTGCGCGTCCCGTCCACCTCGTCATCTTGTCGACGGATGACCTGGTGGACGACAACCTGGACGAGGCGACCCTGAAGTACGCGCGGGCTGGGCATAAGGAGTGGATCTCGCCTAATGGGTACAAGTGGGCCGACGGCTACCTGATCCTGTCGGTGTCGCCCACCCACCGCAAGGTGGGGACATACTTCGGCGAGGACATCGCCCCGGTGCTGTCCGTTCAAGCGGAGATTCAGGACGCCGCGAAGGATGACTTCCGTGCGGGCCGCTGGAGTGAGGGGATGGTCGCGGCGGCCACGAAGGCGGCCGCGTACATTCCGAACGAATCGGGCCGCAGCATCGAGAACAGAGTCGTGTGGCCCCACTGGATGGGATGGCTCATCTCGCTCACGGGCATCGGCGTCCTCGCGCGCGGACGCAGCCTGCGCCGGACGGTGCGAGAAAGCTCGGAGCGTATCGCCGAGGCGTGGAAGGAGATGGAGGGGCGTCGCTCGGAGGTGGATCGCGCCTTCCATTCGATCATCGATGCCGGTCACTACAGCAAGGGGCTGACCGCGCGCTACGGATGCGCCAACCAAGAGCGCAAGAAGGTGCGCGAGCGTGTCTCCGTTCTGCGATCCCCGGGGTTCTTCGGATCCCTCAGCGCGGGTGCGGCGAGTGAGAGGGAGGATCTCCTCGAAGATATCGAGCTGCTGTCGGCGGCCGATGACGCGATTTTCGCAGCCCGCGACTTTTTTGCGCTGGCTCCGGGGTGGCGCACTCTGTGGGACAACGAGGTGGGCCCGGTCTTCGAAGACCTGCTGGCGGCGGATTCCATCTCGGTTAAGGTGCGCAACCGTGTCAACAAGCGTCAAGTGAAGAACGCAGTGGAGGCGTTCAACCGCTGGACGAATGAGCAACGGGACATCATCGTCGGCCTCGGAAACAGCCTGGAGCGCGCGGAGATCACTCCGGTGCAGGCTCTCGACGAACTGGATCGAATCGCGAGCGAGTCTCGGGCGCGCCTGACGAAGCTCATCGGACAGGCACTCGTCGCCGATACCTCGTCCTCGGGCCGTCAGCGCTACGAACACTGGGAAAGCAACAGGGGCGGTACCGTCAGCGCCAGCGATGTGCTCTACAAGGGCACGTACCTGAGCGGCGGTGACCGCCACGAGTACAACCCCGCCTCGACGATCCGCCTGACCGCGAACTCCGCGGGCGTTCGCCTCACGGGCAAGGCTGCGGAGAAGTCCGGTCGTTTCCAGGCGAACAATGTGTCCGTGTGGGCGTACCCGACGTATCTCGACCGCTACGTGGACTACGACCCGTCCAGCTCCTCGACCAGTTCAGCGGACTACGGCTCATCCTCGGGTGGCTTCTCGGGTTCCGGCTCCTCCTCGTCCTTCTGATGGACATCACAGTGCTGAGCGGATGGGGGCGAAGCATGCCAAAGTGGAGCCATGACGCCAGTGACAAACGCTCCGATGAACAACGCCGCGCCCCCTGGCGCGCTCTCGCCAAACGCGCGCGGTTGTCTGCGCCTCGGAGCGGGCCTGGCCCTGTTCCTCGCAGCCCCCGCGTGGCTCGGCATCGCTTCACTGGTGGGCGTTTCGCGCGCGATCCAGTGGCCCGCCTGGTACGCGTGGGTGGCCTCGATCGTGGGCGTTGCCATCCTGGCGCGTGGCGCGATGCTGCAGCGCCTCTCGCGTGAGAGCACGCAAGAGGCTATCAGGGGCTGGGAAGACCTGGAGAGGTGCCACGTGTCGGTCGACCTCGCTGTCGCGACGCTCCTGACAAGTGGGCGCTACGAGCGTGGCGTGACCGCACGCTACCAGGCCGCCCGCGCGGAGCGTGAGAGGGCGCGAGCCGTGGTCGCCTCGTATGGTGCGTTATCCTTCCCCGCGTCGCTGAGCGCGGCGACGTCGCGGAGCGCGGAGCGGGTCGTCGCTAGCTTTCCCTCGCTGATGGATGCCGACGCGGCGATGATGGCCGTGTGCGAGCTCTTCGATCGCGGTCCCAATTGGCGGAGGGTATGGGACAACGAGATGGGGGTCGTCTTTGAGGACCTGACTGTTATTGAGACCATCACGGACTCCATCCAGTGGCGCAGCAGGGTGCCGATGGTGAGAGCCATGGTCACTTCCTTAGTCGAGTGGATGGATCAGCAACGCCTGGCCGTCATCGGCATCGGAGAGAGTCTCGATCGCGTAGCGATTACTCCCGCGCAGGCTCTTGAGCGCCTCGACGCCATCGCCGACGAGGCCAGGGTGCGTTTGGTGCGACTCATCGAGGCGGTTCTCGCCTCCGACACATCGATGCTTGGGCGCAGGCGCTACAAGCGCTGGCGCACTGGGGCGGGGGAAAAGCTGCGCACGAACGAAGTTCGCTACATCGGCGCGTACCGTATTGCTGGCGTGACGTATACCTACAATCCCGCCCAGGCGGTTCGCCTGACGGCAAACAGTGCGGGTATCGATCTTGGGGGAAGCGCGGCCCATTCAACCGCGCGTTTCGTGGCGTTCAACGCCGAGGTCTACGTGCCTCCCGCGTACCTCCACCGCTACCTCGTGTGGGACGGGATGTCGCGGTACGGCTCCTCGCGCGCGACCTACCTGACGTCGGCGGCGAACATTGGTCCGCACAGGAACGAGATCGCGTTCTAACCGAGGCCGGCGCCTCGTCTTCCAACTAGCGGGCACGGGGGACGATGGTCGGGCTTCACCCATAGCCGATCTCACGCCCACGGGGAGGGGCCGTCGTTGAAGCTGATGGGGTGCTGTGCGATAATGGCATGTCGGCTTACCGGTTCACCGGCATGCCCCAGGCGCTTCTTGGCGCGCTGGAAGGCGAGTCCCCGCCAGATGCGGGGGACGCTGCATGTCCGGACCCGGGGCACCAAACGATCCAGGAGAAACTCCATGAAGAAGGGTATTCACCCCGAATACGTGGACACCGTCGTGACCTGCACGTGCGGCAATACGTTCCACACCCGTTCCACCATCACCTCCGGTGAGATGCGCGTGGACGTGTGCTCGGCCTGCCACCCGTTCTACACGGGCAAGCAGAAGATCCTCGACACCGGCGGCCGCGTCGCCAAGTTCGAGGCTCGCTACGGCAAGCGCGTGCGCCCCTCCAAGTGAGGGTGAGCGGCTAGCTCAACGGCGGTGTCGTTGGCCCTATGGCCGACGGCGCCGCCGCTTTGTCAACTGTATGGAACGAAGGAAGTGGTGAATCGTGGCCGCGACTGATGAACTCGGCGCCCTGGGCCCCCTGCTGCAGGAATATGAGCAGGTCGAGGCGCAGATGGCGGATCCCCAGACACTGGCGGACCCGCAGCTGATGCGCCGAGTCGGTCGACGCTACGCCGAGCTTGGCCGCGTAAAGGCCGCCGCTGACCGGCTTGCCTCCGCCTCGGGAGACCTCGAGGCCGCTCGAGAACTGGCCGCTGAAGATCGCTCCTTCGCCGACGAGATTCCCGCCCTCGAGGAAGAGGAAGCGGCCGCCCACGAGGCACTCGTCAAGATTCTGGCTCCCCGCGACCCCGAGGATGCGATGGACGTCATCCTTGAGATCAAGGCGGGCGAGGGCGGCGAAGAATCCGCGCTGTTCGCCTCCGATCTGGCACGCATGTATGCCCGCTATGCGGAGGCGCACGGCTGGAGCGTCACCGAAATGAGCGCGACCCACACGGAGCTCGGTGGCTTCAAGGACATCACGCTCGCGATTCGCGCGAAGGGCACGCCCGCACCCGACGAGGGCGTGTGGGCGCACCTGAAGTACGAGGGCGGCGTGCACCGCGTCCAGCGCGTGCCCGTCACCGAGTCGCAGGGGCGTATCCACACGAGCGCCGCAGGCGTTTTTGTCATGCCGGAGATCGAGGACGACGAGGAGATCGTCATCGACCCGAATGATCTGCGTATCGACGTCTACCGGTCCAGTGGCCCCGGCGGCCAGTCGGTCAACACGACCGACTCCGCCGTGCGTATCACGCACATTCCCTCGGGCATCGTCGTGTCGATGCAGAATGAGAAGTCGCAGCTGCAGAACAAGGAGGCCGCGCTGCGCGTGCTGGCCTCGCGCCTGGCCGCCGAAGCACGGGCGAAGAAGGAAGCCGAGGCCTCGGCCCAGCGTCTGTCCCAGGTGCGTACCGTGGATCGCTCGGAGCGCATCCGCACATACAACTTCCCGGAGAACCGCATCGCGGATCATCGCACGGGCTTCAAGGCTCACAACCTGGACGCGGTCCTGTCCGGCGCGCTCGACGCAGTGATCGCGTCGCTGCAGGAAGCTGATGAGGCCGAGCGCCTGGCCGCTGCTGCACAGTCATGATTGGAGGAGACATGGGGACGTGGTCTGTGACGGATGCGCGTGCGTGGGCGCGTGAACGCCTGACGACGGCCGGTATCGACTCGGTCGATGCGGACGTGCGTGAGCTGCTCGAGTGGGCCTGTGACGCCTCCTCCCAGTGGGACCTGCCGGCGGAGCTGAACGAGGACCAGGCTGAGAAACTGCGCACGGCGGTGGGGGAGAGGGCCCTGCGTATTCCCCTTCAGCACGTCACGAGTCGCATGTTCTTCCGTGGCTTGACCCTGGCCGCCCGACCCGGTGTGTTCGTCGTGCGCCCGGAGACTGAGGTACTTGCCGGCCTCGCGATTGACGAGGCCATGTCGGTCGTCTCCCGCCGCGGCGAGGCTCGAGTCGTCGACCTGTGCGCCGGCTCCGGCGCGATCGGGCTGGCAGTGGCCGTCGAGACCACCCGCACCGAGGTATGGGCCGTCGAGAAGGAAGCTGAGCCGTTCGCCCTGGCCTGTCAGAACCGCGACGCCGTGGGCGTTCCCTGCCTTCACTTGGAGCGAGGCGACGCGACGGATCCAGCCACGCTCGCGCACCTGGACGGGATGGTTGACGTCGTCGTCACCAACCCGCCCTACGTTCCCGCCGATGAGATGCCCACGCAGCCCGAGGCCAGCGCTGATCCGCACGTCGCCCTGTACGGGGGAAGCCCGGACGGGACCGAGATCCCCGCGCGCATCGCGCGTCGCGCCCTCACCCTCCTGCGCCCCGGTGGTGTGCTGCTGATGGAACACTCGCCCACGCAGGAAGAAGCCATCGCTGCGATCGCCGCGCAGCTCGGAATGACGGACATTGCAACGCTGCCCGACCTGGCTGGCAGGCGTCGTTTCCTGAGCGCCCGCGCACCCGAATCGACAAGGCCCACGGCATCCGTGACACAATGAACACGATGAGTACAGAGACGATCCTGAGCGCCGTTCCTTCCATGAACGAGGCCGACCTAGCGCGCGCCCAGCGGGAGCTGCGCGACGGCCATCTTCTCGTCGTCCCCACGGACACCGTCTACGGCATTGGCGCGGACGCTGCCAACCCCGAGGCCGTCGCTGCGGTCCTGGCCGCCAAGGGCCGCGGACGACAGATGCCCCCACCCGTGCTCGTCGCCTCCGTCGAGGCGATCGACTCGCTGTGCGTCGATGTACCCGAGGCCGCCCGCGCTTGTGCGCGTGCCTTCTGGCCCGGCGGACTCACCCTCATCCTGCGCGCTCGCCCCGACCTCGGGTGGGACCTGGGTGAAACCGGCGGCACCATCGGCGTGCGCATGCCGAACCAGAGCGCCCTCCTGCGCCTCCTGCATGACTTCGGACCAATGGCCGTCACCTCCGCGAACCTGACCGGTCAGCCTCCCGCTACCTCGGTCGAGCAGGCCGTCGGATACTTCGGAACACTCGTGTCCGCCTACCTCGACGGCGGCCCCACCCAGGGATCCACGGCCTCGTCGATCGTTGACTTCGCGCACGACGTGCCCCGGGCGCTCCGCCTGGGAACCATCTCCCTGGATGAGCTCAGCACCGTCGCCGGCGTGCCCATCGCCCCCGTCGAAGGGGCCGCTTCGTGAAGGTCTACCTGCTGCTGGGGGCCATCGCGATGGCCCTGACGATCCTGCTCACCCCGGCCGTGCGCTGGGCGTGCCTGCAGTTCAACATCTTGCCGCCCCTGCGCGGCCGGGACCTGCAAAAGAAGCCCATCCCACGCCTGGGCGGCGTCGCGATGACCATCGCACTGATCGTCACGATGCTGCTTGCCTCGCGGATCCCGTACATGGCACCACTCTTTACGACCACGGTCCCGTGGGCGGTCATGGCCGGCGCAGGTGCCATGTGCATCCTCGGCATCATCGATGACATCATCGAGTTGGACTGGATGGCCAAGCTCGGCGGTCAGGTGCTGATCGCGGGTGGCATGGCTTTTGGTGGGGTGCAGCTGGCCTCGTTCCCGATTTTTGGCCTGACGCTCGGATCCTCCCGACTGTGGCTCTTTGTCTCCGTCTTCTTCATCGTCGGCATCATGAACGCCGTCAACTTCATCGACGGGCTCGACGGCTTGGCCTCCGGCATGATCGCGATTGGCGCAGGGTCCTTCTTCGTCTATTCCTACATCGTCACCCGTCTGATGGGCGCGGCCTCCTACGCGACGACCGCCAGCCTCATCGTGATCGCGCTGCTCGGGGTGTGCGCTGGCTTCCTCTGGTTCAACTTCCACCCCTCCTCGATCATGATGGGCGGGGGAGCGGAGACCATGGGTCTCGTCCTGGCTGCCGCCGGCATCATCGTCACCGGCAAGATCGATCCGTCGCTGCTCGGTCGCCAGCAGATGATCGTGTCCGCGCTGCCGCTCATCCTGCCGCTCTCGGTCATCTTTATGCCCGTCCTCGACCTGGTCGTCACCTCGATTCGCCGCATGAGCCGAGGCAAGAGCCCCTTCGTTGCCGACCGCTCCCACTTCCACGACCGTCTCCTCGTTGCCGGGCACTCTCACCGCGGAGTCGTCGCGATCCTGTGGATGTGGACCGCCATCGTCTGCGTCCCCGCAGTCGGGCTCCTCGTCTTCGAGTGGTGGAGCGTCGCTCTCGTCGCAGTCACCGCTGCGGCTATCGGCGTGGCCGTCACGACCCGAGAATTCCCCAAGGAAGAGACCACTCCCGAGGAGGTTTCCGCATGACCTATGTGCTCGCCCTCGCCATGGTTGTCGTCATCGTCGGGGCGCAGTGGTTCTTCACGTCGCGTGCCCTGCGGTCGCCCTCCCACTTCATCGGATGGGTGACCGGCGGATACGCGGCGAAGATCGCTCTGCTCGCCATCGGACTGTATGTTCCGCGCGCCCTGGGCATGGACGTCCGGGTGGCCGCAATCGCCACAATCATTGCGATTATTGTGTCCTCGACCGTCGAGATGATGGTCATGATGCGCAAGCGCACGATGAACGTGGACGCGCCGAGCGACACTCAGTAACCCTTGCGCGCGCTGGGCGGCCCCTTCTCTGTATAGAATGGTCCAGTTGCCCCGGCAGCAGACACAAACCAATGGAGTTGAGATGAAGGAGGCACATTCAGTGTCCGATCACGCGCCTGCTCGCCGCACCGCGTCCAAGCCGCGTTGGTATTGGGTGAGCCTCGCGATCCTTCTCATCGTTATCGCACTCACTGCCTACCCCGCGTTCACGCAGCACCCCCACCAGCCGGCCCTCGAGGATTTTTTCCCGACCGTGATTTTCGGTGAGGGAACGTTCTTCGAGTTCAACCGCCTGACGCTCGCCCGCGTCATCATGGGCCTGCTCATCTCGCTGATTCTCGTTGCGGTCGCGCGCAAGCCCAAGCTGGTGCCGACCCGCGGACAGATGGTCATCGAGGGGCTCGCCGGTTACGTGCGTGACAACGTCGCGCTCGACATGCTCGGCCCCAAGACCGGCCGCAAGTTCTCCGGCTTCATTGGCTTCCTGTTCTTCGGCGTCCTCGCCATGAACATCGCCGGTATTATCCCCGGCATCAACATCGCGGCCTCGTCGGTCGTCGCTGTCCCGATGGTCTTCGCGCTCATCACGTACGTGACCTTCATCGGAGCCGGCATCGCCAAGCAGGGCGTCGGCGGTTTCTTCTCCGCCCAGCTCTTCCCCTCCGGCCTGCCGATCCCGATGTACGTGCTCATCACGCCCATCGAGTTCCTGTCGAACTTCGTCGTTCGCCCCGTCACGCTGACCCTGCGTCTTCTGTGCAACATGATCTCGGGCCACCTCCTGCTGGGTATGACTTACTTCGGTACCGCCGTGATGCTGCACGAGCTTTCGGCCCTGTCCGCAGCCGCCAGCCTGACCGGTGCCGCCATGTTCGTCATGACGGGCTTCGAGGTCTTCGTTGCCTTCCTGCAGGCGTACATCTTCACGATCCTGTCGACCGTGTACATCAAGCTTTCCGTCGAACATCACTGACCCCCAACGCCACCCGGCGTTACTAACAGAAGGAAACCACTATGGGAACCGCAGCATTCGCCTACATCGGCTACGGCCTCGCCACCCTGGGCCCCGGCCTCGGCATTGGCCTCATGGTCGGCAAGACCCAGGAAGCGACCGCCCGTCAGCCCGAGGTTGCCGGCCGTCTCTTCACCAACATGATCATCGGCGCCGGCATGGTCGAGGCCCTCGGCCTCATCGGCTTCGTTCTGCCGCTCATCGTTAAGTGATCGCCATGCACCAGATTGTCGCCGCGTCGGACCAGGAGGTCGGCGGCCTCGCCGTCATCCTGCCGCCGCTGTACGAGATTTTCTGGTCGGCTCTCGTTCTGCTTATCGTCCTGCTCCTCGTCGGACGCTACGCGCTGCCTCGCATCTACAAGACGATGGACGAGCGCGCTGCGAAGATCGAGGAGGGCCTCGGCGCCGCCGAGCAAGCGAAGGCCGATCAGGCTGCCGCGGCGCTCAAGCGCGAGGAGATCATTCGTGAGGCTCACGCTGAAGCGCACACCATCCGTGAGCGCGCCAACGACGAAGCGAAGGCCATCGTGGCCGCCGCGCGTCACGATGCAACAAGCGAGGCCAACCGTATTCTCGAGGCCTCCGAGCGTCAGATCCTCGCCGAGAAGCAGGCTGCGCAGATCTCCCTGCGTTCCGAGGTGGGTCTGCTCGCCTCCGAGCTGGCAGAGAAGATCATCGGTGAGCACCTCACCGACACGGCTCTGACTTCTCGCGTGGTCGATCGCTTCCTTGACGAGCTCGAGGCCGACAGCGCCCGGGTCGAGGAGAAGCGATGACACAGATGCGCACGATCGAGTCCGTCCCCTTTGCGAAGGAGCTGGCGGCGGCCCTGGCCACGCCCGGCACTGACCCAATGCGGGTTGCCGAGGATTTTTTCGGCCTGGCCGACCTGTTCAAGGAGAACACTCGTCTCGCGCGTGCAGCGACCGACCCGGCGCGGTCGGTCGCAGATAAGCAGGGGCTCGTCTCCAGCGCGTTCGCTTCGCACGTGACGGCTGCGACGCTGTCCGTCGTGAATGCGGTCGTCGCCGACCACTGGCGTCATCCGGCGGATGTGGCGGACACGCTCGAGGTGCTCGGCATCCTTGGCGTGCTCAATGCCGCCGGTGCCGAGGGCGCTCTCGAGCAGGTTCGCGAGGAGCTGTTCCAGGTGCGCTACTTCCTGGCACACCAGCGCGAGGTCCGCGTGCGCCTGTCGGATAAGTCCAAGGGTGACGCACACGAGCGCGGCGATGTCGCGTCGAAGCTCTTCGCCGCGCATGTCAGCATCTGGACAATGCGCCTCGTGCGTCGGGCGGTCGGACGCTCGAACCACGGTCGTCTGCTGCACAACCTGCGTCGCTACGCGCAGTGGGCAGCGACTATGCAGGACCGTCTCTTCGTCACGGTCGCCACGGCGACCCCGATGAGTGAGGCTCAGGTTGAGCGCCTTCGTTCCATCCTCTCGAAGCGCTACGGCACGGACGTCGACCTGGCGATCTCGATTGATCCCGAGGTCGTGGGTGGCTTCCGCCTGCGCGCGGGCATGACCGCGATCGACGCCTCGTTGGCCAGCCGCATCAGTGCAGCGCGCGACGCGATCGCCAGCTAGCACTTCTCGTACACACATTAATTTTCTTTTACCTAGTTAGGAATCCTCATGGCTGACCTCAGCATCTCCCCGGAGGAAATCCGCGGAGCACTGGACTCCTTTATGGAGTCCTACCGTCCGGCGGACGTGGCCACCGAAGAGGTGGGTCACGTCATCGAAACGGCCGATGGTATCGCGCACGTCGAGGGCCTGCCCGGCACCATGGCGAACGAGCTGCTGCGTTTCGAGGACGGGACGCTGGGCCTGGCCATGAACCTCGACCAGCGCGAGATCGGTGCCGTCGTCCTCGGTGACTTCGGCGGCATCGAAGAGGGCCAGGTCGTGCACCGCACGGGCGAGGTTCTCTCGGTTCCCGTCGGTGACGGCTACCTGGGCCGCACGGTCGACCCGCTCGGCCGCCCGATTGACGGGCTCGGCGAGATCACGGACCTGGACGGGCGCCGCGCGCTCGAGCTGCAGGCCCCCGGCGTTATGGCGCGTAAGAGCGTCCACGAGCCCCTCGCCACCGGCCTGAAGGCTATCGACTCGATGATCCCGGTTGGCCGCGGCCAGCGTCAGCTCATCATCGGTGACCGCAAGACCGGCAAGACCGCGATCGCCCTTGATACGATCCTCAACCAGCGCGAGAACTGGAAGAGCGGCGACCCGAACAAGCAGGTGCGTTGCATCTACGTGGCGATCGGCCAGAAGGGCTCGACCATCGCTTCGGTGCGCTCCACCCTTGAAGACGCCGGTGCCATGGAGTACACGACCATCGTGGCCTCCCCGGCCTCGGACCCCGCCGGCTACAAGTACATGGCCCCCTACACGGGTTCGGCCATCGGCCAGCACTGGATGTACCAGGGTAAGCACGTCCTCATCGTCTTCGACGACCTGTCCAAGCAGGCCGAGGCATACCGTGCTGTCTCGCTGCTGCTGCGTCGCCCGCCGGGCCGCGAAGCCTACCCCGGCGACGTCTTCTACTTGCACTCCCGCCTGCTGGAGCGTTGCGCGAAGCTCTCGGATGCCCTGGGTGGCGGTTCGATGACCGGCCTGCCGATTATCGAGACCAAGGCGAACGACGTGTCGGCCTACATCCCGACGAACGTCATTTCCATCACCGACGGCCAGATCTTCCTGCAGTCCGACCTGTTCAACTCGAACCAGCGTCCCGCCGTCGACGTGGGTATCTCCGTGTCGCGTGTTGGTGGCGCGGCCCAGCCCAAGGCCATGAAGAAGGTCGCCGGTACGCTCAAGCTGACGCTCGCGCAGTACCGCTCGATGGCTGCCTTCGCCATGTTCGCCTCCGACCTGGATGCGGCGACTCGTCGTCAGCTGACCCGCGGTGAGCGCCTCATGGAGCTGCTCAAGCAGCCTCAGTCCACGCCTTACGCGATGGAAGACCAGGTCGCCTCGATCTGGATGGGCACTAAGGGCTACCTCGATGACATCGAGGTCGAGCACGTCCTGCGCTTCGAGCGCGGCCTGCTCGACCACCTGCACGCCAACTCCACCGTGCTCGACACGATCGCGGCGACCGGCGACCTGACCTCCGAGACGGAGGAGGCGCTCAAGAACGCCGTTGAGGAGTTCCACCACCAGTGGATCAGCGCCGGACGTGGCGCCGCCGAACTCGAGGACGGCGAGGTCGTGGCTGAGCGCACCCGCGAGGAAATCTCGCGCGGTCGCACGAGCGAGAAGGCCTAAGCGATGGGTGGACAGCAGAGGATCTACAAGCAGCGTATCGCCTCGACGACGACGCTCGCGAAGGTCTTCCGCGCCATGGAGATGATCGCTGCGTCTCGCATTGGCGCGGCGCGGCGCGCTGCCACTGAGGCGGGGCCTTACGAAAAGGCCCTGACCCAGGCGGTCGCGGCGGTCGCGGTCCACACGGACCTCGACCACCCGCTGACCGAGGAACGCGAGGATACCAATCGCGTGGCCATCCTGGTCGTGGCATCGGATCGCGGTATGGCCGGAGCCTACTCGGCGACCATCCTGCGCGAGTCGGAGAAGCTCATCGCGGATCTGCGTGAGGACGGCTACGAGCCCGTCGTCTACACCTTCGGTCGCAGGGCCTCGGCGTACTTCCGCTTCCGCGGCGTTGACATCGAACGCGAGTGGGAAGGGGAGTCGGATTCTCCGTCCCCCGAGACCGCGCGTGAGATGGCGAACGTGCTGCTCGAACGTTTCTTGGACAAGGACCCTGATACGGGTGTCGGCGCCCTGCACCTCGTGTACACGCGCTTCAAGACCGTCATGAGCCAGGTTCCCGAGGTGCGCCAGATGCTGCCGCTGACGGTTGTGGACGCCCCTGAATCAGACGAGGAGCGTGCCACCGAACGCGGCTTCGCGGACGATCCGTCCTTGGCCCAGCCGGAGTACGAGTTCATCCCGTCTGCGGAAGCTGTTTTGGACACGCTTCTTCCCCTGTACGTGGAGGCGCGTATCCACAACGTGCTCCTTCAGTCGGCAGCGTCCGAGCTTGCATCGCGCCAGCGCGCTATGCACACCGCGACGGACAACGCGAACGAGCTCATCACCAAGTACACGCGTCTGGCGAACTCGGCCCGCCAGGCGGAAATTACCCAGGAAATCACCGAAATCGTGGGCGGGGCCGACGCTCTTAACGCGAGCTAAGCCCTTCGAGACACGGAGTAACACCATGACTGATACACATGCAATTGCCGAGGGACGCGTCGCACGCGTCGTCGGCCCTGTCGTCGATGTCGAGTTTCCCCCGGACCGCATCCCGCCGCTGTACAACGCGCTGACCGTCGAGGTGAACCTTGCGGGCCAGGGTGAGGGCGAGTCGACCTTCACGATGACCCTCGAGGTTGCCCAGCACCTCGGTGACAACCTCGTGCGTACCATCGCGCTGAAGCCGACAGACGGCCTCGTGCGTGGCGCCCCCGTCACCGACACTGGCGCCCCGATCACCGTGCCCGTCGGCGACGTCACGAAGGGCCACGTGTTCAACGTGACCGGCGACGTGCTCAACCTCGAAGAGGGCGAGACCCTCGAGGTCACCGAGCGCTGGCCGATCCACCGTCAGCCCCCGGCCTTTGACCAGCTCGAGGCGCGCACCAAGATGTTCGAGACCGGCATCAAGGTCATCGACCTGCTGACCCCCTACGTGCAGGGTGGCAAGATTGGCCTCTTCGGCGGTGCGGGCGTCGGTAAGACCGTCCTCATCCAGGAGATGATTCAGCGCGTGGCTCAGGACCACGGCGGCGTTTCCGTGTTCGCCGGTGTCGGCGAGCGTACCCGTGAGGGCAACGACCTCATCGGCGAAATGGAAGAGGCGGGCGTCTTCGACAAGACCGCCCTCGTCTTCGGCCAGATGGACGAGCCGCCGGGCACGCGTCTGCGCATTGCCCTGACGGGACTGACCATGGCGGAGTACTTCCGCGATGTCCAGCACCAGGACGTCCTCCTGTTCATCGACAACATCTTCCGCTTCACCCAGGCGGGCTCCGAGGTTTCCACGCTGCTGGGCCGCATGCCCTCGGCCGTGGGTTACCAGCCCAACCTGGCTGACGAGATGGGTCTGCTCCAGGAGCGCATCACCTCGGCCGGCGGCCACTCGATCACCTCGCTGCAGGCGATCTACGTTCCCGCCGACGACTACACCGACCCGGCTCCGGCGACGACCTTCGCCCACCTGGATGCGACGACCGAGCTCTCCCGTGAGATTGCGGCCAAGGGTATTTACCCGGCCGTGGATCCGCTGGCCTCGACCTCGCGTATCCTCGACCCGGCCCTCGTGGGCCGCGAGCACTACGACGTTGCCACGCACGTCAAGGCCATCCTGCAGAAGAACAAGGAACTGCAGGACATCATCGCCATCCTCGGCGTCGACGAGCTGAGCGAGGACGACAAGGTCACCGTCGCGCGCGCACGCCGCATCGAGCAGTTCCTGTCGCAGAACATGTACATGGCCGAGAAGTTCACGGGCGTGCCCGGTTCGACCGTGCCGCTGTCGGAGACCATTGAGGCGTTCAAGCGTATCGCCGAGGGTTACTACGACGATGTTCCGGAGCAGGCGTTCTACAACTGCGGCGGCATTGACGACCTGGAGCGCAACGCTCACGAGCTGGCCAAGGAAGCCTGATGGCATCGGGCAAGTCCTTGCAGGTCGAGGTGGTCTCCCACGAGGGACGCCTGTGGCACGGCGCGGCCGCGTCCGTCCAGTTTCCGACGGTCGACGGAAGCCTCGGCGTGCTGCCGGGGCGTCAGCCCCTCCTCGCTCAGCTGAGCGAGGGAACCGTGACTGTGTCGCGCGCGGACGAGGTCGTGTCCTTCCAGGTCAGTGGGGGATTCGCCTCAGTCGACTCGGATTTCGTCACGGTTGTGGCCGACCACGCTACAGTGGCAGAACAGTAAGCCGACGCAACGCGAGGAGGACCTCATGAGCCTGATGACGATTGTGATCTGGTGTGCGGTTCTCCTCGCGTGCGCGGGGGCGATCCTGTGGGCGTACATGAATGTGCGCGCCCGCAGGATCGTTTCGCGTTTGGGGGCGTTCCGCTGTTGGTCGCGCCCGGACGTTCACTCGGGGTGGACGGCCGGCATCGGCGTGTACGGCGTCGAGGACCTGTCGTGGTATCGACTGGTGGGGTTTACCTTCAAGCCGGTGTATTCGATCCCGCGTCGGGGCATGGAGGTCTCTGCCCCGATTGCGCACTCGGCCGACGGTTCCGTCGTCGAGGTGCGCTTGGCGTACGGTGACCATCGTTACGAGGTGGCCGTCGAACGCTTGACATATAACGGATTGGTCTCCTGGGTGGAGTCTGGTCCTCCGCGCCTCGTGTGAGCAGGATTGGTAAGCTCACGGGGTGCGTATTGTTATTGCTACCTGCACCGTTGATTATTCCGGTCGCCTGAGCGCCCACCTGGACCCTGCCAAGCGCGTCATCATGCTCAAAGGTGACGGCTCGGTCCTCATCCATTCCGAGGGCGGCTCCTACAAGCCGCTCAACTGGATGACGGCCCCCTGCACGGTTTCCATGGGGGAACCCGGCGAGGACGAGGAGGGCGTCGAGCAGGTCTGGACGGTTCAGGCCGACAAGACTGACGACAAGCTGATTATCCGCATCCACGACGTGATCGCGGATGTCACCGAGGACCTGGGTGTCGACCCCGGCCTCGTGAAGGACGGCGTGGAGGCGCACCTGCAGGAGCTCCTCGCGGAGCAGGTGCCCCAGATCCTGGGCGAGGGCTGGGAGCTGGTGCGCCGCGAGTTCCCTACGCCCGTGGGCCCGGTGGACCTCATGGTGCGCGACGCCGACGGCAACCACGTGGCGATCGAGGTGAAGCGCCGCGGCGGCATCGACGGCGTCGAACAGCTGACGCGCTATCTGTCGCTGCTGGGGCGCGATGCGCTTCTGGGCGACGTGACCGGTATTTTCGCGGCGCAGGAGATCACGAAGCAGGCGCGCACTCTCGCCGAAGATCGCGGTATCCGCTGCGTGGTCCTGGACTACGACGCGATGCGCGGTGTGGATGACCCCGAGTCTCGACTGTTCTGATGGATGCATCCCTGAGGGTGAGCCTGGGGAGAATTATCGCCCAAGGACTCGTACCTGCGACCGCGGCGCGCTCGCCGCTGGACGCCGTTGAGAATCTGGCTGCACTGCAAGGTCAGCAGGCGAGCGCGATCCCGTGGGCGATTGGCGTGCGCTGCACGGGAGTGTCGCGTGCTTGCGCCGAGGAGTCGTTCGCGCGAGGTGAACTGGTTCGTTCCTGGCCGATGCGCGGTACCGTTCACGTCACGAGTGCCCGTGACCACCATTGGCTGCGTCGTTTGCTGCGTCACCGGCGTGCGGCCTGGGAACGGCAGGCGCTTTCTCTGGGCCTCGATGATGCTCTCGTCGAGCGTGCGGCGCAGGTTGCGTGTGACCTGCTGGAGGCCTCGCCCCTGGGAGTGAGCCGCGTCGAGCTTGTCGAGGCGTGGGGCAGTAGTGGGATCGATACAGTGACGGCTTCCTCCTCCCAGGAAGGGTTACGGCGTCGCCACCTCATCATGCGCCTCCATCTGGATGGTGTGATTACCGCGGGGCCTGTGCGCGCGGGCGAACACCTGATTGTCGACGCGCGCTCACTTCCGGCCGCTCCCGGGGTCGCGAAGGGAGAGCCTGGGCATGAAGAAGCCCTTGCGGTCCTCGCAGCGCGTTACGCATGGGGGCACGGTCCCATCGACGAGGCCGACCTGGCTAGGTGGACCGGGCTGACTCTCACCGAAGCGCGTCGAGCCTTGGCCAGAGCGCGTGTGGCGGGGGAGAGCGTAGGCCTTCCTCTTGCGGAATATGGAGGTGGTCTGGCTCGCGCAGATCTCGCAGATCTCGTGGAAGACTTGCGCGCTGAGGCGGAGGCGATGCGCGCTCTTCCTTCATTTGATGAGTTACATGTCGGCTACAGGGACCGCTCCTGCCTGACGGATGAGGCCGGGGAGGCGTTGATCTGTCCGGCGAAGAACGGCATGTTCCGTCCAATCGTCGTCGAGGGTGGTCGAGTGGTGGCCGTGAGAGCACCGGGGCGCGAGATTGTGATGGTGAAGGGATACGAGTCGCGGCAACGACTTGCTGCGCGTGCGTTTGACGACTGGGAGAAATGGTTGTCCGAGACACAGCAGTGAAGTGTCAGGTGTGCCACAATTAATGCATGACTACTTCTGTGTTGCGTGGCCGTCTGGTTCTGGAAGATACCGTCGTTGAGGATGGAATTATCGAGTTCGACGGCGCCACTATTACCCGTGTGTGTCCCGTTTCCGAGTACGAGGGCGAGGCGCCCGAGGCCAGCGATGCGACCTACCTGCCCGGCCTCGTCGATGTGCACTGCCACGGCGGCGGCGGAGAGTCCTTCCCCAACGCCGAAACCGCCGAGGAAGCCCTTGTTGCTGTCCTCGAGCATCGCCGTCACGGTACGACTTCCCTGGTCGCATCCTGCGTGACCGCCTCCGCCGAGGTGCTGCGTGCGCGCGCAAAGACCCTGGCTGAGCTGGCGAAGGCTGATGAGCTTGCCGGTATCCACTTCGAGGGTCCCTTCGTCTCCCACGAGCGCTGCGGCGCCCAGGACCCGACCTACATCGTCGATCCCGACGCGGACCTGACGCGCACCCTCATCGAGGACTGCCAGGGCTACGCGCTGTCCATGACGCTTGCCCCCGAGAAGCCGGGCGCCTACGGACCCGGCTCGGTCGCCGAGGCCCTCATTGACGGGGGAGCGCTGCCGTCGTGGGGACACACCGATTCCAACTCGGTGAAGGCTCGCGAGGCCCTGGCCTACTCGCGTGAGCGTTTCGCGCAGGTGGAGACCAAGCGCGGCCCCCGTGCGACGATCACCCACCTGTTCAACGGCATGCGTCCGTTGCACCACCGCGACACCGGCCCGATCGCCGAGTTCCTCTCGGATGCAGCGCGCGGTGGAGCCGTCGCCGAGCTGATCTGCGACTCCATCCACGTCGATCCTTCGCTCGTGCGCGACGTGTACGAGCTGGTGGGCCGTGAGCACGTCGTGCTCATTACCGACGCAATGGCTGCCGCCGGCATGGCCGACGGGCAGTACACACTCGGCCCCCAGGACGTCATCGTGAAGGACGGTGTCGCTCGTCTGGCTCACGGTAACTCCATCGCCGGCGGTACGGCACACCTCATGGACTGCGTGCGCGTCGCCGTCACCAAGGGCGGGATCCCGCTGGTCGACGCCGTGTACATGGCCTCCGTTCAGGGAGCCACCATCCTGGGAGACGATACGATCGGCTCGCTCGCGGCCGGAAAGAAGGCCGACATCGTCGAGGTCGACTCTGACCTCGCCGTGCGCCGCGTCTGGCGACGTGGCACTGTGGTTGCGTGAGAGGCAAACGAAGCAAGAAACGACCGTGGGGCGAGGCGCGTCCATTGCAGATGGACCGCCTCGCCTCCGTGCCGCGTACGGAACGTGGCCCTGACGGTGGCGATTATCAGGTGCGCCGCCTGCCCGGTTCAGCGAAGGAATACACCTGTCCGGCCTGCTTGCGTCCGATTCCCGCGGGGACAGCGCACGTCGTCGCGTGGCCCGAAGAAGCACCCTTCGGCCTGCCGCAGGGGGTCGAGGGGCGTCGCCACTGGCACTCGGAGTGCTGGCGGCGAGGACTGCGTCCCCTGTAATGCGCGGATGTGATGCATCACTGCCCCGCGTGCGAATTCGGCCGTCAACGGGGTTAGCACGTAAAGTGGAGCCTGAAGAATGCCCGCAGTCTGGGTGTTGGACGTGAGGAGCAACCGTGGAACTCTTTAAGCGATACGTGGCGGCATCGTCGATGGGCGTTGTGGCTCTCGTATGCGTGCTCGTCGGGCTGCTCGGTGTGACCGTGCTGCGGCCGCCGACGCATCAGGTCTCGTCGGTCGTGTCTGCGACCGATCTGATCATGACGCGCGGCAACGTGCTGTCGATCGTGAAGGACGACGTGACGGTCACCGCGACGTCGAAGTCGGGTGCGCCCGTGACGCTGAGTATCGGCACCACGCAGGACGTCAAGGGTTGGATCGGCGACGCCGCCTACACCGAGGTCATCGGCGTGGAGTCCGACCGTACGAAGCTGAAGGCCGAGTCGCACGATGCGATTGGCCCGTCTCGCGTCCCGTCGCCCAGCCCGGCCCAGTCCGGAGCACAGTCGGGCGTCCAGTCCGGTGCGCAGCCCCTCGCCGAGCCGTCGTCCGCCGACCTCGTGCAGCAGCTGGCCTCCTCCGACATGTGGTTCAAGCAGGCCAGCGGTGAGGGCACCGTGAGCCTGGACCTCGAAAACGTTCCGTCGGGTCGTTCCGCTCTTGCTGCGTCGGCCGCTGGCCCCGGCGACCTGACGCTGACGCTGACCTGGAAGGTCGAGCAGACCAACACCCTCGCCATCATTGCGTTCCTCGCCGCCTGCGTCTTCGCGCTGATCGCCCTCGCGCTGTTCCTCACGCGTTGGCAGCTGCTGCGTCTGCGTAAGATTCGCGAGGCCCGCATCGAGGAGCGCCGTAAGGCCGATTCCCTCGAGACCTCCTCGATCAACTCCGCCGCCGTCGCCGAGCGCATTGCGGCCGCCCGCGAGGCTGCCCCGGCGGCCGTCGCGGCATCCGAGCCGGCAAAGGCCGACGAGCCATCCGTGGATGAGACGGAGCAGCGTGAGGCTGAGGCCGACGAGCAGCCCGACGACAACGCTCCCACGTGGGGCGCTGCCGCCTTCGCGTCCGGGAAGAACGACGCCGAGGACGCCGAAGCTCCCGTCGCAGAGGTCGACGAGGCCGTGGCCGACGAGGCCGTGGCCGAGGATGACGCCGAGGTCGCGCCCGCTGACGAGGCCCCCGCGCAGCCCGCCGAGGCCTCGGACGTGAACGCCGAGCAGGCACAGCCCTCCATCGATACCTCCGACGAGTACGTCCCGGATCCGCTGACTGACACCTTCGAGCGTCGCGGCCGCCACGGCCTCGACAATGGTCCGATCGACCAGGACCCGCCGGAGCGCGCCACGACCGACACCGGCGTCATCGATCTGTCCGGTATCCGCGGTGGCCGCACGCTGCCGTCGCGCCGCGCCCTGCGCGAAGCCCGCAACAACGGCGAGCAGGTCGTCGTGGTGGACGGCCAGGAATTCAACACGGGCCTCATCCCGGTGACGCGTCCTCGGGGCGCTGAGCAGGCTCCCGCGCCGACGTCGGCCCCCGATGACGACGCATCCTCGACGGGCGGCTGGACCTCGATCATGTCCGGCTGGCTGAAGGACCGCCAGGAAGGTAAGTGATGAAACGACGTACCCTCGCCGCCGCTGCGGCCGCCCTACTGATGACTTCCGCGCTGGGGATGAGCGCATGCTCGAATGAGATCGTCGCCCAGTCGGGTGAGGAGGCGCAGAGCGCCGCGAACCTCGACCTCGAGCGCATCTCGTCCGTGCTCGATGCGACCGGTAAGGCCATGACGACGGCCGACGAGTCGCTGAATGCCCAGGACCTGTCCGGACGCGTCTCCCAGGGAGCCCTGGCGTTCCGCACGGCTCAGTACGCGTACGCCACGGCCTCGGGCCAGGCCCCTCAGGCCCTGGACTTCACGCCGGCCTCGCTGGCCATCACGAACTCCGACTCCTGGCCTCGTGCGATCTTCAATATCTCCGAGTCCTCCTCGACGGCCCTGCCCGTGGTGCAGGTCTACGTGCAGGATTCCGCGCGTTCGGACTACCAGCTGACGAACTACGCTCGTCTCCTGGGCGGTACCCAGCTGACCCTGCCCCCCGTGGGAACCGGCTCGGCCTACGTGACCGGTACTTCCGAGGGCTTCGCGGTGAGCCCTGAGGCTGCGCTCGCTCAGTACATCACGATGCTGAACTCGGGCAACCAGGACACGACGCAGTTCGTCGCTGACGACTTCACGAAGACCTACCTGTCGAACGTCAGCGATTTGAACTCCTCGGTGAGTGCTGCCGGCAGCGTGACCGCCGCGGCGACCGCGACGGATTACCCGATCTCCGGCCTGGTGCTCCAGGACGGCTCCGCTTTGGTTGCGGCCAACTTCAAGTTCACGCTGACCTACCAGCGTACGGTCGCGGGCGCGACCATGAACCTGGGCGGTAAGACGGCGACGATGAGTGCTGATGGCACGACTGTCGAAGGCACCGCTACTGCGGAGTACCTGGCGACGATCCTGATGCGCATTCCGTCGAAGACTGCGGGGGGAATTCCCCAGATCGTTGGCGGCGAGTACGCCATTGTGTCCGTGGCGCTCGATCCTTCGTCGAGCCCGGGCTGATTTTCACCCACAGCGCACACGTCGTCCCCGCGGCTTAGAGTCGTGGGGACGACGCATATCATCGTTCTTAGTAACAACTGTTTTGACGAAGAGGACACCATGACCACGCCTGACCCTCGTCCCGCATCCGAGGCGACGCCCATGCCCGCAGACTCGCACGGCGCAGTCGACCTGTCGGCACGTTCAAGCGCACCCGCTCCCGAGGAGTCTGCCGCTCCCGCAGCGGGGGAGGGCCTGCACATCCCGCTCATCACCACCACGGACGAGGAGAACTTCCAGGACGTCATGTCCACATCCCAGGCCGTGCCGGTCATCATGGTCATGTGGTCTCCGCGCTCGCTCGAGTCCAAGCCCACTCTGGCCATGCTCGAGGAGATCGCGCGCGAGCAGGCGGGCAAGTTCCAGCTGGTCGAGGTCGACATCGACAAGGCCCCCGCAATCGCCCAGGCATTCCAGATCCAGGGCGTGCCCACGGTCGTCGCCCTCGTCGGCGGGCGTCCGGTTCCGCTGTTCCAGGGTGCGGCAGCGAAGGAACAGGTGCTCCCCATCGTGACGCAGGTTCTGGATGCCGCTGCGCAGATGGGCGTCACGGCGCGTATCGCCGTAGCCGCTGAGGACACCGTCGCCCCCACCCCGCCCGAGCATGAGGCCCCCCTGGCCGCCGAGGCCGCTGGGAACCTTGACGCGGCCATCGCCGGCTGGGAGAAGGTTATCGAGCTGAATCCGCGCGACGAGGACGCGAAGTCTCACCTGTCCCGCGTGCGTTTCGCGGCGCGCGCCTACGGCGAGCAGAACGCGGATGACCCCGCGGCCCGCGCGGACGCCATGTTCGCTGCGGGCGACGCCGCTGGAGCCTTCGACGTGCTGCTTGATCTGTTGGCCGCTACGAAGGACGACGAGGAGCGCGACGCGCTGCGCCTGCGTCTCCTGGACCTCTTCCGGGTCGCGGGATCGACGCCCGAGGTCTCCAAGGCCCGCACGCGCCTGGCGATGCTCCTCATGTGATACCGTCGTGCACGCGCACAGTCGCGGAAAGGGGCCGTCATCATGGCAGCATGGATCATCGTCGCAGTCGTGTTCGTCTTGGTCGTCGTGTGGTACGGATGGCATTCCACGCACAACGAACTGACGAAGAAGATCAACCGTGAGACCGACCCGGAGGCCAGGCGCGAACTGATCAAGCTGCAAGGGCAGATCGACCGGGGGAGGGCGGGCTTCTAAAGCTCGCACACTGCCGCGTACGCCAGCTCGGCACCTTGACGACGACGAGGCAACGGATGAGGCCGGAGCAGGAATCCCTGCTCCGGCCTCGTCGTATCAGCCTACGGCGTCAGCGCACCTGCGAGGCGGGCACCAGCCACACGGCGCCCAGCGGCGGCACGCGCAGCGACGCGGAGACCGGGCGGCCGTTCCACGGGGTGTCCTCGGCGATGATCGTGCCGACGTTGACGACGCCCGAGCCGCCGAATTCCTCGGAGTCGGTGTTCAGGATCTCGACCCACTCGCCGCCGAAGGGCAGGCCCACGCGGTAGCCCTCGTGCGGGTTGCCGGCGAAGTTCGAGATGCACACGACGACCTCGCGGTTGCCCGCATCGTCCGAACCCTTACGCAGGTAGGAGATGAGGTTGTGGTCGCCGTCCGAGGCGTCGATCCACTCGAAGCCCGTGTAGTCGTCGTCCCACATGGCGGGGGAGGACGCGTAGATCTTGTTGAGGCGCTCCACCAGAGCGGCGACGCCGGCGTGGCCCTCCTGATCCAGCAGCCACCAGTCGAGGGAGTAGGACTCGTTCCACTCCTGCTCCTGGGCGATCTCCTGGCCCATGAAGAGGAGCTGCTTGCCCGGGTGGCTCCACTGGTAGGCGTACAGCGAACGCAGGCCTGCGAGGCGCTGCCACTTGTCGCCGGGCATCTTCGAGATGAGCGAGCCCTTGCCGTGCACAACCTCGTCGTGCGACAGCGGCAGCACGTAGTTCTCTGAGAAGGCGTAGACCAGCGAGAAGGTGAGCTCGCCGTGGTGCCAGCGGCGGTTGACCGGATCCTCGCTCAGGTAGCGCAGGGTGTCGTTCATCCAGCCCATGTTCCACTTCATGCCGTAGCCGAGGCCGCCGCCGGACGTCGGGGCAGTCACGCCGGGCCATGCCGTGGACTCCTCGGCGATCATGATGATGCCGGGGTGACGACGGTACGCGGTCGCGTTGGCTTCCTGGATGAACTCGATGGCCTCCAGGTTCTCGCGGCCACCGTACTGGTTGGGACGCCACTGGCCGTCCTTGCGCGAGTAATCCAGGTACAGCATCGAGGCCACGGCGTCGACGCGCAGGCCGTCGATGTGGAAGTCCTCGAGCCAGTACAGGGCGTTGGCGACCAGGAAGTTACGCACCTCGCGGCGGCCGAAGTTGAAGACGTAGGTGCCCCAGTCGGGGTGCTCTCCGCGCAGCGGGTCCGGGTCCTCGTACAGCGGGGTACCGTCGAAGCGGGCCAGCGCGAAGTCGTCCTTGGGGAAGTGGGCGGGGACCCAGTCCAGGATGACGCCGATGCCCTCGCGGTGGAAAGCGTCCACTAGGTAGCGGAAGTCGTCCGGGGTTCCGTAGCGCGAGGAGGGCGCGTAGTAGGAGGTCACCTGGTAGCCCCACGAGCCACCGAAGGGGTGCTCAGCCAGCGGCATGAACTCCACGTGCGTGAAGCCCATCTGCTTGACGTAGGGGACCAGCTCATCGGCCAGTTCGCGGTAGCCCAGGCCCTGACGCCAGGAGCCCGCGTGGACCTCGTAGATGGACATCGGGCCGTCGTGGACGTTGCGCTCACGGCGCGCCCGCATCCACTCCTGGTCGCTCCACTCGTGGAAGTAGTCGGTGACGACCGAGGCCGTGGCCGGGGGAATCTCGGTGGCGCGGGCCACCGGGTCGGCCTTCTGGAACCAGTTGCCGCCGGGGCCCTGGATCTCGAACTTGTAGCGGGCGCCAACGCCGACCTCGGGAACGAAGATCTCCCACACGCCGGATGAACCCAGCGAACGCATGGAGGTCTGCGTGCCGTCCCAGTAGTTGAACTCGCCGACGACGCGCACGGCGCGGGCGTTGGGAGCCCACACGGCGAATGCGGTACCGGTGGTCTCACCCAGCTCGTCGGTGTAGGTCTTCACGTGCGCGCCCAGAACCTTCCACAGGTCCTCATGGCGGCCCTCGGAGATCAGGTAGGTGTCCATCTCGCCCAGGGTCGGCAGGTAACGGTAGGGATCGTCGCGCACGATCGTGTCCTCGCCATAGGTGACGGACACGCGGTAGGCGGTGATCTCCTTGCCGGGCAGGGCCGCGACCCAGATGCCGCCGCGCTCGTGCGTCGCAGCGTAGGCGCCGGTGGGGGTGATGATGTCGACCGCGTCGGCCAGGTGCGCGACGACTCGGATGGTGACACCGTCGTCACCGAGGTGGGCGCCCAGCACAGAGTGGGGCGAGTAGTAGGAGCCTGAGGCAACGGCGTCGAGAATGTCGTCATTGACCGGGATCGGCGTAAGTTCGAAGCTCATGGATGTTCCTTACTCCAGAAGGGTGAACCGCTCAGTTCACTGGTGTTGATTAGTCTAACGTCTGACCGGCAAAAAAGGGAGCCGGGTCTCATATTGGCGGGGGTTGTGGAGGGGTGTCGTGCGCCCGGCGCGGTGACGTGGTAGCGCCGGGCGCACGAGCCTCGTTAGGCCTGTGCCCAGGGCGAAGAGTGCGCGGGCTCGACCTTGAAGACGTGGCCCAGGCGCGTCACGGGGGACAGCGACACCCAGTTGGACGAGCCCCACACGTAGGAGCGTCCGTCCAGCTCGTCGACGACCGTAATGTGACCACCCGGGGTGGCCAGGCCCATCGCCTCCAGATCGAGCTCAACCGAGGCGTCCACGCCGTGGTGCGGATCCAGGGAGATCACGCAGATCACGGTGTCGGGTTTGCCGTCCGACGTGAACTTGCCGGGCATCTGACGGGAGAACGCGATGAGGCGATCCGAGGAGGTTGGGTGGATGCGGATCTGGTGGAGCTGGCGCAGCGCGGGGTGCTTGGCTCGCGCGGCGTTGAGCAGCGTGAACAGGCGCGAGATGCCGATCGGCTCGGCGTCCTCCCAGCGGCGCGGGCGGAACTCGTACTTCTCGTTGTCGTTGGGCTCCTGGTAGGTGCCGCGCGGCTCGTTCTCCACGAATTCGTAGCCGGAGTAGATGCCCCACGTGGGCGCACCCAGCGCGGCGAGCATCGCGCGGATCGCGAAGATCGCGGTGCCGCCGTCCCACATCTGCGGGGTGAGGATGTCGTGCGTCGTGGGCCAGAAGGCGGGGCGCATGAGGTGCGCCGTGTCTTCGGAGACCTCACGCAGGTACTCTTCGATTTCCTCCTTGGCGGTCCTCCACGCGAAGTACGTGTAGGACTGGTCGAAGCCGATTGCACCGAGTGTGCGCATCATGGCGGGGCGCGTAAAGGCCTCGGCCAGGAAAAGCGTGCCCGGGTACTGCGCCTTGATGTCGGCCAGCAGGCGCTCCCAGAAGGGGATGGGCTTCGTGTGCGGGTTGTCGACGCGGAAGATCGTCACGCCGTGGTTGATCCACAGCTCGATGACGTCGCGCACGGCCTGGTAGATGCCCTCCGGGTCGTTGTCGAAGTTCAGGGGGTAGATGTCCTGGTACTTCTTCGGCGGGTTCTCCGCGTACGCGATGGTGCCGTCGGCGCGGGTCGTGAACCACTCGGGATGTTCCTTCACCCACGGGTGGTCGGGGGAGCACTGGAGGGCCAGATCGAGAGCGACCTCCAGGCCGAGGCCTCGGGCGCGCTCAACGAAGCGGTCGAAGTCGGCAAAGTCGCCGAGCTCGGGGTGGATGGCATCGTGGCCGCCCTCGGGGGAGCCGATGCCGTAGGGCGAACCCGGATCGCCGGGGGCGGCCTCCAGGGAGTTGTTCTTGCCCTTGCGGTGCGTTGTGCCGATCGGGTGGATCGGGGTCAGGTAGACGACATCGAAGCCCATGCCGGCAATGCGCGGCAGTTCGTTGGCGGCGCCCGCGAGCGTGCCGGAGACCCACGTGCCGTCCGGGCGCTGGAAGGCACCCGCCGAGCGCGGGAAGATCTCGTACCACGCGCCCGCCAGGGCCTTCGTGCGGGCCACGTCGAGCGGGTAGACGCGGGAGGAATCCAGCAGGTCACGCAGCGGGTGGTCGCGGAAGATGAGGCGGACTCGCGAGGAGATGCCTGCGGAGAGGCGCTGCTGGGCGGAATGGCTCGTGTCGCGCAGGCGGCGCGCCGCGTCGGTCAGGACGTCAATGTCCGAGGCCGGGGGACGCTTCTGGGAGGGGTTGCCGTAGGCGGTGCCTTCGGCCGCGCGCTCCATGAGGAGGGCGCCCTCTTCGAGCATGAGCTCGACGTCGACGCCGGCGCCGACCTTTACCGTCGCGTCGTGGCGCCAGGTGGCGTAGGGGTCGGACCAGGAGTCGATGCGGAAGGACCAGGCGCCGGGGGTGTCGGCGGCGACCCAGGCCTCGTAGCGGTCCAGGCCGGGGGCAATGTCGACCATGCGGGTGCGGGAGTATTCACCTCCGTCCGGGCGCAGCAGGACGGCCTCGGCGGCGAATGCGTCGTGTCCTTCGCGGAACACGGTCGCATGAATGGGGAAAGGCTCGCCTTCGGTCGCCTTGGCGGGAAGCGTGCCGTCTTCGATGACGGGGAACACTTCGATGATCGGGATACGGGGCAACAGTTTCTCGCTCACGGGACCCACAGTAGCCTATGGATGCACGCCCGTGAAAGTGAGGCCCACGCCTCGGCATCGGAGACGATGTCCATATGATCTGTCAAGATTTTAACTGTCGTGCAAAAGGCCGGAATTCTACTAAAAGTGTGGAGGGTAGTCCCTGGATGTCCAGGAACTACCCTCCGTCTGTGAACGAGATGCTCAGCTGCCGCTGTTGAGCGCTGCGACGATCGCCACTCAGGATAAGATGCGGAAGAAGAACGTCACCACGAGGGCGATGAGAGACCATATGAGCGCGGCGCGCGCGAAGTTACGCTTCGACGGCGCGGCGCTGGAGCCGAAGGCGAGCACCAGCAGGTAGATGACGCCGATCACTGGGATGCCGCACACGAAGAGGGTGAGCATCCACGAGCCGACGGACTCGTCGGGATATTCGGTGTATTCGTCGTAGGCCATAGTTGTCTCCAATGATGCAGTGAGTGATGGGTTAGTAGACCATCTGCATGGCCGTGCGGACCTCGGACAGGGTCTGGTCGGCCTGTTCGTTTGCGCGCTCGTTGCCCGCGTGCAGGATGGACAGCAGGTAGTCCTCGTTCGCGATGAGCTCGGCGCGGCGCGCGCGCAGGGGAGCGAGCATCTCGTTGAGGGACTCAGTGACGAGAGACTTGAGCATGCCGGCACCCGAGTCTCCGATGCGGTCCGCGATCGCCTCGGGGGCCTCGCCGGTGGCCAGGGAGGCCAGCATGAGGAGGTTGGAGACCTCGGGGCGCCCCTCGGGATCGAAGGTGATGCGGCGCTCGGCGTCGGTCTTCGCCTTCTTGAGGATCTTTGCGGTCTCGTCCGCGGTCATACGAAGCTCGATCGTATTGCCGCGCGACTTCGACATCTTCTGGCCGTCCGTGCCCAGCAGCAGCGGTACCTCGGAGAGGAGGGCCTCGGGGCGGGGGAACACGGGGCGCTCGGGGGTGGCGCGGCCGTAGCGCTTGTCGAAGCGCTGGGCGATGAGGCGAGCCTGCTCCAGGTGCGGGAGCTGGTCCTGGCCCACGGGCACGATGTTCGCCTTGCAGAAGAGGATATCGGCTGCCTGGTGGACTGGGTAGGTCAGCATGAGGCCCGTCATGGCGCGGCCCTCGGTCGCCTCCAGCTCAGCCTTCACGGTCGGGTTGCGGTGCAGCTCCGACTCGGTGACCAGGGAGAGGAAGGGCAGCATCAGCTGGTTGAGGGCCGGGACCGCCGAGTGGTTGAAGATCGTGGAGCGCTCGGGGTCGATGCCCGCGGCCAGGTAGTCGGCGACGAGGCCGAGGACGCGCTCACGGATCGGGCCCACGCCGTCGCGGTCGGTGATCACCTGGTAGTCGGCGACCAGAACCCAGGTCTCAACCCCGCGGTTCTGCAGCAGCACGCGGTTACGCAGCGTGCCGAAGTAGTGGCCCAGGTGCAGGTGCCCGGTCGGACGGTCGCCCGTGAGAATCCGGAAACGCGAGGGGTCCTGGTCGATCGCCAGGTCGATCTCGGCGCTGCGGGCCTTCGAGCGGGCCAGCGAGGCATCGGAGGTTGCGGTTTCCAGGGCATCTTCACTGCGAGTCATGCGTGAATCCTATCCAATGTGTGGGTGACGGGGGAATGGAAGAGGGGTCAGCTCTCGGGCTGGAACGCCACGTCGGAGAGCAGGATGGTGACGGAGAGCGGCTCGATTGTCAGCGTCGAACGCGGGCTCACGTGCTCGACCTCGAGGGAGAGCTCGGCAGGGTCGAGCGTGGAGCCGACGCCGCCCTCTGCAGGAGTGGCCCACACGGTCGAGTAGGCGACGAGCCAGTCCAGGTCGTGGCCTGCGGGCAGGGTGACCTCGGCGCTGTCCAGGTTCGCGTTGATGATGATGAGCGCGTCGCGGTCACCCCACGTCACGCCCGAGCGCAGCATTTGGAACGTGCGGTGGCGCCAGTCCGTCCAGCCGTAGTCCGGCATGGGTGTGCCCTGGGTGGTGTACCAGGACAGGTCGGCGATCGTGTCACCGTTGCGAGGGCTTCCGGTCGCGAAGCGGTCGGGACGCAGAACCGGGTGGGCCTTGCGCAGGGCGATCAGCCAGGAGACGGCATCAATCTGCGCGTGCTGACTCTCGGCCAGCTCCCAGTCGACCCAGGAGATCGGGTCGTCCTGACAGTAGGCGTTGTTGTTGCCGTACTGGGTGCGGCCGAACTCGTCGCCGCCCGTCAGCATCGGTGTACCCGAAGAGACGAACATGGTGGCCAGAATGTTGCGCTGGGAGCGGGCCCGCAGGTCAGCGATCGTCATGTCGGAGAGAATCGCGTAGGGGGTGTCGGCGCTCGGGTGCGTGCCGTTCGAAGCAAGCGTTCCCTCCACGCCGTGGTTCCACGAGCGGTTGTCGTCCGACCCGTCGCGGTTGTTCTCCAGGTTTGCCGTGTTGTGCTTGCGGTCGTAGGCGGTCAGATCGGCGAGTGTGAAGCCGTCGTGGGCGGTCACGAAGTTGATCGACGCGCGGGGGCCGCGCAGACGGCCCAGGCCGTGTTCGAAGACGTCCTGGGAGCCGGACAGGCGGGTCGCGAGATCGTTGGGACCGGAGACGATATGGCCCGAGGCCTGGGCGCGCACGTCCGCGAGCCAGAAGTTGCGCAGGGCGCCACGGTAGTGGTCGTTCCACTCGGAGAAGGGGACGGGGAAGTTACCCGTCTGCCAGCCGCCCGGACCCACGTCCCACGGCTCGGCGATCAGCTTCGAGTGGGCCAGGACCTCGTCCGTCGCCATCGCGATGAGGAGCGGGTGCATGGGGCTGAAGCCCGTCGAAAAACGGCCGAGCGTGGCCGCCAGGTCGAAGCGGAAGCCATCCACGCCCATCTCGCGCACCCAGTAGCGCAACGAGTCCATCACCATCTGGATGGACTTCGGATGATCCATGTTGACCGTGTTGCCCGTGCCGGTCACGTCGATCGTCTGGACCGGACGCGAGGAGGTGTGACGGTAGTACATGTCGGAGTCGAGGCCGCGCCAGGACAGGGACGGACCGGCGTCGCCGCCCTCGCACGTGTGGTTGTAGACGACGTCGAGGATGACCTCGATACCCGCCTGGTGCAGGAGCGAGACCATGCCGCGGAACTCGTCGACGACCGCCTGGGCGCCGCGCTCGCGTGAGGCCTCGGTGGCGTAGGAGGGCTCGGGGGCGAAGAAGGAGAGGGTGGAGTAGCCCCAGTAGTTCGTCAGGCCTCGTTCGGTGAGGAAGGGCTCGTCGCACTTCGCATGGACGGGCAGCAGCTCGACGGCGGTGATGCCCAAGTCCTTCAGGTAGGACACGGAGGCCGGGTGAGCTAGGCCCGCGTAGGTGCCGCGCAGCTCCGCGGGCACGCCGGGCATGTTCTTCGTGAAGCCCTTGACGTGGATCTCGTAGATGACGGTGGTCTCCCACGGAACGTGAGGCTGCGGCGCGATCGGGAAGGAGGGCTCCACGACGACCGAGCGCGGCATATACGGCGCGGAGTCGAGGGGGGAGCGACGCAGGGGGTACTCGGAGGGGTAGAGGTCCTCATCCACGGAGTGTGCGTAGACCGCAGGCTTCATGTCCACCACGCCGTCGAGGCCTCGGCCGTAGGGGTCGAGGAGGAGCTTATGCGAGTTGTAGAACTGACCGCCGTCCGGATCCCAGGTGCCGTGCACGCGGAAACCGTAGCGGGTGCCCGCACCGTATCCGGGGATGTGACCATGCCAGATGCCGGTCTTCGGGCCGAGCAGTGCGAAGCGGGTCTCAGCCCCGGCCTCGTCGAAGATGCACATGTCCACGCCGGAGGCGGCCCTGGCGACCACGGCGACATCGAGACCGTCGCCCGACGGGAAAACCCCCAGACGGGTGGGAACGGGATTAGGTTCGGTGACGCGCACGGTGGGGACGCTGGACGAGCCGGAACGCTCGGACATATAAAAGTGCCTCTTTCTTAGAGTTTATTGGCTGCACCATAGCCTGATAGATACAGCCATGATCCATCATACGTGACCGTTAATTAAGCGGTCGGATTAGGGGGCCAGCTGAGGGTATGAACAGCGGCACGCGCTGGTGAGGCAACCCTCATATATATGGGCGTGCTGCGCAGAATGTGGCACGCTAGAAGTCATGAGAATTGTCGTGTGTGTGAAGCATGTCCCCGACATGCAGTCCGAACGCCGTTTTGAGGGCGGCCGCCTGGTGCGCGGTGAGGACGATGTGCTCAACGAACTGGACGAGAACGCCATCGAGGCAGCCGTTCAGCTCAAGGAATCCGAAGAGGATGCGGGTCGCGAGGCCGAGGTCGTCGCGCTGACGATGGGCCCCGAGGACGCTGAGGACTCCCTCATGCGCGCCCTGCAGATGGGCGCCGACCGTGCCTACATCGTCTCCGACGAGTTCCTGGAGGGCTCCGACGTCATCACGACCGCCTCCGTTCTGTCCGTCGCGATTGCGAAGATCGCGCAGGAGTGCGGCCCCGTCGACCTGGTGCTCACCGGCATGGCCTCGCTGGACGCGATGACCTCCATGCTGCCCGCTGCCCTGGCTGCCAAGGCGCACATGCCGCTGCTGGGCCTGGCCCGCTCCCTGAGCGTTGAGGGCGGCGTCGTGACCATCGAACGCGCCGTCGACGGCTACACCGAGACCGTGCGCGCCGCGCTGCCCGCCGTCGTCTCCGTGACCGACCAGATCAACGAGCCGCGTTACCCGGCCTTCGCCGCCATGAAGGCCGCCCGCAAGAAGCCGCTGGACCAGTGGGGCATCGACGACCTCGTCGAGGTTCCCGGTGGCGAGGCCCTCGTCATGCGCCGTGCGCTGACCGCCGTCACCCACGGCGAGGAGAAGACCCGCGATGGCTCCGGCACGATCATTCAGGACGCCGGCGAGGGCGGGCGCGCTCTGGCCGACTACATCCTTTCGGTGGTGAAGTGATATGACGCAGCAGATGAGTTCTTCGATTCTCGTTCTGGCCGACCAGGCGGGCGATCACCTGACCCCCCTGGCCCGACAGGCCGTGACGCTGGCCGCGTCCCTGACCTCCGCCGACGTCGTCGCCCTGTCCCTGGCCGCCACCCCCGATGTGGCTGCGCTGTCCGAGCTGGGCGCGACCCAGCTGCTGCACGCCGACCTGGGTGACGCTGCGCGCTCCTCCGTGGTCGCCTCCGACGCACTTGTGTCCGCGTTGGCGACCGGCAGCTTCGGCCTGGTGCTCCTGTGCTCGGACTACCGCGGTCGTGAGATCGCTGGCCGCGTCGGCGCCCTCACCGAGGCCGGCGTGGTCTCCGGCGCCTCTTCCGTCGGCTTCGACGGCGGCGTCCTCCAGATCGGCAAGACCGCCCTGGGCGGCTCCTGGTCGATGCGGATCGTCCTCGAGGGACAGACCCCGATCGTCGGCATCGCCTCCGGCGTCATCGACGAGGCCCCGGTGGCCTCTCCCGTCGCCCTGACCCCGCAGGCCCTGGCCGTCGAGCTGAGCCCCGAGGCCTCTTCGATTCAGGTCGTCTCGTCCGTGCCCGATGAGGAGGAAGGCGTGTCCCTGACCGACGCCTCCACCGTCGTGTGCGGTGGCCGCGGCGTGGACGGTGACTTCGAGCTGGTGCGCTCCGTTGCGCGCGTTCTCGGCGGTGCCGTGGGCGCGACCCGCGTCGCCTGCGACGAGGGCTGGGCCCCGCGATCGGAGCAGATCGGTCAGACCGGTCTGACGGTCACCCCGAACCTCTACATCGGCCTGGGCGTCTCCGGCGCGATCCACCACACGGTGGGTATGCAGTCCTCCGCCCACATCGTCGCCGTGTGCGACGACCCGGACGCCCCGATCTTCGAGATCGCGGACTTCGGCGTGGTCGGTGACGTGACCGAGGTCGTGCCCGCTGCCCTGGCCGCCATCGAGGAGGCGCGCTCCCAGGCGTGAGCGTCTACCTCGACCACGCGGCCACCACGCCGCTGCGCGAGTGCGCCCTCGAGGCGTGGACCCGCGCCCAGCGTGACCTGGCTGCAACACCCGGCAATCCCGCCGCCCTCCACTTCGGAGGGCGGCAGGCCCGTCGCATGCTCGACGACGCGCGCGAGCAGGTCGCAGCCGCCCTCGGCGCAGACATCCACGAGGTCATTTTCACGTCGGGTGCCACCGAATCGGACGCCCTCGGCGTGATGGCTGCGGCCCGAGGTGTGCGTGGCCGCGACGGCGCGCGCGACCTGATCGTCGTCTCGGGCCTCGAACATGACGCGGTCGCCCATCAGCACGAGGTCGCCTCTCGCGAGGGCTTCTCCTGGGAGGTTCTGCCCGTGGATGCGGGCGGCCGCTCGGTGCTGCCCACTGAGGCCGGCGACGACGCGCCCGCCTCGTGGGACGGTCGCCTCGCGCTCGGATCCATGACCCTCGTGTCCTCCGAGATCGGTACGATTCAGCCGGTCGCAGACTTCGCTGAGCTCGTGCACGCCAGCGGAGGTCTCGTGCACTGCGATGCCGCCCAAGCCATTCCAACCCTGGACGTGTCCTTTGCGGAACTCGGCCTGGACCTCATGAGCGTGGGCGGGCACAAGGTCGGCGCCCCCGCCGGCATTGGCGTCCTCCTCGCCCGACGAGGCATCCCCATGACGACCGACCGACCCGGCGGTGGCCACGAGCGCTCGATTCGCTCGGGCACGCCCGATGTCGCGGGCGCCTGCGCTCTCGCAGCCGCACTCACCGAGGTCGTCGCCGAGCGCTCAGCTTTCGCCGCCCGCGCGGCTGACCTGCGCGCGCACCTGCTGTCCCACCTGCCCGGCGGCGTGACTCCGACGGTGGGGGAGTCGGCCTCGTCGAGCGCGATTATCCACCTGTCTCTGCCCACCGCCCGCCCCGAGGCCGTGCTCATGGCCTTCGACATGGCCGGGATCGCCGTGTCCGCCGGATCCGCTTGTCACGCGGGGGTGACGCGTCCCTCCGAGATCGTCATGGCGATGGGACGCAGCGAGGAGCAGGCGCTCGGCGTCCTGCGCGTCTCGCTCGGCCACGAGACGACGCGCGACGATATCGACGCCTTCCTGGCCGCTCTGCCCATTGCTATCCGCGCGGGTGCAGCCCTGGACGGAGTCGCCCACGTGCGCAACGAACGAAACGAGGAACGCTAGATGCGAGTTTTGGCAGCACTGTCCGGCGGCGTGGACTCCGCCGTCGCCGCCGCGAAGGCCGTGGAGGCCGGGCACGACGTCGTCGGCGTGCACATGGCCCTGTCCTCCCAACCTCAGGAGTGTCGTATCGGCTCGCGTGGATGCTGCTCGATCGAGGACGCCGGGGACGCGGCGCGCGCCGCCGAGATCATCGGTATCCCGTTTTACGTGTGGGACCTCGCCCAGGAATTCGAGCAGACCGTCATCACCGACTTTGTCGCCCAGTACAAGGCCGGGCGCACCCCCAACCCCTGCGTGCGCTGCAACGAGTTCGTGAAGTTCCGCGAGTTGGCCAGCCGCGCACGCGCGCTTGGCTTCGATGCGGTGTGCACCGGGCACTACGCCGCCATCGTCGATGGTGAGGCCGGACCCGAGCTGCACCGAGGCGCCGACAACCTCAAGGACCAGTCCTATGTGCTGGCCGTCATGGGCTCCGAGGAACTGCCCCGCGTCGTCCTGCCGCTGGGGGATGCCCCCAACAAGGCGTGGGTACGCTCCGAGGCCGAACGCCTCGGCCTGGGCGTGTCCAACAAGCCCGACTCCTACGACATCTGCTTCATCCCCGACGGTGATACGCAGGGCTTCCTGCGCGCTCACCTGGGTGCCTCTGAGGGCGAGATTGTCACCCCCGACGGCGAGGTGCTGGGTCGCCACGAGGGCTACTGGAACTACACGGTCGGCCAGCGCAAGGGCCTCGGCATCGGCGCGCCCGCGCCCGACGGGAGGCCGCGCTACGTCCTCGAAACGAGGCCGGAGACCAACCAGGTCGTCGTTGGGGCGTCTGAGCTCCTGTCCATCTCCCGCATCACGGCCACGGACGCCGTCTGGCTCGCCTCCGACGATGACGGCTCCGACGCCACCGACCTCTTCGTGCAGCTGCGCGCGCACGGCACCCCCGTGCCCGTCGCCTCGCTGACGC
>ERZ809296.988-NODE-988-length-37445-cov-4.008799_pt1 | contig 37445 bp, 48 predicted proteins | sample MGYA00520511_ERZ809296 | MGnify/ENA primary metagenome ERZ809296 (study PRJEB31576, sample SAMEA3212662) | Homo sapiens | biome: human-gut; feature: human gut; material: fecal | place: Sweden | collected 2012 ...
ATAGAACGATTCATCCCCATTTCGGCGGCAGCTTTACTAGGGCTGACGCCTTTCTTTTTACACAGTTTAACAAATCTATCATAAAACATAAATAAATCTCCTTGAATTTTGTGCGGAAATAACAATGTTGAATCAATTAATCGAAATGGGTTGAAATGTTGAATAAATTAAGCTAATATAAATAGCGTTTAATGAACAAAACAAAAATGATGAAACCGTTCATACAATCTTAATTTGTTGAACTTATTCTATCATACTTGTTTAATGATTTCAACCCCTTTTTGAAATGCAACAATTAAAGTGAGCGGAGGTGAACTTTTGTATGCCTGCACAATGGACTGGTGACATAGTTGGGCAAATGCACCTATCCCATATTACAAAGCGGGAGCTGGCTGACTGCTTGGGTGTTACGCCTGAGTATGTCAGCATGGTCCTGCACGGCCACCGGAAACCCAGTAACGCAGAAAGCCGCTTTCGGGCGGCCCTGGCCTATCTGATTGAAAAGAAGAAGGAGGAGGTGAAGTATGTTTAGCTGGCTGAAAAAGTTATTCGCTCCCCGGAAACGGCCTAGGGAGCGGACGTGGCTTCGATTTGAGCTGTGTGTAGAGGGCAAAGAGAAAGAGGAACTCTACGCTCTGCTGGATCGACTGCACTTGACCCGGCGGGAGCTGGCCCTTATTGTGATAGGTCTTCGCGCTCGATCTGGATTCGAGCTGAAAGATTTTAACACCTAAAACTTGAAAGGAGAATGTATGAACGAACTTCAAACCTTTACCAACCCCGACTTCGGCGAAGTCAGAACTCTGGAAGAGAACGGCGAAGTGCTGTTCTGTGCAAGCGATGTCGCTAAGGCGTTGGGCTATGCAAAACCTGAAAACGCAATTTCTCGGCATTGTAGGGCTACCCTGAAACGGGGTACCCCTATCAGCGGGAAAATGCAGGACATTAACTTCATCCCCGAAGGCGACGTCTACCGCCTGATTGCCCGCAGCAAGCTCCCCAGTGCAGAGCAGTTTGAGCGCTGGGTGTTCGATGAGGTCCTGCCCAGCATCCGCAAGCACGGGGCCTACATGACGCCGGAAACCTTACAGGCAGCCATTATGAACCCGGACATTATGATCCAGCTTTGTCAGCAGCTGAAGGCCGAGCAGGACAAAAACACTGCACTCCGTGCGGACAACTCTAAGTTGGCCGTAGAGCGGAATATTATGGCACCCAAGGCCGATTATTTTGATGAGTTGGTTGACCGCAACCTTCTCACCGGCATCCGCGAGACGGCTAAAGAGTTGGGTGTCAAACAGAAGGTATTCGTTGACTTCCTGCTCGACAAGAAGTATTTGCATCGGAGCAAGAGCGGCAAGCTGACTCCCACCGCTGGCAAAGGGGACGGGCTTTTCGAGATGAAGGAGTGCTTCAATGAAAAGACCAGTTGGGCCGGAACGCAGGTTATGGTGACGCCCAAGGGCCGCGAAACGTTCCGGCTGCTGTGCCAGGGGATGTGATGAGATGACTAGCCTCTATGGAATACAACGGCCCCAAGAACTTGCAGGTATCTTGTAATCGTTTAAGCCCCAATTTTACCCCTCCTTTCTGCTCTTTAGCATAACACAAGGGCAGGAGCAGGGCAAGAACAAGGAGAATTTATGAACGAACTGAAAATCTTTAACAACCCCGACTTTGGTGAAGTCAGAACCATGAACATCGGCGGCGAACCCTGGTTCGTCGGTAAGGACGTAGCAGGAGTGCTCGGGTACAGCAATCCGAACGACGCACTCAAAAAGCGTGTAGATGCGGATGATAAGGGGGTAGCAAAATGCGACACCCTTGGCGGCGCACAGGAATTGACCATCATCAACGAATCTGGCTTGTACAGCCTGGTTCTCTCCAGTAAGTTACCGACGGCCAAGGCATTCAAACGCTGGATCACGCACGACGTTATCCCCAGCATCCGCAAGAACGGCGGCTACATTGCGGGTCAGGAGAGCATGACCGCTGAGGAACTTATGGCCAAGGCCCTTCTGGTGGCCAAGAAGACCATCGAAGAGAAAGAGGCTGAGCTTTCCCGGAAACAGGTTGAGAACGCTATCATGGCGCCCAAGGCTGACTACTTCGATGAGCTGGTTGAGAGGAACACATTGACGAATTTCCGCGAGACGGCCAAGCAGCTGGGCGTGAAGCAGAAAGCCTTCATCAACTTTCTGATGGAGCGCAAGTTCATCTACCGCGACAAACGGGGCAAGCTGCTGCCCTATGCGGATAAGAACGACGGCCTCTTCGAGGTTAAGGAGTGCTTCAATAATGCGACCCAGTGGGCCGGGACCCAGACCTTGGTGACGCCCAAGGGTAGAGAAACGTTCCGGCTGCTGTGCCAGGGAATGTGAGGTAACATGGTTTTAGGGTTGACCCGTCGGGATGTTCTGAACCTGACAAACGACAAGAAGCGCAAGGCTTTACTGGCCAGCTGGCAGAGTTGGGGCCTTTGGTGCGAAGTTCCTGAGATCGGGCTGAGTGTGCGCCGGCTTGACCTGCCAGACGGCAGTTTTTTCACGGCCAGCTGGTATGCCGGGGATGACTTTTACCCGGCAAATGGCAAGCACAATGTGAACCGCCCGCGTTTCAATTTCGGAAGTAAGAATGGCATGCTGAAAGCAAGGGCTGTAGCCGAGAGTGTGCTGACAGACAAGCTCAAAGAGCTGCGGAAGGAGTTGCTGGACGATGACGATACCTGACCTTATCAAGGCGCTGCAAAGTCTCAAGGTCGAAACTGGCAGCCATTGAATCGCTACTTCAACGACTGCCAGTTTGGAGAGGATGTGTAATTATGAGAATCAAACCCGATACGAAGGTCACGGACATTATAGATTCCCATGAAAGACGGCTCCGGTGGATGGAGCTGGGCTTTCTGGTTATGCTGGTGATTCGCGTGGCTCAGAAATGGAAGGTGATACATAATGATCCAGTCGATAACGGCGAAACGGATCGCAGAAATCATTGAAGCCAAGGGCCTTAAACGCCGGGCTGTTGCCAAGGCAGCTGGATACTCTGAGAACCAGTTGAGTTCCATGCTGCATGGAAGAAAGATCATCCGGGATGTGGAGGTTTTGGCGATTGCCAAAGCGTTGGGCGTTCCCGTTGGGGAACTATTTGAGGGCAATTAAAAGCAGCCAGTGCGGATACACTGGCTGCCAGTCCCTCAGAGGACAGGGATGGAACTGTCTTGAAGGTTATATGTACGGATGCCACTCATTTGGACTTCCGATTGGATAACACAGAAGCCGCAAGAGATTTCGTTGCTTTGCTGGTAGAGGACTTGGAGAGAGCTTTACCGGCGGCCGAAGCGAGCTTTTTGGAAGTCCGCACACTGTTTCTTTTTGCCATTTTGTTCACCTCCTTTTCTAGGAAATAGAGAAGGGGGCGGCTGATAGGGGGGGAGAACAGAGGGGGAGCTGGTTCCCTCTGTTCTTTTTATCTTAACAGAAAACCCTTTATCCGTCAACAAACAGCAGAATTACTTGATGGGAGAAAAACAATGAACCCTGTGAAAATCGACACGGCGGCGATGCCGAAGATCGAGGTCAAGGTGCTGTGCAGCACCATTCTGGAAGCTGTCGAGGCTTTTTATAAGGACCCGAAGAACCTGGCTGCCTTTGAAGCCTGGCAGAAACAACATAAGGAGGAATCTAAATGAACGTAGTACAGAAGATCAAGAGAAAGTACGACGAAGTAGCACAGGCGGAGATGGACGCTCTGTTGACCGTATTGAAGGCCGACATGGAGCGGAACGTGCTCCGCCGCCGGGAGGAAGAGGCTCAGCGAATGAAGCAGTACCGCCGGCATCAGGCTGTTAAGGCTAGGAAGAACAAGGTCAACGTGGCTTTGCAGCGAGTGGGCATCCCCCTGCGGGTGCTGTGATGGGTCCTGTGTATCGGCTCTGCCGCCGGTGCGGACAGCGCTGGAACGTCAGCTGCTTAGACCCCGGCGAGAAGGTTTACATTTGCCCGATCTGCGACTGGAAAGCGCGGCAGGCAAGGAGAAAGGAGAGAAGCGCTTGAGTATCAGCAAAGAGGACCAAAACAACGAGCGACGGACCCGGCACTGCCGGAAGCCGCAACGCTGCGTGTACTACGCTGTCGGTAGCAATGACGGCTACAACGGGACCTGCGACTACATCCTCATCACCGGCCACCGGCGGCCCTGCGGATTCGGTGCGGCCTGCACGGTCAAGGAGACGCAGGGGCGGAGGATGCGCAGCGGCGGGATGAGCCAAGAGGTGGAAGCGAAGGTAAAGCAGCTGTACGCCCAGGGCTACTCGGACCCGTCGATTGCCCAGGCTGTCGGCATGACCAGCACCATGATCCGCTACTGGCGTCAGCGGAACGAGCTGCCGCCCAACGCCCACGGTGGACGACCCAGGAAGGACCGGACCACCGAAGTAAAGAAAAAGGCCGCCCCCAGAGCTGGAACCTCCAAGGACGGCAAGTAAATAAAACCATGCCTATTATATGGCATCTGAAAGGAAAAAGCAAGATGTATCCTATCGATGTTGCTGCCTTCTTGAAGAGGGCAGAGGAAAACGATGGGCCTCGGAGCCAAGCCGAACGGGAGCTTTGGAAGCTCATCGTCAACCTGCAGAACCAGGCGTATGCGGCGGGTCTGCGGGATGCTAGAAAGAAACAGAAGGAGGAGAACGATGGTTGAGATCAAGATAACCGGCGACAGTGCGCCGGAGGCCCTGGGTGATCTGGCTCACATGGCCTTGCTGCTGGACCTGGCTGAGCTACATAGCCTGACGAAGAAAGTCGAGGTGCAGGAAAGTAAAGCTGTACTGGAGACGGAGGAAACCTCGAAGCCGGTTCCTGAAACGCCCGCAGAGGCGGAGACGCCCACTCCTGTTCAGGCAGCTGCCGTGAGGCTCGGCAGTTGCCCAGAGGTACAGGAAGCCGTTCGCAGCTATACACTGGAAGAGATTCGTAAGGCTGGCATCGACGCCGCCAAATCTTACGGAAAGCAAGCGGTACAAGATGTTCTTCACAGCCTTGGCACCAAAGGCATGAGCACCTTGCCCCCGGAGAAGTACCCTGAGTTTATGCGAAAGCTGGGTGAGATCCATGCCGGCTAAACATGCTTTGCTGGGGCCTTCCAGCGCGTTCCGCTGGAGCCACTGCACCAGGAGCGCCCGCCTGGAGGAAGGACTGCCGGACACCGGCAGCGCCTACGCCTCTGAGGGTACCCTGGCCCATCGGCTGGGGGAACTTCTGCTACGGGCTGAGTATGAGGGGGCTGACATTGCCGACGGCCTGGCTGAGGTGCAGGCCGACCCGCAGTATTCCAACGCCATGCGGGAGCACATGGAGGGCTACGCCGCCTTTGTGGGCGAACGCATGGCAGAGGCCCGCACCCGGTGCAAGGACCCGCTGATCTTCGTAGAGCAGCGAGTGGATGTGACAGAGTATGTACCGGATGGATTCGGTACAGCGGACTGCGTTATCATCGCAGATGGCCTGATGGACGTGATCGACCTCAAGTATGGGGCTGGTCATGCTGTGAGCGCAGAGGGAAACCCCCAGATGAAGATCTATGCGCTTGGCTGCCTGCTGGCATTTGACTTGTTCTATGACATCGCCTCCATCCGCATGACCATCTATCAGCCTCGCCTGGACAGTATCTCTACTTCGGTTATTGACCGCGGGAGCCTGCTGGACTGGGCAGAGAGCTTCCTCAAGCCCCGTGCAGCTCTAGCCTATGCTGGAGAGGGGGAGTTTGCCCCCAGTGAAGAGACGTGTCGGTGGTGTAAGGCCGGTGCAGTCTGCAAGGCCCGCGCTGCCTATCAGCTGGAGCTGGCCGCAAAGGACTTCCAGGAGCCTGCGACTATGGACAATGTGGAGGTTGCCGAAGTGCTGGAACGGCTTCCGGGTCTGCTCTCTTGGGCCAAGCAGGTCAAAGAGTATGCGGAAGACGCAGCGATCAATCATGGCGAAAAGTTCCCCGGATTCAAGGTGGTCGAAGGGCGGGCCAACCGGCGCTATGTCAACGAGACGGCCATTGCCCGCCGCCTGCGAAAGCTCGGCTTTACCACGGCTGACATCTATAAGCCCAAGGCACTGCTGGGCATTACTGCCCTGGAGAAGCTGGTGGGCACCAAGAAGTTAGCAGAGTTGGCTGGCGGCCTGATTGAGAAGCCGGCTGGTGCTCCCGTGTTGGTCCTGCAGAGCGATAAGCGTCCGGAGCTGAACACAGCTGCCAAGGCTGCTGAGGACTTTGCGGAAGAGATCCCTTCTTTTTGAGGTGACACTATGCCGAACATCATTCACATCGTCAATGGCTCCTGCGAGATCAACCTGGACCCGATGCTGCTTCACGAGATGCCGGTCAAGAACTGGCGTAAGCTGGTTAAGTTGGCGGCTGCGGACTGGCGCAACCAGGAAAGCCTACAGGAGTTGAGAGACTGGTTCTCTCTTGCAGTCCAAGACGCCAAAGTAGCGTGGGAAACAGCGTCCAGGGAGTTTGCAAACGGGTGGAAAGACCCGAAGTATCACGGTAGGCGCTGTATCCCGGAAAACCGGTGGCTCACCTGTGCTGTGAAAAAAGCCAAGAGGCATTATGAGTGTCTGCGTAAACGGCAAGATATTCTTGCTGAGGCGTGTCATGGGTGACATCGCAGACGCCTATATCGACAGAATTTTAATGGGAAAGGCCCCAGCGGGCCAAATGAATAAAAGGAGAAAAAATACTATGTCTACGATCAATCAGCCGACCAAGGTCATCACCGGCAAGTGCCGCCTGTCTTACTCCCATGTGTGGGATGCCGTCAGTATCGACGGCAATTCCGAGCCGAAGTTCGGTGCCTGCATCATCGTTCCCAAGAGCGACAAGGCCACCGTCAAGAAGATCCGGGCCGCTGTGGAAGCGGCTGTGCAGGACGGCATCAAGTCTAAGTGGAGGGGTAAGAAGCCGGCCAACCTCAAGCTGCCGCTGCGTGACGGCGATGAGGAGCGCCCTGATGATGAGGCTTTTGCGGGCTGCTACTTCCTGAACGCCAACAGTAAGATTCGCCCCGGTATCATTGATCTGGCTAAGCACGAGATTATGGATACCTCTGAGGTGTATAGCGGTTGCTACTGCCGCTTTTCCGTCAACTTCTACCCATTCTCGACCTCTGGCAACAATGGTGTGGCTGCCGGTCTGAACAACATCCAGAAGGTGGCGGACGGTGCGCCGCTGGGTGGCCGTAGCCGTGCAGAGGATGACTTCGACGATGACTATGAAGATGAGGACTTTGGCGATCTCGATTAAGTGCAGACTAGGCCCCGCCGCTGCGAAGGCGGCGGGGCCTTTGCCGTAAGGAGGGAATATCCTATGCCTAAAATGATGGCTGTTGATATTGAAACTTACTCCAGCGTTGATCTGGTCTCTTCCGGTGTTCGCCCATACAGCGAGGCGGAAGACTTTGAGATCCTGCTCATCGCCTATAAGGTAGACGATGAACCGACCAAGGTGCTGGATCTGGCCAGTGGAGAGACGGCTGACGGTACAGAGTTTACGGCCTTGCTGTCAGATCCGTCTGTGCTCAAGACAGCTTACAATGCTGCGTTCGAGCGCACCTGTTTGGCCCGTTGGTTTCAGTTGCCGATGCCGCCAGAGCAGTGGAGCTGTACGATGGTCCTGGCGGCTAATCTGGGCTTGCCCGGTACATTGGCCGGTGCCGGCGCTGCGCTGGGCCTGGACAAGCAGAAAATGACCGAAGGCAAAGAGCTGATTCAATACTTCTGTAAGCCCTGCCGACCGACCAAAGCCAACGGCGGCCGTACTCGCAATCTTCCGAGTGATGCACCGGAAAAGTGGGAGCTGTTCAAGAAATACAATATCCGCGATGTTGATGTCGAGGTGGACATTCGGCAGCGGCTTTCCGATTTTTTCATTCCGGAGGCCGAACGGCTGGCGTGGCAGCAGGACCAGCATATCAATGACCTGGGCGTTCGCGTGGATCAGGTGCTCATGCGCCAGGCGCAGGAGCTTAGCAATCAGTACAATACCCGCTTGATGGATGAGGCCAAAGACCTTACCGGATTGGATAATCCTAAGAGTGCGCCGCAGCTCAAGCGCTGGCTGTCCGAGCGGGAAGGGATAGAGGTCCCCAGTCTCAACAAGGAGGCGATGCCTGGCCTTCTGTCCCAGGTACAGAGCCAGGAGACCAGGCGGATGCTTACGATCCGCTCGGAGCTGTCGAAGACTTCTGTGAGTAAGTACGAGGCCATGGAGCGTGGCCTGTGCCAGGATGGGCGGGTGCATAACCTGCTCCAATTTTACGGGGCCAACCGGACTGGTCGCTGGGCCGGCCGCCTAGTGCAGGTACAGAACCTGCCACAGAACAAGCTCAAAGATTTGGCCCTGGCTCGTGAGCTGGTGCGTGAGGGAGAGTTTGAACTTCTGGAAATGGCCTTCGGTTCTCCACCGTTCGTCCTGTCCCAGCTGATCCGTACCACGTTTATTCCATCTGATGGCTGCCGGTTTATCATTGCGGATTATAGCGCAATCGAGGCCCGCGTGATCGCGTGGCTGGCCAATGAGCCGTGGGTCTTGGAAGAGTTCAGAGGCGACGGCCTGATCTATGAGGCCACGGCTGCCATGATGTTCCACAAGGCCAAGAACGACATCCGCAAAGGTGGTCCTCTTGCAGAGCTTCGCCCGAAGGGAAAAGTGGCGACGCTGGCCTGCGGCTATCAGGGTGGCGTGGGTGCCCTCAAGCGTATGGGGGCTTTGGAAAGCGGTATCCCAGAAGAGGAACTGCCCGGCATTGTCAACCGCTGGCGTCGGGCCAATCCGCACATTGTCCGGTACTGGTACGACGTAGAGGATGCAGCAATTCGGGCGGTGCAGGGGGAGCGGGTGGCACTTCGACACGGACTCAAATTCTTCTGTGACCAGGGGTATCTCTTTATCCAGCTGCCTTCCGGGAGACGACTGGCGTATTTCCAGCCCCGACTGGAACCGGAACCTAAGTTCAATAAGGAAGGTATCACCTATATGGGAGTGGACCAGGAGAAAAAGACCTGGTCCAGGCTCAAGACCTATGGCGGCAAGCTGGTGGAGAACATCGTCCAGGCCACGGCGAGGGATTGTTTGCGGGATACCATGCGAGCACTCTGGGAAGCCGGCTATGAGATTGTGTTCCATGTGCATGATGAGGTCATCCTTGATACTCCCAAGGACCGAGGCTCGTTGGAGGACGTACTGGAGATCATGGGCCATAGCCCACGCTGGGCCTTCGGCTTGCCGCTTAAGGCAGCCGGCTTTGAGGCCCCATTTTATATGAAGGACTAAAGGAGGGCTATCATGAACTTACAGTATGACGGCCCGATCACATTGGCTGTTGGTGCGTCCCGCTCGGCGGCGCACTGGAAGAATAAGACCATGCAGTGGAGTGAGTTCCTGGGCATGATTCAGAACACGACACAGACCCGTGAGACTTTGGCCGAGTATCGTAAGATGCCGAAGGGCAAGCAGGATACCATCAAAGATGTAGGCGGTTTTGTAGGCGGATGGCTCAAGCAGGGCCGCCGAAAAGCGGAGAATCTGGAACACCGATCTATGTTCACCCTGGATGCTGACTTTGCCACTATGGATCTTCTGGAGAATCTCTCTATGTTCTATGGGTGTGCGGCTGCGGTCTACTCGACCCATAAGCACAGCACAGAAGCCCCACGTTTGCGCCTGCTGGTGCCACTGACCCGGCAGCTCTCTGGGGATGAGTATCAGGCGGCAGCCCGTATGCTGGCCTCTGACCTGGGCATGGATCTTTTCGATGATACGACATATCAGCCGACCCGCCTGATGTATTGGCCCAGTACCCCAACGGACCAGGAATATTATTTCGACTATACGGACGGCCCATGGATAGACCCTGACGCACTGCTGGCGAGGTATCCGGATTGGAGGGATACCTCGTACTGGCCGGAGAGCAGCCGTGCTGTGTCAGTCCGGCATAGCGCAGCCAAGCACCAGGGCGACCCTACGGCAAAACCCGGTGTAGTGGGCGCTTTCTGCCGTACATACGACGTAGAGCAGGCGATAGAGCGCTTCCTGTCGGACCGATATACGCCCTGTGAGATGCCTGGGTGCTATACCTACGTCGGCGGCTCCACGTCGGCTGGTCTGGTCATCTATGATGGTGGCCTGTTTGCCTACTCCAATCATGCGACCGACCCAGTCAGCGGACGCTTGTGCAATGCGTTTGATTTGGTTCGCCTGCATCTGTACGGCGAACAGGACAGTGAAGCTGCGGCGGATACCCCAGTGAACAAACTGCCGTCCTACATGGCTATGGTGGAGCTGGCTCGGACAGATGAGGCGGTCAAGCTGACCAGTGCCCGTGAACGGCTTGAGCAGGCCAGAGGGGACTTTGACATTCCCAATGAAGATGATACCGGCGATGCCTGGATGACTCAGCTGGAAGTGGACAAGCGTGGCACCCCACTCCAGACGATTCAAAATGCCTATATCGTTCTCTCCAATGACCCATTGCTCAAGGGGGCGCTTGCCTTTAACTCTTTCAAGGACCGTCTGGTCTGTGTCCGCAGCTTGCCCTGGAAGGAGGTGCAGGACACGGTAAACGGCGACGCCTGGATAGATGCAGATGACAGTGAGCTTCGGCGCTATCTGGAGCTGGCCTATCGGATCACCGGCAAGGAACGCATCTTGGATGCAGTGAGCAGTGTGGCCCGCGCCAACACGATCCACCCTGTCCGCCGCTTTCTGAAAAGCCTGGAATGGGATGGCGTGGAGCGCCTGGACGCGCTGCTGGTGGACTACCTAGGCGCGGAGGATTGCCCTTACACCCGTGCTGTGACCCGCAAGGCGTTCACAGCGGCGGTGGCTCGTATCCTATGCCCTGGCTGTAAATTCGACTATGTGCTCACCTTGGCAGGTCCCCAAGGGCGTGGCAAGTCCACGCTCATCAATAAAATGTCATGCGGCTGGTATACGGACAGCTTGGCTGGGATCGGGACCAAGGAAGCCTATGAGGGCATCCAGGGCTTTTGGCTGGTGGAGCTGGGCGAGCTGGCGGCCATGAAGAAGACCGAGATCGAGGTCACGAAGAACTTCATTTCCAAACAGGTGGACAGCTATCGTGCCCCGTATGGCCGCCGGGTGGAGGACCATAAGCGGCAGTGCGTCTTTTTCGGTACGACCAACAGCACGGCATTTCTTCGAGATGATACCGGCAACCGGCGGTTTTGGCCGGTCCGACTGGGGGAGCAAGCGCCAGCGCGTACAGTCTGGGATGATCTGACCGAGGACATCATTCATCAGTTATGGGCGGAGGCTGTGATTCGGTATCAAGAGGGCGAAGAGCTGATTTTGACCGGGGCGCTGGAGGAGGTAGCCCGTGAGCAACAGAGCGAGTTTACCGAAGAAGATCCACGGGCCGGGGAGGTACAGCTGTTCCTGGAACGCCTGCTGCCGGAAGACTGGGAGAGAAAAGACAAGCTGGAACGCCGGGTTTGGTTTTCAGATGACTTCGGTGCGGCCCAAGGCTCTGTCCGCCGGGATACAGTCTGTGTGGCTGAAATCTGGAATGAATGCTTCAAGAGTGATATTGAGAAGTTGTCCCGGCAGGACAGTCAAGCGGTAGCAGCTATCTTGCGTCGTGTTCCTGGATGGGCTGAAGAGAAGGGGCGGCAGCGCTGTGGTATCTATGGATTGCAGAAGCGTTTTCGCCGTGTGAGTGGGGAATCGTGATGTATCACATCTGCTGTCGGACACGTGGTTTTTGTATCACTTTGTATCACAACTGCAAAGCGGCCTGTATCACTTGTATCAGTGCTGTATCAGATGAAGTGATACAGGAAAAACCTATGTGCCCCAAGGCTTTGATAGGGCCTGTATCACTTGTATCATATAAATTCTCTGGAAGTATGAAAGTATTATATAGAGGGCATGAACGCCCGCGTAGCGCACACGCGAAGGGGTTAAAGGGTACAAGTGATACAGTGATACAAGTGATACACGGGGGTTATATGGAAAAAGACATTGAAAGCTATCTGCGTAAGCGGGTCATGGCTGCCGGTGGCCTTGCGTTGAAATTGGTTTGCCCCGGCTTTACCGGTGTGCCAGACCGCCTGATTCTTTTACCGGGTGGCCGAATCTGCTTTGCAGAATTGAAAGACACCGGCCGGGTCCCACGGAAGAGACAGAAGCGCGTACATGATATTATGCGGGGTCTTGGCTTTACGGTTTTCGTGCCGGATAGCCGGACTGCCGTCGATGAGATGATGAGGGAGGTGATGCCAAATGAAGTTCATACCCCATGAGTACCAAAAGTTCTGTGAAGACTTTTTGCTGGATAAACCGGCCGCTGGCCTTTTGCTGGATATGGGCTTAGGCCCAGCAAGACGGTGATCACGCTGACTGCCGTGGCGAAATGGCTATACGATCGTTTTGAGATCAACAAGGTCCTGGTGGTGGCGCCCCTGCGGGTGGCGGAGGATACCTGGACAAAAGAAAGTGATAAGTGGGATCATCTTTGTGGTCTTCGTGTGGTCCGGGTCCTGGGCAGTCAAGCGCAGCGAGTATCTGCTCTCCGGACTGAGGCAGATATTTACTGCATCAACCGAGAAAACGTTCCCTGGCTGGTGAAGTATTATGGCACGGCCTGGCCGTTTGACGGCGTAGTCCTGGATGAGCTATCCAGCTTCAAGAATTCTAGCTCTAAGCGCTTCCGGGCCATGCGGAAAGTCCGACCGCTGATCAAGCATATTGTCGGCCTGACAGGGACCCCAAGTCCAAACGGACTGATCGACCTGTGGGCACAGATGTATTTACTGGACGGCGGTGAACGATTGGGCCGGACACTGACGGAGTACCGAAGCCGATACTTTGTCCCAGGACGGAGGAGTGGGTATGTAGTCTATGACTGGGTGCCGAAGCCGGGAGCTGAGGAAGAGATCTACCAGAGAATTTCAGATATTTGCATCAGCATGAAAGCCTGCGACTATCTGGGACTTCCGGAACGGGTCGATGTAGTCCGCATGGTCAAGTTGGATGAGAAAGCACGGGCGGCCTATACCGAAATGGAGAAGGAGGCAGTGTTGGAGCTTGCTTCCGGTGACGTAGTGGATGCGAGCACTGCTGCTGTGGTTTCCAACAAACTGCTGCAAATTGCGAATGGAGCAGTCTATGACGAGAACGGGGAAACACATATCATCCATGAGGCTAAATTGGATGCACTGGGGGACATCATTGAAGCGGCCAATGGCCGGCCGGTCCTGTTGTTCTATGCCTACCAGCACGATCTGGAACGTATCAGACAGCACTTCCCGCAGGCCCGTAAGCTGGAAGGAAGCAGAGAGATCGACGCATGGAATCGCGGTGAGGTCCCAATTTTGTTGGCGCACCCCGCCGGGGCCGGTCACGGCCTGAACTTACAGGCAGGGGGAAACCATATCGTATGGTTCGGGTTGACCTGGTCATTGGAGCTATATCAGCAGGCAAACGCCCGTATCTACCGACAAGGCGTAACGGGTGAGTGTGTTACCATCACGCATCTGGTTGCTGAGGGCACCATCGACGAAGATGTTATGCGGGTGCTGGATGGAAAGGCCAGTAGGCAGGATGCCTTACTGGAAGCAGTTAAGGCCCGCTTGAAAAAGTACCGAGAAGAGGGGGACGCAACATGACCAAGGAACGCCTGAGAGGATATCGGACCCTGCTGCAAGAGAAAAAGACCCTGGAGCAGCAGATTGAGACCATCGAGGCCACGCTGCTGCGTCCCAAAATCCAGAAAATCAAACACACGCCCGCCGGACCGTCTGGTGGCAACGCCCTGGAGGACCTGGCAGCCAAACATCTGGAGCTGATTGACCTGTATCACACGAAGCTTGCCGAAATCGCACAAGAACTCCAGGCCATTGAGACGGGCATTGGCGCCCTGCCGCCTACTGAGCGTGTGCTGCTGCGCCTGCGCTACGTCCACGGCCTGAGCTGGGAAGAGGTCTGTGTAGATATGTCATACAGTTGGCGGCAGGTCCACCGCATCCACGCCAAGGCGTTGGAGGCGCTTAGAGAGCCAGGCGAGGGATAATAAAAAGAACTGGGGGGCGATATGCTTCCGGCTTTTCTGAGATATGCCCCATTAGGCCCCCAGGATGGCACACAATGGCACGGGGCGGGGTGGTATACTGGTATTGTGATTTTTTAGAGATAGGTTTTTCCTCTTTTCCCCGGACGGCGCTGGGCTTTGGCTTGGCGTCGCCCGGATTCTTTTTGCCCGCAGCGGGGAGGTGGTAACGTGGCGGAGCTGACCAAAAAGCAAAAACGGTTTGTCCAGGAATACCTGATCGACCTGAACGCCACGGCTGCTGCCCGGCGAGCAGGATACAGCGAGAAAACGGCGCGGTGCATCGGTAATGAGAACTTGACGAAACCAGCTATCAAGGCGGAGATCGACCGGGAACTGGCGAAGATCCAGAGCGACCGGATCGCCACCGCCGACGAAGTAATGCGTTACCTGACCTCCGTGATGCGGGGAGAGCAGACGGAGGAAATTCCTCTGCTCCAGGGCGATGGCATGCAGGCGCTGGTAGCCAAGGATGTGAGTGCGAAGGACCGGCTGAAAGCGGCGGAACTCATCGGCAAGCGTTATGGCCTGTTTACGGAAAAGCTGGGGCTGGACGGCGTGGTGCCGGTGATCTTGGCGGGGGATGATGAGGTCGAAGACTAATATCATCCACTTGCCGGAGGTCATTGGCAAGGGCTACGGGGCCTTCTGGCGGTTCCGGGGCCGGTACCGAGTAGTGAAAGGCTCCCGTGCCTCGAAGAAGTCCAAGACCACGGCTTTGAACCTCATCACCCGCATGATGCAGTATCCCCAGGCCAATACGCTGGTGGTACGAAAAGTTTTTCGGACCCTGAAAGATTCTTGCTTTACAGAACTGAAATGGGCCATCCACCGGCTGGGCGTAGATGCCTGGTGGGGCATCCGGGAAAGCCCCCTCGAAATGACCTATCTGCCCACGGGCCAGAAAATCTATTTCCGGGGCCTGGATGACCCGCTGAAGGTCACGTCCATCACGGTAGAGAATGGCTACCTGTGCTGGTGCTGGATCGAGGAAGCCTATGAGATCATGGACGAACGGGCCTTTGACATGCTGGACGAATCCATTCGAGGGGGCATCCCCAAGGAGACGGGGCTGTTCAAGCAGATCACCCTGACCTTCAACCCCTGGAACGAGAAGCACTGGCTGAAAGCCCGCTTCTTCGACGCCCCGCCGGACCCGGATATTCTGGCCCTGACCACGAACTACCTGTGTAACGAGTGGCTGGACCAGGCTGACCTGAAAGTGTTTGAGACGATGCGGGAGAATAACCCCCGTCGGTATCAGGTGGCCGGCCTGGGCGGCTGGGGTATCGTGGAGGGCTTGGTTTTTGAGAACTGGAAAGAGGAAGCCTTCGAGACGGCAGCCATCGCCAAAAAGCCAGATGTTGTCAGCGCCTTCGGCCTGGACTTCGGTTACACCAACGACCCGACGGCCCTGTTCTGTGGGCTGGTCAGCCAGGAGGAGAAGACCATCTGGGTCTTTGATGAACTCTATGAGAAGGCCCTGACCAACCGGGCCATTTGTGACCGGGTGACGGCCATGGGCTACGCCAAAGAGCGCATCCGGGCCGACTGCGCCGAGCCGAAGAGCATCGACGAGCTGCGGGAGCTGGGGCTGTACCGTATCACGCCCGCCCGGAAGGGGCGGGACAGCATCAACAACGGCATCCAGTATATTCAGGATTATCGCATCGTCATCCACCCCAGGTGTGTGAACTTCCTCACAGAGATCTCCAATTACACCTGGGCCGAGGACAAATTCGGGGGCAAACTGAACCGCCCCATTGACGCCTTCAACCATCTCATGGACGCCATGCGCTACGCGCTGGAGGACGTGCTGGTGGGGCCGGCGTTTTCGTTTGAATAAGACAGAAAGGAGGGAGAAACATGAGCGGGATCATCACAGAGACAGAACGGGTGAGTCGCCTGATCCTACAGGGAAAACGGCGAGGCTTGAGTGAACTGCAATTCTTCGCGGCAGAGCTGCAAGACTGGCGGGATAGCCCCCGACGGAAAGAACAGCTCCAGGGCGAGCGCTACTATCGCGGGCAACAGGACATCCTGCGCCGCCAGCGGACGGTCATCGGGACCGACGGGAAATTGCAGACGGTGGACAACCTACCCAACAACCGGATCGTGGACAATCAGTACGCTCTGATGGTAGACCAGAAGACAAACTATCTGGTGGGCAAGCCCATCACGCTGAACTGTCGGAACAAGACTTACACGGCCCAGCTGGGCAAGGTGTTCGGCCGCCGCTTCGGGCGGCTGCTGAAATACGTCTGCGAGGACGCCCTGAACGGCGGCTTGAGCTGGCTCTACCCCTATTATGACCGGGAGGGTCAGCTGGCCTTTCAGCATTTCCCAGCCTATGACATCCTGCCCTTCTGGGCCGACGACGACCACACGACGCTGGACTGTGCTTTGCGCTACTACACTCAGGAGGTCTGGAACGGCTACACAAAGGAGATCGTGGAGCGGGTGGAACTGTTCAAGGACGACGGCCTGTGGCGGTATCTCTTCCAGCACGGCCAGCTCATCCCGGACGTAGAGCTGGGGGAGCATGAGAATTACTTCGCCGTGGACATGGGAGGGCAGACCCAGGAATTTAACTGGACCCGCATCCCACTCATCCCCTTTAAGTACAACAAGCAGGAGGTCCCCTTGCTCTGCCGGGTTAAGACCTTGCAGGATGGGATCAACACCATGCTCTCGGACTTTGCCGACAACATGCAGGAGGACGCCCGGAACACCATCCTCATCCTGAAAAACTACGACGGGGAGAACCTGGGCCAGTTCCGGCACAACCTGGCGACCTACGGGGCCGTCAAGGTCCGCAGCGACGGTGGAGTGGAGACGCTGCAAGTAGAGGTCAACGCAGACAACTACCAGAGTATCTTAAAGCTGCTCAAGCAGTCGCTCATCGAGAACGCCCGTGGCTACGATGCCAAGGATGACCGCCTCTCTGGCAACCCCAACCAGATGAACATTCAGTCCATGTATTCTGACATCGACCTGGACGCCAACGGCATGGAGACGGAGTTCCAGGCTGCCTTTTCCTACCTGCTGTGGTTCATCGACCAGGACTTTGTCAACCGCCGGGGCCTAGGTGATTTTTCGGGGGAGGATCTACAGATTGTCTTCAACCGGGACATCCTCATCAACGAGAGTGAGTCCATTGACAACTGCTCTAAGTCTCTTGGTATCCTGTCCAACGAGACGATCGTGGAGCAGCACCCCTGGGTGTCTGACGTAGATCTGGAGCTGGCCCGCCTGCGGAAAGAGCAGGACGAGGCCATGGCACGGGTACCAGAGTACACCGGGGCCTTTGGCGGCGGTGAGGGCACATGAGAGACGCAGCCTATTGGCGGCAGCGCAGCGCTCTGCTGGAAGCCAGCGCCCACAAGAACGCCGACGAGAGCGTCCGGGCCTTGGAGGACCTTTATCAGGAGACGCAGCGGGAAGTCCGGCAGGAGATCGAGAGCTGGTATGCTCGCTTCGCCCGTGACAATCAGCTGACCCTGGCCGAAGCCAAGAAGCGGCTCACGGCGGGGGAGATGGAGGAATTTCGCTGGTCTGTGGAGCAGTATGTGAAGGTCGGGAAACAGGCGGGCTCGGACCCAGCCTGGCAGAAGAAGCTTGCCAACGCCTCCGCTCGGTTCCACATCTCCCGTCTGGAAGCGATCGAGTTGCAGATCCAGCAACAGATAGAGCTGCTCTATGGGAACCAGGTGGATGAAGTAGATGAGCTTCTGCGGAAGGTCGTGGGAGAGGGCTACACCCACACAGCCTTTGAGGTTCAGAAGGGCCTTGGGGCAGGTTGGGACATCGCCACCCTGGACCCACGCAAGTTAGACGCTCTGCTGACCAAGCCCTGGTCTACAGACCACAGGACATTTCAGGACCGGTGCTGGACCAACAAAGAGGCACTGGTCGGGGAGGTCAGCAAGTGCCTGACCCAGGGCCTTCTGCGGGGAGACGCCCCGGCCAAGACCATCGCAGCCATCCAGAAGACCTTCGGGGTCCATCGTTATAAAGCCGCCCGCTTGGTCCACACGGAGACGACCTACTTCAACGCCGTGGCCAGCAGGCAAGCCTATCAAGACCTGGACGTGGAACAGGTGGAGATCATTGAAACACTGGACGGCCGGACCTGTGAGATATGCGGGGATATGGATGGAAAGATCATCCCCCTATCCCAGTACGAACCGGGGGTCACAGTGCCGCCCTACCATCCCAACTGCCGGGGGACCACGGCTCCCGCCATTGACGCAAAGTGGGCCGGGAAGCGCCTGGCCAGGGATGGAGAGGATGAACTCTATGAGGTCCCGGCGGACATGACCTATGCCCAGTGGAAGGAAGCCTTTGTGGACGGTGGCAAGAAAAGCAAGTTGACCAGGGCCTCTGACGGTGCTATACTCAAACCCAACACACCAGATGATGGAGGGGCCGCTGTGCAGACGGTAGGATACATCGACAGAGAGAAATACAGCTGTATCACGAAGGACATCACCACAGACGAGGTGGTCCTGACGCCGGAGCGCGTACAGCACATCAAGGACCGACATCCGGGGCATTTTGAACGCATCGAGCCATTTTTGCGGATGGCTTTGGAAGACCCAGACTACATCCTTGCAGACAAAAGCCCGAACACTGGCCTGATTTTGAAGATGGTCGAACGGGAAGGGACACGTTTTCAGACCGTCCTGCGGGTGCATACCTCTGCGGATAACCCAGCCTTCAAGAACTCCATCATCTCTTCCTGGGAGATTAGTGAATCCCGATGGGAAAACTACATCAAAAACAAAACCGTTCTTTACAAGAAGGAATAATCCTGCTATAATTTCAGTAGGATAAGAACGGGCTTTGAGGTGGTAAATTTCGTTGCGACCACACGCCGATGGTATGACAAGGGGAAACCCTGAGAGATGCGGGAGAGGCGACGCCCGCCAAGGCCCAATCTGACAGAGGGAGTAGGTCTGCACCTGCTCCCTTTTCCTAAAGCAAGGACACTTGAGGTGGTAGATTTCGTCCAGACCACACGCCGACGGTATGACAGGAGGAAACTCTGAGAGATGCAGGAGGAATTGGACGCCTGCCAAGTGTTTTCCTTGCTTTTGTTGTATCCACACAACTTCATTGATGAAAGCATCCTGTAAAAACGCAGGGTGCTTTTTTCATACCCATTTTTTCAGACAGGAGGGAAAGAACATGACAAAAGAAACTTTGCTCGGCTGGGGGCTGAGTGAGGAACAGGCCAAAAAGGTCCTGGACGGACTGAACGGTTCCTTTGTCACAAAAGTGCGGTTCGATGAGGTCAACACCGAACTGACCGCCGCCAAGAACACCATCAAAGAGCGTGACACCCAGCTTGAAACGCTGAAGAAGGCGTCCGGGGACACCAAGGCCCTTCAGGACCAGATCACCCAGCTTCAGGCAGACAACAAGAAGAAGGATGACGATCACGCCGCCGAGCTGAAAAATCTGCGGATCGGCAATGCGGTCGAGCTGGCCCTGACCGGTGCGAGGGCGAAAAACAACACGGCGGCCAAGGCACTGCTGGCTGGGTTCCTGGAAAAGGCTGAGCTGGATGAGACCGGTGCAGTCAAGGGCCTGGACGATGAGATCAAGAAGTTGGTCAAAGACGAGAAGACCGCTTTTCTCTTTGAAGCCAAGGAAACCGGCGGAAAATTCCGGGGCGCCAAGTCCGCCGAGAAGGGCGAGGGTGGCCAGGGTGGGATGACCCTGGAGAACCTGAAAAAGCTCCCGCCGGTGGAGCGGCACCGCTGGTCGGTGGAACACCCGGAGGAATACAAAGCACTCTATGAAGGAGGAGACGCATAATGGGAAACACGGTATATGATAATTTTTTCCTGTCCAACGAGATCGAGGACCAGTATAAGTCCCATCTGGACCTGGTGCAGTTCTGCACCGTGGACAACAACCTGACCGGCGAGGCCGGCATGATCCGTAAGATCCACAAGTACAAGGCCACCAGCGGCACCGAGAAGCTGGCCAAGGGCGAGGGCAACTCCAAGACCATCACGGCTGCCTACACTGAGCAGGAGTACAAGATCCTGCTGGCACAGAACCGCTTCGTCTACTACGATGAGGAGGCCATGACTGACCCCATGGTGGTAACGACCGGCACCCGCCACGCCGGGACCGACCTGTTCAACACTCAGAACGATGACGTGTATGCGGCCTTCCAGGACGCGACCCTGGTCATGCCCGTTACGGCCCTGAACTTCGGGGCCTTTGTGGACGCCACGGCCATGCTGGCCCTAGAGAATTTGGAGGGCGTGACCCTGTTCGCCTTCGTGAACCCCGCTGACATGGCCAAGATCCGCAAGACCCTGGGCGAAGACCTGAAATTTGTGGAGTCCTATGCTCGGCAGGGCTATGTTGGCACCGTGGGCGGTGTGAATCTCTATGTGAAGAAGGACGCCCTGCCTGGTAAAGTCACCATGGCCACCAAGGAGGCCGTGACCCTCTTCAATAAGAAGGGGACTGAGGTCGAGCAGGAGCGAGACGGCAACACCCGGAAGAACAGCATCTACTCCCGCAAGTATTACATCGCCGCTCTGACCGACGAGACGAAGGCCGTGGTCATTGTGGTGGGCGCTGCGGCGGTCAGCACCGATACCACTGTGACCGCTGGCAAGACCTACTATGCGGCCGCCAGCATGGGCTATGTGAAGGTCACGCCGGCCGAAGGGGACAGCCCCAAGACCAAGGGCTGGTATGAGATTACCCCGTCCTGAGAGGATAGGTGCGTAATATGCGAGAGCAGACCATCGCCTGGCTGACGGCCTGGGGCCTGGGCGGGGCGGAGTATGACGTCTTCCTGGACATCGTCCTGAACGCCGTCACCTGGCGGCTGAAAAATCTGACGGGCTGTGAGGAACTGCCGGAGGGCCTGGTGAGCCTGGGCGCCGCCATGGCAGCAGGGGAATACCTGCAAGCCAGAAAAGCCAAGGGCGAACTGGAGGGCTTTGACCTGGAAATGGCCATCAAGTCCTTGCAGGAGGGGGACACCACTGTCACCTTCGCCATCGGCGAAGGCAGCGCCACCCCGGAGCAGCGGCTCGACGCCCTCATTGACCATCTGCTGAACGGCCGGATGGATGAGGTCTATCGCTACCGGAGGCTGGTATGGTGAGCCGGGCGGTGCAGACCGCCCTAGCCCGCCTTTGGACGGACCGCTGCACGATCTACGGTCAGAACGCCGTGACTGTGCTGGGAAGCCATCTGACGGATTTTCAGCCTGTGGTCCTGGCGGAGGATGTGCCATGTAAGCTGTCTTTTGAATCCCTGACCGTGACCACCGGAGATCGCGGTCCCGGCGGGCTGTAAGATCGTTGTGACCCGACCGGACAGGACAGAGCTTACCTATGGGCAGTCTGGCTTGTCAGGGGTGTTCCACAACCACCAGGAGATCTTATTAGAACCGTTCCGGGGGTGGGCCTGATGGGACGAAGCTGGGGACAGTGTGATTTTGAAGCACTGCTGAAACTGTCGGAGCAGATCGCCAAGTATTCCAGCCTGGACGGGGACCAGCTCTGCCGCCGGGCAGCCAAGCAGCTGGCCCAGATCCTGCTGAACAAGGTGAAGAAGAGGACCCCGGTGGGGGTCCCGCCCAACTATGCCACAGAAGCAGCATTGCAGGAATATTGGGCCGGCTACCGGGGTGGCACCCTGCGGGACGGCTGGACCATCCTGCCCATCCAGAAGCAGGGAGATGCGTATACCATCACGGTCATCAACAACCTGGAGTACGCCAGCTATGTGGAGTTCGGCCACCGGCAGCAGCCGGAGCGGTACGTCCCAGCCCTGGGCAAGCGCCTGCGGGAGAGCTGGGTGCCGGGCCGGTATATGTTGACCATCTCCGAGCAGGAGCTTCGGGCGCTGGCCCCCCGGCTGCTGCAAGACCTGCTGTATGACGCGATGCGGGAGGTGTTTACATGATCCAGGAGATCATAGAGGGCGTCGCCCAGGCCCTCTATCAGACCTTTGGCGACGAATACAAAATTTATGAAAACGACGTGGAGCAGGGCTTACAGGAGCCTTGCTTTTTTCTGGGCGTTTTGCAGCCTACGCTCAGCCCCTTACCCGGAGGACGGTTCCTCAGTCAGAATCCGCTGGACGTGCAGTATTTCCCTGCCAGCAGGCGGGACAACCAAACCTTACTGTGCGTAGCGGAACGATTGCAGACCTGCCTGGAACTGATCACCCTGCCGGACGGGGCAATGGTGCGGGGCACAGAGCGGTCTTATGCCATCACGGACAACGTACTGCATTTCCTTGTGACCTACCCTGTGACCCTGCGGCGGCCCAGAGAAGAGACGCCCATGCAGGAGGTCCAGGTGGACGCCACGACGAAGAAGGGAGAATGACCCATGGAATCGAAGAACACACAGCCCGTCTATTCCAAGCAGCAGCTCTTGACCTTCCAGCGCTACGCCGCGCGGCGGGATCTGCTGGAGGCTCTGCTGAAAGACGGCGAAAGCTATACCCATGACCAGGTCCGGAACCTGATCGACGACTTTATGAAAGGAAAGGTGAAGGAATAATGGCCCTTGGCGGCGGCACTTTTTTGGTGCAGAACAAGATATTACCCGGCGCCTACATCAACTTTATCAGCGTGGCCAACGCCAGCGCATCTCTGTCCGACCGTGGCATTGCAACGCTGCCTCTGTCCATGGATTGGGGGCCGGAGCAGACGGTCGTGAGCGTGGAGCAGGGAGAGTTTCAGAAGAACAGCCAGGTCCTCTTTGGCTATGCCTACACGGCGGAGGAACTGCGTCCCATGCGGGAGATCTTTCTTCATGCCCGGAAAGTCTATTTCTTCCGGCTCAACGCCGGCGGGAGCAAGGCGGCCAACACCTACGGCACGGCCAAGTACCCCGGTACCCGTGGCAACGCCCTGCGTGTGACCATCGAGGAAAGCGAGAACAGCCAGGCGGAGGCCCGGCTGTATGACGTGACGACTTGGCTGGGCACGGTCCAGGTGGACCAGCAGAAGGGCGTTGCCACGGCAGAAGCCCTGAAGAACAACGACTATGTGGACTGGAAGACCTCGGTGGCCCTGGCAGTGACGGCTTCTGCGCCGCTCACCGGCGGGAGCAACGGAGAGGTCCAGGACGCAGCCTATCAGACCTATCTGGACAAGATGGAAGCGTATACCTACCACGCTATGGGCTGCCCTTCGGCCAGCGTGACCATCACCGCCCTGTTTGCGGCCTTCTGCAAGCGGATGCGGGAGGAAGTCGGCAAGAAGTTCCAGGTGGTTTGCTTCCGAAAGCTGGCGGACTATGAGGGTGTGGTCAGTGTGAAGAACTCCCTCAACGGCAGCGAAAATGACCCGGCCCTGGTGCCCTGGGTCACGGGCGTCATTGCGGGCACGGCGGTAAACAAGTCCGCTACCAACATGACCTATGACGGCGAGTACGCCATCGACGTGAGTGACACACAGAGCCAGCTGGAGGCGGGCATTCAGGAGGGTTCTTTCCTCTTCCATCTGGTGGACGAGAAGGTTGTGGTTCTGGAGGACATCAACACCTTCGTCTCCATCACCGACGAGAAGAGCGGGGACTTTTCCAGCAACCAGACCATCCGGGTGCTGGATCAGCTCGCCAATGATATTGCGGTCCTGTTCGGCAAGAAGTACATTGGCAAGGTCCCTAACGATGCGGCTGGCCGCATCTCCCTCTGGAACGACATCGTGAAGCACCACCAGCAGCTCCAGAGTATCCGGGCCATTGAGGATTTCAGCGGCGATGACGTGACCGTAGAGCAGGGCGACACCAAGAAGGCCGTGGTGGTCACCGACCAGATCACCCCGGTCAACGCCATGGCCCAGCTCTACATGACGGTCTATGTCAGCTGAGAAGGGAGGAAGTAACGCATGAGCGACACCATTATGAACGCCATGGACGCCGTATACGGCAGCTTGGCCGAGTGCTATATCACCATCGACGGTAGCCGGTACAACATGATGTCCCTGACAGAGTTCAATAGCGAGCTGGCCGTGAACATCACCGAGGTCCCCATTTTGGGCAAGGTGGGCATGGGGCACAAGCCCGCCGGTGGCAAGGGGACCTGGAGCGGCACGGCCCACTACAACCAGTCTGTCCTGCGCCGCATGGCGGACCAGTATCAGAAGACCGGCGTCCTGCCGTACTTCGAGATCCAGGTGACCAACGAGGACCCAAGCTCTTCGGTGGGGGCGCAGACGATCCTGCTGCATGACTGCCTGTGTGAGAAGTTCACCCTGGCCAAGTTCAAGGCAGGGGAAGAAATTTTGGACGAAGAACTCAGCGGGACCTTTGAATCCTGGGATATGCCCAGGGAGTTTGATCCCCTGGACGGGATGCAGTAAGACAGAATAGGAGGAATATCACATGGATCTGACCGCATTTCTGGCGGAGAACGCCCAGACTGTAGAGCACGTCAACTACGCCGCCTCTAAGCGCTTCCTGGACAGCGAAGGCAAGCCCATGCTGTGGGAACTGCGGGCGGTGGACGGCGCAGAGGATGAGGCCCTGAGAAAAGACAGCGCCCGGCGGGTGCCGGTCCCCGGCCGACGGGGGCAGTACCAGCGGGAGACGGACTATGACGCCTACCTGGGCAAGCTGGCCGTGGCCTGCACGGTCTTCCCAAACCTGAACGACGCCAATCTGCAAGACAGCTACCATGTCAAAAGTGCGGAGGCCCTGCTGAAAACCATGCTCACCTCCGGGGAGTACACGGACTACCTCATCAAGGTGCAGGAGGTCTGTGGCTTTGAGGCCATGCAGGACGAGGTAGACCTGGCAAAAAACTGATCGAGGGCGGCGACGGACAGGCCAACGTCGCCTATTACTGTCTACATGAGCTACACCTATTGCCCTCCGCGTATTTGGCTTTGCCCCGGCAAGAACGGGCGTTCATTACGGCTGCCATCCAGCTGCGGACCGAGAACGAAGAGAAGAAACGGAAAGAGCTGGAGCGGAAGCAGCGGCACTGACCGCCGCAAGATCAAACAAGAAAGGGGGTGGTGGCTTTGGCGACCATCCGCACGGCCATCGCCCTGTATGACGGCGTGACCGGACCGCTGAAAAGTATGCACAAGGCTATGAGCATCATGCTGAATAGTTTTGAGGCCATGCAGCGAGCCTCCGGGAACGCAATTGACACGGCCAGCCTCCAGCAGGCGCGGGAAGAGCTGGCCAGAGCCGGAGCCGCCCTGAACAACATTGAAGACAGCATCCGCAACGACGAAGAGGCACAGCGCCGCTTCAACCAGCGCATCCGGGACGGGGACACCGCTGCCGGGGGCCTGTGGGACAAGCTCAAGGGCATCGCCATGACCGTCGGCGGCCTGGCTGCCTTGCAGAAGCTCATCGGCCTGTCTGATGAACTGAGCAGCACCAAGGCCCGGTTGAACCTGCTGGTGGATGACGGCGGGTCCGTGGACGCCCTGGAAAAGAAGATCATGGCCTCGGCCCAGCGAAGCCGGTCGGCCTACTTTGACACGGCCTCCGCCGTGGCCAAGCTGGGTCTGAACGCCGGCAACGCCTTCGGCGGGGACATGGACCAGGTCATCGCCTTCATGGAGCAAGTCAATAAGCAGTTCGTCATCGGCGGCGCGACGGCTCAGGAGCAGAGCAACGCCATGGTCCAGCTGACCCAGGCCATGGCCGCCGGTGCCCTGCGGGGCGAAGAGCTGAACTCCATCCTGGACGGCGCCCCCGGTATCGCTCGTGCCATCGAGAAATACATGGGCATCGCCGAAGGCTCCATCAAAACCGTGGCAGAGAAGGGGGAAGTCACCGCCCAGGTGGTGAAAAATGCCCTCTTTGCCATGGCGGATGAGACCAATGAGAAGTTCGAGAGTATGCCCAAGACCTGGGCACAGATCTGGACAGAGATGCAGAACAAGGCTCTGTCCGTTTTCTCGCCCATCCTGACCAAGCTCAGTGAGATCGGTAACAGCGACCGGTTCAGTGCGGCGACAGACGGCCTCATGGCGGCGCTGGCAGCCCTGGCCTCTGTTGCTGCTACGATCTTTGATGGCCTGGTGACAGGTGTGGCCTGGGTCGCAGACAACTGGGAGATCTTGTCCCCGCTCATCCTGGGCGTTGCGGCAGCCCTGGGCGTTTACTACGGCGCTCAGGTAGCAGCCAATGTGGTCGAGGCCATCTCCAAGGGGCTGCATGTAGCCCAGGCCGCCGCCAAGATGCTCCAGCTGGCCGTGACCGGTAAGCTGACTGCTGTGACAGCGGCGGAGACGGCAGCGCAGTATGGCCTGAACGCGGCTATGTATGCCTGCCCCATCGTGTGGATCATCATGCTTATCATCGCACTGGTCGCTCTGTTTTACGCGGCAGTGGCGGCGGTAAATCACTTCGCTGGGACCAGCGTCTCGGCCACGGGCATCATCTGTGGGGCTTTCCTGGTCGTGCTGGCTGTGGTCGGCAACGTGTTCGTCTCTCTGTACAACCTGGTCATGGAGGTATTTGCCGGGATCTATAACGTGGTCGCAGCAGTGGCGAACTTCATCGGGAACGTGTTTCAGGACCCGGTGGGGGCTGTGGCTCGACTCTTTTTTGACCTGGTGGACGTGGTGCTCAGCCTGCTGAAGACCCTGGCCTCAGCCATCGACAACATCTTCGGCAGCCATCTGGCGGACGCTGTACAGGGCTGGCGGGATAGTCTGGGCGGCTGGGTAGACCGGAAGTTCGGCAAGGGCAAGGAGATCATGGCGAAGGTCAACAGCGACGAGATGAAGCTAGGCCGCTTCGAGTACGGAAAAGCCTGGAACACGGGCTACAACTTCGGCAAGAACTTGGGAAGCAAAGTCTCTGGTTTGTTCGACAGCACCCAGGTCAATGACCCCATGGGGGCCTTCAACACCGGCAACACGTTAGACAGCATCTACAACAACACCAACGACATCGCCGACAACACGGCCAAAGCCGCTGATGCCCTGGACATGAGCGCCGAAGAGCTGCGTCTGCTGCGGGACATTGCGGAGCGGGATGCCATCAATAAATTCACCACAGCAGAGATCCGGGTGGAGATGAACAATCAGAACACCATCACCGGGACGAACGACTTGGACGGCATCATCGATGATCTGGAAAAGAAGATCGAAGAGGCGATGATCGAAGTCAGTGAGGGGGTGCATATCTAAATGTTTCAGTTTTACTTAGACGGCCTTCTTTTTCCGGTGGCCCCAGAGAAGATGACGGTGAAGATCGGGAACCAGAACGACACCCTCACTCTGATCAGCGGGCAGGAGGTGAGCCTCCTGAAGCTGCCGGGCCTGTCGAAGATCACCTTTTCCTGCTTGCTGCCTGCGGTGCGGTACCCCTTTGCCCAGTATCCAGGGGGCGTGTTTCAGAACCCCAAAAATTATCTGGACAAGTTGGAATCACTCAAGCAGACTTGTAAACCCTTCTTCTTCCAGGTGATACGGCCGGGGCGCTTCCAGACCAGCTTCACCGTGTCCCTGGAGGACTACACCATCACAGAGGATGCCAGTAAGCACGGGCAGGATGTTTTTGTAGATGTGACCCTGCTGCAATACCAAGCCTATGTGACGAAGACCATCCAGTTCAAGACTGACAGCAAGGGGTCTACCACCGCCACCGTCTCCCAGCCCAGCCGGGACACCACCGGCAAGAAGACGACCACGAGCTACACCGTGAAGCGCGGGGATACCCTGTGGAACATCGCCAAGAAATACCTGGGCAGTGGGGCAAAGTGGAAGACCATCTATAACGCCAACAAGTCTACCATCGAAGCCACCGCCACGAAAATGGGCCGGGCCAGCAGCTCCAATGGGCACTGGATCTATCCGGGGACCGTGCTGGTCATCCCATCCTCTGGGACGACCGGCGGCACGACCAGCAAACCCCAGACCACCCCGGCCAAGGCCACGGCGGCGGTCGGGAGCTACCAGAAGCTCTATACATCGTCCGATGCGACCGTCTGCGCCAAGATCATGTACAACGAGGGGCGTGGCCTCAAGAGTAAGACAGAGCTGGCCTGTATCGTCTGGACCATCCTCAACCGGGTGGACGCTGGGTATGGTAGCACCATCCAAAAGGTGGCGCTGGCCAAGCATCAGTTTGCCTACACCGCCGGGGCCAAGACGACCAGTGACTACGGTTATGACCTGATTGCCCTGGCCAAGGACGTCATGGACCGCTGGTCGAAAGAAAAGGCTGGGTTTTCTAATGTAGGCCGGGTGCTGCCTAGGGGCTACACCTGGTACTACGGAGACGGGAAGCACAACTACTTCTTCAATAACTACGCAAAATTCACAGCCTGCGTGAAGGCACGGAGATATGTAGGCGGAGGCTGGAATTACAGCCTCACGTCGCCCTACTGAGAGGAGAGAGGCTATGGCGACACAGGTACAACAGGCCATTGCATGGGCCAAAAAGAGACTTGGGTCATCGGCCTACGCTGGGCGCTGTCAGGCGTTCGTAGCGGATGCCTACGCCAAGGGCGCCGGGATGCCCCGTAAATCAGTCAGTACGGCCAAGGCTGCCCGGAAGCTCTGGCGGGTGTCCACCAGCCGAAAAGACATTCCCGTGGGGGCTGCCGTCTACTTCGACAGCCCCACCGCCCCCTCCGCCGGGCACGTCGCCCTGTGCATCGGGAATGACCAGGTGATCCACGCCTTCAGCAGCATCAAGATCACGTCGGTAGCTTCTGTGATCGGTGCCGGCTATGCCTACCAGGGCTGGGGCTGGAACGGCGGGGTGAAGCCCTCCGGCGCAGTCCAAGTGGTTAGTACCACCACGGCCAGCTCCAGTAGTTCGTCTGGCTCTTCCAGCAGCTCCGGCGGCACAGAGAAGGAAAGCAAAGAGATCACCTCTGTTGTCTCCAAGTCTGTTACGGGTCAGAGCACGGCACAAAAAGTGTCTCTGACGGGCTTGCCGGTCTACTTGGCCCAGGGCGTTGAGATCCTCATCCAGAATGACAAGGTCTATCTGCCCAGCCTGGAGGGAGATGTAAAACTGGAACGCTCACGGCAGGGGGCACCGTCGAAGCTGACATTTACGGTGTTGAAAGACGGCGTCCTGAATTTCCAGGAGGGCAATCCCGTGACCCTGCGGGTGAACGGCCAACCAGTCTTTGCCGGCTTCGTGTTCTCCAAGAGCCGGAACGACAACGTGAAGATCAAGGTAACGGCCTATGACCAGATCCGTTATCTGAAAAATAAGGACACGCTCTCCTATGCGAATCTGACCTATGCCCAGCTGCTCAAACGAGTGGCGACGGACTACCACTTGAAGGTGGGGGCGGTGGCTGACACGAAATACAAAATTCCAGCCCGCATCGAAGAGGGGACCCTAATAGACATCTTGCAGACGGCCTCTGACCTGACGGTGGTGAACACCGGGGCACTGTTCGTTCTGTATGATGACTTCGGCAAGCTGACCTTGAAACCGCTGAAAGACATGATTCTGAACGTGGTGGTGGACGAAGAGACGGCGGGGGGCTATGACTATACCTCCAGCATCGACAAGGACACCTACGACCGCATCAAGCTGGCCATCGACAACGATGAGACCGGCCAGCGGGAGACGCACGTCCTGAACGAGCCGGGGAACCAGGCCAAGTGGGGCGTGCTGCAATACTACGAGAAGCTGGACGGCGATTCTTCCGCAGCTCTGCTGACCCAGCGGGCTAAGACCTTGCTGAAATACTACAACAAGAAGCACCGGACGCTGACCATCAAGAAAGCCTTTGGGGACCCACGGGTCCGGGGCGGTTCGTTGCTGGTGGTCAAGCTGGGTCTGGGTGACATCAGCGTACAGAACTATATGTGCGTGGAAAAAGTGACCCATACATGGTCAGCCGGCGTCCACACGATGGATCTAAATCTATCCGGTATCCGGGGGGAGTTTGTGACATGACACGATTTTTAGATGTAGTGAAGCGGGTGGCCGTGGCCGCTGTGGCGGCAGAGAAGCCGGTGCAGCTGGTGTTCGGGACCATCCTGACCGTCAGCCCCTTTAAGGTCAAGCTGGCCACCCAACAGGAATTGAAAAAGGAGTTCTTCTTGGCCCTGGACCCTAAGCCAGACTGGAAACCGGGGGACAAGCTGGTCCTTCTGCGGGAGCAGGGCGGCCAGCGCTTTCTCATCCTGGGCAAAAAGGGGGCGTTGTAATGCTGCCCACTGCCTATCAAGATGACCTGACCCAGGACTTCACCATTGAGGGAAATCCTCCCAGCCGGACGTTTCGCCTGGACCACAACTGGCAGGTGGTCCGTGGGACCATCGACCAGTTGGAGGCGATGGAGCAGGCTATCTATCTGATTTTGAACGTGGAGCGCTACGAGTGGCCCATTTACTCTTGGGACTACGGGGTAGAGCTACAAGACCTCATCGGCCAGCACCCTGACTATTGCAAAGTGGAAATTCAGCGCCGGGTCAGTGACGCCCTGTTGCAGGATGACCGCATCACAGAGGTCAAGGATTTCCACTTTACCGTAACTGGAAAGAAAATACTTTCTGAGTTTACCGTAGTCACGATTTTTGGCCAAACCAATGCAGAAGTGGAGGTGAACATCTGAATATGTACGAAGAGATCACCTATGAGACCTTACTGGGGCGGATGCTGGAACGGGCTGGGTCCATTGACGGGAACGTCGACACGAGAGAAGGTTCCCTGGTCTGGCTGGGGTCTGCCCCGGTGGCCATGGAACTGCAAAACCTGTACCTGGCGCTGGACAACCTGTTTGCCGAGACCTTCGCAGACACGGCCAGCCGGGAGTATCTCATCCGGCGGGCAGGGGAGCGGGGCATCGTGCCCTATTCTGCGACCCCGGCGGTCCTGCGGCTGGAGGTCGTTCCTACATCTCTGAGCCTGAGCATGAACACCCGTTTCTCCATCGGGGCGCTGAACTACGCTGTCACCGACGATCTGGGCAGCGGAGCCTATGAGCTGACCTGTGAGACAGCCGGGCAGGAGGGCAACCAGTACAGTGGCCCTGTTGTCCCCATTGATTTTATCGAGGGGCTGGAGAGCTGCTCGGTCACGGCCCTGCTGGTCCCCGGCGAGGACGAAGAGGACACCGAGGCCCTCAGACAGCGTTATTTCGACAGCCTGAACGCCCAGGTATTTGGCGGTAATCGTATTGATTACATCGAGAAAACCAAGGCGCTCCCCGGCGTGGGCGGCGTGAAGGTCTACCGGGCCTGGAACGGGGATGTTGCCCCGGCCAGCCTGGCCCCGCCCGAAGAGGCTGCTGTCTGGATGCAGGGCCTCTCAGGGGTGCCGGAGATGGTCAAGACCTGGCTGGAGGCCGTGTATGCTGCTGGGTCTGCCGGCAAGCTGACGGTGGGCGGTACGGTGAAGCTGGTCCTCATCGACAGCACCTTTTCGCAGCCCTCTGCCACGCTCATCAGCCAGGTGCAGACCGCCATCGACCCGGAACAGAACGCCGGGGAGGGGCTGGGCATCGCACCCATTGGCCATGTGGTCAAAGTGCAGGGTGTAGAGGCTGAAACCGTGGACTTGTCTTTCTCCCTGTATTATCAGCGGGGCTGGTCCTGGGACGACGTGAAGGGCTATGTGACCGACGCCGTCAACGCCTATTTCCTGGAGCTGGCCAAAAGCTGGGCCGACCAAGAGGAGGCGCTCATTGTCCGGATCAGCCAGGTGGAGAGCCGTCTGCTGGACATCGACGGCATTTTAGACATTGCCGGGACGAAGCTCAATGGCGCCGCTACAAACTACGCCCTGGCGCTCGACCACATCCCTGTGCTGGGCAAGATCACGGCCAGCACCATCACGATCAGCGCATGAGGGAGGGGTGATCTATGACACGAAGCCTGATGAGCTACCTGCCCTACGTGCTGCGGGACTACACGGAGATACAGGCGATCTTAGTCGGCCAGCAACCAGAGCTGGACCAGGTGTGGGAGGCGGCAGAATCTCTGCTGGAAAACCAGTTCATCGTTTCCGCCGAGGGTCTGGGCCTGGGGCGTTGGGAGAAAATTTTAGGCATCACGCCCAAGGGCACGGACAGCCTGGAGGACCGACGCTTCCGCATCCTGGCCCGTTGGAATGAAGAGCTGCCTTACACGATCAAACAGCTGCGGGCCATTTTGGAAACCCTGTGCGGGGCCGGGAACTACACAGCAGAGATGGACGGGGCCTATACCCTGTCCGTTAAAGTCGGGCTGGCGGCGAAGAACAACTTTGCCGACGTGCAGGCCATGCTGGAACGGGTCACGCCGCAAAACCTGGCGTTGGCGCTGTCTCAGCTCTACAACACCTGGAATGCAGCGAAGCGATTCACCTGGAACCAGGCCGGTTCTATGACCTGGACGACCATGAGAGAGGAGGTGCTGCCAAAGTGACATACACAGAAAACTACCATCTGAAAAAGCCGGATGGAGAAGACTTTATCGACATCGAAGATCTGAACCAGAACATGGAAGCTATCGACGCCCAGCTGAAAGCCCAGGCCCAGAAAGCGGAAGGGGACGGGACGAAAGTCCAAGAAGTTCAGGCGGCGCTGGGACAAAAAGCAGACCTCAAAAACGGAAAAGTCCCCGCGGAACAACTGCCGGAGATGGACTACATCGCCAGCGCAGACCGGGGCGCCCCCGGTGGCGTGGCAACGCTGGGCAGTGACGGCAAAGTCCCGGAGGGGCAGCTCCCGGCGATGAATTACGACCCCAAAGGCACAGCGGCCACGGCAGTCAGTAATCATAACAGCAGCGCCGGTGCCCACGCCGACATCCGGCAGGCCGTGGCCAACACCCAAGCCGCCGTGCAGCAGGCCGCATCTGCGCTCCAGAGTGGTCTGAGCAGCCACACAGGGAACAAAGATAACCCCCACGCCGTGACCAAGGAACAGATCGGCCTTGGCCAGGTGGACAACACCAGCGACGCAGACAAGCCCATTTCCAAAGCTGCGCAGAAAGCTTTGGACCAGCTCTCGGATGACCTGGAACAAGTCGCAGGCATGACCCTGCTCGGCGGCGGGGCCGGGGGCGGGGAACTGGAAGACACGGCGCTGGAAGCCGGCAGCTTCGTCAACGCTGGGGCAGGCTGGAACACCGTCCGGTTTCGGGAGGCGTTCGAGGGTGTGCCACATGTGGTCTGTCAAGTGGAAAACCTTGACTGCACCATTCAAATCAAGGATATTACGGCAGAGGGCTTTCTCTACTGCCTGCGCACCCTGTCCACCGGGAGCTATTACACCGGCGCTTCCACCGGCACCCAGCCGAGCCACAGCGCCACCACCCTGGTCAGCGGCACGACCACCACGGCGACCGCCGTCAAGATCCATTACATTGCCGTAGAATACGGAGGCGAACGATAAATGCTAGGAATCAATCAACTGGACTTTATGTCCTACGCCACAGCCCTCAAGTCCAATTACCGCAAAGGTATCCGGCGCTTAGAAGCCATCTTGTCCAACCCGACCCACGCAGCCGAATTTGCTGCCAACCTGGGCGGTGTATCCGTGGTGCTGGGCGTGCCCATCGGACGTGAGGACCGCAACAGCGACGCCCTACTCTCCCTGCTGCTGAACAGTGACATTGCAGATGATGCCGTCCTGACCTGGATGCACCAGTTCTACGAGTTCACGACCTGGGATGACCTCATGGGTAATTCGGCCCGCGTCCAGGAGATGATGCAAAACCCCTTCCTCTGGCGTGCCCTGGGCGGCAGTAAGAAAGCCGTCGGCAAGGGCGTGGCTACTCTGGCAGGGCTGTCCTGTGTGAGCTATGCGGATATTGATGCGGTAGTTGCATCTTCGACCGCTATGGCGGCGATTCAGAAATCGCAGACCGCAAAGGACGCTATTGCTGCGTCGAGCATGGCAACGGCAAAGTACGCCGCTGGTGCTGCTGGCCTGAATCCTGCCGACTACGCTGACATGACGGTGCTTGCTGCATCCTCGACCGCTATGGCGGCGGTGGCAGCGTCTCAGACCGCTATGGCGGCAGTGGCTACGTCCCAGACCGCTATGACGGCAGTAGCAGCGTCCCAGACCGCTATGACGGCTGTCGCAACGGCTTGGGAGACAACGGAAAGCATCATCACTTCCAGTAGTGTCGCTCTGAATGCCCTGAAAAACAGCGGAAAGTGTGAGACGATTAAGAAAGATGTCAGCGGGGCAAAGTCTGTTTCTTTCTACTCTGGCCTTTGCTTTGTGTTTACGGCTCAAATTACCGTTACCGGTGACCGGTGCGTAATTAAGGCCACTCGTCCAACTGGCTCCTCCACCCTCACTTTGTGCAGTTCTGTGACGACGACAACGGTCAATAAGTTCTGCAAAGATCCGTATGTGCAGTGTACAGACTCCGGCCATAATTACGCGAATAACTACCTGTATTGCTATAAAATTTAAGGCAATTCAGCTACGCATTAACATCCTAATGTGTACCAGCAGACACGTTTAGGCCGTTTTTCTACCCCATAGGGCGGTATTCACGAGGCGGACAGCCAAAAAATAGCTCTAAACCTCCTGTATGGTAGGCTCATTCAGGCTATAGCTGCGCATTAGGATGTTAATGCGTAGCTATTGAGGGCCTGATTTTTTCCGTTATCCACAGGGAAAATAGTCGATCCAGTCATCAGATTCCGTATCATTTTTGATGAACGTAGCGACCATCTTGAACTGTTTGAAATACGCATACTTGCCCAGATAGCTGCCCCAATCTGGTTGGCTGCCATCCGACAGAGTAGCGTAACCGTATTGGGATGTACTGAAAGCGCTACTGCTGCTGATCTGCAAGATGATAAATTTACCGGATTTGGAGGCGCTGGCACCAGTCAGGCGGCTTTTCTTGGCATAGAGAGCATCTAATGCCGTTGTGCTGCCCGCAATCTTAGCCAGCGCAGTGGCAGATGCAGCAATAGCGCCTGTTGCTACCTTGGACGCTGCCACAGCCGTCATAGCGGTCGAAGACGCCGCTACAGCCGCCATAGCGGTCTGAGATGCTGCTACCGCTGTCATGTCAGCGTAGTCTGCCGGATTCAGATCCGCCAAGATAGCGACGGTCTTACCCATGACTGCACTGGTCGCACCGGTGAAGGTCTTCCACGCCGTTGCGTTATTCTTCACGGCGGTGACAGCAGAGTTGCTCTTCCAGATCGCAGCCATGGCCGTGGGCGATGCCACGATTGCCGTCATAGCGGTCTGGGACGTAGCCACTGCCGCCATAGCGGTCTGGGACGCTGCTACTGCCGTCATAGCGGTCTAATGCGTACAAAAAATTCCCCTTTTCGCACCTCGATGTATAATGTCAATACATCAAAAATTGAAAGGGGAAATACGCATTGAACGCGAAAAAAGAGCTGGAACAGAGGATTTTTGCAACTTTTTCGGAAGGTGTGACTGTCACTGCGGAAGCGGTCAGTGAGATCTTAAAGGACTACATTATCCTCAAAGAAAATGACGACCAACGCAGCGATCTGCACCGCCGGATCAAGTATTATCTGGGGGCGAAGAAAATCGACGGCCTGTCTGAGAGGACCCTGAAGAACTACAAGTACAACCTGGAACTGTTCGCAGGGCGGGTGACGAAGTCAGCGGCGAAGGTCACGACCGATGACATTCGGGGCTACATCGCCTACCTGGATGAGACGAGGCATCTGGCCGAAACCAGCTTGCAGACGCACATCAACACCCTGCGGGCGTTCTTCGGCTGGCTGCACGTCGAAGAGAAGATCAAGAAAAATCCGATGAGCAAGATCAAGTCCCTCAAGCTGGATAAGAAGGGCGCCCGGCAAGCCCTGAGCGTCGAAGAACTGGAACGGCTGCGAGATGCTTGCGAGGGCTATCGTGAGAAAGCGCTGGTAGAGTTTTTAGTCTCTTCCGGCTGCCGTCTGAGCGAAGTGGCGCAGCTATCCGTGGAAGACCTGAACCTGACCGACCGCTCGGTGCAGGTCACGGGCAAGGGCGACAAGGACCGCTCGGTCTATTTTAGCGTCCGGGCCAGGCTGATGCTCCAGGAGTACATTCGGGAGCGCAAGGGCGGTGAGGGGCTGTTTTGCAGCTGTAAATCTCCCTACCAGCCGCTCAAACAGCGGGCCATTCAGCGCATCATCCACAACATCAGTGAGAGGGCTTGGCTGGCGGCACGGGTGCATCCGCACCTGCTGCGGCACACCTTCGCCACCCACGCCATCAACGGCGGCATGGATGTTACCGTCATTCAGAAGCTACTGGGGCACGAGGACGTTTCGACCACGCAGATCTATGCGGCGCTGAACGACGAGACCATCCGGCACCAGTACAATAAATTCATCGCGGCCAACTAAAAACGCCGCAGGAAGGAGACACAATGAAAGTCAACGGCATTACGGCGTTGGACTATGAGCGTCAGGGCAACTCCCTGGCGCTCATTTTGTCCGGCGCGACCTTTGAAGAGGTCAGCACGATGGACACAGCCCTGCTGGAAGTCCGCACGGACGACGGCGACCTGGTGGAGGCATTTGCGGGGTATGTCCTGCGCTCCATCACCTACGACACTGCCGCCCAGACATACAAGGCTGCGCTGGCGCTGGCAACCGACGACAGCACAGCTAAGACCCTGGACAGCATGGCGGCCAAGATCGTGGAATTGCAGAGCGCCAGCAATGACGTGATGGACGCCCTGACTGAGCTGGCCGGCATCGTAGCGGGAGGAGGTGAGGACAATGGCTAAGATCTACGCACGCAAAATCAGAGCAGGCACCATGAGCATCGAGGACGTGCCCCAGCGCTGGCGGGACGCGACCCAGGCGTTGCTGGAGACCTAAGACACACACACTACAACCTAAACATGAAACATTGAAAGGAGACACACCATGAAGAACACCATCAAGAGAGACAAGCTCGGCGCTGTGATCGCCCCCACCACCAAGGAGGAGAATATCTTCTGGGCCAACCGGAAGGAGATCATGGCCAAGAGCAAGGCAGAGGGCCGCGACCTGGACATGACCGCCTCGAAGTGGGCGCATGAGAACGGCATTCAGGTTGGCAGCTCCGCCTACCGCCTGCACATGGACCACCTGAAGCTCCTTGAGAACCGCAACCAGGGCAAGGGCATGGACGACTGGAAGTGAGACCATGAACACCAGACCTGTCAGCTATCTCCAGACGGACCCCCGATGGGGGTCCCTGGATTATTCGGCGAAAGGGGAGAAGACGACCATCCGAGCCTCTGGCTGTGGGCCGACCGCCATGGCGATGGTCCTGGCGACCTGGGCTGACCCCAAGATCACGCCGAAAACCGAGTGCGCCTGGGCGCTGGCCCACGGCTACAAGGCCCCGCACCAGGGGACCTATTACGGCTATTTTGCCCCGGCGGCCAAGCGCTTCGGCCTGACCTGCAAGA
>ERZ809296.996-NODE-996-length-37118-cov-7.849823_pt1 | contig 37118 bp, 30 predicted proteins | sample MGYA00520511_ERZ809296 | MGnify/ENA primary metagenome ERZ809296 (study PRJEB31576, sample SAMEA3212662) | Homo sapiens | biome: human-gut; feature: human gut; material: fecal | place: Sweden | collected 2012 ...
ACCGCTGTCGCTGCGCCACTCCGCTTAAAACTCAATATCCTACATGGGGGCTTTTTGTGCTGTCCGCATAATCTGGTGCGGTTCAGTGCAAGCTCCGGGGGCTTTCGTCTGCCCAAATGGACATCCTATCGTTTAGTTCATTGTATCACAGCGTGAACAGAAATTCAAGCTGTTGTTTCTCCCATACGCTTGAATTGCAAGAGCTGCGCTTCAGTAAGCTCCGGGCAGTCCGCGTCCAGCTCATCCGAGCGAGATTCCAATGCTTGCAGCATGGAAATCTGGGCGTCCGTAAGGAGCTTATTCACATCAATTTCCTTTTTCGTAGTCATGGTTTATCCCCCTAATTCATCGTTTCTCACGAATTTTCTTCATCGTCTTGCTCGAGTGCCTGCATCATTTCTTCAGTACTATCAAAAGGGCCGAACATATTTCTTTCATTTTCTGCATCTTCCATAGCCGAGTAGGTTTTTGAATTTGGTTCTTTTTCTTTCTCGCTTTTTTCCATGATATATTTAAGCGATGATTTGTAGAAAATGGCCGCAGATATCCAACCGTTCCTTCCTTGCTCATCTTTTGTATGTTCGAGTTGTTCGATGGCTTCTTGCAGTGCCGGAAGATCACCATGCTCGATTGGACGACCGAGAACCTGCTCCATCACAGCGCCGATCTCAATCAGGCGTTTGGTACGTGCTTTACGCTCTTTTTCACGTTCCCTATTTTGCAGACGGCGCTTTTCGGCTCTAATTGCATCGATTTTAATTTTTGCGGCAGCTTCGTGCTGCTTGATTTGTTCAAAGCGATTAGCGTGTTCTTTTTTCACGTACTCATCCCCTTTTTAGTTCTCCCGCTCCATATTCTTTTTTGCGGAGAGTTTTCCGAACTCTCGCGCATAATCCGCAACCGACCTGACAGAGCGCTCTTCCTTACTGCATAAGAGATTTGTATACCAATGGCCTGTCTTTACGTCGCTTACCAAGGCTCCTCTGTTCCCTTTAATATAAGCTTGAATCACGTCCACATTGCTTATTTCTCGGTCATCTACGTTTTTATAGTTATCCGCAAAATCATCAAATTGTTCTGCGTATTGTACAACCTCTGGATGCTTATTGAAATAAGCAATCCATAAACCACAATATAAATCCTCTGCATCGCTTGCAGGAAGCGCATTTCCCGTGTAGGGATCAATTATATAGCTAAACGGTTTATCTTTTCCTGCCTTTTTCCCATCTGTGGTGCGTTTAGCATCTTGATACCACTCTTCAATACTCTTCTCTTTCCCATGAATCGTGACTTTTGCAAACAAAGCACAATATCTTCTATCACCTCGGATAGAACAGTCCAAGACCTTTCTTATCGATGTCGCGGCAGTTTTATCTTTATCGAGACGTCGCTTTATATTCGCATAGGTCTTCTCGTCTTTTTCTATTAGTATACTATCTCTATGTGTGTTTAGCGCAGCTTCTCCAAGTACACCACTCCCTGCGAATTGGTCTAATACTAATTCACCTTCTTGAGTCACAAATTCCAATATTTGTTCCAGTAATTTCACCGGCTTTTCCGCCTGATGTATCTTATCTTTTTTTGCGAGAGGATCTACATCAAAAGCGGTAGGAAGCATACCGGCTGCGCCAGACATATAATGTTCAGTTTCAGGATTGGCTTTATTCTTTTTAGCATCAGGGCGAAGATTGCGAGCTTTTCCCTTCGTAAAAAAACAAACGTCTTCTGTGTTTTTTGACTTTCTTCCGGTATTCGCGACAAAATCGCCTTTTTTCCATGCTACTTTGGCATAGTAATCCAGACCGGCTTTTCTTGCATACTCTTTAACCTGATAGAGATATTGATAATTTTCTCCGTTTTCTTCTGGCAAAAACTCCACGAGAAAACATCCATGTTTCAAAACACGTTGTTTTTCAAAAAAATCTTTTTCTGTATACTTAAATAGGCCGTAGTCCGCAAAATTACGGTTGCCGCCTTTGAGACTTGAATTTAATTGGTATGGATGATCTGTGATGATAGCATCAAGGGAATTGTCTTCAAAAATAGAGAGGTCACGGCCATCTCCGTTAATGAGTAAGCAGGTATTCTCATGCCCGGCATCGTCTTTTCGGGTCACTGTATATAAGCCTTTTCCAACACGTTCAAACAGCCCTTTATTGATGCCTTCATATATTCTTGCTCGAATACTGGGGGCGTTTACATCCCGTTTTTGATGTTCTAAAACCAATTCATTCGCTTCTTGAATCGTAAAATATTCGGCATCATTAAAGTAATCAAAAAGGGTAGTTTGTATGCCTTTCTGCTTCTCCATATGCTTTCTCACTCGCGCTCCATATTATCTTTACTTTGCTGTTTATGTTGCTCTGCAAACTCAGCTACCGTCCGCACGGCACTGTTTTTAGCAAGGCAGTTTTCTAAAGGATCGTTTCCTACTTCAATCTGAATTGCTTTTTTCTGTTCTTCGGATCCCCTGTATTCAACAGTTTCAAGGCCGTCACATTCAAAGAAAGCCCATGCCCCTATTTCTTTAATATTTTCCGATAGTGTTACAGATTGAAGTCTTTGGCAACCGTTAAACATACCCGCCCCTATTTTTTCCAAATCAGCAGGCAATACCACATGTTCGATTGTTTTGCAGCCATTGAACACGCCTTCCCCTATTTTTAATTCATCAGGTAAAATCATATCGCCCGTTAAAGACCAGCACCCACTAAAAGCATGATCCCCAATTTCTTTGATGTCCTGCGGCAACACGATTGAGGTTAAGTTATGGCAAGATGAAAAAGCACTTGCGCCAATTTTTGTGATCGTGTCCGGCAGCACTACTTTTTCCAGTGTAGAATCTGTAAACGCGTGATCTCCTATCTTACGCACCTCATACCCTACACCCTCTAAAGAAATAAAAGTTCTCGGAATTCTAATTTCCTTTTCCCTTCCCACATAGCCTATCATTTCAAGATTATTTGCCTCAAGGGAAAAAGGCTTGTATTCCTTCATAGAGGCTAATTGCGAAAGATTTTCTTCCCGTCTACCTTCATTGACACAATCTCTGCAAGTCTTACCATGCAATTTGTTGCAGTAATCTTCCATAGTCAGAATCAACTTCATCTTTTCCGCGGCAAACAAAGGAATTTCTATTGAATTCTGCTTTTCACTTCCATTATCAATATACCAATATGTAGCTTTTAAGCTCACCGTGTTATTTACAACATTGTACGCCGGATAGAAGTTTATATTGTCCATTGGCTCAAGGTCTTCAAAATGTGTTTTTTCCGTTGCAAAGGCAACTGCTTCTTTCAGCCTATAAACAAGATCGTCAGTTGCCCACACATAGCCTTCAACGCCTTCGACACTGAAAAGTAGCTCATCGTCATAAACGAACTCCGAAATCTTCTTGGTAAAGCGATTGAAAATGTCATCAAAAAAGCTGTCCACGTTATATTCAAGAATTGCCATGATATTTCCTCCATATTGCAAATTTGATTGTTGCGTTCCCTCTATCATTGTGCCGTTTTGCTTCTTATTATACAAGAGTATTTTTTGAGGTGTCAATTTTTCGCTCACCTATAAAGAGGGGATGAATAACGATGACCCACGCTTACTATTCTTTGCGCTTCATTTTGTCTGCTGCATAGTCTTCTTCAAATACGATTGGATTTCCCGTCGTAAACGAAATAGGGTAGATCTTCTTCTGAAAGACATAAAAGCTCGGATATAGAAAGAACTTATCCTCTCATTATTCTTGGAAGAAAGCAATCCATTCTTCCAGCTCAATTGCTTTTTCTTCTGCTCTTGCTTCTTTGCTTTTACAATTCCAGCTACGCCGCAACTCATTTGTTACCTTTCGGATCGTGTTCAGTTCACAGCGCTTTTCGTCTGTAGGCTTCGCCTCATATTGTTCGCACAAAGCCTTCCAACAGTTTTCTAATGAACAGAAAAGAAACTCGACCTCATCCTTTTGCTTTTCTATTTCCTCCGGCGTTAAACAAGTATCCATGTATGCACCTAACAACCGGCACACTTCGTCCCAGTTTTTTGGGTCGTAAGATATTTTATTCATAGACAATTTCCCTTTTCGATAAAAGCCGAGTTATTGAACTCGGCTTTTATCTTATTTATTCTACTGTGTTTTACGGCTTGAACACATATTTTACCATCAAAAAGGCTAATAGCACAAACATAAATACCATGCCCAACATCCGTAATTTATATACGCAAGTATTCTGCCGCCACATAGCCCGTTTGGCCTGCATACTGCACTTTATACCACCCAGAATTAGAACGATCCAAAACCGTAACCGTTTTGTTGTACGGAATCGTCAAAATCACGCCATAATTCGTACCGGCTCCGCGGCGCAGATTCAAACCGACATACGGCTTGATCCACCCGGTGACCGTTGTACCCGGATTCGGCTTCGGCGTCGTGCTTGGCGTTTCTGCGGTTGTCTGGCTGACCTTCAGGTATTGCGAAGCTACATAGCCGGTCTGGTTGCCGTACTGCACCTTATACCACGCGGAATTAGAGCGGTCTAAAACCGTCACCGTCATGTTGTACGGAATCGTCAAAATCACGCCATAATTCGTACCGGCTCCGCGGCGCAGATTCAAACCGACATACGGCTTGATCCACCCGGTGACCGTTGTACCCGGATTCGGCTTCGGCGTCGTGCTTGGCGTTTCTGCGGTTGTCTGGCTGACCTTCAGGTATTGCGAAGCTACATAGCCGGTCTGGTTGCCGTACTGCACCTTATACCACGCGGAATTAGAGCGGTCTAAAACCGTCACCGTCATGTTGTACGGAATCGTCAAAATCACACCGTAATTCGTTCCCGCTCCGCGGCGCAGGTTCAGTCCAACGTCTGCCGTAATTCTGCCGGTAACCGTCGTGCTCGGAGTCGGCGCAGGCGCTGCATCCGGCGTAGTGGTCACCGTGCTCACGCTCAAATACTGCGAAGCAACGTAACCGGTACTACTTCCGTATTGCACCTTATACCATGCCGAATTCGAGCGGTCTAAAACCGTCACCGTCTTATTATACGGGATCGTCAAAATCACGCCGTAGCTCGTTCCCGCCCCGCGGCGCAGATTCAAACCGACATCCGCCGTAACCTTGCCGATAACGGTTGTGACCGGCGTAGGCGCAGGGGTCGCCGTTGGTGCGGCGGTCGGCGCAGCTGTGGGCGCTGCCGTCGGCACAGGCGTCGGCTCCGGTGTCTCCGTCGGTACAGCTGCCGTGGTCGTATTATCCACCTTGATCACAATGAAAATAGAGGGGCTCGAAGCCGGTGTGATTTCCGTGATCATGTTGCCTCTATTGCCGTTGCTGTCTGCATACGAGGTCAGCAGGCTGTGCCACATTTTGTCCTCGCTCGGGGTATCGCCCCAGAAAAAGCCGATATGCGTATCGCGGTTCGAGGGCGAGCCGCTGCCCGGCAGCATTAAGATCATGTCACCCTTTACAAGCTTGCCGTCCGAGAGCATTTCCTCTTTAGTTTTGTAAACGTAGGTTTTCAAATCGCCGTTGATGATCCAGCTATTGTAGTTGGAAGCACCCGCAAGCAGATCACGGGATTTATACGACGCATACCAATCTGCGCCGCCCGTGACCGAACCGTTCGCGCACATTAAAGCCTGCACGGAGTTTTCCGGCGTTGCATTGTGCGTATTGATGTTCGCCGTACCGGCGTTTAAACCGAGCTTGCAAAGCACATAGCTGACAAAGCCCGCACAGTTTAACCCGGCGCTTCCGTAATTGTAGCTCGTATCGCCGTTTGGAGACTGCCAGTCTGCACCCTTATACGGCGTGCCGAGATAATAATGGTCGTTTTCGTGCGCCGTCAGCTCCTGTACGATGCCTTCACGCGTCACGCCCCAATCTGAAACGGTCTTTGTGCCATTCGGATGGTACAAGTTTCCGTACACCCAGTTCCAATCGTACGCTGCAAGCAGCAAGGAGGTTCCGTATTCCAGCACCGGCTGCGGGTCTTCCTTCCTGCCGGTCTCGCTCATCACCTCAAAGTGCAGGTGTGCGCCCGTGGCATTGCCCGTTGCGCCCACGCGGCCGATGCGCTGCCCACGCACCACTTCGTCGCCCGCCTGCACATTGATTTCCGATAAATGCGCATACAAGGTACTGTTTCCGTCCGGGTGCGCGATCTCGACCATGTTGCCGTAGCTCATCATCCCGTCAGCGTCTTGTGTGCCATCCCAAACCTGCACGTAAGACACCGTGCCTTCTTCGGCTGCCACCACAGCAGAGCCCTGCGCAGCCGCTATGTCCCAAGCAGTGTGCTGCTCGCTGTATTCCTGTGTGATCTCGTCCCCATCGGGAACCGGGAACAAATAGAGGCCGCCGGTCTCGTAGTCCGATAAAACTTCATACTCCAGCTTTACCGGGTCTGCCATCGGCTGCGGCGTAGATTCCTGACTAACCTCTGGTGATACACTCAAAGCATCATCCGACTTAGGCGAGCTTGTAAGTTCCGAATCCGGTGATATAGTGGCTTTTGGTACTACATTTTCGGGCGGCAGCTCTGATGCTGAACTTTCTTCTAATGTAGAATCTGCTTCATACGCATCATCCGCAAGCACAAAAGTTGAACCAAATGTAAAAAGCAATGTAATTGCAAGTATTAAAGCTGTTATTCTTTGCATAATCTATCCTTTTAAATGCTTATCTATATTCCCAATGCCCCTGTTCTTCTTGCGCAGGCTCATCAACAACCCAATGCTGACCTGTTTTTACCCAATAAGATTCTCCCGGAACTTCTGTATAACTCCAGCATGTGCTTAAATCGCCCTCATGGACAAATAAAGCATCCGTTGTCGTAAAAGTTTCTCCGCACTGATTACAGCGATAAACAACATCACTCCACCAATACCCATCTTCTTCCCAATGACCAACCTCTTCTTTTGCCGGAACATCTACAACCCAAACTTTTTCCTTAGGCTTCGGCGTCGCGGTAGGCACGGCTGTTGGCGCTGCGGTAGGAGCTGCCGTAGGCTTGGCCGTCGGAGCGGTGGTCGGTTTGGCTGTTGCAGCAGGCTTCGGCGTCGCAGTTGCAGACGGTTTAGAGGTAGGCTTTGCTGTCGGTGCAGCGGTCGGCTTTACAGTAGGCTTCGGCGTTGCAGTAGCCGAGGGCTTCGCGGTCGCGCTGCTGCCGGAAGACGGTTTGCTCACAGTATTGTTGCCGGAGCTGGGCTTCGTTGTGGCAGACGGTTTTGCGGTTGCACTCGGCTTCGATACTGTGCTACCAGTAGAACTTGAAGACGACGGCTTACTCGCTGTGCTGTTCTCCGTTTTAGACGAGGCAGATGAGCTGCTACCCTTTGAACTCTCGGTTTTGCTGCTTTCCGTTTTTGCGCCCGGCGTCGCCGTAGGCTTTGCACTTGCAGTGCTTGAACTTGCAGTCGGTTTGCTGCTCGCCATTGATACACTGCTTTCCTGCTCTTTTTCGGACACAGAACTGCTTACTGCACTGGATGTCTCCGTTGCGCTATTTTCTGAACCGTTTCCATTTGCGCAAGCTGTTACGCTGACAGCCAATAATGCGCAAAGAATAATCGTTGTGATTCTTTTTTCCATTTTGAATAACGCTTCCTTTTCTGTACTATAATATATGTAGTGAGTCAAATGACCGTATGCTCAGATTGTCCAGATTGCTCCCGACATTTCTTTCATATATTGAGAGGTCGTGTTTTTGAAGCATACCGTTCAAGTTTTGCGCTTATACCCATACAGGTTACAGCACAAATCAAATGCAGGATTATGTCTCTTGAGTGCCATCATCATAGATGTGATATATGTCTTCAACTTTTTCAATTTTGTTTCCATACTTATCGGTTTCCCATGTCTCCGGAAGCTTAATGCCATATTCTTTTTCAAGCTTTTCTGCCTCGCCCGGTGCCAAACGGTCAACTCTAAGCATGATGGAATCATTCTTGTAATGATAGATTTCCAACCCGTTTCCGGTCATTTCCAAGTCGCCGTAAGTACGAACTTTGTCCCAAAATTCTGCTGTAAGCGTGCGTTCGCTTTCCGGAATTTTAACCATAATACTATCCTCCTATTGATGTTTTCCCTTGATTTAAGGTTCTTTCTTGCCTACATAATAACCCTTTCGAACTATTTTGTCAAGATTTTTCTATTAATAAAAAAATAAAAGTGGGCAATTTTGCCCGCTTTTATTTTGCTCATCACTTTCATTCAAAAAGGTACATAAAAAAAGGGCACGCCAAATTCTCTTTAATAAGGCATACCTTTATGGTCAAATTATAGACCTTAATTTGTTTTAGGTCAAGGGCTTTTTCTTCCAAAATTTCACTTTTTTTATAACAATCACCAAATTGATCTTTTTGAATAATAGGAACCTTTTTGAATTTCTTTTAGAGAATATTACATTGAATTTGCGCAGCCCCGCGCATTATAAATATTAAACTGCTCTATGTCTTGTAAATCATAAGACGGCATATGTGCAAACAGATCATACTTCTCGTACTCTTCCAAATCATACGATGGTGACGATCTATGAGCTGAGTCGCAGAAGAACTGCGCATAGAAATCCTCTTTTTGATTATCTGGTTGTATTTGAGCCACATTGTATAATACCGTCTGCATATATGCTTTCGGATTAAGAACGCGCACTCCAACTTTTTGTATTTGCTTGTACGCCATTTCGATATGTTCAGCAGTCAGCTGAGAAAAAGACTTCAAGACATCTTCGCGACCATAATCCTCTCGGTTAATGCGAATTTTTCCTTTACCTTTGCCAATATTGCCGACCAGGGCCGCGCAAGCTTTACTAAACTCATCAGGAACGCTATCTGATACAAACTTTTTAAGTAAAATCGCTTCGTCCATATCAAATGATTCTTGATGATTGTTGATTTGTTCTTTCTCAGTATTGTTATTATTATATGTAGTCGGTTTTTCCGACATCATGTATGCGGAAAAACCGACATCACTTGACGGGAAATCCGCACCTTCGTCAAATTCGCCCATAGCAACAACATCCATTTCAGATGCGTTATTTACGGGGTACTCGGTCTGCGAGATTACGCTATTTTCGCTGTGTTTTACGACAGGCTTATATTCTTGCGCATCCGGGTATCGAAGATAAAGACGGTTTGCGTGATACATTCCGCCTTTTTCCAAATCAAGCAAGTTGTTACTTGCCAGCTCACGCAAAACTCTACTCAGCTTGTCCTTTTTACAGTTGAGCAGCTGCATCATCTGTTCGCGCTTGAAGTAGATATACACCTCTCCGTTTTCATTCTGCCATCTATTAGCGCGGGACATTCTTACGCGATCCAGCATGATTGTGTAAAGGACGACGGATTCGCAGCAAAGGTGTTTGTCCGCAGCATATTGCATTAACCATCTCGGCATCTGGTAGTACGTTGCGTTTGTTTCGTCTGTAACGGTGAAGCGTTGTGTTTTCATGTTCATGACCCTTTCTGGAAAAAAAATCGTAAGTGTTCCGGTGAACACCTACGACAAGGTCACATCTCAAGAGAAACTATCTCATTTCACACTATACCTATGAATAGACGATTTTTTGCCACAAAATGAGCGATAAAAGAACGCAAAAATACGCGTTTTAGCGTTGACAAATAAACCCCTTTTAGGTATAATAAGAAGCGAAATAGAGAAGGTTTTGAGGTCAACTGAAAAGTTGAAGTTTCTTCTCTTGAGGTGTGAGCCTGGTGTCGTAGGTGTCCACCGAATACAGCAAGTTCTGGTAAAACTTGTTGTATTATTTCGGAATTTAACTTCCTTGGTGTTTAGTTTACCCTAAATTGGTAAACCTGTCAAGAACATTTTGGAAGAAGCAAAAAGGGAAGCAGAAATGCTTCCCTTTTTGCTATTTGTTTTGAATCTAAAAAAGTGGGCAAAATTGCCCACTTTTTCCTTTGTCAGATTGCTGATGTGTATTTCACGCTACCCTATGTCAGGTGATACCACATAGTATCAACATATGTGTTTGACCGTTAAAGGTTTGCATCGGTGCAAAAATAGCGGCTTCTAATCCATCTCGCTCTCTAAGTCCGGCCATGAAGCGTGATGACGTCCTCGGCAGTTATCCAAATCATTTGGCCATCCTCTCATAGTCAGAAGCAAACTCTGTCAGCAGTTGATCGGCATCCGCCGACATTTTTTCACGGGAGATTACTGCGGGTTTTTCCGCAATGTTAAAAGCCGTTGAAGCCGTCATTCCTAATTGGCTACAAATTGCGTTCATTTGCGCTTTAACTTCGGAATCTATTCTAAAAGTTATATTTGTATCCATAGTACCAGCCTCCTTGCACAACTATTGTAGTACATATCATGTGCGATGTCAGCGATCGTTATTTTTTATCGAAAAACGCCGTAAACCCCCGGTCTTCAGATCACCTCATCAAGCAATTCGGTTGCAAGATACTCATCGCTCATACAGTGCAAATCAGATACGCCCTCATGGATTAACCGGCACAATTCAGAGGTATAGAATACCTTTAAGGCATCGTCTAAAGAGACAGTTGTTTTATCGGCAAAGCACTTGATGACTCGTGCAATCTTCTTTTGAAGTAGAATCGGATTTGCTGTCATACTTTTTCGCTCCTCAAAAACTGCAAGCAATTCAAAGCCCTCTCTGTACGGAAACACATTTGCAAATTTGGCTGTTCAAACCGGAGACGTTTAAGCGCTTCGGATTTGTCTATCAGTCCATCAAAATATAGCTCAACTGTATTGAACACCTTATCGTTAGCAACACCACCAACTACGAGATCATAATCCGAAGTGTCATTTCCGCTGCGGCAATCCAAAATGAAGGTCAGCCACGCCTCCGAATATGAATCAAATCGCAGGATTTTCAAAGTTGCATTCTCAAAGTATTCGTACATTGAAACAATGCCTTCTTGACCCCGTCTTTTGAATTTAGAACTCCACTTTTCTGCCTGCTCAAAAATTGGCGTTGCATAAAAGCCTCTTCCAAAATCCACGTTTACTCTTGAGTGTCGCAAATCTGGTGATGATATTTCAATGAACGATCCGTGATACAAAATCACTAAATCACACCCTTCTCTTGCATCAACTCAATAATGTCGTTGATGATGTATTCCTTACTTTGCGTGTGTAGCACTCCGTATTCTGGAACAATGTATTCGTTAAGGATGTTGCTGTCAATAGCTAATTTTTTGTATATTGCTTCTGGTAAGCTATTCAATTTTATCGCAATGTTTTCTATACAAAACACAGCAAATTCAAGTTCAGCTAATGTTTTTATACAGCTGCTATTTTCCATAGGAACACTTCTTTCCGTTAGCGTTTCTTACATGCACAAAAGTGGGCAAAGTTGCCCACTTTTATTCTTCTGGTATTTGTGAGTATAAGTTTTTAATTTTGTCATGCTCAACTTTAAAAGCATGATCGATACATACCATGGCAACCAAGCTAACACTCGGCTGCTCGAACTTCTTTGCAATTTTATCTATTTGATCCTCATACACACGCGCGCGAAAACGAATTACAGGCAATCTACGTTGCCTATTATATTTGCTCATAGCAATGAGATCAGAATTCGTAACCGAATCCAAATACTGATCTATTAAGGTACGTAGCATAATAGCAGCTGCACATCTGTGTGCAACTGCAAGTAAATAGAGCCTATTTTTGCTGGTCGATGTAAGGGTAAGAAGTTTTGATTTAAGTTTACGGCCATTATTTGCAAGCGCCATTATAGATTAACCTCACAAGCAATTTTTCGCTGCACATATAATAGCGCAGCAATATTATAAAACGTTCTAAGTTTGGCATACGCCCGCCTCCCTCGTATTGGTAGAGTGCCGGAAGGGGTATCCTTACTTCTTTAGACACATCCTTAATTGCAACTCCTGCGAGCCATCGAACGTAATACAGACCCTCTCCAAAGTTCTTAGCCTCAGCAATTTTTTTTGTAAATATAATGCCTTTACTATATCCGGCAGTAAACGTCGTTTCATCAAACTGGCATTCACATATATCATCTAATTTCGCATTCGTATAACTCATCAGGACATTAACCTCGTCCCATATTTCCGCCTCCCAACCATTTAGCAAATAAACGCAGCCGAGCTTTACAACACATCTGTTGTAAAGCTCCATAATGGCTTGTTTATTTGTTATTGTTGGTGAGGTATCTACGTCGTCCATGAGTGTTTGCATCATTGCGACGATCACTCCCGATCGGTAACTTGCGTCCTCCAATCGGTTACTCATTTGAACCTCCTTAAATTATCTTTTTCTTTTCATCAAGGCATTATCTACTATTCGATTTGCCTTATCAGATAACTTCAAAAGCTTAGCAATTATTGCATCCAGCTTGTCCTTTACGTCAATGCTAACTTCGACGCCATACTTAAGGCTTTCAACCAGTTCCTCGACATTGTCATTAACAGCTTCGAGATCATCAACTTCCTCTAATTTAAGGATTACCAATTTATCTTCCTTATTTTCAGAGTTTTCGGGTGCAAGTTGACTATCATCTTGTACTTGCTTTTCGGTCCTTTTAAGCTCTGAAATATCGCCTGTATCCTTATATGCATCAAGGTTTTCAACGGTCAAATCGAGCTGCTGCGTTGTAATAACTTCTTCAATTTCTTTTTGCTGTTCTTCCGGCAACTGGGCCAATTTAACCGCAGCATTAACCGGCACCTGATTTTTGGTAACGGCTTCCTTTAATGCTTCAGGGAGTTTATTTACTGTCATCAGATTCTGCACGGTACGCGGTGCCATGCCAGTTGCCTGCGCAATAAAATCGCGCTGACGACCCACTGCCTTTTTTTCTTCGCGTTTGAGTGCAGCATACACCTTTCCAAGTTTTTCGACATCAAGCAATTTGTCTTTGTCTGTCTTTTCACGGACAGCATTAGTTGATGCAATGATATATTCTCTTTTAAGATCATTGGAAATATCCAATTTGATTCTATCAAGATCAACCTCGTGACAAGGAACGTTAATATATGTGTCCTTACCGTTATCGATCATCTCTTTAATGGCCAAATATCGACACTGACCGGCAAGAATATCATAAATATCATCGTTTGCTTTTACAACAACCAAAGGCTGTTGTAAACCAATGTCCTCAATACTCTCTGCGAGATCATGGATATACTCCGGATTACGGGAGTATGTATTGGCTGCATCTACTCGCAGCATGTCGTAGGGAATATAGCGAACATCCAAGCTGTTTGCCATAAGCTCCAACGAAACGGGGGCAAAATTGCCCGCACCAAGCGGGATAGAGGAAGTATTGTTCGTGGTGCGTCTAAATGCACCAGCAAATTTATTTGCCATCTTATCTTATCTCCTTATCTATTTGTAATTTCAACGATTTTTTCAGTCAACTTAATATAGTCTTTTGCAATCGTTGATTCACCTTTTTGATATTCGACAATGGGAATACGCAGGTAGGAGCACTCCTCCGCATTTTTATTTTTACTGATTGAAATATCAAGCAGCTTATCTCCCAGCATTTCATGCACAATTTCTGTTGCTTGCGCATTGATGACTCTTCTTTCATTCTGCACGAAAAAGGCACCGCCAAAATGGAGCTGGAAGTTAAAGCTTGTTACCGTTTTAATCGTCTCAACAGTGTAGTTAAGACCGTCAATCGTCCATTTATCAGACTTTAACGGGATAAAAACTTGGTCACTTGCGGCCAAACCGTTAATATTTATCAGTGACTCAGAGACCGGCGAGCAGTCAAAAATCACGTAATCATACTGAGTTTCAATCTCTTTGAGAGCGCTTTTCAGTTTGAATTGCTGCGGGACCGTCGTATTTGCGGTCATCATCTTTTCTGTACGCCCGAGCAAAATTGTGGATGGAATAAAATCAAGCCCATTATACTTACTGTGATAGATGGCTTTATCTACTTTGCAATCTCCAATCAATACATCAGCGATTGTCAACGGATACTCGCAGTCATCTAACTCATAAAAATCACTTGAGTTTGCCTGCGGATCTAAATCTACCAGCAACACTTTTTTGCCTTTTTTTGCAAGGATGTACGATATATTGATCGCACTGGTAGTCTTTCCGCAGCCACCTTTGATGTTATAAAAAGCTATTCCTTTCATGGTGCCCTCCTGTTGTATTTTATTGAGCTGTTGTTGTGCCTCAATTGTATCGCACGCGGGGCAAATTGTCAATACTTTTTCGTTAATGGAAAAAATAAAAGTGGGCAAGCTTGCCCACTTTTTAAAAAATAGAAGAGCGCAGCATCAAGAATGCTACGCTCTGCGGACAATACAACAAACAACAACAGCTATATCCGCATATATATCATACCACAGATGTTGAATTCTGACAAGCTTTTCAAAGTGGGCAAATTTGCCCACTTTTTAGCTCAAACCTCTTTTTCCTTATTTTGCAAATCATACTGTGCAAACATATCATACTTTTCATATTCTTCTAAATCATAACTTCTCTTTGCAGCAAGTTGTTCTTCCAATTTTTGCCTCTCATCTTCCTTACGTAATTCGCTCGCCATCATACTGCGCAGCAACCCTTCGCGCGATTTGATCTCGTGGGTACACTCATAAGCATCATATATTTCACGCAAATTTTTGAAAAACTCATCTGGGTTAGACTTTCTTAATTCAGCAGATAAGTACATTCTTTCCATTAAGGCTATGTACTTTGCCGGAAAGTCCATACTGAGAAATGCCTGATAAAAAGACTGAGCGACCGGTGTCATCCTTTCTACTTCTGCTTCTGTATCTTCGCCAGGCAGCTTTTCAAACTTTGGCAGATGGCGAACAACAAAAGACAAGGCAACTGTTTTTTTACCTGACGTACCACCACGAACAGGCGTATAGTCGAAATCATATAATCCGGTCTCTTTTAACGTCGCACATGAAGAATCAATCACACGTCTTTTAAAATCTCGCCACTCGGCGAACATTGGCTCTCCGGTGCTAACGTTAGTTGGAACGCCAAGATATTCTCGTAGCTCGTCCAATGTTAAAGTGAAACTTGGCCATTCATCATTGCTGCTGCGATACCTATATGTAAAAGAGTATAACATCTCAGCTAACCGTGTCGCATAGATCGAATCTATTTTCGATATTGCACCTAATTGATATTTGGCATACAATCCGTTAAGATTAAAAATGTATTCCTCAGCAGATTTTGAGCACGTGATTTCAACCATCCATACTCCGTGTTCATTTTTGTATACGCGAAAACTATCGTAGAGGTTAAATCGTTTATATCCTTGAGACGAAGATTCATCCGGCACAACTATTTGTGCTTTAATATACTCTTCGCTGCTTTCTCTCAAACGGGAAACATTGACTTTAGTGCCCATGATTTCACAAAACGACTTAAGCGTAAACTTTACTCGGGCAGTGGAGGGATCACGTGGATTTACTTTAGATAAATATGCAGATAGAAACCTGTGCTCAGTGAGGGTGAATTGAGTGGTTTTTAGCTGCATGAGTTTACCGTCTTTTTCAATCCAGTCAAGTGCAGATAGATTATTATATCTGCTTGATTTTTTCTTTTGCATTGACTGTGCCATACATTACTCCTCGTTTGTTACCAAATGTCCACTTTTCAGTGTATGAGTGTTTGATTTGTGGACGTCTGGTATTATAATAACATATAACGAAAAAAAAGCAACCCTTTCATTAAATTTTACTTGTTGGTGCTTGTTATATCTTGTTAATACTTGTTAATACTTGTTAGGATTTTAAAAGCCGCATATTTACTGGCTTAAACGGCTATATGTGTGGACATGGTGTAATCAAATGTGGACATGGTGTAATTAAACGTGGACATCGAGTAACCAAATGTGGACATCAAAACAGGCGAATGTGGACATGATGTAAAATGAGCGCCGATTATATAAAGAGAAAAATTCTTTTTTGTCCTGAAATGTCGAAATACAGGTAAAGTTGCTTGTATTTGAATTAAGGTTCTGAAAATCGGCGATTTTTTGTTACATGGTGTCCACATTTGGAATCTGCAATTTTGAAGGACGGACAATATTTTGTTACATGATGTCCACATTTGATTTTAGAGGTGATGACCTTTTTTCTTTTTATACAAGACAATAAAGGCATTTCTTTAGTGAATAGCGACATTAAAAAAAGTGGGCAAGTTTGCCCACTTTTTTACGCATCTCCCTTGAGCGTCAAATATTTCGCATAATAACCATTGTTGCTTTAATGATTAAAAGAGAGCTGAAACCGACACAGGGCCTTGAAAAATTCATAAATTGTGTGGTATAATAAAGACGAACGAAATGAATGCTTCACTCGCGCATCGGAAGCATAAAGAAAGCACCCGGAGTTGCAGCTCCGGGTGCTTCCATTTTAGGCTGGTGCCATCTGGTTACCTATCCAGCCATTTGCAAATATAGCGCACGATCATATCTAAACCTTTGCAGATATAATATGCGACTATGCTTGCTGCGACAGAAACAACGAAATTGTGCTAAAATAAGAATAAGGAGGTTAAGAATATGGAAGTGTTTGAAAAACTACAATTTGAAAGTGAAGTTTTCTTCAAACTGCAAGAAGCCGAGCGAGAGGTGCGGTTGGAAGATCAACGCTATTCCTCTAAAGATGTACTGGAAGCGATGAAAACTACTATTTGGGAAACAAATATTTTCCACAGTTTAGACAGGTGAATTTTCAAAAGAAAAAGTGGGCAACTTTGCCCACTTTTTTAATAATCAATATTTTCTTTGGCTTCCCGTTCAAGTTCTTCGTATCGCAGTTGGTTTTTATAGGAAGAGTATTCGTCATTCAGAGCACGTTTCAAAAAGTAAATTGAAGAGTGCAGGTCACGCATAACATCACGATTTTCGGCAGCAGGGTGATAAGAACGGTGGTAGCTCCTTTTGAAAATTGAAGAAGATGCTTTCATTTCTTTCAAAATCCGATTGCCAAAACGCACATGAAGATCTTGCAATTTATTATCTTTATAGTTGCTTTGCTTGCCATAGGCTTCGCCATAAATACTGTCTACAGCATCAAGCTTCCTGATAATATTGGAGAAGTCATCTTTATGATAGTGTTCAATGTACAGATTCGTAATCTCGTCTATTTTCTCTCTATATGGTTGCATAGCAGCACCATTGTAGTTCCAAAGAGCTGTGTCCTTTGGTAACTCATTATAGAGGTCCCAATATAGTGTAGCTATTTTTTTATCGGCGTTTTGAATGCGGCGAGCATTGTTACCGGCAGTGATTGTGCGCAATAATTCGGTGATTTCTTTAAGAGATTCTTCCTGATGAACAATTTCATTCACAATAACACGCTTACCAGCTTCTAATGTTTTCTTTTTAAAAGAGCCTTTATATTCGGTCTGTGATGTGAGAGTTGCATAGTCTGGCAAAGCATCGTCGGTATTATCCAAATACGAAATAGAGATCGATTTATCGGCATTTATATGTATATACCTGCCGAGATGTAGGTGGTAGTCGTCATCTTGCAAGGCCGAACAGATTGCTCTATACATTTGTTGGTAATTACCTTTTGTTTCGGTGATCCTTCGTCCGGTATCAAGGTGTGTGTTTTCGTCTAACTTCAATATGCCTTTATTTTGTAGCCACTGGGCCGAAAAGGTGATTGATTTAACAGTTTTCTTTTGGCGCATAGGAATTGGTTCAACCATGGCGACATGAACGTGAATGTTATCCGTATTATAATGGATTGAAGCAGACCAAATAGCATTTCCCAAATTTTCTTCTTTTTGCATTTTTGTGACACACAGTCGCGTAACTTGCCGAATTTTCTCTTCATTCAGGCTATGCGTGCTTGGATCGTAAATGCCATACTTATCGAGCCAGCGATTATCGAAGCTAAGTATGCTTTGCCACATGATTGATTTGTTACTCTGGGCTTTGCGGAATGCAGCCTTGAGAGCTTTTTTCTGTTCGCCGGTTAAAGAGTCTTGACTTGCAGTAAAAATACCGCCTGTTTTTTCCGGGTTATCCATATAACCGATATAATCAGCAGAGTTTTCGCTTGTGTTATTAAGGTTCGACCCATTTTTTTTTAAGTCCTTAATAACGAATTCGTTGTAATGAGTGTTTCGTGTTGCTTCATTACGGTCAATATAGTCAATGTAGGCATTATAACTATCGGAACCGCCAGTTGTAAAAGCATTAACCAAGACGATACCGGCTTTAATATCACTTGGCATTATCTTTACGCTCCTTCATCTTACTGTAAAACAGCTTTGTTTCCTCTGCGGATTTGCGATATGTAGGGGATACTAAGTTATCGTATCTGTGAGGATCGTAATTGCCATTTGCCCGGTCAATCTCCAATTCGTATCGGTGAGTAGGGAAAAACTGTTCTTGATCTTTGTCAAAGAGATTCAAGAACATGCTATTGAGCATTTCAATCATCTGAAAGCAATATCTTTCCGTTTGTCTGGAAGACAGCAACAGTCCTTTTTGCCAGTTTGAATAGCGCTTATCGAACAGTTGTAAAGTTTGCTCGGGAATGTTGCCACCGGCTGCAGCAGTAAGAATAAGATCTTCAACGATTGCAGAAGAACTCTGATGTGTTTGTGATTCGAGATAGCTAAGTGCTTCGACGGCCTGATCGGATAAAGTAAAGTTTTTTCTGGTTTTCATACGATAAGCTCCTTAATTCTTTTGAAGAAGAATTTCTATTCCATGCCGGATGTCTTGTAGGTCCGAATCAAATTGCTTGATTGTTTGTAATGTTACTTTTGTAAGTGCTTCGTATTTACTGGCTTCCGGGTTATCAAAACTCTTATATACATAATTCTCGAGGATTTCCCGAGCGAGCAGAGTGCGTGTAATTCCACGCTCAGCAGCAAGTTCATCAAGTTTTGCAATCACGGCGGAATCACATCCACGGATGCGCAGCTCGGACGGCGCGGCGTTTTTTTTCATCTTTTTTCTCCTTATCTGTAAAGTAGTTAGGCGCACCAAGAGGGTGGAGCGCAGCGACCCCCTCAAATGGTGCAGGGCATAAGGTAAACTGTCCACAAAACAGTGTTTTATGGCTCGGCAGTGCCGATGTTTACTGAGTTTTTAAAAATTATACGTGTGGACATTTTTTTTAAAAAGTGTGTATATCGTGTGTATTGAGTATAGCATAAAGCAAGAGCTTTTTCAATAACATATTTGTATAAAATGACATGCGATTTGGATGCTACAGTTTGAAATAGTACAAATGTTCTTTTGCTTAAAAAGTAATGAAAAAGCCCTCAATCCTGCACGGAGAGAGGGATGACGTTTATGACGTTTGAGTTGACCTTTAGTGACCTGTGCCAGTTGGCACTCGTCATCATTGCGCTGATCGAATTGTTTCGTAATCGCGAACATAAAAAGAGATGAGCCGCCCTGCCCAAGGAACCGGCTCATCTCTTTGAGCTCAACTGAGGGCTAACCGTTCATCGGCAGCACTCTTTCTATTTTTAATTATATTCTGTTTTTAGGCTTTTTGAAAGGTTTTCGCGTGCAAGCATCCGCTTGTGATAATTGTAAACTGTGGCTTCGGCCACCTGTGCATCAGCAGCAATTTCTTTGTAGGAGTATTTTCTCCTTTCAGCCATATTGAGTATTTCGCTTACCACTTCATAGGGCAATGCTAAGTTTTGGGCAATCTCAAAAGTATCATCGCCTTGCTTGGCATGATGCAGAAGATCTGCAACGGTTTGATACGACAGGTGCGAATATATAGCCAGATCTTCGAGGCTATACATCTTTTCGCGCAACCGATCTTCTATCTTCTTTCTCTTAGCATCGGAGAGAGGTGGTCTGCCCATGTGCACGCCGCGTTCGTGGGCAGCTCGTATCCCTTCTGCCTGATATTCTAACTTACGCTTACGATCCGAATCAGCAACAAAGGCTAACGTGTTAAGAACGTATGTTTCTAAAAGCCGACCGACTTGCCCCATTTTTTTAAAAGAGCGTGAGGCGAAAAAGCTTTCCTGCGCAGTCAGTGAAATAATATCTGCATTGAGTTCGTGGCAAATATCATTCCATTCGGCGACAACCTTTTCCCAGTCTCTTCCCAGACGATCTATACTGTCGATGTACAGCAAATCTCCGGCGCGCAATTTTGATCTCATCCTCATATACGCAGGACGGTCAAAGCGTGCGCCGGAGATTTTGTCTATATAAATGTTTTCCTCTGGAACTCCGATTTGTTGCAGCTTGTGAATTTGCCGGTCGACGTTTTGTGTTCGCGTTGAAACACGAACGTAGCCGAAGTAATTGTGGTTTGTGATTTCACTTTTGTTTTTGTTCATAATGAACACCTCCACGAAAATAATAACATCCGTGTTCAAAAAGGTATGCCTTTCCAAAATGAAAAAAATGCCTAAATAAGCACCTTTTTGAAGATTTTGCTCACATTTATAAACGTCCTTAAAAAGTAGGTGGATTATGCGCGTTGCACTTTATCAGATTAATTCAGATCGGGACACATTTAACACTAAATTCATGAGCTGGCGTTGGCGCACAGATCATGACTACATAATTCTGCCGGAAGAATACGATAAGGTTTTTGACGGCGACATTCAAGCTCGCTCATTGGCGGAAATTTTTGTGTTGTTCAACGTTATGCCGCCGGAAGGATTTGTTGGTCACAGTGCCTCTGTATCGGACGTTATTGCCATTTACGATGAAAATGACAATCCCAGCTACCACTTTGTCGATTCGGCTGGATTTGTAGATGTGGACTTTGGTATGAGATACGCCGTTGACGCTCTTCAAAAGCAGGATTTTCCAATAAGCATTCGAGAATACATGGCAAGTATTGAGAATGAGAAGTGGTTTGATGTCGCGGACACCGTGACACTTAACTGCATTACGATTGGAAAAATTGAAACGAAAGAAGTGCCGAGCCAGTATAGTAGCCTCTATTCTCTTTATCATTTTTCCGATCTGCTTGCCCGTAAAATTCAGTATTTAGGTACAAGCGGCAAAGATAATTTTATCATCGGCAACCTGTCCGGCTATGTGCGAGAAAATGAACTGCTATTCCGCAGCTATGCTTTGTCCCACTGGAACATTACGCCGGATACGGATACTTCGAGCTTCGTAAACCAAATGGTACACGAGTTAAAAGGAAATTTGTCCGGCAATCTCCCAGAAGAAGAATACGAAGATCTTTGCATGGTAATTGAAGCAACAAAGGGTGTTGAAAGCACCAATATAGCGAAGGTCAAATATGAGGATTGCGCGATTTCGTATACTTGCCCGTATTTGCTCGACAAAGATTTGCAGGAGTGGAACCGATATGGAAAGCCCATTAAAATTGAGCTTTACAGAGATCAAAAAGGAAAAGTAGCTGCAGGCTCAGTAGTGGAGAATGTCGATAAGCAGCTCCCTGTTACAGTATTAGAAAATCCTTGGTCTGAAAAAACCGTTCAATTTAAGGATGGTAACATTGAGGATATGTACCAATCCAACAAAAGCCAAGATTATTTCTTCTTAAACGATGCAGAAGAAAAGGTGTGCGAAGTTCAATTTGACGGACATGCGTTTACACTTTCGGAGTTGCCTTATAAAACGGCAGTGAAAAACGACGAGCTGACCACAAAGAATTTCTTTGCGACGTTTGAAAAAAAGGAGCATATCATGCTCGGGGAAACCAAAAGCATACTTAGTATTTATGCTGAACTTGCAACAAATTCCGAACTTGGGTGCGGAAAGATACAGACAGTCCAAAATCGGATTTTAAAAGGAATCTATCATTATTACGTGCAAAAAGATGCCAAGCGCATTAAAACGGTAGCAGATTTTTGTGAGAGCTACGGATATAACAAAGAAAACAAGGAGAAAGATGAAAATGAAAGTTATCATGGTTGAACCATTTAGACCTGCTTATATGGCAGAAATCGGAGCAGACCTTGAATCTATGCAGAAAGCAGTTGGTGGCTACATTGAGACGGTTTATCCATATACCGATCCACTTGTCCTTGTCTGTGATGAGGAGGGAAAGATCAATGGCAAGGAGAGAAATCGTGCTTTAGTATCTGATAACGGAGAGATATACGATGTTGTTTTTGGCACATTCTTTATTGCTGGTATAGGTGATGAAGAGTTCGCGTCTGTTCCGGATAACCTCGTTGAGAAGTATCTCGAAAAGTATAAAAACCCACATGCGTTTATTAAAAGCGACACAGATAAATACATAGTTGTAGAACTTCCGGTGGAGATAAGTAAAGGGATCACATCTGTTGAAGGCTATGCAGAAACATACGGCGGCAATAAAAAGGTAACGGAGAAAGAATTGTAAAGTGGGCAAATTTGCCCACTCGGAAGGAGAGTACATATGTGGGAACGTAAACACATCATTTGGAGTGATGAAAATCTTGATCCCGAAGATTGGAAAGAATCTTTTAAGGAGTATATCGAGATGAATAACCTTGATATTGATCCCAATGATGAAGAGAAACTTTATAAATATATGGTTGAAACGAATGATGAGTATTTGAGCGACGAGCGAATCAACCTTAATATTAATGTTCCCGATACGGACACTGTTCTTGTCATTGCAGACTTGGGACTTTGGAACGGCAGACGCAGAGCATATCGCGAAATCCATGCTGACAAGATTTCAGATTGTCTGTACACGGATCGCGATACCGATTATGCAACGTGGTATCTGGATAATCGAGGCGATTTTTGTTGCGATCAAATCCACCATGACGGAACAAATCACCTCTGCTATCGTGCGTATAAGCCGAACATGACTGAAGCCCAAAAAGAAAATCTTAAAGCAAAGCTATACATGGGCACGGCAACTCGTGCTGACATTACGCGTGTGACGCAGCGCCTCGGTGATGAAATTGCTAAAGTATATGGATGGGATATACCTAAGAGCAAAACCAAAAGTGAAAATAAAGTCGCATCTGTAAGTGCTTTCTGCGAGAAGTACAAAGAACAGGAAAGCAATGCAGATAGAGAGCGAGAATAAAAGTGGGCAAGTTTGCCCACTTTGCAAAAGAGAGCCGTAAAGTTTCTGCTTTAGCTGTGGGGGTGTCAATCAGATAACCCCGTATAAAATTAGGGAAGGTAAGAGGTACATAGAGATGGTTGAATATGAACAAAGAGCAATGATCGAAGCAGAGGACAAATATACCTTTCGCCAGAGCACGCAGATTTCCATGCAAACCGGACTGATCGGCCACCTCCGGGCAGATATGGATACAGACGGCAACGGCTTTTTCAGCAGCTGGTTTGATTTCCGGGAGGAGCTGAAAACCGATGAGTTCAAGGCGGAGTTTGACGAAGTTATTAACTCTCTGCGTGAGGAAGGCGATATTCTTCATAATCGCAAGGCACTTGCTAAATACTGCTACAGCACACCTCAAAGTAAAATGCAGGAGGAGCCGGGCTACTATGGTGTTCGCGTGGATACCGAAAAGTATGCTTACCTTCTGCGCCTTAACCCAGACAAGGGTGAATACAACCTGTATTGCTACTGCTATCGCCGGGATTGGCTCGATCAGCACCTGAAGGACGCAGAGAAAGGAATTCGATTTATTGACAGCCATTACAAGGAGCTGTTCCGCATTCCGGATGGCGGCAAGATAAAAATCCGTTATTCGTGGAACGAAGAACGGGTGCGCACCTGCCGCTATATCGACAACTACCATGTGGAGATCGGAAATAACCTCTATCACATCTGCGAGTTTGCCGAGCTCGTGGAACATGGCGGCCATACCTGTGAGCCGGTTCGGGACAACCTGCCCGAGCGGTGCCATAGTACTTATGAGACTAACGTGAAATCCGTAAGCGATTTTGCCAATGAGTACGGCAAGAAAAAAGGAGCTGTTTCCGAAAAGGAAAGATAGAACGGGAAATATTCGCTTAGCCTACTGCGGATACTAATTAGGAGAAGAAAATGTGTGATTGTAATGCTTTAAAAGCATATCGTAAGAGATGCTCGGAAATTTGCGCCTCCGTGGCTAAAGAGCCAACAGGTTTAAAGCTCGTATTTGACCTCGAGACAACGGGGCTTAACCCAGACAAAGATGAAATATTGGAGGCTGCTATCGTCACGACAGACGGGGAAATCCTCTTTGAGTCACGGTTCAAACCTGAAACGATAGCAGAATGGCCTGGCGCACAGAACGTCAACGGTATTTCGCCGAAAGACGTTGAGGACGCGCCTGGACTTATCGATAAGATTGGAGAAATGGCAACACTTCTTCAAAATGCCGAGACGATTGTAGCTTACAACGGTAAGCAGTTTGATGTACCGTTCCTTGCAAAATATGGAGTGCATCTACGCGAAGATGCCGTAATCGACGATCCTATGCTTTATGGCGCAGTTGTGTATGGTGAGCTGCGCGGTGAGGGAAAAGACACAAGCTATAAATGGCAGAAGCTCTCGGTGTTGGCAGAACACTTTGGATATAAAGATGCCGGGTGGCATAATGCTGCGGCGGATTGTATTGCAACAGCATATGTGTGGCATAAATTGCAAGAACCGGAAATGGTAGAGCGATACAATGCCAATTTAGCGAGGCTGAATGAAATATTTGAAAATGGCAAGGATAGCCAGAAAGTCAACTCTGTGAGCGACTTTGCTGAACGATACAGGGAAGAAAAAGAGCATTCATCAGCACGAGAATTGTGAAGGTGGGCAACTTTGCCCACTTTTAGGAGGTGGAAATGGGATGACCGTTACGAATAATAACGAGAAGAATGCGCTTGCACAAGAACAAGCAAAGCATTTGATGATGAGCGAAATTTTGGAGCGTTATTACCATACCGGCAAACATAACAAAGTATGTTGTCCCTTTCACGAAGAAAAAACACCGTCGTTTGCTTATAAAGAAGGAATTTTCACTTGCTTTGGTTGTGGAGCAAAAGGCGATCAGGTCGAATTTGTTCGTAAATATTTCGACTTGGATTATATCGATGCCTTAAAAAAGATCGACCAAGATTTTGGCTTTGGTGTTTATGACAACGAACTTTCAGATGATGAAAGAAAGAAAATCCGTGATCGGCAAGTTTTAAGAGAACGGCAGCGTAAAGTCGAACAGGCATTTGAGCTGGAATATATCAAAGCGTGTGATGAGTTAGCTGAGGTAGATAAAAAGCTTATCGAGATACGTAAGCATGGCATTAGCGACGATAACGTGATTGAGTATACATCCTTGCTAAAAACATACGAAGAAAAAGGCTATATCGTACAGGATATGGAAGATCAGCGGCGTTTGCATGAAATGGGAAAACGCGGTCAGGCAATATATAATAAACCTCAAAACACTGCTGCCAAGTTTCCAGAAAGGAAAAAGTGTATGAAGCTCGAAATACATACGAGACCTAACCCTAAAGTTAATAAAGATGCCGCGAAAAAAATTCTCGGTTGGGCCAATCTTACCGTTAATGATCGTATTACGGTTTGCGATATAGCAATATATCAACCGGAGGAAGGAAAAAAATCGGTTATATATCCCTCCTATATCAACAATAAGGGAGATCGCGTTTCTTTTGCTTTCCCGAATAACCCGGAAGATGCAGAAATTATTCGCGAAACAATCCTTAATACATTTAGACATGATAAGCCAAACACATATGTTGCAGGGGAGATTCCAGAAATTCAAAAGCTCGAGGTTAAAAATGTATCACCTGCGAAAAACAACACCGGGAAAATCAGAGCATTGGCAGCACTCGACATTGAGTGTATGCACGTTTCCAGCGTGAAAGTTGTTACTACGAAAAATAATGGTTTGTATGTGGTTACACCGACTAACGGGAAGTATATAGATCAAACCGGCAAAGAAGTTTATAAAGACGCAATTCGTATAGAAGACGACGCGATGAAGCATCAGATGATAGAAAGCGTATTGGATAAGTATAAGCAAAGCATCAATAAGAATGTGGAGCAAAACTTAGAAGACATACCAATTCGCGACGGCAAAGATTATTTCTATGATCGTCCAGAAGTAAACGCCGTAGAAGGAGTTTACTATAACCCGGATGCTGCGACCGGAGGCCAGTTTGTGCGCGCACAGTATCCATACAGTTTAATTGCCGAAGCGAATAACAGGACCGAAAGCGTTGAGCAGTTCTTTTCGTATTTAAATGATCGCGCCAGAACAGAGCTTATCGATAGAGGCACGGCTGAATACGAAAATATGATGCGGGATTTGAAAAATTCAAATCCGTTAGCAGTGGGGAGAACGGAAGATAATAAACTGCGCCTTGCTTTGTTGGCAGGTGAATACCTGAATACGAGAACGGTTGTAGAGCCACACAGGCAGACGGTAACGCCCACTCCGTCTCATGCAGCACAGTCTCATGTAAAGTTGGCTATGGATGCTTCTCAGCTTATAGAGGCTGCTGAATTGTTCCAGCAAAATCATGCCGATGAACAAATTACGGCGGTTAATGCGGCAAGCCACGGCGTTGTTTTTCGTGCGAGCAGCGGGAATAAATATCGATTTGTATTTGAAAATGGAAACATGAAAGAATACAGCGAACCGAAGATGATATTGAATTCCGAGTTCAGTTATGCGGAAGATCAAAAAAAAACGACATTTATAACGAATAACAAAAGTAAAGGTAACGAATACGAAAAATAGTAAGGAGATCAATAATGAGTAGAAACGTCGAGTTAGAAAGTGCAATTAAATATACTATATCTAATCCGACCCGGTACAATGGGTTTTTACGTGTAGCTGCAAATAACTTTAGGCTGAGTACAGCTAACCAGCTATTTGTTTATTACCAAAAAGAAGATGCCGATATAGTGCTCGACGCAGGGCGTTGGGAAAAACTCTTCGGACGTATAGTTGCGGATAATGCGCAGAAAATCAGAATTGTGCAGACTGGAAAGACAGGAAAACCGCAGTGGACAACGTATTACGATATAGCAGATACGATAGTCACAGATGATTCCAAACCGGTTATGAGGGCCACAGTTGCGCAAGATGTATCAATGGAGCAGATTCGCGAAATTGCGGAAAAAAAGATGCTGCTGGCTTCTTCTCAAATTGAAGATTACATGGCGGCAAACGGGATTATTGCTCCGGCTGAACGTATTATTGGCTTCATCAAAGATTCTATTATCTCTGAGGTAGCAATTAAATGTGGACAAGAGCCCTTACTCTATTACGAGCAAATCAATGATTTTAGAAAATGGGCTCTGAAAGATGAACGCATATTTAAGGTTTTTAGTGCCTTTTTCCATAATATCAGCAATGAAATGGTCAACGAATTGTCGGCCACACAGCAAAGGGAAAATGACATAAAGACAGAAAGGACTGGAGGCAATAGAAGTGATAACACTCGAGGAATTGAGGGAGAAGGAAGCAGTGCTGGCACAGATGGCGAGAGAAGACGGGGAATCGCTGGTATCAACCACAGAACTGAGATTATCTCAGGGAAAGTACGCGAGGCTGAAGCTGGAATACTTGGAGAAAGTGAACCCAGTACAAATAATGATCTGGGAAGAGTTCCCGTGGGAGCAGATTCAATATCTGAGTCGAGTTCAGCAGCAAGCGTTACAAATGAAGCAGCTGATGATGAAACAGCTCATCACGAAAAGGGGGATAACGGAGGAATTGAAACTTCGGAATCCGATGTTGTGGGCTCAAAAAATGACAACGGCGCAGAGCGAAGTGGAGGAAGTAATTCTCCACGATCTGATTTACACCGGATCGAACAGACCATAGAGCTTGCCGACTATTCTGATGAGGAGCAGGATGAACTTTTAAACCAAGTGCTTTGTGCATCGAAAGATCTTAAGTATAAAATCTACTTTACCTATGAACGGCAACTGCGTGATGAAAAAATGTCCGCGGCAGATTTTGCTAAATTCATTGCTAATGCATACGGTACGGGTGGAGCATATCCCTTTACGAAATATAAAGGGCAAGACATTAACCTCACCTATGATTTGTCAAAAGGATTACAACTTCGTGCGGGATTTAAAGACAAGGGTCTTTCTTACACATGGAGAGTCGTAGGCCGCAGAATTCGTCATTTAATCGAAGATAATCGATATTTGACGGAAGACGAAAAAACGGGGTATTTGGAGTATATTCATAACGAAGAAATTCGTACGCGCAGAGCTGCCATAGGTAAGGATTTGCTGTCTCTTGTTCGAAAATACAATGAAGAAACAGAAAACAAAGAAACATGGGTAAACACCTATGAGCTGACGTTCGTTTTGAATGCTTATGAAGGACGCGAAATCTCTTTCGGAAGCAAATCCGTCCGCAAATCTCTGGATTCTGTATTAGACACGATTACCAATTTCGGAGGTGAAAAATATCTTCCGGCGGTAGATGGTATTAAAAACCGTCTTATAATTGAGGACAATGCAGAAAAGCAGGAAAAGAAAAACTGGATCTACTCTGCGGCAGACTTGGCAGAACCAAAAGTTACAATTCTCTGGTCGGAGAGTGAAGAGCTTCAGGACGGTCAGGTCATGTCTCTGTATGAAGCCAATTCTACTTTTGAAAGACTTGACGGGGAAAGACATGAAGCTCAGGGATACGACAAGACAAAGTTCAAAATCAATTATGTCCTTGACGGAGAAGTGGGCAGTTACGAGGGCCGATATGATATTGGTGATGGCGACGGCAGTTTGATCGACCACATCAGTACTTATCAGACTGATTTTCTTGATAATGAGAAATGGGATGCCTATATAAAAGAAAGAGACGGCGAGGAAGCTTTAGCAGCAGATAAGAAGCAGAGAAAGCAACTTGTTTACAAGTTTATTCCTTATCTTAACCTTCATGTAGCTTTGAGTGAAATTGAAGCTCAGGCTAATAAGAGGTTAGAACGTAGCGCAAACCTTTCCGATGGCATCAATGCATACTACGACGCTTTGCTTGAGTACGTTGTAAACAGTCGAGCATCTATCAATAACGGTAACTTTGATTTACCCAAAGTACCTCATATTACCGATTACGACGAAGAGCTGATCGCCTATGCAAAGCAAGTAAACGATGCAGTTATCGCAGAAGCCAATAGCGATGTAAATGATACCGCCATTATTGATAATGAGGAACATACTATTCCTCACCATCAGTATACGGATGGTGAAACGGTGTACATCGGAGCTGAAGAATATGTTATAACAAGCATTTCTGATAACTTCGTTGTCGTAGCGCAGGCAAATGCGCCCCTGTTTACAACTACATATAACAAGGAGGAATTTGAGCAGAAGTTGCTTGAAAATCCTCTTAACAGCAAGTATCTCTGCGAGACGGATACGCTGAGTTTAGCCGCAGCCGATGAGCCGGATGCTGATGTTGATCTGGACAGCAACGATGTAAAAGAAGCCAAAGAAGTATCGGAGAGTAAAACGATTACGGATGATTTCGCAGAATATGAGAATGTAAAGCGTGATTACCCCGAAAGTTATGTCCTGTATCAGGTGGGGGATTTCTACGAGGCATACCGAGAGGATGCGCAAGAAATTGCACAGATGCTCGATCTTCGCGTTACAAATCATCTGGTTCATGACGATTTGCGTGTGTCGATGTGCGGCTTCCCTGTTTATGCGTTGGAACGGTATCTTCCGACTATACAGCAGCATGAAAAAAGTGTGGCGGTATGTAGCAGAGACAGCAATGGCCTAATTGTAAATACGTATACTGCTGTGAGTGTTAACGCAGACGTATCTACATATATCGGTAGACATATTACAGATGGAGATCGCGAATTCGTTGTAGAAACAATTCAGGGCGAAGATGTTTCGTTACGCGATTTGACTTTTGAAAGAGCAAACGGCTTCCCCATCACGCGTAAAGAGCATTTAGATTGGCTTATTGCCGCGATTGATAATGAAAACGAAGATGCTCCGATCACAGAGGAAAAGCAGGAGAAAATAACAGATACCGATTATGTATTTCCGAATGAAAATCCCGGTGTTGGTACACCGTCTGTACGCATTAAAAATAACCTCGCGGCAATCCGCTTAGTTAAAAAACTTGATGCTGAAAAACGTGTGCCAACGGCAGAAGAAAAAGATATTCTCGCAAAATACGTTGGGTGGGGCGGTCTCCCGGATGTGTTTGAAGAAAAGCATACAGCATACGCAGAATTAAAAGAGCTGTTGACCGAAGAAGAATACGATTCAGCGCGCAGCTCTGTGCTGACAGCTTTTTACACGGACCCGCAGATCATCCGCGGTATGTATGAAGTGTTAGAGCGTATGGGCTTTGACGGAGGTAAAGTGCTGGAGCCATCCTGTGGTATCGGTACGTTTATCGGCTGTATGCCGGAAAGCATGAGGGCAAACAGCGAGGTACACGGAGTTGAGCTTGATACCATTACAGGCAAAATTGCGAAATACCTTTATCCGCAAAGCAATATTCAAATTTGCGGATATGAAAAGACTGATTTCAAAGACAATACATTTGACCTCGCAATCGGAAATGTGCCGTTCGGCGATTTCGGCGTAATTGACAAGCGATACGATGCAAAAAAATGGCTTATTCATGATTACTTTTTCGCAAAGACAATGGATAAGGTTCGCCCCGGCGGCATCATTGCTTTCATCACGTCAACCGGCACGATGGATAAGAGGGATTGTACATTCCGTGATTATCTTGCTTCGCGCGGCGAGCTGCTCGGCGCAGTACGTTTGCCGGATACAGCGTTTAAGACTGCTGCCGGGACATCCGTCAATTCAGATATTATTTTCCTAAAAAAGAGGGAAAAGGTCTTATTGACGAGCAATATGCTATCCGCCAGTGTGGAAGAGAAGTTGTCTGATTTACGTGTACCGGAAGTCGAAAAAATGTGGTCGATTGCTTCGTTTAGTTACTACACACGCTCCTACATAAATGAATACTATGCCATAAATAACGAAATGCTTTGCGGAGACGCTAAAAAGGTTTCTGGGCGTTTTGGTAATGAAGTCGTTTACAAGTGCGATTCCGAAGAAGAGTTTAAGCAGCGCTTTGAAAATGCGCTGTCAAAAATTCAAGGTAAGTACGAGGAAAAGGCAGGAGAAAACGAAGTGATTGAAGAAATCGCCGATGATGATCTTCCGGTTCCGGCTGATGTTACTGCACGTATGTACAGCTATCTCGCGTATAATGATGACATTTACTATCGAGATGCAGAAGTTATGCGCAAAGTTGATACAACAGATAAAACGAAAGATATATACAGCCGACTTATCAGAATTACTGCCATTACGCGTGAATTGCTGGATAATGAAGCTCGTGGCATGTCCGATTACGAATTATCTGAATATCGTACAGCGTTGAATACAGAGTATGACAATTTTGTTAAGCTGTATGGCAGAATTCAGTCGAAACAAATTTCTCGTCTATTCTCAACAGATTCTTCTTATAACCTTATCTGTGCGCTTGAAGCTTATGACGGCGAACAATTTAAGGACAAGACGGACATATTTTACCGCCGTACAATTCGCGTGAATGAAACTCCAACGACTTGCGAAAACGCACATGAAGCGTTGGCTATTTCTATCAACGAACGCGCAGATATTGATTTTGACTACATGACGAACCTTTGTGGATTATCGGAAGATCAACTCATTGAAGATCTCAAAGGAGAGATTTTTTTCGATCCGCAAGAAGATAAATATGTAATGGCAGATGAGTATTTATCCGGCAATGTCCGTGAAAAGCTTATTTGCGCTCGAGCTGAAGCACAGAAGGATGCAAGTTTTAACATTAACGTGGAAAAGCTTGAAATAGTTCAGCCCGAGTGGTTGACAGCCGCAGACATTTCCGTAAAGCTCGGGTCTTTCTGGATTCCGCAAGAGTATATTGCGGAATTTATCAACAAGATTTTGCAAGTGCCTCAATATGGCAGTAAAGCTATTGTCGAATATTCCAATAGGACAGCAACTTGGAATATCGCAAACAAGGCGCAAATAAACTGCTATTCGAACGCAACCACAGTTTATGGTACTCAAAGAGCACCGGCAGCAAATATCATTGAGCAGTCTCTTAACGGCAGAGAAGTTGTTGTGAATGATGTGTTTGAAGACGCGAGTGGGAAAAAGGTTACGGTTAAGAACGTGGTCGAAACAACAGTTGCACAAACCAAACAATCTGAAATTGAAGCAGAATTTATTGATTGGATCTGGAACGATGAAGAAAGAAGAAGAAAGCTCGAAGACATCTATAATAATTTGTTTAACGCAGAACGAGTACGCGAGTATGACGGCTCTCATTTGACTTTCCCCGGTATGAATCCGGACGTTACACTTAGACCACATCAAAGCAATGCGATTGCTCGGCAGCTGTATGGTGGGAACACGCTTCTGGCGCATAGCGTTGGTGCAGGCAAGACCTATACCATTATTGCAACGGTTATGGAGCGCAAACGACTTGGCCTGTTTAATAAGGCCCTCGTTTGTGTGCCGAACCACATTGTAAAGCAATGGGGGCGTGATTGGAACTATTTGTATCCGAATGCCAATATTCTTGTTCCGACAGAGGACGACTTTAAAAAAGAAAATCGCCGCAGACTGTTTGCCAAGATTTCAACCGGTAATTGGGATGCTGTGATTATCGGTCATTCTCAGCTTGAAAAGGCTGATTTAAGCCCAGTGAGAAAAGAAAGATACTTAATGGATGAAATTTCAGATACTTTAGCTGCGTTAGCTGAGGCAAAGGAGCAACGAAAGGGATTTACCGTTAAGGATCTTGAAAGACGAAGAAAGCAGCTTGAGAAGAAGCTTTCAAAAATGCACGAAGGGCAAAAATCCGATGATTTCCTTTTTTTTGAAAACTTGGGTATTGATTCTCTGTACATTGATGAAAGTCACATGTTTAAGAACCTTTACTTTGATACGAAAATCAGCAACGTAGCCGGAGTAAGTAGTACAGATGCACAGAAAACTGCTGACTTGTATTACAAAATTAAGTATTTGAGGGAAATCAACGGTGAAAAGTGCGGCGTTACATTTGCGACGGGTACACCAATTTCTAACTCGATGGCAGAAATCTATACGATTCAGCGTTATCTGCAACCCGAAGAGCTCGCAAGACATCAGATGTCCAGCTTCGATGCATGGGTTTCCACTTTCGGCGTAATCGAAACAAAATTAGAATTGCTGCCTGAAGGTAGTGGCTACCAAATGAAGCGAAGATTTGCAAAATTTCATAATATTCCGGAACTCATGACGATGTTTAGAAGCTGCGCGGATATTCAAACGAAAGATATGCTTGATTTGGTTTTACCAAAGGTAGAACGCGAAACGATAACGACAAAGCCGACGGCTATCCAGCGCGAAATGATAAAGGCGCTCGGCGAACGTGGTGAAAAAATTAGGAATAAGGCAGTATCTCCGGATGAAGATAATATGCTCAAGATCACAAATGAAGGGCGCATGATTGCACTTGATCCACGTATTGTCAATAAACTTCTACCGGATGTACCGGATAGCCGTGTATCGATTGTATCTCACAAAATCTTTGATATTTGGCAGCAGACAAAAGATGATAGAAAAACAATCGCTGTTTTCTGCGATCTATCCACACCGTCAGCCAAAAGTGCTGAAAAAGGATTCTGTGTTTACACAGATCTTCGCGATAAGTTGATCGCTCTCGGTATTCCGGAGAAAGAAATCGCATTTATCCATGATGCGAAAAATGCCAAACAAAAAGAAAAGATGTTTGAGCGTGTCAATAATGGCGAAATTCGCGTCATCATGGGTTCAACATCTAAGATGGGCGCAGGCACAAATATTCAGAAAAAGTTATATGCTTTGTTCCATTTGGATTGCCCTTGGCGTCCGTCTGACCTTGAACAGCAGGAGGGACGAATTGAGCGTCAGGGAAACGGCAATGACACGGTGAAGATTTTCACATGTATTACCGAAGGTACTTTTGATGGATACATGTATCAGCTCATCGAAGCTAAACAGCGTGTTGCTGCACAAATCATGACATCTAAATCTCCTGCGCGTGAAGTGGAAGAAGATGACGTAATGACGCTGAATTACGCTGAATTGAAGGCACTCACAATGGAAAACCCGGTGTTTAAAGAAAAAATGGATTTGGAAATCGCGATTAGTCGTTTGAAAATGCAAAAGTCAAATTATCTGTCCAATAAATACCGAATGGAAGATAAGCTCGCAAAAGAGTTTCCTCGTCTAATCAGCGAGACGAAGACAGGTATTGAAAACCTAACTAAAGACGCAGCTACGTATGTGAAAAATGAACGAGCTGAATTTACCATTACCATTAACGGTGTTGTTTACACAGATCGCGTAGAGGGCGGTAAGGCCATGACCGCATACGCTGGAAGAATGCTCGGAAGAAAAATTGGTGAGTATCACGGCTTTGATCTTTACGCTGGCATGAAAGCAGAAGGGCTGCAAGTCATGGTTAAAGGTGCAACAGCTTATTGGTTTGAATTAGGTCCAGATGCCGGTGGTAATATTCAGCGTCTCAATAATCTAATTAAGAGTTATCCAGAGCGGTTACTCACTGCTAAAAAAGATTTGGAAAACCTTTATGCTGAACAGAAAACAGTAAGTGAAACAGTTAAAAAGCCATTCTTCCATGAAACAGAATTAAAACAGAAACTCGCACGCTTGGCGGAAATCGATAATCAGATTGCGCAAAGTGAAAAAGAGAAGAGCGAGGACACGGCGAAAGGGGTGATAAACGATGAACAAGAGAAAAAATTCGGCGTAGAAGATTATTGCCGGGAATATGCAACCGGTGAGATTGCCCCAGAATATGAGGCGGAATCTTCTATGTAAAAGGAGGTAAAACAAATGAAAAAAGCTAAAAAGCTTTTGGCGTGGCTGCTTACAGCGGTAATCGTTTCGTCTTCTTTGCCATTTAGTGTATTTGCAGATGAGACTAATCAGCCATCAGCTGCGGCAGAGGATGCTTCCGGTTTTGAGGTTTCTTTTGACTTAGATACAGATGTTGAAGATGTCGTTGAAACTGAACCGGAGGCAACTCCTGAACCGACAACTGAACCAACGCCGGAGCCAATAGCGACACCTACACAAGAACCGACGTCAACACCCACTCCGGAGAATATCGCTACACCGGAGCCGACAGTAACTCCCACAGCTACACCCGAAGTTACGGCGACACCAACGGCAGAGCCTACAGCAATGCCGGAACCGAGTGCTGCTGCATCACCTACGCCCAGTGCTGCGCCGAGTGCGTCACCTGCTGCAAAGCCGACGCCTACGCCGTCACCGCAGCCGGTTACAAACCCAATAAAGCTTGAGCACGAGGTCTTAACGGACTATGAGACCGGCGGACTTTACCTGTTCCCAGTTCCCGACGGCGACGAAATTACGCAGGAATACAGTGAGCAACACAAAGCTTGGGATATAGCTGCTGTTACTGGTTCTGCTGTGGTGGCAGCCGAAGAAGGCACTGTAACTTATGTGCAGATTTGGGACGGATCGTATGACACCACCGGCATGATGAGCTACGGGCACATGATTCAGATTGAACATCCAGATGGAAATACCACACTGTATGCACATCTATCTGAAATTAACGTGCAGCAAGGCGAAAAAGTCGTGCGTGGGCAGCGCATCGGGCGCGTCGGCAGCACTGGCAATTCTACTGGCCCACATTTGCACTTTGAGGTCATGAGTGAGACTGGTAAAAAGGAAAACCCTGAACCGGTATTAGAATACGGAGTATCCACGCTACTGGATGATTACACATGGAGTTGGGTCAATCAGTATCTTAATCGACCTAATGGGACGAAAACAATATCTGATTACGGAGTAACAAGAGACAAAGTTGTAGCTGAACTTACTTCGCATCAAAGTGATAACTACTATTTGGGTACTACATATGTAGGCGGGGATAGCCAGTCTCCTAAAGGAGATACAAGCTACAATGGCAGCGTGGGTATGAACTGTGCTGGCTTTGTCAGCTATGTGCTTTGTAAATTGGGGTTAAATGCGGGTACGTCTGACTTGCGTAATCATACTGCGTTGCCTGCGAGCTCGGTTCAGGGGCTTATGACTAAGGCGGTCGGTGGTCGTTCTGCAGATTGGTACAGCTCGTATAAAAGCCGAAACCTTTTGGCAGGTGCATCAAACTATTGCTTCTGGATTGCAAACGGTGATCTTAAGTCATATGCATTCCAGTCAAAGAGCGATATGCTTTCGTCTGGTGTGCTTGAAAAAGGTGACATTATTTTAATGTTGCCGACAACAGCATCGGCCAGTGACCGAGATACGCATATTGGCTTTTTCTGGGGAAACTCCTCCAGCGAAGATAATATGTGGCATAGTTTTGGTTCCAATAACCATATTTCGACCATAACACCTAAGAGCCCTTCTTATTACGTGGTTATTAAGTACGCACCGTCTGAATATACACTGACGCTCAATAAGACAAGCTCTAATCCCTCGTTGACAAACAATAACAGCAATTACAGCTTGTCTGGTGCAGTGTACGAAGTTTACGGTAACAAAACCACTTATACAACCTCAACAGTCACGTATTACACCGTAAATGCAAGTGATGGCCTTAATTTGCGTAGCTCTGCCAATACAAGCAGTTCTGTGTTGATAACCATGACCAATGGAGCAAGCGTAAAGTATCTTAGCACATCAGGATCGTGGTATAGGGTTGAATATACCCATTCAAACGGTACGACCTATACAGGATATGCTTCATCGACATATCTTACGAATAAAACTACGCAAACTATTTATACTCCAACAGTAACATCGAATGCATTACTTGGTACGCTTACAACTAACTCGTCAGGATCGGCGAGTCTTGTTGTGCCTGCGGGAACAGTGAGCGTAAAGGAGAAGACCGCACCGAAAGGATTCTCCGTTGATAATGAAACTCATACAGTAACGATGGACGGTAATAAGACACTCAATGTCTCCGATACACCGATTATCTATGAGTACAATATCAACCTCACAAAGACGAGTGCCAATGTCTCAATCACAAACGGCGACAGTGGGTATAGCCTCGCCGGAGCAGTGTATAAAATCTATAACAGTTCCGGCACGGAAGTTGCATCCATTACCACCAATTCGTCGGGCAAGGGTTCTTCAAACGTGAAGCTCAAAAACGGCATATATACCGCCGTGGAATCCAAAGCGCCTCCGGGGTATGCCTTGGACACGACAAGGCATACCGTTAGGATCAACAATGCTGACGCAACTCTGAATGTCAGCGATGTGCC
>ERZ809296.998-NODE-998-length-37052-cov-7.296916_pt1 | contig 37052 bp, 28 predicted proteins | sample MGYA00520511_ERZ809296 | MGnify/ENA primary metagenome ERZ809296 (study PRJEB31576, sample SAMEA3212662) | Homo sapiens | biome: human-gut; feature: human gut; material: fecal | place: Sweden | collected 2012 ...
GACGGCGAGCGGGCGGGCAGGCCTCGCGGCGGTCGGAGATCTGGCGGCAGCCGGAAACCGGGCGACGGCCGGAGATCTGGCGGCGACGCAGTCAGACAGACACGATCAGAAAAAAGTGGTGGCCCCCAGGAAAACCTGGGGACCACCACTCATGCGTTCACTGACGTGAACTGACGAGTCGAAGCTCAGTCACAAAGACTGGTTCAGTTGTTCGTCAGCTTCTCACGCAGCGCGGCCAGGGCCTCGTCGGAAGCAAGGGTGCCCTCGTTGTCGACCGGGGTCGAGTAGGAGGCCTGCTCCTCGATGGAGGGAGCCGCTTCGGCGTCCTCTTCGAGGGCCTTGCGGACCTGAGCCTTGTGGGCCTCCCAGCGGGCCTGAGCCTCGGCGTACTGGGCTTCCCAAGCCTCGCGCTGAGCGTCGAAGCCTTCCATCCACTCCTGGGTCTCCGGATCGAAGCCCTCGGGGTACTTGTAGTTGCCGTTCTCGTCGTACTCGGCGGCCATGCCGTAGAGCGAGGGATCGAACTCTTCGGAGGTCGGATCCACGCCCTCGTTGGCCTGCTTGAGGGACAGGGAGATGCGGCGACGCTCGAGGTCGATGTCGATGACCTTGACGAAGACCTCTTCGCCAACCTTGACGACCTGGTCCGGCAGCTCAACGTGACGCTGAGCCAGCTCGGAGATGTGGACGAGGCCCTCGATGCCGTCCTCGACGCGAACGAACGCGCCGAAGGGGACCAGCTTGGTGACCTTGCCGGGCACAACCTGGCCGATGGCGTGGGTGCGGGCGAATGCCTGCCACGGATCTTCCTGGGTGGCCTTGAGCGACAGGGAGACGCGCTCGCGATCCATGTCGACGTCGAGAACCTCGACGGTGACTTCCTGGCCAACCTCGACGACCTCGGACGGGTGGTCGATGTGCTTCCAGGACAGCTCGGAGACGTGAACCAGGCCGTCGACACCACCGAGATCGACGAACGCGCCGAAGTTGACGATGGAGGAAACGACGCCGGAGCGCACCTGGCCCTTCTGCAGGGTGTGCAGGAAGTTCGTGCGGACCTCGGACTGGGTCTGCTCGAGCCATGCGCGGCGGGACAGGACCACGTTGTTGCGGTTCTTGTCGAGCTCGATGATCTTCGCTTCGATCTCGCGACCGATGTAGGGGGCGAGGTCGCGGACGCGACGCATCTCGACGAGGGAGGCGGGCAGGAAGCCACGCAGGCCGATGTCGAGGATCAGGCCGCCCTTGACGACCTCGATGACGGTACCGGTAACGACGCCGTCCTCTTCCTTGACCTTCTCGATCTGGCCCCACGCGCGCTCGTACTGCGCACGCTTCTTCGACAGGAGGAGGCGGCCTTCCTTGTCTTCCTTCTGGAGGACGAGCGCCTCGATCTGGTCGCCCACGGCGACAACGTCGTCGGGGTTGACGTCGTGCTTGATGGACAGCTCGCGAGAGAGGATGACGCCCTCGGTCTTGTAGCCGATGTCAAGGAGGACCTCGTCGTGGTCGACCTTGACGACAGTGCCCTCGACGATGTCGCCATCGTTGAAGTACTTGATGGTCTCGTCGATGGCTGCGATCAGGTCTGCTTCCGAACCAATGTCGTTGATAGCGACCTGCGGCGTGTTGGTGGTCATGTAGTAGTTTCTCCGAAACGGACTGGATAGTAGATGGACAGTTCCGGCGTCCCGAGACGAATGCGGATGCACTCGTCCCCAGACACCGTGAACCAGTTTAGCAGCCTTTGACCGGCAAATGTGACGAATTTGGCGACACTTTCCGTGGCGTGCGTCGCGTCGTCCCGCCGATCAGTGAGCCGCGAGCTGCCAGGACGCGCCGATGCCGACAGCAACATCGAGGGGGACGGAGAGCGCCACGGGCGTCGCCATCTTGTCTCGGACAATCGCTTCGAGCGCCGTGGCCTCTCCCGGGGCGACCTCGAGGAGCAGTTCGTCGTGGATCTGCACGAGGAGGCGCGACTTCAGGCCGGCCTCGGACAGAGCATCGACGACGTTCATCATGGCGATCTTGACAATGTCTGCGGCGCTGCCCTGGATCGGGGCATTGAGGGCGGCGCGCTCGGCCATCTCGCGGCGCTGGCGGTTCGAGGAACGCAGGTCGGGCAGGTAGCGGCGTCGCCCGAACATCGTCTGGGTGTAGCCGTCGGCACGCGCCTGGGCGACGAGGCCCTCGAGGTAGTCGCGGACCTTTCCGAAGCGCTCGAAGTAGCGGTCGCGCAGGGCCGCGGCCTCGGGCACGGGAATACCAAGCTGAGCGGCGAGGCCATACGACGACAGGCCGTACGCGAGGCCGTAGGAGGTCGCCTTGATGCGCGACCGCTCCTCGGCGCTCACCTCGGCAACCGGGGTTCCGAAGACCATGGACGCCATCGTGCGGTGCAGGTCCTCCCCGGAATTGAAGGCCTCGATGAGCGCCTCATCGCCGGACAGGTGCGCCATGAGGCGCATCTCGATCTGCGAATAATCGGCGCTCATGAGCGACTCGAATCCCTCACCAGCGACGAAGGCGCCGCGAATTCGCATACCGTCGGCACTGCGCGCGGGGATGTTCTGCAGGTTCGGATCGGAAGACGCGAGGCGACCCGTGGCCGCAGCAACCTGGGAGAAGGTCGTGTGGATGCGTCCGTCGGAGGCGACGGTCGCAGACAGGGAGTCGACCATCTGCTTGAGCTTGATGCGGTCACGATGGGTGAGCAGGAATCCAAGGAAGTCGTGCCCCGCTCCCCCCTCGTCGGAGGTCTTCGCGTGGAGGTCCGCCAGGGCCTCGGCATTCGTCGTGTACCCAGTTTTCGTCTTCTTCGTCTTAGGCAAGCCGAAGTGATCGAAGAGCAGCTCCTGGAGCTGCTTGGGACTCGACAGGTTGACCTCACGTCCCGCCGCGGCCCACGCTCCCTCGCGCGCGGCATCGACGGCCTTGCCGAGCTCGTCGGAGAGTCCATCGAGCACGGCCGTGTCCGCCGCGATGCCGATATCTTCCATCTGGCCGAGCAGGATCGACAGGGGCATTTCCATCTCGGTGAGCAGCGCGGCCTCGGAGCTTTCTTCGAGACGAGACCTTAGCGTGTGCGCGAGCGGGTGCAGGTGGGCGGCCAGCTTCCCGGCGCGCACCTGGGCCGCGCTCGGGCCAGCTCCCATGTCACCGAGATCGAAGAGAGCCTCAGAGTCGCCTTCCTCTTCCTCGATCACGACGCCAAGCACACGCGAGAGCACATCCTCGAGCTTGTGGGAGCGCTGATCGGGATGCGCGAGGTACGCCGCCAGCATCGTGTCGAACTCGACGCCACCAAGCGTCCAGCCGCGCGACGCGAGCGCATGACGCGCGCCCTTCGCGTCGTGCACGATCAGGGACGAGGCCGTGGCGAGAACCTCGGCGAGCGCTTCCTCCTGTGTGGGACTCAGTTCGACGGGGTCGATCACGAGCGCCTCGTTGTCAGAGGCAAGAACAAGGCGGGTGACCTCGCCACGAGTCGGCCGCATGTCACCCTCAACGAGGACGGCGAGCAGCGAGTGGGCGCGAGCCCACTGGGCAATGTCGCAGGAAGCATCCACGAGGGACACTGAGATCTCGACCTCGACTACAGCCTCGGGCACCTCGTCGACGGGCCCCTCCCCCATGCCGATGCCAGCGACCTCGCGCACCTTCTGACGCAGACGGCCGAACTCGAGAGAATCAAAGAGACGATCGATGGCGGCGACATCCGTGGGGCGGCGGGCCAGATCACTGGGCGACACCTCAAGGTCCATGTCGGTAAGCAAGCGATTAAGGCGGCGGTTGCGCACAACGTCATCCATGTGTTCACGCAGGGCCGCTCCGCGCTTTCCACCGATCTCGTCGGCCCGCGCCAAAAGGTTGTCCAGGCCGTCGTACTTATTGATCCACTGTGCGGCGGTCTTGGGGCCGACGCCCGGAACGCCGGGCAGGTTATCCGAGGTCTCACCCACGATTGCGGCAATCTCGGGATAACGGTGCGGCGGTACGCCGTACTTCTCCTCCACCGCCTGCGGAGTCATGCGGCGGAGATCACCGGGACCCGTGCCCGGGTACAGCACCGTGACGTTGTCAGTCACCGTCTGGAAAGAGTCGCGGTCACCGGAAACGACAAGGACCGTCGCGCCATCGTTGCCGGCGCGGTACGCGAGCGTCGCGAGAATGTCGTCCGCTTCAAAGCCCTCGCGCGAAAGCGACACGATCCCCATCGCATCGAGCACCTCGCGAATCAGCTCCACCTGGCCCTTGAACTCCTCGGGCGTGGCGTCGCGAGTCCCCTTGTACTCCGGGTACTCCTCGGTACGGAATGAGTGCCTGGACACATCGAAAGCGACAGCAACGTGTGTCGGCTGCTCGGTTTCCAACAGCCTCGTCAGCATTGAAACAAAGCCGTAAACCGCATTCGTGTGCTGGCCGGTAGCCGTCACGAAGTTATCCGGCGGCAGGGCATAAAACGCACGAAAAGCCATCGAATGGCCGTCAATAATCAGCACAGTGTCACTCACACATGCCACCCTAGATGCCATGACACACGATCACCAGACGAAACACACGCCTTCTTCCTCACCCGATCCGCTCGCACGCGGCGGCTGGGTCGGCGCCCACTGGCCCGGCACCCTGATGGAAGCCACCGGCATGGAAGTGCTGGAGCACAGCGCGTCACGCACCGTGATCTCCATGCCCATCGACGGAAACCGCCAGAGCGCCGGAATCCTCCACGGTGGCGCATCCGCTGCCCTCGCGGAGACCGCAGCGTCATTTGCCGCACAAATCCATGCGCGTGAAGCAAACCCGGGCAAGCAGGCCTACGCCGTCGGGACTGAACTCAACGCCTCCCATATCAGTGCAGGACGCGAGGGAATTATCACTGCGACTGCGACCGCCGTTCACCTCGGCCGCAGCTCGACCGTCCACACCGTGGAGATTCGCGACGAGGCCGACCGACTGATCTCCATCGCACGCGTGGCGAACCGCATCCTGGTGCGTTCGAGCCACGACTGAGTTGCCAGGGCACAGCAATGGGGAGGGTCGAGTGACCCTCCCCATTCGCTCGTCTATGACTCAGTCGTCGACCTGGTTGATCACCGCGTCGGCGACCTCGCGCATGGACAGACGACGATCCATCGATGTCTTCTGAATCCAGCGGAAGGCCTCGGGCTCGCTCATCCCCATGTTCTTCATGAGCAGACCCTTCGCGCGGTCCACGCGCTTGCGGGTCTCGAAGCGATCCGACAGATCGGCGATCTGATCCTCGAGCGACTCGATCTCTGCGTGACGCGACAGAGCGATCTCAACGGCAGGGATCAGGTCAGCAGGACTGAAGGGCTTCACGACGTATGCCATCGCGCCGGCGTCGCGCGCACGCTCAACGAGCTCCGTCTGCGAGAAAGCCGTCAGCATGACGACAGCGCAGGAAAGCTCCTGCAGGATCTTCTCCGCAGCGGTGATGCCGTCCATCTTCGGCATCTTGACATCCATCACGCACAGATCGGGTTCGAGCTCGAGTGCCAGCTCGACAGCTTCCTCACCGTCGGCAGCCTCGCCAACGACCTCGAACCCCGCCTGGGTCAGCGTCTCAACGATATCGAGACGAATCAACCCCTCGTCTTCTGCGACGAGGACGCGACGCGGTTCAGCCTGCTCTTCACTCATTGTCATTTTCCTCAGTTTGATCGGTTTGCTCAGCTGCTCTATTGTGGGACACGCACACGCGAAGCCCCGATAGCCCAACTGGCAGAGGCGGTCGGCTCAAACCCGGCTTGTTGTGGGTTCGAATCCCACTCGGGGTACCGCCAGTGGAGTACGTGCTCCTAATGGTACCGGCAATTCAGCACGTGTGCGACGTGCGTCGCGCAAATTGATACAGCAAAATCGCAGACGAACAAGGGGCCGACAAGCATAGCTTGTCGGCCCCTTTGTCACGGCTCAGGCCACGACGCTCAGTTCGAGACCGAGGTACTCGGCAGCCGCGCCCCGTCGGGCAGGCTCATCAAGGTCGGCGATTGCCTGCTTGACCCTCGAGTCGTGGAAGTCAGCAAACCACGGCTCGACGGCGCGTGAGAGCTGGCCGACCTCCAGGTTGTTGGCCACACGGCCAAACAGAGTGTCGTGGACCGACACGGTCCGGATCTTCGTATTCATTTCTCTTTCTCCTCTTCAATTCGGGCGCACCAGAAAACGTGCTTTGTTCGCACAGGCATTCCTGATCACGCCGAGCAGCGATCTGCTGCATTGCCGCGCCGTCGTTGGTGCGGCGTCCACGTGTCTCAACGTGTATCCGAGTACTTTATTCCACGGATTTCATTTTGTCCACGTGAACAAACAAAAAGAGCGGGGGCGCCGGCTCGCCGCCGGCACCCCCGCTGCTCACGCATCTCACGCGTGGCGGGTTCCGCCAATCGCGTAGTCGGCCTCATCTCCGACTTCATGGATACGCAGCATGTTCGAGGAGCCGGCGATGCCCGGGGGCATACCAGCAACGATGACCAGCTGATCACCGATGTCCGCCAGGTGCGCAGACTGGACCACCTGATCGAGCTGCCACACCATGTCGTCGGTGTGCTGCACCTCGGGAACGCGGTACGTCTGGATACCCCACGAGAGGGCCAGGCGGCGACGCGTCGACTCGAGCGGCGTGAATGCAAGCATCGGGATCGGGCGACGCATACGCGACAGCAGGCGAGCCGAGGTGCCCGACTGGCTGAAGGTCACCAGGTAACGAGCGTCCATGTGCTCGGCGATACGCGCCGCGGCATCACAGATCACGCCCGCACGGTCGGCGTAGAAGCCAGGGATCGACGCGATGCGCTCTCCACCGTTCTCCTCCGTCGACTCGATGATCGCGGCCATCGTACGAACAGTTTCGATCGGGAAGGCACCCACCGAGGTCTCGCCCGAGAGCATGACCGCGTCAGCACCGTCCAGGATCGCGTTGGCACAGTCGGAGGCCTCGGCGCGCGTCGGACGCGGGTTCTTGATCATGGAATCCATGACCTGCGTCGCAACGATGACGGGCTTGGCGGCGATACGAGCGAGTTCGATCGCGCGCTTCTGCACCAGCGGGACCGCCTCGAGGGGCATCTCGACACCGAGGTCACCGCGGGCAACCATGATGCCGTCGAAGACCTCGATGATGTCTTCCAGCGCCTCGACGGCCTGGGGCTTCTCGATCTTGGCAATGACCGGGATGCGCTTGCCCATCTCGTCCATGATCTCGTGGACGTCCTTGATGTCCTCGGCAGAACGCACGAAGGACAGCGCGATGAAGTCGGCATCCTGCTCGATACCCCAGCGCAGGTCCTCCTTGTCCTTTTCAGACAGGGCGGGAACAGAGACGGCGACGCCAGGCAGGTTCAGACCCTTGTGGTCCGAAACCATGCCGGGAACCTCGACGCGGGTAACGACGTCGGTCTCGGTGACCTCGACGACGCGGACCGCGACGTTACCGTCGTCGATCAGCAGGCGGTCACCGGGAGCACAGTCACCGGGCAGGCCCTTGAAAGTCGTACCGACGAGTTCCTTGGTGCCGGGAACGTCGCGGGTGGTAATGGTGAAGGTGTCACCGATCTTGAGTTCCTGAGGGCCATCCTGGAACGTCTCCAGGCGAATCTTGGGCCCCTGGAGGTCGACGAGAACCGCGATCGCGCGGCCGGACGTCGCAGACGCCTTCCTCACGCGCGAAATGACGGCCTCGTGCTCCTCAGCCTTTCCATGCGACCGGTTGATACGCGCGACATCCATGCCGGCGTCCACCAGTGCCTGGAGCTGCTCAGGGGATTCAGTGGCAGGTCCAATAGTGCAGACAATCTTAGCTCGACGCATAAGTAAAAGTTTACCTTCCAACCCCTGTTCTGACGAGGAAGATCAGCAGCGGGGCAACGTGATCATTCCCATGAATCCACCTGTGGTGGGACCTCTGGCACACAGAAGGGGGCACGATGGCCCGGTTAGGACCGATCAGGCTCACTGTCGTCGGAGGATCCCTCCGCGACTTCGATGCTCGACGTGTCTGTTTCACCCTTCTCGGCACTCGCCTGAGAGTCGTCTTCACCGGTGGAAGGCGCGGCCTCGTCACTTGAGCCGTCAGCGACAACGCGTGTCGGACGCCCGAGCCGGCCGGCGACGACGAACACGAGTACTCCCAGTGCGAACACGAGCAGGGACGTCCATACATTGAGGCGCAGGCCCAAGACTCTGTGCGCGTCGTCGATGCGCAGCATCTCGATCCAGCACCGGCCGGCCGTGTAAGCCATCAGGTACAGACCGAACACCTGTCCCCCGGCGAAGCGGTGACGCCGGTCGAGCCACACGATGAGCGCGGCAGCGGCGAGGTTCCACAGGCACTCGTAGAGGAACGTCGGATGGAACAGCGTCCCTGCGGGGTATCCGGCGGGCATGTGCGCAGCGTCGATCTGGAGACCCCACGGCATTGTCGTAGGCGCGCCAAAGAGCTCCTGGTTAAACCAGTTTCCCCAACGGCCGATCGCTTGGGCGATCAGCAGAGCCGGAGCCAGGGAGTCGGCGATTGGGCCGAGGCGGACACCCGCACGTTTGACGGCGATATACACGCCGAGCGCTCCGAAGGCGACGCCACCCCAAATACCCAGGCCTCCACGCCAAATCTGGAAAGCGAGCATCGGGTCACCGCCCGGACCGAAGTAAGCGTCCGGGGACGTGATGACGTGGTATATGCGCGCGCCGACGACGCCGAGCGGAATCGCCCAGAGCGCGGCGTCGTACAGCGTGTCCGGGTTCCCACCGCGGTCACGGTAACGGCGCGCTGTCCACCAGACACCGATAATCATGCCTGCGGCGATGATAATGCCGTAGGCCCGCAGCGGAATCGGCCCAAGGTACCAGACACCCTGCGAGGGCGACGGGATACCGGCCGCGACGAGGGCCCTCATGCGCGTGCTCCGCTCACGCCGGACTTCAACTCAGTGGCGAGCTCACCCAGGGCCTTCAGCCCACGGTCGATGTTCTCATCGAACAGAGTCTTCACAAGCGCTGATCCGACAATGACGCCGTCCGCATAGGCACCGATTTCACGGGCCTGAGCACCGTTTGAGACACCGAGGCCCACGCACACGCGCTGAGCACCGGCGGCGCGGGTGCGCTCCACGACGTCGGCGACGTGAGCACCGACCGCTGCGCGCGCACCCGTCACGCCCATCGACGAGGCCGCGTAGACCCAGCCGCGCGAGTGCTCGGCGATGAGCTTGAGGCGATGCTCGGGGGACGAGGGAGCACTCAGATAGATGCGTTCGAGGTCGTACTTGTCCGATGCTGCCTCCCACTGCGCGCCCTCTTCGGGCGGCAGGTCAGGCGTGATGAGGCCGGAGCCGCCCACGGCGGCGAAGTCCTTGGCGAAGCGCTCGACGCCCCACCACTCGACCGGGTTCCAGTAGGTCATCGAACAGGTCGAAATACCGTACGAGGTCAGCTCATCCACCGCGTGGAAGAGATCCTCAAGGTGGGTGCCGTGCTCGAGAGCGGCAACGGTCGCGCGCTGGATGGTCGGGCCGTCCATACCCGGATCCGAGTACGGGAAGCCGAGTTCGATGACGTCAACTCCGCAGTCCGCCAGGACCTTACCCGCACGGATCGAGTCCTCGACCGACGGAAAGCCCACGGGCAGGTAGGCGATGAGCGCAGCGTCGCCGCGCTGGAGGGCGGCGTCAATCGCGACGGCTGAATGGGGTGCACGCGTCATGTCACTTCTCCTCGTTCTCGTCCAGGACGGCAACGCCCGACGGGCCGGCGCTGGGGTCGATGACCTGAAGCTTCGCGTGTCCGTAGCCGAACCACCGCGATGCCGTATCCACATCCTTGTCGCCGCGACCCGACACAGTCACGATCACGATGGGCTCCTCACCCGGCGCAAACGGGCCCTCGGCCTCGGCCTTCGCACGGGCCCAGGCGCGCACCCCGGCGAGGGCGTGAGAGGATTCGATCGCGGGAATAATGCCCTCCGTGCGCGACAGGTGCAGGAAAGCATCCATGGCCTCAGCGTCGGAAATGGGCATGTACGAGGCACGACCGGAGCGCGCCAACCACGCGTGCTGCGGGCCCACACCCGGGTAATCCAGACCGGCGGAAATTGAGTGGGAGGCCTTCGTCTGGCCGTCGCGTTCCTGCAGGACGAACGTGCGGGCGCCGTGGAGAACGCCCACCTCGTCAGCAGTGATCGACGCGGCGTGTCGCCCCGTCTCAAAGCCGTCGCCGGCCGCCTCACAACCGAGCAGCTCGACGCTGGGATCATCGATGAACGCGGTGAATGAGCCAATGGCGTTGGAGCCGCCGCCCACGCAAGCCACGACAACATCAGGCAAGCGTCCCTCGGAGGCAAGCAGCTGTGCGCGCGCCTCATCACCGATGACACGCTGAAGGTCACGCACCAGCTCCGGGAAGGGGTGCGGGCCGGCGGCCGTACCGAAGATGTAGTTGGTTGTCTCGACGTTGGTCACCCAGTCTCGGAAGGCCTCGTTGATCGCGTCCTTGAGCGTCGCCGAACCCGCGGTCACAGCGATAACCTCGGCGCCGAGCATCTGCATGCGCGCGACGTTCAGCGCCTGGCGCTCGGTGTCCTCACGTCCCATGTAGATCGTGCAATCGAGGCCAAGGAGAGCAGCTGCGGTCGCGGTAGCCACACCGTGCTGGCCGGCCCCAGTCTCCGCGATGACACGCGTCTTGCCCAGCTCCTTGGTCAGCAACGCCTGGCCAAGCACGTTGTTGATCTTGTGCGAACCCGTGTGGTTCAGGTCCTCGCGCTTGAGGAAGACACGCACGCCACCCAGGTCGGCCGCAAAACGCGGGGCCTCGGTCAGCAGTGAGGGACGTCCGGCGTAGTTCAGGAACAGGTCGCGCAGGCGGCGCTGGAACGACTTATCACGCCACAGGCGCTTCCACGCGGCCTCAACCTCTTCGAGGGGACCCATGAGGGACTCGGCGACGAAGCGTCCACCGAAATCACCAAAGTACGGTCCTTGCGCAAAGTTCTCAGCAACCATCACTGTCCTTCCTGACGCGCCGCAGCGACGCGAGCCTTCCGATCCGTTCGCAGAGCGGGATGCTGTCCGGCACTCACCATGTCCTGGATGCTCGCGCGGGGATCACCCGAGGTCACGAGTGCTTCGCCGACGAGCACGGCATCCGCACCCCACTTGGCGTATTCAAAAACGTCGTGCGCATTCGCTACGCCGGACTCGGCGACCGCAACGACGTCCTGAGGGATCACGTCGATGACCTGCTCGACGGTCGAGCGGTCCACTTCCAGGGTCTTCAGATTGCGGGCGTTGACGCCAATGATCGAGGCACCGGCCTCCATCGCGCGCAGGGCTTCGAGTCGCGAGTGCGTCTCCACCAGCGCCTCCATGCCGAGCGACCGGGTCCGTTCCAGCAGCGACACGAGCACATTCTGCTCCAGCGCCGCAACGATCAGGAGCACAAGGTCAGCGCCGTGAGCACGCGCCTCGTGGATCTGATACGGCGTGACGATAAAGTCCTTGCGCAGAATCGGAATGTCGACGGCCGCACGCACGGCGTCAAGGTCCGCGAGTGAGCCGTTGAAGCGACGCTGTTCGGTGAGCACCGAAATGACCGACGCTCCCCCGGCCTCGTACGTCGAAGCGAGCGCAGCAGGATCCGGGATCGCTGCGAGCGCCCCCTTGGATGGCGACGATCGCTTCACCTCGGAGATAATCTTGACGGCACCGTCGCGGTTACGCAGGGCACCGAGCGCATCCTTCGCTTCCGGGACCTGGGTCTCCATCTCCTTGATTCGAGCCAGAGGGACGCGGTCTTCACGCTCTTTCAGGTCCTGCCGGACCCCAGCGATAATGTCATCGAGAACGCTCACGACGCTCCCCTTTCAGGCAGAAATGATCAATCCTCACCTAGGCTAGCGAAAAATGGCCGCCAACGGGTCAGCCATCCCGCACTACGGGTTAGGACAGGGGAACGAGAGTCGACGCCCGCACGACGGACTCAACCGCCGCGGCGGCCTTATTGCGCGACTCCTCGTACTCCAGGGCAGGAACCGAATCCGCAACGAGACCAGCACCCGCCTGCACCGAGGCTACTCCGTCCTTCAAGGAAGCCGTGCGAATAGCGATCGCTAGATCCGCATCGCCCGACAGGTCGAAGTACCCGACGACGCCGCCGTACACGCCGCGCGCCGCAGGCTCGAAATCATCGATCAGCTGGATCGCACGAGGCTTGGGCGCGCCCGACAGGGTGCCCGCAGGGAACGTCGCGACCAGCGCATCGAGCGCGTCGGCATCCTCGCGCAGCACACCCGTCACCGTGGAGGAAATATGCTGAATGTGCGAGAAACGCTTGAGCTCCATGAGCGTGGAGACCTCGACCGACGCAGGATCGCAGACCTTCGACAGGTCGTTACGAGCAAGGTCCACAAGCATCACGTGCTCCGACAGCTCCTTCGGGTCCTCGAGAAGCTCGGCAGCCAGGCGATGGTCCTCGGCCGAATCCGCGCCGCGCGGGCGCGAGCCGGCGATCGGATACGTCCAGACGCGGCGTTGTTCGGTCTTCACGAGGGTCTCGGGAGACGATCCAACAACCTCGAAATGACCGCCCCGCTCGTCGGGCAGGTCCAGGAAGTACATGTAGGGCGACGGATTAACCGTGCGCAGCACCCGGTAGACATCAATACCGCTGGCCGACGTCGACACGTCGAGGCGCTGGGAAACGACGATCTGGAAGGCATCGCCGTCTTGAATCGCCCGCTTGGCCGCGTTGACGGAAGACTCGAAATCTGCGCGCGCCGTGCGCTCGCGCACCTGAGGCGGCGTGACGCCGCTGGTGCCCAGAACCGCGGGGGCGATCGGGGTCGCAAGCTGCGCGGTCATCGCGTCGAGGCGCTCTATCGCACGATCGTACGCCCCGTCCACGCCGTCAGCCGAGCCGTTGAGGTTCCATGCGATCGCCATCAGATACACCGAACCAGTCGCATGGTCGAGCGCAGCGACCTCGGTGGCCAGCACGAGCGTCGCATCCGGGATGTCAGATTCCTTCGGCGCGGTCGCTGCGAGCGTCGGCTCCCACTCGGGGATGATGCCCCAACCCAGAGAACCGACGAGCGCGCCCGTCAGAGGAGGCATACCTTCAATCGCAGGCGCGGCGAGCTCTTCAAGGGCGGAGTGCACGACCTCGAGGAAGGTTCCCTCCTCCAGGGCGCCCTCAGGATGCGAACCGATCCACTGCGCGTGTCCGTCACGCGCGACGATCGCACCGGCGCTCGATGCTCCAACGAACGACCAGCGTCCCCACGAACCACCGTGCTCAGCAGATTCCAGGATAAAGCTGCCGTAGTTGCCGTGCGCAAGCTGTCGGTAGACGCCCACCGCGCTCAGCTCGTCGGCCAGTACGCGGCGCACCACGGGGATCACGCGGCGCTTCGCGGCGAGATCAACAAAGACGTCACGCGGAGGCCACGTCTGGCCCCACTCGAGGCTCACAGGCTCAAACTGATACGAAGGCGTCGAAATACTCACGGTTCTATTGTCCCATCCGGACGCGCACTCGTCCCGGTGTGGTCCACGATAAGACCTGCGCTTATCCCTACAGCCAGTCGGGAACAACGCCCCACGCAATGGTGCCGACGAGCGCTGATCCGATCATCCAGGGGCCCATCGGCACGCGGGTCTTTGTTCCCGCAGATCCGACGACGATCTTCCACAGTGCAGCGACGCCGGCGGACACGAAGGAGAGCGCGAGGGCAAAAATCGCGGGGTGCAGTCCCACGGAACCGACCAATGCTCCCAAGACTGGAGCCAGCTTCACGTCACCGCCGCCCATGCCGCCGGGCAAGCGATTCAACAAAGCAATCGGCACGAACCAAATGAGCGCACCGAGGAGCGCACCGATGAGCCGCTCCTGCCAGAGCGGCGAAATCACACCACCGACGGCCAGACCGAGGACAACACCGATGGCCATCGCGACCGTGTAGGCGTTCGGCAAGCGGTGGGTACGAGCGTCAACGTAAGCGCTCAGCGCACCGATCATCGCGACCGTCATGACACCGGGCATACCGGGTCGCATCTGTGCCGCAACGAAGAAGATTGCTCCGACGATGCCTGCGCTCCACACGATCGCATTGCGCGTGAGGGGCTTTTGCGTCGCTTCAATAAAGTAGCGGCGTTGAATCTTCCACCCGGAACGCCACAGCCAGGAAAGAACGACGATCCAGGTGAGAAAACCGGAGATTAACGACAGATCACCGCTCAGCCACAGCGGAAGCCACGTCGGAATCACGAGGCAGCTCCTCCCCCGCTCGCCCGCGCACGCCGAGCAAGTTCTGCCTCCAGGGCGCGGCGCATGACATCGGGCTCCGGGCTACGTCCTGTCATGAGCTGCACCTGCGCTGCCGCCTGGTAGATGAGCATGTCGGTGCCTTCGGCAACGATGCCACCGTTCCTCTCGAAGGCGCTGCGTAGGGCCGTCTCACGAGGAGAATAGACAACGTCAAGGAGAATCTGGCCCTCGCGGACTGTCATGTGCTCGGCAAGAGGGTCAGCAACGCCTGCGGGCAGCGTCGAGATCACGAGATCAGCAGCGCTGACGGCACGAAGAACTGCGCCACGATCCGACCAGAGAACCTGTTCGATGCTGACGCCCAGTCGCGAGGATGCAGCAACGACGGAACCGGGTCCCCCGAAACGGCGCGCAGCAACAGTGGAGGTCACGATGCCAAGTTCACCGAGGGCAGCAAGCGCAGACGAGGCCGTGGCACGCGCCCCGAGCACGACGGCTTTTGTGGGGAGCGTACGGTCTGCCTGCGAGCATGCGCGCCGAATCGCCGACGCGATCCCCGTGACGTCCGTGTTGAAGCCGGCGAGTACGCCGGAGGATGGAACCACCGTGTTGACGGCGCCAACTCCAGTGGCAAGCGGATCGATCGCATCCAGAAGCGGAATGATCGCCTGTTTGCAGGGCATCGTCACGGATAGGCCGCGGAAGGACTCGTCCAACCCTGAGATGAACTCGGGCAGGCTCGACTCGTCCTGCTCGATGCGGCGGTACTCCCACCCCTCAACGCCGATGTCCTCCCATGCCGCCCGGTGGATTACCGGGGACAGGGAGTGCTCGATCGGGGAACCGATGACACCGGCCCACATCATGACGCGGTGCAGACCTTCGGGTTCGCGCTGCAGTACGCCTTGAACTGTTCGCGGTTCTTCTCCTGTTCCTCGAGAGTCGAGGCAAACAGGGTCTCACCCGTGTCCAGGTTAACGGTGACAAAGTACAGCCAGTTGCCCTCAGCCGGGTCCAGGACGGCCTTGATGGCCTTCTCGGAAGGCTGTCCGATCGGGGTCGGAGGCAGACCTGCGTGCAGGCGCGTGTTGTACGGATTGTCGTTGTCAAGGTCCGCCTGGTCCGGAACGCCGCTGGTCTTCCCGACACCGTAGAGGACGGTCGAGTCCATGCCGAGGTACCCCTTCGTCTCACCGTTCGTATCGGCGAGGCGATTCTCGATGACGCGAGCGACCATCGGCATGTACTTGTCGATATTCATTTCACCATCCACGATCGACGCCTTAATCAGGACTGTCTGCCGATCCGCGGGGGCGACTCCGAGACGATCAAGCTCATCGACGGTACCCTTCACCATCCGCGCGATAACGGTCGTCGGAGTGTCGTCCTCGGAGACCTCGTAGGAACCGGGCAGCAGCCATCCCTCGGCATTTCCACCGGCCTCAGACGGCAGGCCAATCGCTTCCGTGTCGACGAAAGCAGCGTCCACCTGTTCCTCGGTGACACCCATGATGTCAACGATCCGCTTCTTGACCTCGGACATCTTCTGACCCGACGTGATCGTAATCGTCGAATCAACGCGGTTCGTCTCGTCCAGCAGGCCTGCGAGCGCACCGGCTGCACTCATCTGTAGCTTCAAGCGGTACGTACCAGGGCGAATGGACATCGACGCAGACGTCTTCTCAAACTGACGCACGAAGGCTCCGACGGACTTCACGACACCCGCATCCACGAGCGTCTGGCCGATATCGCGACCAGACGAATTCTCCGCGATCGTCACCTCAACCGAGCCGGTGCCCGGCCCGGGGAAATCATCCGATGCAGTCGTCGACGAGTTGAAGAGCTGATCGTAGGCGACGTAGCTGGCACCGGCCAGCAGGCCGAGCACCAGAACGATAATAAAGAAGGACCGCACCCGACGACGGCGCTTGCGCTTACGCGCCGCTCGCCGTTCACTGGCGAGGCGGCGAGAACGCATGCCCGTGGTCTCAGAAGGCGATTCTGCTCCCTGCACTGCACTGCGCTGACGCAGCGCCCCACCGGAGACGCGAGGAGTCGCGCCCGTATCCGTCACCTCGTCGAAAGAGGGAAGCGTGCGCTCACGCTGAGCCGTCTCTCGGACGGGCGCCACGACCTCATCACGAGAGGAACCGTCACCCACGTCAGTTCCCTGAGCGGGCGTCGCGGTCATGTCCTGCGATGCATGCTGCTCGTGTAGCTCAGCATCGGAATAGACCTTTCGCTCGCCAGAATGAATCTCTCGACGAGAACGGAAGGGGTAAGGGGGAGGCGTACTCATGCGTGCGCTCCTTCGCTTGGTTCGAGGATGATTTCCTCACCGGGAGCTCGACCGCCCATGCGTTCGAGCTCGAGGGCCTGTTCCAAAATGATCTGCGCCGCGACCTGGTCGATGACGCTGCGATGCTCGATCTCAGGAATCCCGGATGCGCGAAGACGCGCGTGCGCCTGATTGGACGTCATGCGTTCATCGACCATCGCCACGCGAACATCGGGAACAAGCTTCTTAATGCGGCGCGCATACTTACGCGCCCCCTTCGCGGAGATACCCTCTCCCCCACGCAAGTGCCGAGGGAGTCCAACGATCACTTCGATCGCGCCGTGGCTACGCACAATGTCGGCCAAGCGATCAAGATCGGACAAGTCGGGGGCCCTGTGAAGGGTTTCAACGGGCATCGTGAGAATGCCGTCGGGATCGCACCGGCTGACGCCGACACGCACGGTGCCGACGTCCACGCCGATACGAATACCCCGACGAATACTCACAGAGCCTCGATTTCCTTGCGGATCGCGTCAATAGCGTCGGCAATACCCTCAGGCTTGGTGCCGCCGCCCTGAGCGATGTCGTCACGGCCACCGCCGCCACCGCCCATGTGCTTACCGACCGCGCGAACCAGCGCACCGGCCTTCACCGATGCCTCACGCGCTGCCTCGTTCGTCGCCACAACGAGCGAGGGCTTGCCGCCGACGACACCACCGAGGGCGACGACCGTCCCGCGCTCATTGCCGAGGCGGTCGCGCACATCCAGCGCAAGGGTACGCAGAGCGTCCGCGGACGGCATCTCGCCAACTGCGGAGGCGACGACGGTCACGGGACCGATAGCCTTCGCGGAAGCTGCCAGATCGGCGCCCTGGCTCAGAGCCTGTGCCGTGCGGATCTTCTCGAGTTCCTTCTCGGACTCGCGCAGCTTGGCCAGCAGCGACTCAATGCGCTCGGGCAGTTCGTCGGCGCGGCCGCCCACTAGCTGGGAGAGCTGGTTGACGAGCGCGTGTTCCTTGGCCTGGAACTCGTATGCACCATCGCCCACCAGGGCGTCGATGCGACGCACGCCCGAGCCAACGGATCCCTCGGAGAGCACCGTGATGCGGCCGATGTGACCGGTCGTCGGCACGTGGGTGCCACCGCACAGCTCACGGTCAAACCCATCGCCGATGGTGACAACGCGAACCTCGGAGCCGTACTTCTCACCGAACAGCGCGATGGCGCCGGCTTCACGCGCGGCATCGATGCTCATGACCTCGGTGGTCACAGCCAGGTCCTCGGCGAGCTTCTCGTTGACGAGAGCCTCAATATCGCTCAGCTGCGAGCCTTCAAGAGCGGACCCGTGACGGAAGTCGAAGCGCAGGCGCGACGGCGAGTTCTCCGAGCCCGCCTGGGTGGCGTCCTCCGAGACGACGTTACGCAGACCCGCGTACACCATGTGCGTGGCGGTGTGAGCACGCGCAATGGCGAGACGACGCTGGCCGTCAATCTCGGCGTACGCCTTCTCACCCACCGTCATGCCGCCCTCGGTCAGGGTGCCGCGGTGGACGCTCAGGCCACGGATCGGGGCCTGGACATCGTGGACCTCAACGACGCCACCGCCCGCGAGACGGATGGTGCCGTGGTCGGCGAGCTGGCCACCCATCTCGGCGTAGAACGGAGTGCGATCGAGAATGACCTCAACTTCGGCAGGAGCGCTGGCAGCGGGAGCTGCCACACCGTCAACGAGCAGAGCCTCAACGGTGGCCTCAGCAGCCTGCTCCGTGTAGCCCAGGAACGTCGAGCCGCCACCCATCGCCTTCTCGATGTCATGGAAAATGCGGACGTCGGTATGGCCGGTCTTCTTCGAGCGAGCGTCGGCGCGTGCGCGCTCCTTCTGCTCGGCCATCAGAGTGCGGAAGCCCTCCTCGTCGACCGACACGCCCTGCTCGGCGGCCATCTCGAGGGTGAGATCGATCGGGAAGCCGTAGGTGTCGTGCAGCGAGAACGCCGACGCACCAGAAATCACGGGGGCGCCCTTCGATTCCTTCGCCGTTGCAACCGCCGCATCCAGAATCGTCGTGCCGGCGCTCAGGGTGCGACGGAACGCATCTTCCTCCGCGTAAGCGACCTCAGAGATCGTCTTCCAGTTGGTCTCAAGCTCGGGGTACGACGCCTTCATCGCGTCCTTCGACGCCGTGAGCAGCGTGGGCATCGTCGCCTCGTCGACGCCGAGCAGACGCATCGAGCGAACCGCGCGGCGGATCAGGCGGCGCAGCACGTAGCCGCGGCCATCGTTGCCGGGACGCACCCCGTCTCCGATGAGCATAAGGGAGGAACGCACGTGGTCGGCCACGACGCGCATGCGCACGTCGTCGTCGTAAGCGGCGCCGGCCTCGGGGCCCGCAGCGCCCAGGCCGTAGCGCTTACCGCTCATCTGCATGGCGGCCTCGATGACGGGGAAGACCTCGTCGATCTCGTACATGTTGGGCTTGTCCTGCATGACGAAAGCCAGACGCTCCAGGCCAGCGCCCGTATCGATCGCCTTCTTGTCCAGCTCGCCCAGCAGCGGATAGTCCTTGCCGGAGCCCTCACCGCGCATGTACTGGTCGAAGACCAGGTTCCACACCTCAAGGTAGCGGTCGCCACCCGGGTCGACGGTGCCACCCACGGCCTCGGGGCCGTACTCGGGACCGCGGTCGTAGTGCCACTCGGCGCAGGGACCCGCCGGGCCGGGCTGGCCCGTGTCCCAGAAGTTCTCCTCGCGCGGCAGTCGTACGATGTGCTTGGGGTCCATGCCAATCTGCTTCGTCAGCACGTCGAAAGCCTCGTCGTCCTGATCCCACAGGGTCACCCAGAAGCGATCGCCATCCAGGCCGTATTTGCCCTCGTCGCGCGAGCCGGTCAGCAGCTCCCACGCGTAGTTGATCGCACCTTCCTTGAAGTAATCGCCGAAGGAGAAGTTGCCGTTCATCTGGAAGAACGTGCCGTGACGGGTGGTCTTGCCGACGTTGTCGATGTCGTTCGTGCGGATGCACTTCTGAACCGACGCGGCACGCGGCCACGGCGCGGGCTCAACGCCCGTGATGTAGGGGATGAACGGAACCATGCCCGCGATCGTGAACAGGATCGAGGGCTCCGGAGAGACGAGAGAAACTGAAGGACGAATCTCATGACCCTGCTTCTCGAAGTAGTCGAGCCAGCGGGTGCGGATTTCAGACGTACGCATAGTTCCCCATGTTAGACGGTTGGCGCCCCTCACGGCACATCGGCGCGCGCAAGCGGACAGTGGAATGAAAGAAAAAACCGCGCCCCCGAGCGTCGCTCGGGGGCGCGGAGTTGACTAGTGTCAGCGCGAGTAGTGCTCGACGACCATCTGGACGTCAACGGTCACGGGGACCTCAGCGCGCTTGGGGCGACGCACCAGCGTCGCCTTGAGGCGGGACAGCTCGACATCCAGGTACTCGGGGACGGCGGGCAGCACGTCGCGGTGAATACCCTCAGCGGCGATCTCGAAGGGAACCGTGGTCTGCGACTTCGGCTTAACCTGCAGGGTCTGGCCGGGCTTCACGCGGAACGAGGGACGGTCGACGATCTTGCCATCAACGAGGATGTGACGGTGCACGACGAACTGGCGGGCCTGCTGAATGGTGCGGGCGAAGCCAGCGCGCAGGACGAGAGCGTCGAGACGCATCTCGAGCAGCTCGACCAGGTTCTCACCGGTCAGGCCGGCGGTGCGACGGGCCTCTTCGAAGGCGCGGCGCAGCTGCGACTCACGGATGCCGTACTGAGCGCGCAGACGCTGCTTTTCCTTCAGACGAACGGCGTAGTCGGAGTCCTGGCGGCGACGGGTACGGCCGTGCTCACCGGGGCCGTAGGGGCGCTTCTCGAAGTAGCGAACGGCCTTGGGGGTCAGAGCCAGACCGAGGGCGCGGGACTCGCGCACCTGCTTGCGGGAACGATTCGTTGCCATGTTTTTTCTTCCTGTTTCTCATGTCATGCCGGGAATCCCGGCATGGGGCCAACTCCAGGATCACGTCGATCCGTCGGCTAAGGCCCCAGGTGCCCGCTGGTGCGGACAACTGTTCCATCCTAGCGTCTTTTGAGCAGATTGCGAATCACACTGAGTCGCTTCGTGAGCATCGCCTCATGTCCGTTCTCGGTTGGCTCGTAGTAACGGGCGCCTTCCAGGTCGTCCGGAAGGTACTGTTGGGCGGCAACATGATGAGGCTGATCGTGGGCGTAGAGGTACCCGTCGCCATGACCCAAAGTCTTCGCACCGGCATAGTGCGCATCGCGCAAATGTTCGGGCACCGCTCCCCCACGACCGGCGCGCACATCCGCGATCGCGCGGTCAATCGCCAGATAGGTCGCGTTCGACTTCGGTGCTGTCGCCACGGCGACAACTGCCTGGGCAAGAAGGAGACGCGCCTCGGGCATGCCAATGAGAGCAACGCCCTGCGCGACACTCACACACGTCGTGAGCACCTCAGGAGCCGCCATCCCGATTTCCTCTGAAGCGGCGATCATGATGCGCCTCGCGATAAAGCGCGGGTCTTCCCCAGCCTCAATCATGCGGGCGAGATAGTGCAGCGAGGCGTCCACATCGGACCCGCGCATCGACTTAATGAACGCGCTCGCGACATCGTAGTGTTGGTCCTTGCTCCATCGAACGAGCGCCTGATTCGCCGCCACCTCGACGCTCGCGACAGTGATCTCACCAGAGCCATCGTCACTGGCAACGCCTGCCGCCGCCTCGAGGAGAGTCAACGACTTGCGCGCATCCGAGCCCGCCAGGCGCACGAGACCGGCCACGGCCTCGTCCGTAATGGAGAAACACCCCGCAAGACCCCGCTCATCGGCTAGCGCACGGCGGATCAGCCTCTCGATTGCATCCGCGTCCAGGGGGCGCAACGTCAAGAGGAGGGAGCGCGAGAGCAGCGGCGAAATAACTGAGAAGGACGGATTTTCCGTCGTCGCCGCGACGAGAACGACCCACCGATTCTCAACCGCCGGAAGCAGCGAATCCTGCTGGGACTTCGAAAAGCGATGCACCTCGTCGACGAACAGAATCGTCTCTTCTCCACCGCTGGCGAGGGTTCGGCGCGCGTCATCAACGACCCGCCGAACGTCGCTCACGCCGGAGGAAACCGCGGACAGCTCAATGAAACGTCGCCCTGAGGCACGCGCTATCAGATAAGCGAGGGTCGTCTTACCCGTACCCGGCGGCCCCCACAGCACCACTGAGGAAACCGCGACACCGTCACTCGAACCAGGCGACAGAAGGCGGCGCAGCGGCGCCCCCTCACCGAGCAAGTGAGCCTGCCCAACCACCTCATCGAGGGTCGTCGGTCGCATACGAACGGCGAGGGGCGCGCCCGCGTTGAAAGCAGGCACGCCCGACTCGTCGACAGATTCAGAATCAAACAGATCCATGAAACCTAGCTTAGGACAGAGTGACTCCACTCGAGGAAGAGCCAATCTTAGGACCGGAGAGAACCTGGACAACCACGAGGCCGCCAAGGATCAGCATGCAGGCACCGGCACCGAGCAGGTATCCGTTGAGTCCCTCGGACTCATCGCCAGCGAGCGAGGAGGACAGCATCTCCGCGTGAAGCTTCACGGCACCCGATGCGTCCACCGACGAACCGTTCGCTGCTGCACCGACAGCGGAAACGACCTTAAATTCGGCCCATCCAACGAGCTCGTGCGAGCGGTTTGCAACAACAACCTTGTACTCACCGGTCGGCAGACCCGTGAGGTCCATGGTGACCTTGTTGGAATCCTCGACCTGCAGCCAGCGGGCCTCGCCGGTCTGCATGATATTGGCGCTCACCCAGTCGCCGACGGCAGCCTTCTCCGACGGCACGTTGATCGTCAGCTGGCCGGCTGTAAAGGCTGCGCTGACACCGCCCTTATTCGAGTCGTTGAGCTGGGACACGTCGCTAATCGGCGAGACGGGGGTCTCGGACGGCTGCGAAGCGGTCGCGGAAGCGGACGGGCTGGGCGTGGGAGACGCGCTCTCGGAAGGAGTCGGGCTCGGGCGCACGGCCGGTAGCTGCGGGTCGTCGGGCACCGGTGCGGGAGCGACGGAAGGCTCCGTCGTGGGCTCAACGACCGGGTCCGGTGCGGGCACCGGAGCTGGATCAGCGGTCGGCTCGCTCGTCGGAGCAGGCTCAGGATCCGTCGTGGGGGCAGGCTCGGCCGTCGGCTCGTCCGTGCGAGCCGGCGAAGCCGTCGGGTCTGCGGTGGGAGCAGGCGTCGGATTGTCGATATTGTCGGTGTACGGCGTGTAGATGCTCACCGTGCCATACATGGGGTTGGGTTCGACGCCCGAAGAGTCACTGCGGTACAGCACGAAGGTAATTGTGTGCGTCTCCCCCGGCAGCCACTTCACGCCCTCGACATTGTTCGTGCCGTCGGGCACATCTGCGGTGATATACAAATCCTCCAACGACTGAGCGGCCCACAGATCAGGGTCCGAAGGCGTGACCGTCTCGCCGCCGCGCTTGAAAGTCGGGCGTGTGAGCGGAGTGACACCCCCATGATCGAGGATGAGGCCCCAGTGGCCGGTTGCAGCGAACTTGGCCGCGAAGTCGGCATTGTTCGCGATATTGACCTTGAGCTTGTCCCCCGCCCGAAGGGCATAGTGCGGGACCGCATCATCGGCGCGCGCGGCGAAACCGGGGATCGCGAGGCCGATGCCCGCGAACAGGAATAGCGCCATCAGCAGGCTCATGACCCGACTGCGACCGACGAAGCTCCGAGCGGCTATGGCAGACGATGCTCGTCCGTGCTGCATACCGTTCTCCTTAGTGACTCAATCCGCAGAAACTATTGTATCGGATCAAGAGTAACAGGCGTAACGCACGAATGCTAAATCCCAACACACACCATGTGGTTAATGCACATATTCCCGGCGCATCGCCACAGGTGTGCGACCTTTAGCGCAGCAGTCCGTGCGAGCGGCGAACAATGCTGACCGTCACGATCGCTCCAAGGAGGGCAAGGAGACCGCCACCAGCGAGGATCCAGCCATTGAGGCGAGACTCCTGCTCGCGAACAGCCTGGTTCGTGGCCTGCTGCTCGGAATGAGCCTTGGGGCCAATCTGCGAAGCAGACACACTCTCCTGCTCTGCGGACGGGGAGGGGGACGGTGAGTCATCGGTCGAGCCGGCACCGCCACTACCACTCGAAGAAGAGCCGTTACCGCCGGAGGAAGACGCAGACGAGGCCGAGGCGGAGGGTGTCGGGGTCACCGACGAGCGCGTGGTATCCGAGGCGTCTGCTGAGGGGGTCGCGCGAGGGGACGGAGGTGCCACCACAGTCGAGGGAGCGCTGGCCGACGCGTCGCCTGCCGCGTCTGCAGAAGCATCGTCGGTCAGATCAAAATCGGGCTTCGCAGCATTATCAGCCGCGTTGTCCGCGGGAGAATCCGTGGGTCCATCAGTGGCCGCATCGGAGGTCGCGTGACCATCAGGCTCCGTCGACGGCTCATCCGCGGGCTCGCGAGAAGGTTCGTCCGTCGGCGTCAGAGAGCACGCATGCGCCTGCGCAGTGGCCTCAACAACCGTCACAGACACCTGCACGTAGGTGCCGGTCACGCCGTCGCCGATCATGATCGAGTGCTCGGAGCCGACCTCCCAGGTCGACGGCAGCTCAATGTCGGCACTAAATGCGCCGGCGGTCGACACTTCGGCGACGCTCCACGCAGTCTTATTTCGAGCAACAGCCGCGGGAACCCAGGCAGGAAGAGCGACGCCGTCGGGGCGCACCTCCTGCCCGTCGTCGAGCGTGACGATGACAAAGCCGCGCGACGTCTCAGAACTGGCGCCCCAGCCAGAACCCTCCACATGCAGCGGAGAACCGACAGGGACAACCGACGAAACGACGATGGACGCACCCTCTTCGGCAGCGGTGAGACACTGTCCGCCTACGCCAGCAACTCCGTCGACACTATATGCGGGCTGCGCAGCGACAAACACTCCACCGACGATGGAAGCAGACGCGGTCAGAGCCAGTAGAGGCATGCGCAGTCCCCTACCGTATGATCGCATCTGTATCGCCATCTGTGTCCTTTTCTATCTCGACGGGATGTCGTGCGCTAATTGGCTTCACCAGGCTCCGAATCAATATGTCAGTGTCCGAGTAACCACTAGCTACAGACACCATATTATTGCCTGACGCCTATTCTGCAATTGCGAACAACAAGCAAAATACCGGAACATGCAGTCAAAACACGTTTTTATCAGGAAATATCAGCCTTCTAACAGCTTCTTGTGAGTTATATTATCCAACAATCATGGTGCTGCATGACCCGCCGGTCAACATTTGAGATATCGAGGATCACAACGCCGCCGTCATCGCGTCGGAATCACCAGTGGCGATCCGGTTTCAGGGTCGTCAATGATCCTGCAGGGCACGCTGAAAACACGTTCGATAAGATCTGCCGTCACAACGTCCCGCGGCTCCCCCTGGGCCACAACCTCGCCGTCCTTCATGAACACAAGGTGGGTCGCGTACCGGAATGCCAGATGCAGATCATGCAGTACGGCCACGACCGTCACGCCGTCCCTGTGGAGGCGCTGCGCCAAACGCAGGACTTCCAGCTGGTGGTTGAGGTCGAGATACGTCGTTGGCTCATCAAGGAGCAGAATGTCCGTTGCCTGGGCAAGCGACATCGCGATCCATACACGCTGACGTTGTCCACCCGACAGCTCGCCAACTCGACGCCCCACCAGGTCAGCAACCCCAGCGTCCGTCATCGCGCGAGCCACCGCCTCGTCGTCCTCAGAACTCCACTGATGGAGCACCGACTGATAGGGATAACGGCCGCGAGCAACCAAATCCTCGACAAACATGTCACCTGGAGCAACCGACGACTGAGCAAGCAAACCGAGTCGACGTGCGAGAGCCTTCTGATTCATGTCGGCAACGCTCCGCCCATCCAGCTCGACCACACCGCGTCGCACGCCAAGCACTCGGGCCAGCGAACGCAGGAGCGTCGACTTTCCGCAGGCGTTCGGGCCAACAATAACGGTCAGTTCTCCTGGCAAAACATCCAGAGAAAGCCCTTCGAGGATCGGGTCATTTTTCCCATATCCGACGACAATGTCCCGAGCACTCAGCCCGCGGCTCGCAGCAGACTCACTCACGATCTCACCTCACGAATCAACAACCAGAGAAGGTAGATGCCTCCAACGACGCCCGTCACGACGCCGACGGGAAGCTCGGCCGGAGCGACGAGCCTCTGTGCGCACACGTCTGAGACCAGCACAAGCAGGGCTCCGACGAGAGCAGCGGATGTGAATCCGACTCCCCCGCCGCCACACAGCCGATGCGCGACATGCGGAGCGGCGAGTGCAACAAAAGCAACCGGCCCCGCTACAGACGTCGCGGATGCGACGAGTAGGATCGCGACGACGATAAGGAGTACGCGGGTGCGACGCACTCGCACACCGAGGCCCGTCGCCACATCGTCACCCATCGCGACGAGGCCGAGGGGCACAGCGAAAACCGCACACACCACAACGACGCCACCAAGCACGATCAGCAGAGGCATCAGACGCGTGATAGTAACGCCGGAGAATGAGCCGGCGCTCCACAGCTGCGCACGCTGCGCTGCTTCCAGCGGAGCCTTGACAATGAGCAGCGAATTGACAGCGCGCAAGGCCGCCGAGCAGCCAATGCCCACGAGGACGACACGAATACCCGTGACTCGCATGCCACCTGCGCACGCGAGAATGACCGCACCCGAAACGAGTCCGCCGAGCAACGCGCCAACCCCAGTGACCGTGGGGCTCGAGCCCAAAATGATGATCGCGATCAAAGCGCCAGTTGCGCAGCCCGTCGACAGACCAACGATATCGGGGCTACCGAGTGGATTGCCCGAAATCGTTTGGAAGATACACCCAGCAATCCCAAGCGCTACACCGACGGCAATCGCTGCGAGCATGCGCGGTAGGCGCACCGACTGGACGAAGTAGACACCAAGAAAATCGTCCCGAGGCCCGCCGTCACCCACAAGACGACGGAACGAGTCGGCGGCACTCAGCCCATAGTCCCCCAAAGTCATCGAATAAACGGCTAACGCAACGAGGAGAATGAATCCGATGACCACGACAGCTGCGCTGCGCCGGTGGATGCGCACCGATAAACGGCGCAGCGAAACGTTCTTGTAGCGCGACGGAGCTGGCGTCATGACATGCCCTTTCCACGCGCCCCCAGAATGAAGAACGGAGCGCCAATCAAAGCGACGATGACGCCCACGGGCACCTCGGACGGGGCGAGCACGAGGCGTGAGACGACGTCAGCACCGCACACCCAAGCAGCACCGACCACGATAGACCAGAGGGCAATAGCCCCCTGCCGGGCTCCAACAACGCGCCGAACCATGAGCGGCACCGCGAGGCCGACGAACGTGAGGGGCCCTCCCAGAGCAGTCGCTCCCCCGGCCAGTGCCGTCACAGCGACAACCCCAAGCACACGGATGAGTCGCACGCGCACTCCGAGGCTCACAGCGGCGTCGTCGCCAAGGGCAAGGACCCCCAGTGCCGAGGTGATGAACAGGGAAACCACTGCACCGCCGGCTATCACAGTGCCCGCGCTGGCCACCGAGGCCATATCAACGCCTTCCAATGATCCCGATGCCCAGTATCGAAATTCGTTGAACGCAAACTGATTCGCGGCGAGAACGGCCTGAGTGAGTGAGGCGAGCGCAGCCGATACGGCAATGCCCGCCAGGGCGAGGCGTGATCGAGAGCCACCCCCACTCCCCGAAATAGCGAAGACGAGACCGGCGGCAACACCCGCACCGATAAGAGAGGCGCCCAGCGTCGACGTGCGAGTGGCGACGCCACTCGCAGCGGTGACGGTCACGACGAGAAAGGCCGCCCCCGCGTTGATGCCGAGTACACCGGGATCCGCAAGAGGATTACGAGTCATCGCCTGCATGATCGAACCTGCCAGCCCCAGTGCCCCGCCAATGACGAGCGCGGCGACGGTGCGAGGAACACGCAGTTGCGTGACCACCTGGGCGTCCTGACTGACGCCGCCGTTCACGAGCGCATCCCACACCACGTCGGGAGCAATCTGACGTGAGCCGAAGGCGAGGGAGGCGAGGGCGACGAGGGCAAGCACCAGCGTCGCCACTGCACAAGCAATGGCGACGCTGGTGATGCGACGTGTCGTCATGTCAGGTCATCAACCCGGATCGTTTGGCCATCAACATCAGGAGGCCGGGACGAACTGGGCCTCGATGCTCGAGATGATGCCGTCCATGAGGAGGTACCCACCGGTGGAGGTCCACAGGGAGCCATCAACGGGGATGACGTGGTTCGCCTGGACGGCGCCGAGCGAGTCGAAACCAACGGTGTTCTTCGCCTCTTCGAGGGCAGCGGCCGAGGCCTCGACGCCCGTGTTGCCACCGGCGGAGGGGTTATTCACCGAGGCCTTGCCCAGCGTGCCGAAGAAGATCCAGTCAGCGTCAATCTGATCGATGTTTTCCAGCGAGACGGGCTCGGAGTGACCCTCGCCGTCACGATCCTGGTTCGCGGGACGCTTCATGCCGAGCGCGGTGAGAGCCTGGCCGGCGGGCAGCTCCTTGAGGATGAGTCCGGCGCTATCGCCCTGCCAACGCACGACCGAGTAGGTCTGATCGAGGTAGCCGGCGTCCTTCAGGCGGGCGCTGACGGAGGCAACGTGCTTGTCGAATTCCGCGAGCTTGGTCTCAGCCTGGTCGGCAAGGCCGAGCGCGTCGGCCGTCAGGGTGAAGGTCTCGCGCCAGTCGCCGCCCTTTTGCGTGGTGAAGAAGACGGGCGCGATCTGACTCAGCGCGTTCAGTGTCTCAGAGTCGTTGTTCTTCACCGACGTGCCGTCAACGAGGATCAGGTCCGGGTGCGCCGCACCGATGGCTTCGAGGTTGGGAGTACCGATGGAGCCCAGAATCGGGATGTCACCAGCACGATCGACAAGGTAGTTGGCGACCGTCTGCTGGCCGCGGCCCGAGACGACACCAATCGGGGTCACGCCCAGAGCGAGCGCATTGTCGGTCGTCGGCTCAGAGAGCGTGACAACACGGCTGGGGTGCGACGGCAGGGTAACCTCCTGGCCGGAAGCGTCGGTGACGGTGCGCGTCGCAGAGCTCTCGGACATCGCGGAGGCCTCGGGGGACGAGGCCGGAGCGGGCTGGTTGGACGAGCAAGCTCCCAGAGCGAGAGCGGTCAAAGCGACGCCAACGATGGCGCGAATTCGCGTCGACAGGTGCACGAGTGCCTCAATTCAGTCGATCTTATCAGGTGCATAGGTAAGCCTAACCTACAGACTGCACATTGATCTGGGCTATCTCAATCCTGGTCAGTATGAAAAAGCACACCACCCATCGAGGCTACGCACGATGCCCTCGCGCCACCAGGCGACGTCGTGCCCGCTGCGGTAGTGGTCCACGTCGACGGGCACCCCCAGGCCTCGCACAAGCTCAGCGCACGAATCGACCACGGGGCGCATTGTTTGTTCCAGCGTGCCCACCTGCAGGCGCAGCTGCACATCCCGGCGCGGCCGAACGCGCCCGGCGCGAAGGTCGCCCATCAGCGTCCCTTCGCCAACTCCTCGTTGCTCTCCTCCCCACCACAGGGACGGAGACTGGGCGACCGCACAATCGAGGGGAAGATCACTGCACAGCGCCGCTTCCAACACAGCCAGACCGCCGTAGGACTGGCCCGCGACCATCACAGGCCCCGCCCCAGCCTCGTCGCACACTGCCCGTAGCAGCGCCACGACACTGTCCACGTCGGTCAGCTCCGCCTCGCGCGCGCCCAGATCTCCGGCGTCGATCGTCACGACGCGCAGGCCCCGATAGCGCCGCGTCAGCCAGCCGACGCCGTTGCCCCGCCAGATCTCGCCATCGAAGAGGATGAGCGTGCACGTCGGATCCGCCTCGCCGTCATGAACGATCACATCATGGCGGCGCGCGACAGAGAGACGCGCGCTCACATCCGCAGCGATGTTCTGTTCACGCGCCGCACGCATCTCGGGAGCAGACAGATCCTGCGACGGCCACACCACCCGTGCATCGGGCCCAACAAAGAGTGAGGCTGCGGCACCGCGTCCATTCACGACCCTGAGCGGATTCGACGAATCGGGAGACGCATCGTCAAGGAATCGGATCCACTCCCCCATGTCCGTACCCACGCTGGGGTTGAGGCCCGACGGCCCGACAATCACCTTCTGGTAGCTGAGGATCGCGTCCGCGGGAAGAGCACACACGAGCGCCCGAGCATCCCCGCGCTCAGGCCCTATCGACATGCAAAAGTCTTCGAGGTGCTCGCGCGCCCGATCCGTGATCGTGTTCAGGACGACGTAGCAGTCAGCGGCGGCCTGGGCTCCCCACTGGAAGGTCACGCGTACGGCGTCGACCCCATCGATGACGAGCCGAGGCCCGACGATAGGTAGCCCATCGGCGTAGCGATAGATCCCGTCCGACGCCTCCCAGCGCAGCAGGCAAAATCCCGTGCGCGAAAAAGACTCCTGCTCGAATGCCACGCGATCAGTCGAAGAGCGAAATATCGCCCGCGCCGACGCGCGCGACGACAGCGTCCCCACCGGCGAAGTCAATAACCGTGGTCGGCTCGGCGACGCCCACGGGACCCACAACCACCAGATCAACCTGGTGTCCGATACGATCATCCACGTCGAAACCGTCCGTTAGCGGCTCTTCCTCGCCCGGCATGATGAGCGTCGAACAGGCCAGGGGCTCACCCAGCGCCTCGACGATCGCCTGCGTAATGACATGATCGGGGATGCGCACGCCCACCGTGTGCTTCTTCTTGTTCAGCATGATGCGCGGGACCTCCTTGGTCCCCCGCAGGATGAACGTGTAGGGTCCGGGAGTAAGCGCCTTCATGGTACGGAACTCGTGATTATCAATGATCACGAGCTCGCCCAGCTGCGCAAACGAGTGGCACAGCAACGAGAAGTTGTGCTTGTCATCGAGCTTACGGATGGCACGGATTGTGTCCATACCCGCCTTGTTGCCCGCCTTCGTGGCGATCGCATAGCCGGAGTCGGTAGGCAGCGCGATCGTGCCGCCGCGTTCCAGCAGGTCAACGACCGTATTGACCAAACGTGCCTGCGGATTCTCAGGGTGCATCTCGACGTACGACATGTACCCATTGTGCACGAAACCCCCATCGGTCGGTAACCGATGGGGGTTCCGTGGACAAAGTCACGGACGAGGAATCACTTCTCCGATTCTTCGGATGCTTCCTCACCGCGCTTCTTAGGCTTCGCATCGACGCCAGCTTCCTTACGCTGCGCAGGCGTAATCGGGGCCGGGGCCTCGGTCAGCGGGTCGAAACCGCCGCCGGACTTCGGGAAGGCGATGACATCGCGGATCGAGTCGGACTTCGTCAGCAGGGAGACGATGCGGTCCCAACCAAAAGCGACACCACCGTGCGGCGGGGCGCCGTACTTGAAGGCATCCAGCAGGAAGCCGAACTGCGTCTGGGCTTCCTCCTCGCCGATGCCCATCACGTTGAACACGCGGTTCTGGATGTCGCGGCGGTGGATACGGATGGAGCCGCCGCCGATCTCGTTGCCGTTGCAGACGATGTCGTAGGCGTAGGCCAGCGCGTTACCCGGGTCCTTGTCAAAGGAGTCAACCCATTCGGGCTTGGGCGAGGTGAACGCGTGGTGGACGGCCGTCCAGGCGCTGTGGCCCAGCGCGACGTCGCCCTCGGCCTCGGCGTCGCCGGTGGGCTTGAAGAGCGGAGCGTCGACGACCCAGGTGAAAGCCCAGGCATCGGGATCGATGAGGTCGCAGCGCTTACCAATCTCAAGGCGGGCGGCGCCAAGCAGCTCACGCGAGGGGGTGGGCTTGCCGGCGGCGAAGAAGATGCAGTCACCGGGGTTGGCGCCGGTCGCGGCAGCCAGACCCTCACGCTCGGCCTCGGTGATGTTCTTGGCGACGGGACCACCCAGTGTGCCGTCCTCGGCGATCGTGACGTAGGCCAGGCCCTTGGCGCCGCGCGCCTTGGCCCACTCCTGCCACTTGTCGAAGGTACGACGCGGCTGCGAACCGCCACCGGGCATCACGACGGCACCCACGTAGGGAGCCTGGAACACGCGGAACGTCGTGTCCTTGAAGTACTCGGTGAGCTCGGTGAGCTCGAGGCCGAAGCGCAGGTCGGGCTTATCCGAGCCGTAGCGCTCCATCGCGTCCTTGTAGGTCATGCGCGGGATCGGCGTGGACAGGTCGTAGCCGATGAGCGCCCACACGTTCTTCAGGACGTCCTCGGCAACCTCAATGACGTCGTCCTGGTCGACGAAGCTCATCTCGATGTCGAGCTGGGTGAACTCGGGCTGACGGTCGGCGCGGAAATCCTCGTCGCGGTAGCAGCGCGCAATCTGGAAGTAACGCTCCATGCCGGCCACCATGAGCAGCTGCTTGAAGAGCTGGGGCGACTGGGGCAGTGCGTACCAAGAGCCGGGCGACAGACGTGCCGGGACGATGAAGTCGCGAGCGCCTTCGGGGGTCGAACGGGTCAGGGTCGGCGTCTCAATCTCGACGAAGTCGCGGGCGTAGAGCGCCTCACGGGCAGCGCGGGAGACCTTCGAGCGCAGGCGGATCGCGTACTGCTCGGGCTCGCGACGCAGGTCGAGGTAGCGGTACTTCAGGCGGGTTTCCTCACCCACGTTGCCGGAATCTTCAGCATTGGAGGACACCTGGAACGGCAGAGGCGCGCTGGTGTTCAAGATTTCAATATCGTCGCCCATCACCTCGATGGCGCCGGTGGCCAGGTGCGGGTTTTCGTTGCCCTCGGGGCGAGCGCAGACCTCGCCGGTGACCTTCAGGACGAACTCGGAGCGCAGCTCGTGGGCGACACGCTCGTCGCGGACGACAACCTGGGCGATGCCAGAAGCGTCACGCAAGTCGATGAACGCCACGCCACCGTGGTCACGACGACGATCCACCCAACCGGTGAGCGTCACAGTCTGACCGACAAGGTCGGTGCCGAGGGTTCCGATGTTGTGAGTGCGGAGCACTGTGATTCCTTTCGTAGTTACCATCCGCGAGACAGGCGGCGGCGCTGTTATTGTACGCCTGCCTTCCGAAGAGTCGCGCGTGCCGCGAGTACGATAGTGACCATGCCAACCGCCGATTCCACCTCCCCTGCCAGCACTTCCTGGACGCCGTCCGAAATTGGCTTGGCTATCGGGTCGGTTCTCCTCATTACCCTCGTGGCTTTCGAGGAGCTCGCCGCCACGACGATCATGCCCGCAGTCGTCCAGTCTTTTGACGCTGCCGCCTGGTACCCGATCGCCTCGGGCGCGGCGTTGGCGACGCAGCTCAGCGCCACCGTGGTCGCGGGAGCACTGGCGGATTGGAAGGGACCCCGTTTTGTCCTGCTCGGGGGATTGGTTCTCTTCGCTGTCGGTTTGGTGGTGTGCGCCGCGGGCACAAACGTGGTCGTGTTCGTTGTCGGCCGTGCGCTTCAGGGGCTCGGTGGAGGTCTCCTCATTGTCCCGCTCTACGTCCTCATCGGAGCGGTCGCTTCCCCTCGTCACCGTCCCTCGTTCTTTGCGTCTTTCTCGTTGGCGTGGGTTCTCCCCTCGCTGGTCGGCCCCGCGATCGCAGGCCACGTGACCCAGGAGTGGGGCTGGCGCTACGTCTTCGGCGTCGTTCCGCTCTTCGTTGCGGTCGCGGCGCTCCCCATCGCCTACGTCCTGCGCTCGATCCCGACTGCACAGGGGCAGCGCTCCCCCATGCTCGCGTCCCTCTCGCGAGACGCCGGGCTTGTCGGAATTGGCGTCATGCTGCTGCAGCTTGCGGGCGCGCTGCCCACACCGCTGGCACAATTCGGGGTCTTCGCCCTCGGCGCGTGCATCACCGTCTGGGCGCTGCCCCGCCTCCTGCCGCGTGGAACCTTCCACTCCCGCCGCGGCATGCCCTCGGCGATCCTTGCGAGGCTGAGCGCAATGGCCTCACAGGTCGGTCTCGCTGTCATGATCCCGCTCATCCTCCAGCGCGTGCACGGGTGGTCCGAGGCATCCTCCGCCTGGTGGGTCACCGTCGGGTCGATCACCTGGGCGATTGGCGCAGTCGGCCAGGCACGCGTTCACGATCCACACCTGCGCCGCCGGCTCCCAGTCATCGGCGGCACACTCATGGCGATCGGAGCGATCCCCGTCGGAGCAATCCTGTTCCCCTCGATCCCCGTGTGGGTAGCCCTCATCGGCTGGCTGCTCGTCGGCCTCGGAGTCGGTCTCGTTCACGCGCCCCTGTCCGTCATGGCACTCGAGGTCACCCCCGAATCCAAGCACGGGCGCGTCGCTTCTTGGCTACAGGTCGCTGATTCAGCAGGACCTGCCCTCGAACTCGCCCTCGTGTCCGTGGCCATGAGCGCGTGGGCCGCCACCGCCACGGTGGGCGGGGCGGCCTACGCTCCCTACTGGGTGATTGCTGCTGCGCTCGCCATCCTCACCGTGGTCGCAGTGACGCGTCTGCGTCCCTCACCGGAACGCTCCACGGGTGATGCGGCGAGCGCTCAGTCGTCGTAACGACGCTTGCCAAAGTGGCGGCGTCCGCCGTCGCGGCCTCCATCGCGGTCCCAACCACTATCGCGGCCACCCTCGCGATCGCGGCGGGCACGCTTGATGTCCTTCTCCCAGCGCTCGGTGCGAACGCTGCGGCGCGGACGCGATCCATCGCCCTTTTCAAAGCGGTGCGGACGCTTCTCGTCACGGTCCCCAAAGCGACCCTCTCGATCACCGTAGCCGCCACGGCCTCGGTTATCGCGGTCGAAGTCGCGGCGCTCACGGCGCTCGAAACCGTCGCGGTCGCCATGAGAACGGCTGCCGGGACCCTCATCCACGCGGATGCGCAGCTGACGGCCAGACACGTATCCCTTGGAGATACGGGACAGCTGCTCGCCGGACAGGTCCGCGGTGATATCGACCAACGAGAAGGTCGGGTAGATTTCGATGTTGCCGATATCGCGGCCGTCAATGCCGCCCTCGCCTGCGATCGCGCCGACGATCGAACCGGGCTTCACGCGGTCCTTCTTGCCCACCTCGATGCGGTAGCGGGTACCGGAGCCGGGTGCCGGGCGGCCGCCGCCGCGGCGACGCGCACCGTTTGCACCGCCCTTGAGTGGGCGGTCCTTGTCACGACCTGCCTCGAAGGTGGCGCCGACGAACTCGCCGGACTCATCGAGCGTTTCTTCACGGCGGATCTTGCCGTTGCCACGGCGGTCCTTCTCGCGGCGCGGAGCCGGACCCGCGTCACCGACAGCCGTCGCCATGAGGGAGGCGGCGATGTCCTCGACGGAGATCTCATCACCAAGGTCGGCGAGCAGACGCTTGTACATGTCGAGACGGCCGCGCTCAATACGAGCGGACAGACCCTCCAGCAGGCGACTGGCGCGGAATTCGGAGACGGCTGCAGGCGAAGGAATCTCGACCTCTTCCATCTCGGTACCCGTCAACTTCTCGATCCGGCGCAGACGGCCGTGCTCACGCGGGGTGAAGAATGTCAGCGCGCGGCCCTCACGGCCCGCACGGCCGGTGCGACCGATGCGGTGGACGTAGGCCTCGGGCTCACGCGGAACGTCGAAGTTGACGACGAGAGAGATACGTTCGACGTCGAGGCCTCGGGCGGCCACGTCAGTCGCGACCAGCACATCGAGCGAGCCGTTCTTCAGGCGCTCGACCATGCGCTCGCGCTCGGTCTGGGCGACGTCGCCGGAGATGCCGGCGGCGCGGAAGCCTCGGCCCGACAGTTCCAGCGACACCTCTTCGACATCGGCGCGGGTACGCACGAAGACGATGGCGGCGTCAGCCTCTTCCTGGCCTTCCTTGATGTGCTGAGCTCGGGTGGCCAGCACGCGCGAGAGCGCACCGATCTTGTGCTTGTAGGGCACCACCGCGTAGGTCTGGTGGATGGTGTCGACCGTCGAAGACTCGGTGGAAACCGCAACCTTGACCGGATCCTTCAGGTGCTCGCGGGCGACCTTCTCAATGGCCGCGGGCATCGTGGCGCTGAACAGCGCGGTCAGGCGGTCCTCCGGGGCGCTCGACGCGATGGTCTCGACGTCCTCGGCAAAGCCCATGCGCAGCATTTCGTCGGCCTCGTCGAGGACCAGCATGCGCACGTTCGACAGGTCGAGGGCGCCCTTCTCGATGAGGTCGATGACACGACCCGGGGTGCCGACGACGACCTGTGCTCCTCGCTTGAGGGCGCCGATCTGCGGGCCGTAGGGTGAGCCACCGTAGACGGGGACGACGTCGAGGCGGGCCGTACGTGCGGCGAAATCCTCGATCGCCTGGGCGCTCTGCATCGCGAGCTCACGGGTGGGGGCCAGGACCAGAGCCTGAACATCACGCTCGTCCGCGTCAACAATCGCTAGGAGCGGCAGACCGAATGCAGCGGTCTTACCGGTACCCGTCTGGGCGATGCCGACAACGTCGCGCAGCTCCAGCAGCGGCGGGATAGCAGCGGCCTGAATCGGCGTGGGGACGCGGAATCCCATGTCGGTGACGGCCGCGAGGATCTCCTCGGGCAGGCCGAGGCTCGCGAAGGTCACGGTATCCGTGTCCTCCTCGTCCGCGCGATCATCGTCGAGGTCACGATCATCGTCGAGGTCGTCAATATCGTCGGCAATCATCGTCATCTCGCGCTCGTCGTCAGCGCGTTCCATGAAATCGTCAGAGGGCATAATTCATCCTTGCGTGGTGCAATCGGTGTCAGCAAAACCATCGGGGCGGGCCTACTCGGCTCCTCGGCGCAGCCTCACCCATAACAACAAATCCCGCATCCCGCGGGCACCATAACAAGGGGCAGCGCCTCATCGCTATCATCAGCATACCCTCGCAGGCAGCTGACAGAGGCGTGTGGTCGGCGAACTCACTGTCTGCGAATCGTCCGCCCTCTACGACGGAACGCCGCTCAGAGGGGCAGGCGAGCGAGGAACGAGGCGATCGTCACCTGTCGATTGTCCTCGGAACGCAGGGGAGCAACGACGAGTCGATCGACCGCATCGCGGCACAGTCCCCGCAGGTCGCGCATCACGACACGTCGACGGCGCGATGCAGCCCACCGGGCGACTGCTCGGCTCGCGCACGCGCACAGCACCGTGATCAACAGGCACAGTGCAACCAGAGCCGTCGGAAGCGGAATCGGCCCGAGCGCGGGGACCCGAACATCGATGAGGACAGCCCTGCCCAGGTGCACGAGAACTATCCACGCAACACCGACGACAACGCCGAGCCACGCGAGCAGCTGCGCGCCACCCAGCACACGGCACAGCGCCGGGGCTCCGGTCGAGACGCGAATATGCTCCGCAACCTCACGGTGCGCTGCGTCCGGAACCTCTCGCGCCCCGCTGAGTGCACGCTCGACCAGCGCGGCACGCCACCGGGCAGGACGCGCCTGCGCGCGCTCCCCAACGGCCCCACGAACGGCGTTCACGAAAGCAGCTTCATCGGAGGCGGAAGATCGGAAGAGCGTCGTGTA
>ERZ809296.1006-NODE-1006-length-36723-cov-12.958002_pt1 | contig 36723 bp, 28 predicted proteins | sample MGYA00520511_ERZ809296 | MGnify/ENA primary metagenome ERZ809296 (study PRJEB31576, sample SAMEA3212662) | Homo sapiens | biome: human-gut; feature: human gut; material: fecal | place: Sweden | collected 2012 ...
GCGGCGCCCTCTCCTTCGTGACGGGCCTGATCCTGGACACGGTTGCCAAGAGCCACCGCCGCCAGTGGGAGATCGACGTGTACAAGGCGATGAACGGCTTTTACCGCGAGTAGCCGCAGGGGCTTTGCCCCAGGCTTTTGTAGAATGAAAAGAGTAGTTTCACTAGAGAAGGAGTGCGCTCATGGAGGCATATAAGAAAGAATTCATCGAGTTCATGGTGGAAAGCCATGTGCTCAAGTTCGGCGAATTCACGCTTAAGAGCGGGCGCAAATCTCCCTTCTTCATGAATGCTGGCGCCTACGTTACGGGTGGTCAGTTGAAGCGCCTGGGCGAATACTACGCTCGCGCTATTCATGACAACTTCGGCCTGGATTTCGATATGGTATTCGGCCCTGCCTACAAGGGCATTCCGCTGGCTGTTGTTACCGCCATCGCCTTGGAGGAGCTGTACGGCAAGGAAGTTAAGTACTGCTGTAACCGCAAGGAAGTGAAGGACCACGGCGCCGATGCCGGCAACCTGCTGGGCGCTGAGCTTCATGACGGCGACCGCGTGATCATGGTTGAAGACGTTACCACGTCGGGCAAGTCCATCGACGAGACGTATCCCGTCTTGAAGGGTGCCGCTGATGTTGAGGTTAAGGGACTTATCGTTTCCCTGAACCGCATGGAAGTTGGCAAGGGTGGCGTGAAAACTGCGCAGAAGGAAGTCCAGGAAAAGTATGGCTTCCCTGTAGCTTCCATCGTAAGCATGGCTGAAGTTACCGAGCTCCTGTACAACCACGAAGTTCAGGGCGAAGTGGTGATCGACGATACGTTGAAGGCTGCACTCGATGCTTATTACGAGCAGTATGGTGCCAAGGAAGCGTAGATTTCAGCCGAATTGGTTTTTCTTGAGGCGTCCGCATGGCGGGCGCCTTTCTTGTTTCTGATTTTGGATTGCTGGTCATGATGCTCCGCGCATTTTCGCGGGATTTGCCCTGTTGCAGCGATCGGACCCATTGCAAAAAACAAAAAACTCGGTATCTTTGCAACTTTTTTGCGATTAGGGGCTCTTCTCGGTTCCTTCAGGCTTGAAATATGCCATTTTTGCTGCGTTTTTGTGCCGCGATTCGCGATTGGGAGCTCGCAACAATTGCCAATCGCAAAAAAGTTGCAATTCGGACCGATTTTTGTTTCTGGGTTCCTGGGAGGGCCCCCGAGGCAGTGCTGGGATGTTATGGGCTCGATGCGGAACGGGGGTTGAACCTGATACGGCGTTGGGTCGTTGTGGGCCCGATGCGGAGCGGGGGTGGATCTGGCGCGGGGCAGGGTTGACTCGATGCAGCGCCAGGGTATTGCTTGGCCGCGGCGCTTGGGTGCTGTCCGGGTACCGCGCCAAGGTGTTGCCCAGGTGCGGCATCGTGATGTTGCCCCACTGCCGCGCTAGGGAACTGTTTGGGCGTGGCGTCGTGATGTGGCCCGAGCGCGGCGTTGCGAAACACGGGCGGTGCCGCGGGTTTGGGCGCTTGCTCGTGTATCGTGTCGTGTTATTGCTTTCTCTTAAAATAAGTAACGCCACGTTACTAAAGTTGGTTTTCCGCTACAATGAGCGCAGAGAATTTGCAGAAGAACAGGCAAGGAGCCCCCCCTATGAGCAATCTTTTGGATACCCCTAAGTTGGGTTTTGGCTGCATGCGTTTGCCCCTTACTGACCCCAAGGATCAGAAGAGCATCGACATCGAGCACTTGAAGAAGATGGTCGATGCGTTCATAGAGGCTGGCGGCACGTACTTTGATACTGCCTATGTCTACCACGAAGGCGAATCAGAAGTTGCTATGCGCAAGGCGCTGGTGGAGCGCTATCCGCGCGATTCGTTCACCATTGCAACCAAGTGCTTGGCTTGGGCTCAGCCTACCGCAGAAGACGCTAAAGCATGTTTGGATACTTCGCTCAAACGCCTGGGCACTGACTACATCGATTTCTACCTGCTGCATAACATGGGCGGTGCGCGCACGGCGAAATTCGATGAGTACGGAATGTGGGAATGGGCCGCGCAGAAGAAAGCCGAAGGTGTCATCAAGCACTTGGGCTTCTCGATGCATGACAACGCCGAAACGTTGGACAAGTTGCTCGCCGATCATCCCGATATGGATTTTGTCCAGTTGCAGGTGAATTACCTCGACTGGGAAGATCCTGTGGTGGAATCGCGCAAATGCATGGAAGTTGCGCAAAAGCACGGTGTACCCGTGGTGATTATGGAACCCGCTCGCGGTGGTCGCTTGGCGGACTTGCCGGAACGTGGCGCAAGCGTGCTGAAATCGGCCGACCCCGACAAGAGCGTGGTTTCGTGGGCATATCGATTCTGCTACAACCTGCCCAACGTTATCAGCGTGCTCTCGGGCGTATCGACGTTGGAACAGATCCAGGAAAACGTGCGCGAATGGAAGACGAACGAACCCTTATCCGCCTCCGAAGAAAAGACGCTGGGCGATGCGGTTGATGCTCTGAAGAGCGTGGGGTTGATCCTTTGTACCAACTGCCGCTATTGCGTGAAAGACTGCTCTGTTGGCGTGAAGATTCCCGAAGCCTTGGGTTTGCTGAACTTGGAAAAGATGACCGAGAACCGCGAATTTGCGAAGAGCCAGTACGCCTGGCAAACCCGCGACGGTCGCGCTTCCGCCTGCATTCAATGCGGCGCCTGCGAGGACATGTGCCCGCAAAGCATCAACATCATTGAGCTGCTTGAGGATGCCGCCGACTTCTACGAGTAGGACGGGAAAAAGGAAAGGTACCAGATTCCCATCTAGCGAGTAGAGCCGTGCTTGCGGTGTAGATCGCGAGCACGGCTCTACTTTTGCGCCTTATTGCGAATACAGGGAAATGGGATAGGTGCTAGGTTCCTGCCAGACAGGATGTATAGAGCACTTGGCACTCTGCCATTTGCGGCAGACAATTGCCCGAGCAATAAAGCGGGAATCTGCTGCTGGTTCCTTTTCCTGCCTATATGCCGAGGCCGCCCATGTTATGGAAGCGCTTCTGCAACATGTCGGTGGGGTAGGCGGTATCGCAGAATTGTTCGATGGGATTCTGCGGCGGAATGCCATCGGTTCGGGCATCGGCGCGCAGCAAAACGATGATGGTCATGGCAATGTCGAGTGCCATGAAGATGGAAAGCGCTGCCGTTGCCGCACGGTACGGGGTGCCGGCGGTGTTTACACGGTTGAAGATGCGTTGGCATAATTGCAGGCCAACCTTTACCCACAGCACGCCAATGGTGCCCCAGATCAGGCAGTGGAAGACGTCGGTGCGCCCATCAAAATTGAGGGGGATGTTCAGATAGCTCCATGCCACAACGCCCCAGAATGTTTCCATGGCCCAGCTGGCGAAGTACTCAAGGCTGCCGCCTACCACGGCGCTTACTGCCAAAAGCAGCGGAACGCCTTTGTCCTGCAAGGGTTCGAGCAACATGGTTAACAGAACGGCCGCCAACCCGTAGATGGGTGAAAACGGCCCCCAGATGAAGCCGGCGCGGCTTTCCAATTCGCCGAACGCCACAAGGTGCTGCAGCGTTTCGCCCATAAGGCCAACGACGGACATGCCCATGAAAATCCACACCAGCTGTCCTGGATGTTCGGCAAGATGCGTTTGCTCGTGGGTTGCCGAAGCGGAATGACGGTTAAGTTCGCGAGCAAGTTCCACCACGGCAATCCTTTCGTTCGGGGTTTGTTGTTCGCTGGCAGTGCAGGGGGTACTGTGCTGTTCAACGCTGGTGCGGTATCGGTTGCGCGCGATCCTCTTTGGGGAGCGGCGCAGTCGACGCGCATTTGTGCGACGCCACCTTTGCGGGAGCGGCGTCGGCATGTGCAAAGGCGAGAGGCTGTTGCGCAGGGATCGTGTGAAAGCGATTTTCCTGCGTTGCCCGCCGCGCAGACATGCCAAGGACATTCCTTGCGTGGCGTGGTCTCGCCCCAATGCACTCAACGCGCATTTGCGCAGCATTGTTCATTGTAACTTTTACGTCCCACGGCGGGCGGAAGAGGCAGGAAAATTACACCGTTAAGCGACCTTTGCCCTGCAGTTCCTGCTTTGCATCCGCCTGTTTGCTAGGTGCTATTCCAGCACGTCGCGACACTCAAAAAGAGCGGATGCCAGGTTCGCCAAGCGAACGGTGTACAGGCCGCCGTCCGGCGAATTGGTCATAGTGCTCATAAGGTAGGTGGTGCCGTCGGTGCACTTGATGAGCCCCGCATCGCACAAACCGGTAAAACGTTCGCTGCCTGCGCACCAGCCTGCTTTGTTGAGCACGGCTTCGACTCCTTCATCGTCGCTCACGCCGGAACGGATGAACGACACGTTCGTCTGCTCGTAGAGCGATGCTAGGTTCTGCGCGGTGGGAGTATTGGTTTTGAGGTACTGGTACGTGCGCAGCCATAGCAGGGCGGATTCGCGCGCGGAGTAGCGTGGGAAGTGCGTGTCGTGCATGATCTCGGAATCTACGCCGCACGAATTGAGCCATTCTGCGAACCCTGCGCTGTCGTAAGTGTTGCGCAAGCTGCTGAAGGCGCTGTTGTCCGAGTAGAGGATCATGGGTTGCATCAGGGAATATATGGACGACGAAACGCCGGAGCCCGCCGCTTCACTGCCGGATGGGTAGGAAGCGTCGTCGTCGCCCAGGTGTTGGCACAGGAAGGCGGCGTAGGGACCCTTGAACGAGCTGGCGCCGTAAACGCGTGAGTCGAGGTTGTAGGCGATGCCCTTGCCGGTGTTCAAATTGATGAGCGTGAAGCCAACGGTGTAGCCGCCGCCTTCGATGTTTTGGGTGGCTGCTGCAAGGGATTCTTGCTGCTCTTCGGAAAGCGGTGCGGCATCTTCGCCTTCTATCAGGGAAAACGTGCCAGGGGCGGTGGCGAAGGAATCGACGCTGTTGAGCGCGTTGGGCGTGAGACGTTGAGCGACGAGTCCCGCTGCCGCTTCTTCTGCGGCAGTATTCGTGGTAGTCGCAACGGCGTTTGCTGCGTAGTTCACAAAGCTGCTGCTTAGGAGGATACCGTTAGGGGCGGGCCGGCTGCTCGAAGCCACGGCTGCGCCGATGCCCACCATGGCGCACAGCGCAATGGCTGCAGCGATGGCAGAAGCTTTTTTGTGTAGGCCGAGGAAATTTCCGGCCTTTTTGAGGTATGCGGATGCTGTCTCTGCTGCACGGGAGGTGCGGTGCTCGATGGGCGTTGCCTTTGCTGCGTGGGCGGCATGGTGCTTGTCGGATGCCGCCTCCGCTGCGTGAGCGGCGCTGCGCTCATCGAGCGGTGCCTCTTCTGTGTGATTGGAGCGGCTTGCTGCTTCTTTGTCGGCGATGGTGGCGTTCTCGCGTTCCGATGAGACGTCGCCGACACCGTCGCGCTGCGCTGCTGCCTCGTTGTCATGTTCGGGCGAGGGGGCATTGCCGCGTTTCGATGAGGAGGTGTCGCCGTGTTTCAGCGAAGTGACGTTGTCGCGTTCCGGCGAGGCGGTATCGCCATGCTCTGACGAAGCGGTGTTGTCGCGCTCCGGCGAGGCTGCGCTGTCGTGATCGGACAGTTCGGCGTTGCCATGCTTCAATGAGTCGGCGTCGCCACGTTGGGACGGTTCGTTGCCGTCGTGTTCCGATGATGCCGCGCTGCCATGTCCGGATGGCCCGGTGCCGTTATCGCGCCCGTCCGTGTCGTTGATGTAAGTATTTTTTTCGCTCATGTTCGCCATACTACGCGAGCACGTTTTCAGCGCCGTTTCTTGGCGGAAGGTACCAAAATATTTTCATGGTTTCTTGGACGTGTCAGCGCGTGGTGTTGAATTGGCCGACGCTTCGTTCTGGTGGCGTCTCCCGGCTCCGTGACGCCACGGTGCGTTCCCGGGTGCCTGGCGATGGCAATATTTCGTCCTGGTGCGTTCCCGGGTGCCTGGCGATGGCGAGATTGTGCTCTGATGCGTTCCCAAGCGCCTTGCAGTGGCAATATTTCGCCCTGGTGCGTTCTCGGGCGGCAATCCGTGGCAAGTTTTGCGCTTCATGTATCCCAAAAGGCGCCTCGGACGGGAAAAGCGCCCCTTCCTGGCAACATATCGCCGCCATGCATCAAAAATGAGCTGACTTTGGCAAGATTCGCGCGCCATGTATCCGAAATGCCCTGCAAATCGCCTTTCGGGAATACACCGCGCGAAGATCTTGCCACGAAGGGGATCTTTTCGCTGCACAGACCCCTCGAATCATGCACGACGCGCGAATCTTGCCATTCCTGGGTGTTTCGTTTGGGTGTTGCGGGCGAGGTGAGGGGCGAGGCGGGGCGAGGGGTGCCGGCGCAGCGCATGCGGCTCGCGCACGCCCCCCGCTTTGTGCGAGGCGGCGCGGTGCTTTCGCGGGTTCATCTCATGCAGCTTTGAGCTGCCCCCGCTCACGCGCACGATGCTCCTGTTGCTGCGCCTGCTCTCGCGTGAGACGCGCTCGTTGCCCCCTCCTGCGTGAGGCGCGTACGTTCCGCGGCGCCCTATGCGAGGTAAGCGCATTCGCTTCGCGTCGTTGGGTTTGCCTCTCGCCTTTCACGCGCCGTCTTTGCCTTGTGCGTTCGTTCCGCGGCGGCGCGCGTTGTTGAATTGGTTAGCGCTTCGCATGAGGGTGACACCCACGGCTCCGTTGCCGCGTCTGTGTTGCGGGCGAAGCGACGGCATCGGCGGTGGGCTACCTCACCGCGTCGCTGCATCTGCCCGCCTCGCCGCCTGCGTGCAGCTTCTTCTCGCCCGCGGCTTCATCACCCCCGTCCACATTACGATCGAAGCGGCGGGATTGCGTCGTTTGCCGCAGAAAACGTGGCGCTGTGATGGTGTTTCGTTGAATTGTCATTGTTCCGCGGTACTATTCTGAAAGATATCGTGCCTGTTTACGCAAAACGGGTTGTGGGACCAACGATGGCGGCGGCCATCAGAATAGGAGATGAAGCTGTCGTGAACGACTCCGACGGCGGCGGTCGATGTTGCTCGACCCGAAAACGCACCGCACAATGCAATGATTCTCTTTTTGGTCCCGCGCGGTCTTTGTCTTCGTGTGAAGAAAAGGCTGCGTTTCTGTATTCAGATGCTGCAGCGCAAACAGAGTTGCAGCTCTTCTTTGCGCGTGGCTTATGCCTGGACGTGCGCAAGCGCCTTTCCTTGTTGGCGGACGTAACGCGTCTTATGCCCTTCCCAAAGGGGGAGATGGCCGTGTAATTTCGGTTTTCTCGGAAAGGGTGCAAAGCGCACCGATTCCCCTTTAGCGGAAAAGCAGTTTGAACCTCTTTTCCCGATCCCATTCCCGCAATGAGAAATGGCCGATCTGTTTCTCGTCCCCGCAGTGAGAGATAGCGATTCCGCTTCTCGCCCGCTTATGCAAGGAGTTTTGTACCTAGATGCCTATTTGGTTAAGTTTGATACTGGTGGTTCTGTTCCTGTTGATGAACGCTTTTTTCGTTATCGCCGAGTTTTCCTTGGTGCGCGTGCGTAAATCGCAGATTGAGATTTTGGTGGAAGAAGGCAAGAAGGGCGCCAAGCGTGCGTTCGAGATGGCCGACAACGTTAACGAGTACCTTTCGGCTTGCCAGCTTGGTATTACGCTGGCTTCGCTGGCGTTGGGCTGGCTGGGCGAGCCCGCGTTTGCCGCGCTGCTTCACCCGATCTTCGTGTTCTTTGGCTTGCCCGACACGGCTGTCACCGTTATTTCGGTGGGTATTGGCTACTTCATCATGACCACGCTGCATGTGGTGGCCGGCGAGCTCATCCCTAAGAGCATGGCTATTCTGAAGACGGAAACCTACGCGCTGCACACAGCGGGTCCGCTTCATGCGTTCTATCGCATTACTTATCCCATCATGTGGCTGTTTAACGCTACCACCAATGGCGTTATGCGCTTGACCGGCCACGATGCCAAGAATGAAACCGAGGCTTATTCCGAGGAAGAAATTAAGCTGCTGCTTGAAGAAAGCGCTGAGAGCGGATCTATCGAGCAGGATCAGTACCAGTATCTGGACAACATTTTCGACTTGGACGACAAGGACGCGAAGGCTATCATGACGCCCCGCACCGAGGTGTTGGCCATCGACTACGACGATGATCTTGAAACGAATCTCGACTTCATGGGGAAGAACAAATTCACGCGTTATCCCGTGTTCCGCGAGGACAAGGACAACATCGTGGGCTTCGTGCACATCAAGGATGCTTATCTGCTGCCCGAGGGCTCCACGATGAAAGACCTGAAAATCCGCTCGATTCAGGCGGTGCCGGAGAGCATTTCCATCGCGAAGCTTTTGCAGGTGCTGCAGGCTAAGCACACGAAAATCGCCGTGGTGGTTGACGAGCATGGCGGCACGTCCGGCATCGTTACCATGACCGATGTGGTCGAGCAGATTATCGGCCGCATGGAAGACGAGTATCTGCACGATGATCAGGACGAAATTCTGAAGGTAGGCGAGCATCATTACTTGGTTGACGGCTCGTTGCCAGTTGACCAGTTTGTTGAGTTCATCGGATTTGAGCCCGTGCCCGTGTTCGACTATGAGACCGCGGGCGGCTTGATGCTTGACCTGCTGGACAAGATCCCCGCCGAAGGCGATTCGTACGAGCTGCATCACGAGGGCACGAAGATCACGATGATGGCTCGTGTGATGGACGGCCTGCGCATCGACAAGATCGATGTCCGCTTCGAGGAGGAGCCCGAGACGGTAGAAGGCGAATAGTGGGCATATAGGGAGGTACCGTTTTCTCACCTGGGCATAACACACAAAAACAGAGCCTCGCTTGCGCAATTGGCGGCAAGCGAGGCTCTGTTTGTTGGGCGGGTGAACGGTGACTGTTCCTATGTCCAACCTGGGTTTCTCATCTGAGACAATTATGAATTGCTTGTATCGCTCATCACCAGGTTGATTATCGTTCTGCAGTTATCATTCAGTCCGGCTAGCCTAAATCGATCGCGGAATGCTTCTGCCCCCACCGCATCTCGTAGCTTCCTGATTGCCTCATCGGCAAATGAGAAGCTAATAATTTCGATGTTGGAAAAGTCGAGTATAACCGCACCCTCCGTGTCGTTCATTGTGTTGATTGCGAGCATACGAAAGCCGCTTGCGTCGTACCTTGTCCCTAATCCGGCTGAATCGCCAAGAACAGAAAGCCTATGGTCGATTTCGTTCTCGGGATCTTCGTGGCTTTCTTTCCACAGATCGGTAAAGCCGCATTCTCCCATTATTCGGTTTATGCCAATTGCCTTATCTGTGCAGATTTGAAAGTCTACCAGGGTGGCTCTGTTGGTAGCCGATGAGACCTTAGAAAAGGAGCCTTTAGGAAAGCCCTGTTCGTTAGGGAAACGTTGATGCCATAGAGAGTAGCGCACACCGCTAGACGTAATTTCAAGAGAGCCTTCGCCTTCTTTGACGATTTCATTGAGGAGCCAAAGGCCGTTTCCCTTTCCTCTTCCATCGGTGATGCCTTTTTGGAGTCCAGAAGTAATTGCCTCCTCGGGGCTCCTGACGGCAACGCCGCCGTTTTTCAGCGAGTTCATCATTCCGATACCGTTGTCGTAGACGGCGATAGCGATTCTGTTCCCGCTTGGATGGACCTGAGCCATGGCTAATCCATATGGAGAAGAGTCATCAAAGACAGTGCACGAGTGAACTAAAACGTTGTCCATTACCTCGTTTAGGCACAGTTCAATGCAGTTGAGCAGGCCTTTTGGAAGTATGGTCGATTGCTGAAGCGATAATCGGATTCCCTCGACAATCTGGTATTGATTGCTTTCGTTGAACAGCCATATCTTGTCGAGGAAGTGGTTTTTCTTGGACGAACTGGGATCTTCGTATGGGTGTAATATGCCTGTTCTGCCCACGTAATGTTTCTCGTCGAGGGATTTTGATGACAGAAATGTGCACGCGTGCGCTTCCTCGAAGTGCCTGACTATTCCCGCGATTGGGACACAGAAATTAGGATAAATTCCCTTTTCGGGATTTTGAATTCGGACTTTAAAAGTAGAGATTCCCCTGGAAAGAGCATTTTCTAGCGTTCGATAGAGGAAGGAGGGCGCGCCTTTGCCCACTTTGAGATTTATGTTGATATGTGTTTGGTTTTGGTGCTGCATTTAATTCCAGACTATATAAACGGTTGGAATGATATAATTACACGTGCTGAAACCCCCGACGCCTCTGCATTCATGCGAAACACGGGGGTATTTTTTTGCCCATATTCCTATCACTCATAGACTACTCTATTGCTCGATCGGAGATCAATAGAGATATCATCAATTCTCATATAAAATAACGGTCTCTTGATCGTCTCCTGACGCTCGCTGTAGACCAGTACAAAATAGCCTGGTAAATTTAGCAAACTAAATATCCATCTAATTTGATTCTTATTTAAAGGTCTAGCATTTCTCTACAATAGACGGTATGGTAATACCGTAAAGTGAGTTGATGATGCAGGAGGAAGTGATCATATGTCTGCAATGCCCTCTTTGTATTTGTCGGAAAATGTTCTGAGTGTGATTACTGAAATGATCAACGATCAAAATTGCCGTTGCATTGACAAGGATTCTGTTCCCGCATATAGCGATGGTTCTATTTCAGCGGATAATGCTCAAAAGAGTATCTCGACGCTCAGGAAGATTGGGCTAGTAGACTGCGATGGCTTTCCTACTGATCTGGGAAGGCGATGGGCGGATCGGGGTACGAGGGAAGAAACAGTAAGAGAAATTATTTCGGAACAGTTTCCAGAGGGAATCGCCCGATTCTTTTCCGACCCCATGAGTGAGGATCTTGTTCCGTTCCTTATGGGATACGGCGAAGTTACGAAGTCTGTTGCGAAAAAAAATGCGGGGTTCTTTAGGCTGCTGACCAGAAAAGCAGGAATTTTGCCTCAAGAAGGATCGATGGTTGAGCCGAAATCTGTTTCTTCGGATGGAGGAAATGCGGCTCCTGCCGAAAAGGTCATGGTCTTGGAAATTGAGGTGCCCTTGAATGTGACCCTTAAAGGCCTTTCAGAAATTACTAGCGTTGCAGATCGCAAACATTGGGACGTTCGCCTTTACGAAAGGGAGAAAGCCAGGTAAGGGGGAACCGCATCGATTGCTGATTCATGCTCATTGTTGATGATGGCGTTAGTTGTTTGATGCACTTCCCTGGTTAGCGTCCTGGTGGAAATAGGTTTTTCTCATGTGTGGGGTGGGAAGTTTTCTGATCTCGATTGTGCAACTGAAAAAAGATGATCCTATTGTCCTGCCAACGGCGGTCTTGCGAGCAAGGGGACGAATTCTAACGATTGTCGCAACTTTATGGATTTCCGAAAAGGTCTTCTGTGGGATATGAATACACAGGAATCGTTTACGAGAGTCGGGGCGAGATGCTGGTCGTCAGGAGGCGCCGCTGAGTCGAGCTTGTGCTCGTGTTCATCTGAATAATGAATTTGCTACACCTAATTAAACAATTCTCACAGGGACAATCCTGCCTTCCTGAACTCCACCGGGCTCATGTAGCTCAGCGTCGAATGGATCCTCTCCTCGTTGCACCATCTCACATACGAGTTGAGCTCGCGGCGGAGCTGGTCGAGGCTGGCGAATGCCCGCCGGTAGATGAGCTCCCTCTTCAGGATCTTGTTGGTGGACTTGAATCTGAATCTGCCCCAGATCCGTTGACAAGTCGATTTCCGTTTCGGCATCATCGCCGAAAGCGGGGAAAGGGGGCACGATGGGAACGCCATCGCCCAAGTACACGGCCGAGTTCAAACAGAAGGCCGTGGAGCCGTACAGGAAATCAGGCACCACGTACGCCGAGGTGGCGCGCGGGCTGGGCTGCGACGCGGGCAGCCTGTCGGATTGGGTGAAGAAGGCCGACGCCGCCGACGCGGCGCCCGACGGTAACCCGTTCCAGATGGCCGAGGACCTGCGCAGGCTGAAGCGCGAGAACGAGATACTTTTAAAAGCGAGCGCCTTCTTCGCCAGCAGGCAGCTGTGGGGGCCTCGGCGAAGAAGGCCAAGTTCGAGTTCATCTTCCTCAACGGGGGCAGCTGGCCGGTGTCGGAGATGTGCGCGGCGCTGAAGGCGACGCGCCAGGGCTACTACGCGTGGAGATCGCGGCCGCCGAGCGCGCATGTGCCAAGCGGCCCTCGGGAGAGAAGCGGGCGTCGAAGCGAGAATCAGCTGCCGACCTGGTGAAGCGCAGGTTCGAGGCCGACGGCCCCGACATGGCGTGGTTCGCCGACATCACCTACGTGAAGACCCGCCAGGGCTGGCTGTACTTGGCGCTCGTGATGGACATATGGCCGCGGCGCATAGTGGGTTGGTCGATGGCCCCCCAACATCACGGCCGAGCTGGCCGACGAGGCCCTGAAAATGGCGCTGGCCAGGCGAAATCCGCCCGAAGACTGCGTCCATCACAGCGATCACGGCTCGCAATACGTGTCGCTGCTCCTGTCCAAAACCATGCGGGAGAACGGCATCCGGCCGTCGATGGGGTCGATCTTGCCGCCGTGGGACAACGCGGCCATGGAGTCGCTCATGGGCATCGTGAAGTCGGAATACGTGCACGCCCAGACGTACGCCATCCGCGAGGAGGCGGCGCTGGACCTGTTCGAGTACATCGAGGTCGTCTACAACGGGGCGAGGACACATTCGGCGCTGGGCTATCTCAGCCCCGCCGAGTTCGAAGAGGCCAACTGGCCCAAGGAAAACAGCCGCTCGAAGGCGGCGTAAGGGGTGCCAACGGAATCGGGGTAGATTCACTTTTGCGGAGCTTCGCGATCTCGCGGTCCTTGTTGGTCTTGGGGCTTCCGTTGCGGGGGAAGGCGTTGTCGCCCATCTCTTTGTACTCGCAGGGCCACCTCCTGAGCGTTGAGTCTTCGATGCCGGGCTCCTCGGAAAGCTCCCGCACCGTCACCTCGTCGGAAAGGAGCAACTTCACTGCCGAGATTTTTGATTGCCTGTTGTGGCGTTTTCTCTTTTGGGTCGTTTCGAACACCTCTCGCCCTTAACTTGGTGTCCAATTTATCTCACCCGCTCCATTTTCCCGGCACCTAGTCGGAACGGATTTTTGTCAGCATTCCCTCGCAACGTTTCTCGTTGTCTTGGTTATAGTTGTGAAATTCGCCAAGAGAGATTAACATGCATAATGAGAAGCGCTGCCTATCTCTTGCCGAATATGCGAGGTCGCGAGTTCGTTATTATCCTTGCCTTAACACCAATCATGAAGGCAAGTTTAGGCTTTACCCATCTGGTTTAAGGGATCGTCAAAGAATGGAAACGCTAAATCTAATCCTTGGGATAGTTGCCTCGGTCGCGTCGATTATCGCTGCCGTCATATCCTTCTCCGTCAAGTCAGAGGTCAAGAAGATGCGAGATTCTTTTCGGGGCAACACTATGAGCGCCTCCGGTACGGGCAACAGCCAAGTCATGGGCTCGGGTAACAAGGCGAACGTGCATGCAAATTGGTAACTCTCGTTCAACCGAGCTTTCTTTGTTGGGAGTTGGAACAGGCCAAATCGTGGGTGACAACAACACCCAGAACATTAAGGTGCTGCTTGAAGGCAGGGAGGGGCTCACTCACAGCGTGGTGCATGACCTGCTCGCTCTTGTCTACAATGGACCGTTGCGCGCTGACTCGGAGCTCTCACTCGATACCCCCATCGGCATGAATGAAAAATTGCGTTTCAACAACGCAAGCAAATACATGAATGTCATACGCAACCATTCAAGCGATTACGCCATGGTTCGCGATGCCATGAGGGAATTCCCCGACAGCGAGAAAATAATCAAGAAGCTCGGTGACTTATTCTACGATGTCGCCGATTACGACGATGACGGCGAGCTCGTTGTCGGTGATGGGGATGCGCAACTCGATACTATAAGGGAGCGTCTCGTGGACGCTCTCGTGCATGATATGGATTACGATGCTCATGCCCATTCGATGGAGGACGTCGAGAGCTTTTGCATTGCGCTTGTGGCATGTGGGGTCTCGCGGTGCATCGTCTTGGTGAAGCCTGAACGGGAAGAGGGATAGGGAGTCGTGCTGCTCATCGATAGGAACAACGACCCAGTGAAGACGGTGTACTACATCGCCGCTTTGGCACACTCGAGGATTTCCAATGCAGGTGAAATTGGGTCGGCCGACTTATACAGATGGGTCTGCGACTCCGCACGATGCGGCGTGGTCCCCTATGAGTTCTTTCTTATGGCCATCGATTTCTTGTTCCTCGTTGCAGGCGTGGAGGCTACAGAGGGAGGGAAGCTCCGTGTTCATAGGGTCGGTTAGACTTCGGAATTCGATAACAGGTCGTGTCATGCGTGAGGTCGTATTCCACAAAGGGGCAAACCTTATCGTCGATGCCTTTGAATCAGACAGACACAACAAGGTCGGCAAGACGACGTTCCTCAAGCTCATAGATGTGCTGCTCGGTGCAAACGGTAAAGACCGCCTCTACAAGGACGATGAGACGAATAGCGTCAACGAAGAGCTGCGCGACATCATCGAGGAGAAGCGTGTTGTGGGCGAAATGACCCTCGTGAACTCGTTCGAGAGGTCCTCAAACCATAACATCGAGCTCAAGGTGGAGCTGTTTCCGAGAGGTCGGTATTTCTTCGATGGCGAGAAGGTCAATGCGACCAAATACAGGGAGCTATTGGGTGAGGCCCTGTTCGCAGTTAGCTCTAGCAAGCCCACGTTTCGCCAGCTCATCAAATCCTTCGTACGTGTTTCCCTAAGTGGAGACGACTATTCATTCCTCAGAACGTTGACTAGCGCCTCTATCGCCGATTATAGGGCTGTCTACAATTACCTTTTCGACATTTCGGACTCTGAGCTTGATGCTAGGTTGGCGGAGCTTAACAGGGAGCTGAACAAGCTCAAGGAGTCTGCCAAGCAGTACAGGCGCCTTGCCGGCATCGAGGACGAGGAGCAGCTTGCCCAAGTTGGCGTGGCGCTGGAGCGCGAGTGCCAACGCGTGGAGTCCCGGCTCGATGACGTGCTTGACGCCGATGAGTTCAAGACTAACAGGGAGGCAATCGAGGAAGCAAGGAGCCAGTATGCCAAACTGTGCTCCGATTTGGCCGAGATTGAGTTCAGGATGGGGCGCAACGCCGAGTCGATCGAGCGCGCTAGGAAGGAAGTTGCAAAGCGGGCCGACCTGTCGCTTTCGCGTAGCTTCTACGACGAGGTCTGCTCTCTCATTCCCTCAGTAAACAAGACGTTCGAGGACATGGTCGAATTCAACCGTGCGCTTTGCGAGAGCGAGATAACGTACTTTCAAGAGGTCGGGGCCGAACTCGAGTCAGAAAGGGCGGACATCCAGGCCAAGCTCGCATCTTTCTCGGTTGAGAACTCGCGCTATCTCTCGCTCCTTGATGGTGAGGCGATGAGCGAGTACGAGGCTCTTCTCGGAGAGTGCATGCGTCTGCGCCAGGAGATGGGCAGAAACACCGAGGTTCTCAGCACGTTGCAAGGCTATGACGAACGTATAAAGACATTGGAAAGTCAAATCGCAAGCCTCTCCGATGGTGGGGAGGAACGGGAGTCCTCGATTTCGAGCCATCAGGATATGATGAACTCCTTCAATAGCTACTTTACGCCAATGGCAAATGCCGTTAACGGGGAGAGGCCCATATTGACTTACTCGACCGCTACGAACAAGTTTCCGGTGGCCATAACTGACCTAAACGGATCAAGCACCGGCACGCGCAAGTCCCTTTTGGCGGTCTACGACCTTTCGTATCAAGAGTTCGCAATCGCCAACAAGATTGAGGTGCCTCGTTTCGTGGTTCAAGACGTCGTCGAGAACGTCGAAGGTGAAGACCTGAAGAAAATCGTCGACAAGGCAAATGACATTGACTGCCAGTTCATTGTTGCCGTGCTCAAGGAGAAGCTCGACTCCTCGCGGATACCCCAGGAAGCGCAGGACGCAATGTGCATCCTCGAACTGTCGAAGCAGGACAAACTGTTCCAGGGCCCAACGGTCGAAGCTAATGAGCGGGGTCATGGTTCGTAATGAGCGGTGGCGCGGCGGGCAGGCTAAAACAGATGTGAGCGTCAAAACTAGCGAGTCTTAAGAACCTGGCCCCGTCGCCTCAAGATTGTTCGCGTAACCAATCGATTTGGAGGTGCGGCGATGGACGGTGCGCAGCGAAGGGGCATGTGGGCCGGGCGCACAGGGCGCTTCCTTTCCGCTGACATGGCCATCAAGGAATGGTGCATGCTGAACAAGGTGTCGGAATCGAACCTGTACAGGTGATGGCGCGCTTCCGCGAGGAAGAGCCCGGCAGGCCCCCGCAGATTCAGCAAGTGTCGACGCTTATTTTGCTACACGCAGTCTTCTTCAAACTTCGCCTTGAAATTGGGGAATTGGTCGCGTCTGTAAGTCGTCAGTTTGAGCATGGGCTACGCTTCCGGTTTTGCTTTTACGGCCTGGATAATCGAGAGCACTGTGGAGAATCATCCCATTGGGAATCTGTCCCAATGGGATGATTTGCTATCCGATTTAGAGGCAACTTTTTGGAGTTGGTTCATCGCCAATGGGGTTTTCTGCGGTGCTTGAATTGCGGTGTTGGGATTAGGGCAAAAGACTCTTGGCTCCGGGGAGGCTCGTCGCCCGATAATTCAAGTTGCTGTCGAAGTAGGGCTTACTTTGGCAGCGCTGGCAATAAGGGCGGCTCTGCTAGTCTCAGGAAACCGCGGCATTCGGCAGGCTTGCCGAATGCCGCGGGCAGTAGCGGGCAGGCACTTACCTCCCGCCGCTTGCTCGATAGTACTGCCTTGGGTCGTGCTGGTTTGATCCGACTCATTCGAGAAGCCCTTTTTCGGTAAGGCGCTTCAGGGTCTCCGTCGCCTTCATCTTCCCGACCCCCGTTTGTTCCATGAGCTCTTTTTTTGCCATGCGACCCGAGTCGTGTGCAATCTGCATGGCGACCTTCTCGGTTTCGCTGAATTTTTCGAGGGGACCGGGGGAGGCGGCATCTGTCGAGCTGATAGCTGCAGCGTCACTCGTCTGTGCCCCGGGACGCTCGAAGCGTATCACGGTTGAGTTGACGTTCTGCCGGTGGCTGAATGCCACGCCAGCGGCGTCGCACGCCCCCTTGATGCGCGGCATGCCGGTGCCGTACTGCTCGATCATGCCCGAGCGGAAGAGCACTTGCGCGATGTTCGGGTTGCGCTGCTTGAAGTCGCCGCCCGATGGATTTGCTACACTTTGTTAGACAGTTCGGAGAGGGACTGAGAAACCGCTCGAGAAAGGCCCGGCAATGGCGGACCCCAACCATCCCAGGAAGTTCTCGGAGGAGTTCAGGCGGCAGATCGTGCAGCTCTACCTCGCAGGCAAGCCCAGGCGCGAGCTGATGGCGGAGTACGACCCGGGAAGCTCTACGCTCTCCCGCTGGATCAAATGCTACGGCGAGGCTGGCGTCACCACCGAGGCCGCGGCCAGGACCCCCGAGGAAGAGCGCCTGCTCGAGCTCGAGCGCGAGAACAGGAGGCTGCGCATGGAGGTGGACGTTTTAAAACAAGCGGCGCTGATATTCGCTCGAAAGTAGCCGCTATCAGCGCCAACTCCGGAAAACACCCCGTCTCGGCCATGTGCGGCGTGCTCGGCGTGCCTCGATCCACGTACTATTGGGCAATCTCGCATCCCGAGCCCGAGCGCGCGGACGACCCCATAGCCGGCGATGTCGTCCGGATCTACGAGGACAACCGCCGGAAATACGGCGCGCCCAAGATAAAGCGCGCGCTGGCGAGGGAGGGCATCGTGGCCTCCAGGCGCCGGATAAAGCGGATAATGAACCAAAAGGCCTGTTCAGCGCCTACACCTGCAAGAAGTGCAAACCCCGTGCCGCCAAGGCGAGCGAGGCGGAGGCGCCCAACGTCCTCGACCGCGAGTTCGACGGCCACCCGCCCCATACCCACATCGTGAGCGATCTCACCTACGTGCGCGTAGGCAGCAAATGGAACTACGTTTGCCTGCTCGTAGACCTGCACAACCGCGAGATCGTGGGGCACGCGGCAAGCGGCAGGAGGGACGCGCGGCTGGTGAAGACCGCCTTCGCCACGCTGGGGTTCCCGCTGACGGACATCGACGTGTTCCACACGGATCGCGGCAGCGAGTTCGCGAACTCCGACATCGACGACCTGCTGGAGGCGTTCGATATCCGGAGGTCCCTCTCCCGCAAGGCAACCCGTACGACAACGCGGTCATCGAGTCCACCAACAGGATCCTGGAGAAGGAGCTCATCTATCGGCGGGCGTTCTCCGACCTTGGCCAGCTCCGCCGCGAGCTCAGCTCATACGTTCGGTGGTATAACGAGGAGAGGATGCATTCGACGCTGGGCTGCATGAGCCCAGTGGAGTTCAGGAATGCAGGATTGTCCCTGTGAAAATTGTTTAACTAGCTGTTGCAAATCCAGGAGGAAGGAGCCCGCGAGCGAGGAGGCGCTCGAGCAGTGGTGCGCCCGCCTCGAGATGGAGGCGGAGATCTTAAAACGAATGGTCGCCTCGTCGACGGCCCCTCGGCAGCAGGCGGAAGCACGAGGCAGTGAAGTCGCTGAGGCGGGAATATCCGCTCTCCACGCTCCTGGAGCTCATCGGGATGGCGCGTTCCACCTATTACTACCACGAGGCTAACCCTCCCTCGGACAGGCAGGCGGCCGAGCGGCCGACCATAGTGGAGATATGCGAGAAATCCCAGTTCAGATACGGATATCGACGTGTTGCCAACACGTTGCGCAAAGCGACCGGCATCCGCATTGCCGACAAGACGGTGCTCAAGGTCATGCGCGAGGAGGGGCTGCTGTGCCGGACCCGCAGACGCAGGAAATACCGCTCTACATGGGCCAGGTCGGCAAGTCCTCCCCGAACCTGCTGGCCCGCGACTTCGAGGCGGAGGGCCCGATGACCAAGCTGGTGACCGACGTCACCGAATTCAAGGTGGGCAGCACCAAGCTCTACCTCTTGCCCGTGGTCGACCTCTGCAACGACGAGGTCATCGCCTACTCGACATCCGGGTCCCCGAACATGAAGATGGCCCTCGAGATGCTGGCGGGCCTCGAGGGCAGGCTCGATGGCGAGGATGCCCCGTTGCTGCATTCGGACATGGGTTGGCAGTACCAGATGCCCGCCTACAGGTTCGCACTCGAGCGGAGGGGGAGTCCATGTCCCGCAAAGGAAACTGCCTCGACAACGCGAAGGCCGAAAACTTCTTCTCGATGGTCAAGACCGAGCTTTACTACGATTGGGAGGGAGACGACCCCGATATCTTCGAGGGGGATTTGGAGAAGTACATCGACTGGTACAACAACGTGCGCATCAAGAGACGCCTGGACGGAAGCAGCCCGGTCGAGTACAGGCTCAGCCGGGCTGCTTGATTCACTTCTTTTGCCGTTCAGGAAACGGGGTCCTTTGCAGATTCGGGGCGCAGTTCAAATCAGACGCGCCTTTGCTAGCAGAACTGGGAAAACGGTACCTGTCCCCAAATTCCCTCTTACGCCATGAATTTGTAGACGGCTTGGGTGTAGGCCACGGGGTCGTCGATGGGCAGCCCCTCGGTGATCAGCGCCTGGTCGTACAGAACCGTTGCGTACAGGTGCACCTTTTCGGTATCGCCATCCTCGAACGCCTTCTGCACTGCCTTGAATACGGGATGCTCGGCGTTCAGTTCGAGCACTCGGTCGCTCTTTACGTGCTCGCCGTCGGGGCCCTGCGCCAAGATCTTTTCCATTTCCAGCGTGATGGGACCTTCTGCGGTTACGCAGGAAGGGGTATCGGTCAGGCGGGCGGAAACGGCAACGCGCTTAACCTTGCCATCGAGCGCCTTCTGCATTTCGGCGAACAGGCCCTCGTTTTCCTTCGTAATTGCTTCGGCCGCGCTCTTCTCGTCCTCGGTCTCCAGGCCCAAATCGCCACCGGCAACGTTCTTGAAGGGCTTTTCCTGGTATTCGCTCATCGACATGAAGCAGAACTCGTCAACATCCTGCGGGCACAGCAGCACGTCGAAGCCCTTGCTCAGCACCGTGTTCACAATGGGGCGCTTCGCCAAACGGTCAATGGCCTCGCCCGTTGCAAAGAAGATCGACTTCTGGTCCTCCGGCATGGCCTCCACGTACTCGGCCAGCGTCATCATCTTCTGCTGCTTGGCGGAGTAGAACAGCAGCAGGTCAGCCAGCACATCCTTCTTCATGCCGTAGCTGGTGTAGATGCCGTATTCCAAATTGCGGCCAAAGCCCTTGAAGAACTTTTCGTAACCGTCGCGGTCGTTCTTCAGGAACTTCTCCAGTTCGCTCTTGATCTTCTTTTCGAGCTTGCTGGCAATAGCGCGCAGTTGGCTGTTCTGCTGAAGCGTTTCGCGCGAGATGTTCAGCGAAAGGTCCTGCGAGTCCACCACGCCCTTCACGAAGCTGAAGTAGTCGGGCAGCAGATCGCCGCACTTTTCCATGATCAGCACATTCGAGCTGTACAGTGCCAGGCCCTTTTCGTAGTCCTTGTTGTAGAAGTCGTACGGCGGGCGCTTGGGGATGAACAGCAGCGCATCGTAGGTCAGCGCGCCTTCCGCGTGCACGGAAACGGTGCGGGCTGGGTCCTCGAAATCGTGGAAGTCGGTCTTGTAGAAGGTGGCGTATTCCTCGTCGGTTACCTCGGATTTGCGGCGCTTCCAGATGGGGATCATCGAGTTGATGGTCTTAACCTCGCGCACCGTTTCGAACTCGGGCTTGTAGTCGTCGCCGGCATCTTCGGGCTTGGGCAGGGGCTTGCGCTCCTCCATTTCCATGTGGATGGGGTAGCGCACGTAGTTGCTGTACTGCTTGATGAGGGCCTGGAGCTCATACTGGTCTAGGAATACGTCGTACTCTTCTTCGTCGGCGTTGTCCTTCAGGTGCAGGGTGATGCTGGTGCCGTGGTCGGCACCCAGTGCGGCGGCTTCTTCCGCGGTGGCGGGCTCGATGGTGTAGCCCTCGATGCCGTCGGATTTCCAGGTGAACGCCTCGGCCTCGCCGTATGCGCGGGAGGTTACGGTAACTTCCTTGGCAACCATGAACGAGGAGTAGAAGCCCACGCCGAACTGGCCGATGATGTCCACGTCTTCGCCCTGCTTTTCGGCGTTTTCGGTCTTGAACTCGAGGCTGCCGGAATGAGCGATGGTGCCCAGGTTGGTCTCCAGCTCTTCGCGGGTCATGCCGATGCCCGTGTCGGAAACCGTGATGGTGCGAGCGTCCTTGTCGAACGCCACGTTAATGGAAAGATCGTCCTTGGAAACAGCGATGGTGGTGTCGGTGAGGCTCTTGAAGTAGAGCTTGTCAACTGCATCGGATGCGTTGGAGATAAGCTCGCGCAGGAAGATTTCCTTGTTGGTGTAAATGGAGTTGATCATCAGATCAAGGAGCTTTTTGCTTTCTGTTTTGAATTGCTTCATTCAGATCCTTCCTTCATGGCTTGTTGTTCACGTTCGCCTGTTGGCACTGCGGCGGGTTGCTGGGCTGGTCGCGGCTGGTGCTGCGGCGAGGGCCCGCTGCAGTTGGCGCGGCTTCGAGCCCAGGCGATACGGCCGACGCGGCGCCGAGTTAGGTGTTGTGCCTGACGTCGTGACACCTGTGCTGCGTAGCGGCTTGCACCCGCGAACTGCAAGCAAACGTTGGTTCGTTGCCGTGCGCTTGCGGTGCCGAAATGACGGCACGCAAGCGCCTATAAACGTAATTAGCACTCCAACATGTGGAGTGCTAATACGGATTCTAGTATGTGCGCGCGGCATGTCAAGAAAGGAAGCATTCGCGTGACGGTTTGTAACGGGGTTGTTGCTTGCGAGGCGTAGGCAAGTGCAAAGGAGCTGCCGGCTCGCAGCACGTCGGCGCTGCGAAGCATCCCGCCGCGCCCGTTTGCGTTACAGAGCGCGTGCCTTTTCGATGGTGGTACGCAGTGCATCGATGACGGTGCCACGGAATGCGCCTTTTTCCAGAACCTCAAGGCCGCGGATGGTGGATCCGGAAGGCGAGCACACCTCGTCCTTCAGCTGGCCAGGATGCTTGCCGGATTCGAGCACGAGTTTTGCAGCACCCAGTACGCCCTGCGCGGCAAGCTGGTAAGCCTGCGGGCGCTTCAGGCCTTCGGCCACGCCTGCGTCTGCTAAGGCCTCGATGAACATATATACATAGGCGGGCGAGCTGCCGCCGATGGCGCTTGCGGCGTCGAGCTGCGATTCTTCCAGTTCAACGGTGGTGCCGAAGCTGGCAAGCAGGCATTCGACGGCGGCGACGTCTTCAGCGGTTGCCAAGCTGTTGGGGCAGTAGGCGGTAACGCCTGCCAGCACGTGTGCGGGCGTGTTCGGCGCGGTGCGTACGATGCGGACGGGCGTGCCGAACTGCTCTTCCAGCCAGGCGATAGTCTTGCCAGGCGCGATGGTGACGACGGTCTGTTCAGGGCGCATTGCTCCACGGATTTCGGCAATAACGGCCTCGTACTGGTAGGGTTTTACGGAAAGGAACAGGATGTCGGCGTTTTCGGCGACGGTGATGTTGTTAGTGCCAGCGTTAATGCCGAATTCTTCGGCTACGGCAGCGGCGTGCTCCGGCGTGACATTGGAGCCATAGATTTCACCGGGCGCAACAGCACCGCTAGCGACAATTCCCTTGATCATGGCTTTGGCCATATTTCCGCATCCGATGAATCCAAGTTTCATAAGAACCTCCTTGTTGGCGGCGGGCTTCAATAACGCGTTGAAGCGAATAATGTTGCGCTCTGCTGGCGCCGTTTTATGAACGCGTTTTACATTAGATCGATTCTATGCGATGCGCTCGAGGAAAGCACCTCGTTTGCGAGGAATTAATTAAGTGTTGAAGCTTTGCCGTGAAGTTCGTGGCGCGATGGGCGGGGTGGCGAATGTCCGTGCGTGTCGTTGAACGCTTGGGTTGGCGGAGGCGTGGAGCGCCCACCGCGATTTGTGCCGACCTTGGACGTATGACGCCGGTGGATGCTCGGCGCGATTGCGGCTCGTGAGGGAGCGGCAGCCAAGGACGTCCGGCGTAATTCGCGGCAGTCGAGGACGCGCGGGCCCGCGGACTGCTTGACGTGATTCGCAGCAGCTGAAATATGCCCTGTGGTTGCTTCTTGTTTGAACGGTATACTTTTACCTAATTGATTTGAGAGGGGCAGGGAATGGCTAAGAAGAATAACGCGAAGAGCGCTGGTGGCGGAAACGCTGCCACGAAGACCGAGAAAAAGGGTAAGAACCAGATTTCTCAGCAACAGGCGCGTGCGAATGCGGCGCGTGCGACCGCGAAGATCAGCCCTGCACCTGAAGGGCCTGCACCTGCTATTTCGGTGCTGGTGCCCATTTGTAATTCCGAGCAGTACCTGGAGCAGGCGCTTGATTCGCTGATTGCTCAGACGTTTACCAGCTTCGAGGCACTGTGCATCAACGATGGCAGCACCGATGGTTCTCTGGATATCATCAAGCGCTACATGGAAAAAGACCAGCGTTTTCGCCTGATTGATAAGGATAATTCCGGTTACGGCGCGTCAATGAACTTGGGCATCGACACCGCGCGCGGCGGGTACATTGGTATTTTGGAGCCCGACGATTTCTTTGAGCCGAATGCGCTAGAGCTGCTGTATGGCCTGGTGAAGGGCGCAAGCGCCGATGCTCCTGTTGATGTGGCAAAGGCGAACTACTGGTTCTACTGGAGCACGCCCAAGGAACGCAACCAGCTTATAAGTGTGTGCAAACCCCCTATGACGGATGCCCCCTTCAATCCGCGCGATGTTCGCGAGGTGTTCTATTGCATTCCTTCCATTTGGTCGGCGCTGTATCGTCGCGAAATGCTGGTTGAAAAGGGCGTGCGTTTCCTTGAAACGGCGGGCGCAAGTTTCCAGGACCTGGGCTTCCAGTTCAAGGTGTGGGTAACCGCGCAGAAGGTTGTTATGTCTGAAGAGGCCATTCTGCATTACCGCCAAGACAACGAGGCGTCTTCTGTGAATGACGCGCAAAAAGTGATGTGCGTGTGCAAGGAATTCGACATGGCCGAGCGCTTCATCAAGAACGACCCTGATTGCGATGATTTGCGAAAAGTCCTGTTCAGGCTGCGTTACGACAGCTATATGTGGAACTTTGCGCGCTTGGCGCCGGAGCAGCGTCGTGAATTCGTGGTCAAGATGCATGAGGATTTGCGTGCTGGGTTTAGGGGCGGCGCGTATGATCGCTCGCTGTTCAGCGACTATCAGAACGCGAACCTGCGATATTTGATGGAGCACCCAAAGCGCTTCGAGCAGTTCTTCCCGAACGATCCCACGCCGCTGCGCAAGGGCTTGTACTATCTGCTGGTGGCAGGTCCCAAAGCAGCACTGAAAGCCGCAGGGAAATAAGCCAAGTGGGTATATAGGGACAGGCATCGTTTCCCCGTTTAGCGGACAGAGCCTCGCTTGCAGTGAATGAATTGCGCAAGTGAGGCTTTTTGTGCAGCATGTCGTACTGGGAAAACGGGACCTCTCCCTATATTCCCAGTGCGACACCTATTCGACACTGTCGCCAAACTGTCGCGACAGTGTCGAATAGGTGTCGTTTAGGGGCGATATTGCGTCGCAGTGCTGTCGTTTGTCGCGCATGGCAGCGCCCTCGATTGACCAAAAATAGACGAAAGAATTTTGGTCAATCGCCTGTTTTCGCCCGAATAGACCAAAAAATAGGCTGCTTTTTTGGTCTATTCGTAAGATATGCGACAATAGACCAAATAATTACCGACATTTTTGGTCTATTCGGGATGGTGTCTCATGTCGTCAAAATATCGGGACCTAAGAACCCTATTTCATATCTCAGAAAATGACGCCAGGCTCGTGTACGAGCAGCGCTTTAATTCCAAGGACGCCGTGCGTCTTAACTTTCAGATAAGCGGGAATCAAGCATTCTACGTAATGGACTCCGCGATTTACGAGCTAATTATCAAGGCGATGGAGCTTGATAGAGACATTGACCGCACCATAGGGATGTTGCCGCAGAGGGCCATTGAGCAATACATGGACAAATGCCTTATTGACGAAATCGTGCTTACTAACGGAATCGAAGGAGTTCGCTCGACGCGCAGGGAAATCGACGATGCCCTTGAAATGCTCGCCGAAAAGGACAAAACGGGCAGGTTCTTTGGCATTGTTGAAAAATATCATGCGCTAAGAGTGCGCAAAACGATTCCTATCGCTACCTGCGCTGATGTGCGTGCTTTGTATGACGAGCTGGTTCTCGATGAAGTAAAAGGCGATGATCCGTCTCATGTGCCCGATGGTCAGTTCTTCCGCAAGGGACCAGTAAACGTTCTGGATGCCTCACATAGGCCGATACACCAGGGCGTTGAACCCGAATCAAAGATCATTGAACTGATGAATCAGGCATTGTTGATCCTTACTGATGAGGCCATTCCCGCGCTTGTGCGGGTGTCGGTGTTCCATTTTCTGTTCGCCTATATTCATCCGTTTTACGATGGCAATGGGCGAACCAACAGGTTCATCAGCAGCTATGTTCTTTCTCGCAGCTTTAGCCCTATAGTCGGGTATCGCCTTTCGTATTCCGTGAAAGAGCGTATCGAAAAATACTACAAGGGGTTTTCGATTTGCGAGCATCCGCTGAATAAGGGAGATATAACGCCTTTTGTGATTTCCTTTTCGGGGCTGGTGGTTGATGCGATGGAAAGCATGCTGGATTCGCTGCAGGCGAAGCAGAGCGATTTGGCTGATGCGGTTGGAGCGGTAAATCGCGCAATCGCTACCAAGGAAGAGGACGTTGGCCTTTGGCGAGTTGCGTTCATTCTTGCTCAAGCGGAGCTGTTTTCGGAAAACGGTGCAACTACTGAAGAGCTGTGTGCGGCAGCCGAGATGTCCGAGCCCACAATGGCAAGGAAGCGCAAGCTTATTAAAGAGCTAGGGTTTTTGAGAGAGACGCGCAAGGGTAGGCAAAGGTTCTACTCGTTGAATTTGCAGAAGATGGGGTAGGGGCTTGTCGTCCCCTGAAAAAACATGACTTACATTTCGAGTGTAGAATAAGAATATTTGCCGATCGGGGCTTGATTTGCTTCAGAAAGAGGAATGAATGTCGGAAATTGTCAGCGGTCTCGGCGATAAAAATACTTGGAAGACGGCATGCAAAGTGCTTCTTGCTGGAGTTTCGAGCTGGGCCTGCGCTCGTTGCTTGAACGTGGACGCAGAGGTCGTAGCCTGGGTCTGCCTGTTCGTTCTTGAGTTTATCGCTTTAAACAGATTAAAACCAAGGAATCTGGCAACAAGAAAGCCGCTATTGTGTGTGGTGCTCCTGTTCGTCTTTGCGTTCGCAGTCAGCTTGATCCTTGGCGATCATATTGTGGTGCCCGCTAGTGGGGGCTACAGCGCTCATGTTGATGAGAGCTATATCGCACCCTACCACCTTCGCGATTTCGCCCTTTTCGTGATGCTTCTTCCCGGTCTCTTTGCTCTGTTTGCGGTTCCTGTTCAGCTCTTGCAGGCAAGACGTGAATCTCGGCAGAAAGGCATTCTCGAGCCGTGCATGGACCGTTTGGGTACGCGATGGGTGTTGTTGCTTTCCGTCATTGTTTTTCTAGGTTGGATCCCCTACATGGTGATCTACTGGCCTGGCTTCGTTTTTGGCGATTCCCTTTCATCTCTTAGCCAGGCTATGGGGTGGACTGCACTGAGCAACCATCATCCGGTTGCTTACACGATCTACCTGAAGTGCTGGCTGAAATTTGCTGGCATTTTGGGATTGGGCAACACTATTGGTGTGGGTCTGTCGTCGATATGCCAGTCCGTTTTGATGTCCCTGGGCTTTGGTCTGCTTGCGCGTTGGGTTGTGGTTCGCGGTGGCGTCCGCCCTCTAGCGGGGATTGCGATAGCTCTTGTTTTCTCCATGACGCCGTATATTGCGACGTACGGCATTGCTCTTTGGAAAGACCCTCTTTTTAGCTCGGCAGTGCTTGTTTTCTCGATGTGCCTTGCTGACTATGTTTGGTCCAAGGGAGAGATTGCCCAAAAAAGGAGCTGGATAGCTCTTTTGCTTGCTTCATCGTTGGTCATGGTCTTCTTCCGGAATAACGGCGTCTATATTTTGTTTGGGGTGCTTGTTCTGTTGGCGATTTTCTTGATCGCCAAGTCCCGCTTGCGGTATGCGAAAGGGTCTGGCCGTGTGATTGGGTGCATGGCGGCTGTCTTGCTTGTTTTCGGAATCGTAACCGGCCCTATTTATTCTTTTGGTGGCGTAGTGCCATCGGAAGCATCAGAAAGCGTCGGTATTCCGCTGAATCAGATGGCGCGTGTTGTTGCGCTGGATGGTGAGATGTCCGAGTCTGATCGTGAATATATGAATTCAATTTATCCACTGGAAGAATACAAGTCGACCTATACTCCCTGCTGCACCGACAATTTAAAATGGGCGCCCGATTTTAATAATTCTGCGCTTAATGAAGGGCTATGGGGACATTGGGCCTCTATGCTTGCCAGAAACCCAAATGCATACTTTCAGGCTTGGGAATTGCAAACATACGGATTTTGGGCGGTAAATCCAGGCAACAGTGATCACCTTTGGTCGTGGAACATAAGTGCAGGCGTTCCCCGGAACGCTAATGCTGCCTATGCCGATCGGCTTGTTCCGTATGGAATCGAGTCAAATCCTGCAGCGCTCGACGAAAGCTGGAATGAGATGCTTCCTATGGACTCTTGGTCTGTTCCGATCAGCTGGCTGTTTTGGACGGTGCTGTACCTTTCCATTTGCTTGCTCGCTGCGGGCAAAGGGAGATGGGTGTTCGCTTTAATTCCATCAATTATTCTTGTGGCTACGTTGGCAATAGCGTCTCCGATTTACTACTGGCCGAGGTACGGTGCTGCTTTGCTGTTCTTGATCCCGATGTATGTATTGGTGTTCTTTTTGCTGTTTGGAAAGAAAAAGAGAACTTTCCGGTAAGCACCTGTCCCTATATTCCCATTTTCCGCAAAAACCGTGCAGGCTGGTTAGCGTGCGCCAATACCCTTTACAATAAAACATCGTGATTATTTAGGTCGCGTTGGGTGCCAACCGCAAAGGCGGCACCCCCTGCGCAACCACTAAACGATAAGGAACTGCATTAATGCCAAATATGCTCTCAAGCGCTAATGCCAGAAGGAATTGGTTCACCATAACGTCCCTTGTATCCAGGGACTTCAAGCTGAAGTACCGTCGCAGTGCCCTGGGCGTTCTGTGGTCGGTTCTGAACCCCCTGCTCATGATGATCGTGCTTTCCGTTGTGTTCAGCACGTTCTTCAAGTTCAGTATCGAAAACTACCCGCTGTATGTAATTCTTGGCAACGTTATGTTTGCCCTCATGGCCGATTCGACCTCAGGCGCCATGAATTCAATCATTGAATCTTCTTCGCTTATCAAGAAGATCCGCATCGAAAAGCTCATCTTCCCGCTTGAAAAAGTGCTGTTCCAGCTGGTGAACTTCTGTATTTCGCTCATTGCTGTAGCTGCGGTAATGATCTTCTTCCAGGTTATGCCGCACGTTAGCCTGCTTGCCCTGCCGCTGCTGCTCCTATACGTGGTGCTATTCAGCGCGGGCGTGGGCATGGCCCTTTCCGCCCTTTCGGTGTTCTTCCGCGACGTATGCCACCTGTGGGGCGTCGTTATTACCGCATGGACGTATGCCACGCCGCTGTTCTACCCCGTGGAAATCCTGCCTGATTGGGCGGCGCCCATCATGCAGTACAACCCCATGTACCACTACGTAAGCTACTTCCGTGACCTTATCCTGAGCGGCACGGTGCCCGGCCTGCAGGAAAACCTGCTGTGCTTAGGTATGGCGGTGGCTGCGTTTGCTATCGGCCTGCTCATTTTCAAGAAGACCGAAAAGAAGTTCATTCTCTACGTTTAAGGAACAACCATGCCCGAAAACGTGAACACCAGCGTTCTAGAAATCGAATCCGAGCTTGCGGACGATTCATCGAAGAAAACCATGATCAAGGTGGACCATGTGTCCATGATCTTCAACATGGCAAGTGAACAGCTGAACAGCATCAAGGAATACGCGATTGCCGCTCTGAAGCGCGAGTTACGCTTTAAGGAATTCCGCGCACTCGACGATGTCTCCTTTGAAGTGAAGCAGGGCGATGTGTTCGGTATTCTGGGGACGAACGGCTCTGGCAAATCCACCATCCTGAAGATCATCGCCGGCGTACTGGAGCCCAGCAAAGGAGCATGTACGGTCAGCGGCAATATCGCCCCGCTCATTGAGCTTGGCGCGGGCTTCGACATGGAGCTTACTGCGCGCGAAAACATCTACTTGAACGGTGCGTTGTTGGGCTATTCGAAGCAGTTCATTGAGGAAAACTTTGACGATATTGTTGAGTTCGCCGAAGTGGAAAAGTTCTTGGACATGCCCATGAAGAACTATTCTTCCGGTATGGTGGCGCGCATTGCTTTCGCGATTGCTACGGTTATCGTGCCCGAGATTTTGATCGTGGACGAAGTGCTTTCCGTGGGCGACTTCATGTTCCAGAAGAAGTGCGAAGACCGCATTACGAAGCTGATCAAAGAACACGGCGTGACGGTGCTCATCGTTTCGCACAACAATGACCAGATTGAGCGTTTGTGCAATAAGGCGGTATGGATCGAAAAGGGTCATTTGCGCATGGTAGGCACAGCAAAGGAAGTGTGCCAGACCTATCGTGTGCTGGGTGGTCATGTGGGCAGCAAGGAATCGGAGCAGATTGTGTTCGAAACCTTGCAGGATCCGAAGAAGCCCGACATGAGCGGTATCGAATCCATCGAGGCAGACACGCGCTACGGCATTGCGGCGAAGCTTTCAAGCCGTTGCTACCCTGATGGGGCTAAAGCGGTAATCTTGGCTTCGGGCGAGCACGAAATGGTGCCGCTGATTGCGAATGGCCTTGCGGGGGCATTGGACGCACCGATCCTCCTTACGCAGAACGAAAGCGTGCCCGATATTACGGCGCAGGAGCTGACCAGACTCAACCCTCAGGCGGTGTATGTGCTGAATGGCGGTACATTGGATGTGGGCGCTGTTCGCGAAGAGGCAAAGGTGGCTTTGCCATTGATTGAAATAACCGCGCTTGAAGGCAAAGATGCTTGTAGCTTGTCCTGGGAGATTTACGAATACGGCGAAGCGAATGCTCTTTGGGATGCAAGTATCGCCTTAACCTACGATGGCTGCTTGGGCGATTTGGCATCTCTTTCCCCCTACCTGTATTCGAAAAAGTGCCCCGTTCTGGTTAAGCTCGGTGAAGAGGCGGTTTCGCCGAAGATGTGCGAAATGGCATCGCAGAAAGAAGAGACGCTTATTATCGGCGGTTTCAAATCGTTTCCCGATGAGGGCATTGCTCCAATTGCTGGCAGCTCCGCAGCCGTTCATCGTTTTGTGGGTAAAGACCAGTACGATGCAAATGAGTTGATCAATAACTGGATTGAGCGAAATGTTGATGCCGACTCGTTTCTCGTTGTTTCCATTTGGCATCCAGAAGACGCGCTTGCGGTTGGCCCTTTTGCGGCGAAGAACGGATCTCTTGTTTTGCTGGAAGATCCGCAGAACCTCGATAGCGTTGCTCATGGCATCACTTACGTCGGTGGCAACAAAAAGAAATTGCGTTTCGTGGGCGATAGGCCCAGATTCAGCGATCTTGACAAGGAGCTGCTTGTCAAAGCGTCTAATTAGTGGAGTGAAGCAGAGGGGATTGGCGAGATGAGTAATCAAAATACACGTGAAGCCATGGTGACGATAGAGCCGGTTGGTGAATTGGGCCAGCGCAAGCCCGGGCTTAAGCGCGTTTTGACATATGGCACATTTGACCTTTTGCACTACGGCCATATTCGTCTGCTGCAGCGCGCTTCGCAGTTAGGCGATTATCTTATCGTTGCCCTGTCTACTGATGAATTTAACGCTATCAAAGGCAAGAAAAGCTTTTACCCTTATGAGACGCGTAAAGAGATGCTTGAAGCGATTCGCTACGTTGATTTGGTCATCCCTGAAAACGATTGGGCTCAGAAGCCCTCTGATATTGCCGAATACCATGTTGATACGGTTTGTATGGGCAGCGATTGGGCGGGGGATGTTCGGTTCGAGAGCCTAAAGGATTTATGCGATGTTGTGTACCTTGATCGTACTCAAGGTATCTCCACCACAGAAGTTAAAGAGAGGCTCGGAGCCAACGAGATGTAAGCGCCGAGCTTCGACCCTGGGCTGGATCTCTCTGTTTGCCTTGGCTGCTTTCGGCGAGAATGTCCCGTTGATAAGCTGATGGAGCATCTCATTATGAGTGCATTATAAGATTTGGGACCCAATGATTCTGCCTGAAGCGGATTGGACGCGCCTCTCATTGCGGTCTGGAGCTTTCGAGGTCGGCGGGCCACCGCTATTCCCGCTTTGCTTCTCATGCTTGCGGCTGCCTCGCATTCGGACAGTTGACTTAAATAATGTTTCGTTTGACGCCGCAGGCCCGAGGTTTTGTGAATCTTATGTATGATGTTTAGAACGTGTGTTTAACGAAAGGCAATTCGTATGGCTGTCGGAAAAAAGCTGCTAAGCGTATTTTTTTCTTTCACTTTAGTTATGGGTCTTCTTCCTTATTCGGCATTTGCGGACCCTTCGGATTCGAGCTCGGATTCAACCAAGTCCAGCTCTGATGCATCGACTTCCAATGAGTCCGAATTCGCGGATGGCGGGGTTGCCTCAAAGCCGGATCCAAGCGATTCCGAGGGCGGAATGGATTCCAGTGGTTCTGTCTCTGGCGGGGAAGATGTTGAGTTTGGCGTCGATGATGAATTCGCGGAAGAGCAGGAATTGTCTGCTCCTGATTATAGTGATGGCAAGCTGGCAATTTGGGCTGATGGCCTTGATGATTCTTCCGATGTCACGGATGTTTACCCGCCTGACACTAACGAAATTGAAGCATACGCTAACGGCTCTAACCTTCAGCCAATGAGCTTCAGCTCTGAAATGCTGTACTTCTGCAAATATGAGAGTAGCTGTAATTACGACCAGGGCCTTAGCTCGGGCGATGGTTATCATGCCATGGGCTATTTCCAATTTGACAACAGGTATGGCCTGGGCAGCTTCCTGAAGGCTGTGTATAACTACAACCCTTCAACTTATAGCGCTTTAAAAGTCATTGGTGATCGATACGGCTGGAATGTGACGGGCGCAACGCGTTCTAATGGTTCTTTCACCCAACTGGGCAATGACCTCAATGCCGCGTGGCATGCTGCATACAAGGCGAACCCCACCGAGTTTTCAAACCTGCAGAATGGCTGGGCATACATTGATTCCTACAACGGGTCGTTAGGTGCTCGTGGTTGCCTTAAGGCATTTGGAATCAACTTGGACAACCGCCCCGATTGTATTAAGGGCCTTTGCTGGGGCATGGTCAACCTGTTTGGTGCAGGAGGCGGTGCCTCATATATCAACAATGGTAATTATTATGGTGCAAATTGGTTCTTCAAGAATTCCGGCATCAATGACTCTATGTCGGATGAAGTTTTTGTAACTACTCTCTGCGACTATGTCGTCAATAACGTTGCGAAGCGTTATCCCAAGCAATCCATCTACTGGACCGGTTGGCAGAATCGGTACAAGAGCGAAAAGGCTGACTGCTTGGGCTACCTATCGTCCAATGTATTTACAATCGATGTATCTGAGAAGTTGCCTAGTGCTTCTGTAGGCGTAGATGAGGGTGAATTCGTTATTGCGTCTGCTCTTGGCGGCAGGAATGCCCTTCAACTCAATGGATCAGGGTCGGCTTCAAGTTCTGCGCTTTCCATAAATCGATCTGACATGGGTAAAGACCAAATGTTTTCTTTCGAAAAAGATACGGCAACTGGGTTAATGCGAATCAGATCGGTGGGGAGCTCAAATTACCTGTCTCTAAACGTTTCGGGGTCAAAGATGAGCCCAAATGTGTCTGCGAAAGCGTATTCTGCTGATGACAAGGGTCAATTATGGCTGATAGAAAAGGGAGCCGATAACAATGTGGTCATCTGCTCCGCTTTGAATGCAAATTACTGCTTAGATGTTTCTGGCGGATCTTCTTCGGAGGGTACACGGGTTGCGCTTTACGTGAAAAACGGCACTGCAGCGCAGAAGTGGGCAGTATATAATGCGTCCCCCGATATTCAAGGTGGTCGCACTGTTGATGATGGCGTTTACTCGATACTCGCTAAGTCCGACCCCTCGAAGGCCCTCGCCGTGTCTGGGTCGGGCAACGGCTCCAACGTGCAGCTTTCCGACGCCGACGGCGCGTCTGCCCAGAGGTTCCGCTTCGAGCTCGGCGCCGACGGGTTCTACACCGTCACCAACCTGAGGTCCGGCAAGGTCCTCGACGTCGCCGACGGCAGCGTGCTGCCGGGCTCCAACGTGCAGCAGTGGTCGGGCTGGGGCGGCGACGCCCAGAAATGGGCGGTCCGCGACAACGGTGACGGGTCCTATTCCCTGGTTTGCAAGGCGAACGGCCTCGCCCTCGACCTCGACGGGACGGCCTCCGGCTCCAACGCTCAGGCGTGGGCTCTCTCTGCGGACCGATCCCAGTCGTTCTCTCTCGAGCCCGCCTCCGGGCAGCGCACGGTGCCTGACGGGACCTACGTCGTCTCTACCGGCCTCGACCGCGGCAAGGTCCTCGACGTCTCCGGCGGATCAGTGTCCGACTCCGCCCGGATCCAGATCTACGAGTCGAACATGACCAACGCCCAGGCGTTCAGGTTCACGTTCGACGAGAAGACCGGCTACTACGAGATCGCCAACGTCGGATCTGGCAAGGTCCTCGACGCGGCTGGCGGATCGAGCGCGGACGGCACCCGCGTGCAACAGTACTCGTCCAACGGCACCATGGCCCAGCGCTGGTCGGTCGTCGCCGACGGCGACGGCTACCGGGTGTGCTCCGCCCTCGATGACTCCAAGGTCCTGGACGTGAAGTGGGCGTCGTCCGCCAACGGCACCGACGTGCAGCTGTACGGGGCAAACGGGTCCGCGGCGCAGAGGTTCTATATCTACGACAGGTCTCCTGTGGTTGTTTCCTCCAAATCTATAGATGATGGCGTCTATTTTGTGAAATGTAAGTCCGACCCCTCGAAGGCCCTCGCCGTGTCTGGGTCGGGCAACGGCTCCAACGTGCAGCTTTCCGACGCCGACGGCGCGTCTGCCCAGAGGTTCCGCTTCGAGCTCGGCGCCGACGGGTTCTACACCGTCACCAACCTGAGGTCCGGCAAGGTCCTCGACGTCGCCGACGGCAGCGTGCTGCCGGGCTCCAACGTGCAGCAGTGGTCGGGCTGGGGCGGCGACGCCCAGAAATGGGCGGTCCGCGACAACGGTGACGGGTCCTATTCCCTGGTTTGCAAGGCGAACGGCCTCGCCCTCGACCTCGACGGGACGGCCTCCGGCTCCAACGCTCAGGCGTGGGCTCTCTCTGCGGACCGATCCCAGTCGTTCTCTCTCGAGCCCGCCTCCGGGCAGCGCACGGTGCCTGACGGGACCTACGTCGTCTCTACCGGCCTCGACCGCGGCAAGGTCCTCGACGTCTCCGGCGGATCAGTGTCCGACTCCGCCCGGATCCAGATCTACGAGTCGAACATGACCAACGCCCAGGCGTTCAGGTTCACGTTCGACGAGAAGACCGGCTACTACGAGATCGCCAACGTCGGATCTGGCAAGGTCCTCGACGCGGCTGGCGGATCGAGCGCGGACGGCACCCGCGTGCAACAGTACTCGTCCAACGGCACCATGGCCCAGCGCTGGTCGGTCGTCGCCGACGGCGACGGCTACCGGGTGTGCTCCGCCCTCGATGACTCCAAGGTCCTGGACGTGAAGTGGGCGTCGTCCGCCAACGGCACCGACGTGCAGCTGTACGGGGCAAACGGGTCCGCGGCGCAGAGGTTCTATCTTTCGTCGACGGAGCACGAGCCTGTTTCGCCCTGCGAAGATCTTGGGTTGGACGGCTGGTATGAGATAGTCCCCTCCGAATCGGACACTCTTTGCGTAGACATCTCTGGCGCATCGAAATCTGATGGAGCGAAGGTCCAGCTTTATAGCAGAAACCAAACGCTGGCCCAGTTGTTTAAATTTGAGTATTCGGATGGTTACTATCGTTTGATTTCTTTGAATTCCGAAAAGGCAATAGGGGTAAAGAATGGAAGCATAGTTCCAGGCTCTGCTGTGGTCCAGTCTTCGAAACAGGAAGACGGAAGCCAGCAATTCAGCGTAAAGGCTAACCCTGATGGGACATATACCTTTATCTGCGTTGCGAATGCTTTGTCTTTGTCGTGCTCCTCTTTAGGTTCTGAAGCGTCTATCGTGGGCCAGCCTTCTGATTCTGGTTATTGCACATTCAGGCTCGAAAAACCTGAGTACGTAGTTCCCGAGGGCTTGGTTAAGATATCTTCTTCCCTGGATACGGATAAGGTACTTGATGTTGCGAATGCGTCGGAATCTGACGGGGCTAATGTCCAGCTCTATTCCTCCAATAGCACATTCGCTCAGAAGTGGATGTGCACTCATGTTGAGGGACATGCAAATGTATATCGCTTCGAGTCTCTATGCTCGGGTAAGAACATGGCGGAACGCGAATCGAACGTTTGTGTAGAGGATCCGAATCCATCGGCAAAATCGCAAATGTGGTTGCTTGCAGGTATTAACTCCGGTGCTTATTCGTTCGTTAATCTTGAAAGCGGAAAATCTTTGGATGTTCGCTATGCCTCAACGTCAAACGGGACAAACATCCAGACCTATGAATACAACGGTAGCAAAGCTCAGCAGTTTATCTTCGAGACTGTTTCTCCTGTAGCTGGTGGAACGTATGTGATTCACTCGAAATCAAACTATGGGCAGGCGGTTGACGTTAAATTTGCATCAACCGAAAGTGGTGCAAATGTTTGGTCTTACGAAGCAAATGGGAGCGGAGCGCAGAAATGGAACATAACTGCCAATGGTGACGGCTCGTATCGAATAGAAAATGCGCCAAGTAAAAAGGTTCTTGATGTTGCAAATGGAAACGCCGCAGAGGGAAATAATGTCCAGCAGTATGCGTGGAATGGAAGCGCTGCTCAAAAATGGTACATTTCCTATGGTGGCTCGGGCGGCTTCTATCTTGAGTCTGCATTAAATAGGAAATTTGTTCTCTCTATTGAAAATGGATCTCCTGTTAATGGCGCCAATTATGCTCTGAAAACGAAAAACGCGTCGGCAACCCAGTTGTTTTCGTTCGAAAAAACAACCTATGTTCCTCCTATGCCATCAGATAGGAAGGCGATGCAGGATAGAATTTGGGGTTATAGCAGCGGAACGCAATGGCTTATCGGCGTTGACAGATCGACTCATCGGGTCGGTGTGTTCAAGGGGTCTGCAAACAACTGGTCTCTTCAATATTGGTGGAGCTGTGTAACTGGCGCCCCTAGCACTCCAACGATAACGGGATACTATCGAACGACTGGCGGTAAAAGGATGTCGTTGAGCACCGATAGTCGAGCGAAATGGTGTACTCAAATTTGGAATGGATACTTCTTCCATACCATTCTGAATTCCGATGCTGAGTTGGGGAATAGCCTTTCCCATGGTTGTTTAAGGATGTCGTATCCGAGCGCTCAGTGGATTTATAGCAATGTGTACGCTGGAACGGCAGTTCTAATTTATAACTAATTGATTCTAGCCTCGGCCAATGCCGAGGCTAGAATGCTTGTTTGAAAGGGAGCTCAATGGCAGACAAGGTCGCAGTACTCATACCCTGCTACAACGAAGCCGTGACCAT
>ERZ809296.1007-NODE-1007-length-36687-cov-3.857556_pt1 | contig 36687 bp, 35 predicted proteins | sample MGYA00520511_ERZ809296 | MGnify/ENA primary metagenome ERZ809296 (study PRJEB31576, sample SAMEA3212662) | Homo sapiens | biome: human-gut; feature: human gut; material: fecal | place: Sweden | collected 2012 ...
GATGTTCTCGTTCCACACGCCGAACACATCCATCAGGCCCGCGCCGGGCCAGCCGCCCAGGTAGGTCAAGTCGCAGTCGTTGACAATACCCGTGTGGTAGGTGCCGATCAAGGTGCCGCCCTGGTCCACAAAGGCCTTCAGCTTCTCTTCAAAGCCCTCCCGCAGCAGGTAGAGCATGGGGGCAATCACCAGCTTGTAGCCGCTGATGTCGCACTCCTCGTCCACAATGTCCACGGAGATGCCCATGCGCCACAAAGCCCGGTAGTGAGCCTGGACCTGCTCCACATAGTGCATGCCCTTGTTCCGGGGGCCCTGGGCGTCGTCGATGGCCCAGCGGTTCTCCCAGTCAAAGACCAAGGCCACCTGGGCGTGGACGTCGCTTTGGGTGACGGCGTCAATGCGCTCCAGCAGCTGGCCCATGGCCTTTACGTCCTGGAACTCCCGGGGCTCGGTGCCGCCCTGGTGGTCCACCACCGCGCCGTGGAACTTCTCAAAGGCGCCGCGGCTCTTGCGGAACTGGAAGTACTGCACGGAGTTGGAGCCGTGGGCCACGGCCTGCATGCTGCTCATCCGGTGCTGGCCGGGCTTTTTCAGCTTGGAGACAGGCCACCAGTTGGCGGTGCTGGGGGTGGATTCCATCAGCAGGAAGGGCTGGCGCTTGATGGAGCGCATGGCGTCGTGCCACAGGCCGTAGATAGAGGCCAGCTTGGCGTTGTTGCCGCCCCGCCACTGGGGATAGGCGTCCCAGCAGATGACGTCCAGCTCGTCCTTAAACTTAAAGTAGTTGTAGTCGTTGTGGTAGTACATAAAGTTGGTGGTGCAGGGGATGGAGGGGTCCACCGCCTTTACGGCGTCCCGCTCCGCCTTGACAAAGTCCACCACCTGGTGGGTGACAAAGCGCTTCCAATCCAGGTGCTGGATAAAGGCGCCGTCCTCCCCCTCGGGGCCGGGGGCGTGAATCTGCTCCCAGTCGGTGACGGTGTGGGCCCAGAAGTCGTTCCACCAGGCGTGGTTCAAAGCTTCCAGGGTGCCGTACTTCTCTTTCAGCCACTCCCGGAAAGCCGCCTGGCACAGGGGGCAGCAGCACTCGCCGCCGTACTCGTTGGACAGGTGCCACAAAATGACCCCGGGGTGCTTGGAGAAGCGCTGAGCCAGGGCGGTGTTCATCAGGCGCACCTTCTCCCGGTAGACGGGGGAGGTGTAGCAGTGGTTGTGCCGGCCGCCGCTCTGGTCCCGGTGGAGGCTGGCGCTGACCCGGCGGATTTCCGGGTACTTCTCGCTCATCCACAGGGGCTTGGAGCCGGAAGGCGTGGCAAGCACGGTGTAGATGCCGTTTTCGTACAGGTTGTCAATGACCTTCTCCAGCCAGTCGAACTCGTAGCGGCCCTCTTCGGGCTCCAGCTTGGACCAGGCGAAAATGGCCACGGATACGCAGTTGATGTGGGCCTGCTTCATCAGGCGGATGTCCGCCTCCAGAATGTCGGGACGGTCCAGCCACTGGTCGGGGTTGTAGTCCCCGCCGTGAAGCAGGTGGGGATATTTTGGGGTCAATGGTTTCATGTTGTCTCCTCCAAATCGCAATCCGGCGCCGTGCCGGGAATCTGCCTTCATTGTACCTGGTCTTTCCCCGTTTGAAAAGAGGGAAAATTCGTTTTTTTCTCTTTTGAAAACCGCACATTTCCTTGCAAAGCGGGGGAGTGTGTGCTATTATGAAATTAGCTTAAACTAACTTGTGGGAGGCCTTCCGACAATGTTGAATCTTACCGAACTCTTCGTCACACTTTGCAGCTGGCTGATCTGGCTGACCCCGTTTACTTTTGTGTTCTTCCTAGCCCACACCGTCCGGGAGGTGGTCCGGGAAGGGGAGAAAGACGTCACCTACGGCGCGCTGGCCGGTCTAAGCCTCTTTATGCTGGTGGTGGGCGCCCTGGGAATTCTGCTGTAACCCAACGGAAAAAGCCGCCCCTTTTGGGACGGCTCTTTCTGTGAAATGGATTACTTTTTCTGGGGCTGCACCAGATGGCAGGCCACAAAGTGGCCGGGGGTAATCTCCTGGAGGGGCGGCTTGCTCTCTTTGCACTGGTCACAGGCCTTGGGGCAGCGGCCGGCAAAGTTGCAGCCCTTGGGTGTGTTGATGGGGCTGGGCACGTCGCCGGAGATGATAATCCGGTGCTTTTGGGCCTCGGCGCTGGGGTCCGGGATGGGCACGGCGGAGAGCAGCGCCTGGGAGTAGGGATGCAGGGTGTTCTTGTACAGCTCGTCGGAGCTGGCCAGCTCCACCACGTTGCCCAGGTACATCACGGCGATGCGGTCGGAGATGTACTTGACGATGTTCAAATCGTGGGCGATGAACAGGTAGGTCAGGCCCAGCTTCTCCTGCAAATCGTGAAGCAGGTTGATAACCTGGGACTGGATGGACACGTCCAGGGCGGAGATGGGCTCGTCGCAGACGATGAATTCCGGCTCGATGGCCAGGGCCCGGGCAATGCCGATGCGCTGGCGCTGGCCGCCGGAGAACTCGTGGGGGAAGCGGTTGGCGTGCTCCCGGTTGAGGCCCACCATCTCCAGCAGCTCGTAGACGCGCTCCTTGCGGCGCTTCTCGTCGTACATCTTGTGGATGACCATGCCCTCCTCGATGATGGAGGAAACCGTCATGCGGGGGTCCAAAGAGGCGTAGGGGTCCTGGAAGATAATCTGGGCCTTTTTGGCGTAGGCAAAGCGGTCTTTGGAGTGCTTCAAGTTCACCTCTTTGCCCTTGTAAGAGAGCTTGCCAAAAGTGGGCGGGTAGATGCCCATGGCCACACGGCCCAAGGTGGACTTGCCGCAGCCGGACTCGCCCACCAGGCCCACGGTCTCGCCCTTGTGGATGTCAAAGGTGACGTGGTCCACGGCTTTCAGGGTGCCGCCGGAAACCTTAAAGTATTTGCAGATGTCCTCTAGGGAGAGGAGCACCTCGCTGGATTTAGTCGACAATTTTCTCTCCCCTTTCTTCCGCGCTGGGACAGTCGGGATGGAGCAGCCAGCAGGAGGCCACATGGCCCTCGCCCACGGTAAACTCGGGGGGCTGCTCCTCCTGGCAGATTTTCATGCAGTGCTTGCAGCGGGCGGCAAAGGCGCAGCCCTTGGGGGGGTTCAGCAAATCGGGGGGCGTGCCGGCGATGGACACCAGCCGCTCGGTCCTGTCGGAATCCACCGTGGGCAGGCTCTTCAGCAGCGCCTGGGTGTAGGGGTGGGCGTTGCGGTAGAAGATGTCCTCCACCGCGCCGGTCTCCACAATCTTGCCGGCATACATCACCGCCACCCGGTCCGCCATGCCGGCCACCACGCCCAAATCGTGGGTAATCAAGATGATGGCCGTGTTGGTCTCCTCTTTAATCTCCGCCAGCAAGTCCATGATCTGGGCCTGGATGGTCACGTCCAGGGCCGTGGTGGGCTCGTCGGCAATGAGCACCTTGGGGTTGCAGGAGAGGGCCATGGCAATCATGGCGCGCTGGCGCATGCCGCCGGAAAACTCGTGGGGATACTGCTTGGCGCGCTCCTCGGCGTTGGGGATGTTCACCAGCTTCAGGTATTTAATGGCCTGCTCTTTGGCCTCCTTGGCGGAGAGGTGCTGGTGGTGGCGGATGGCCTCCACAATCTGCTTGCCCACCTGCTTGGTGGGGTTTAGGCAGGTCATGGGGTCCTGGAAAATCATGGAGACCTCCTTGCCGCGCAGCTGCTGCATCTCTTTTTCAGAGGCCTTTACAATATCGTGCTCGCCCAGGTGCACCTCGCCCTGGGGGATGCGGGCGGGGGGCATGGGGTTCAGCTTCATAATGGTCTGGGCGGTAACGCTTTTGCCGCAGCCGGACTCGCCCACAATGGCCAGCACTTCGCCCTCGTGGAGCTGGAAGGTGACGCCCCGCACGGCCTGCACTTCGCCGGCGTAGGTGTCGAAGGAAACGTGAAGGTCGTTTACGTCTAAGACCTTGTTTTTCATATTCTTTGCCACGGTGCTTACCTCCTCAAACGCGGGTCAAAGGCATCCCGCAGGCCGTCGCCCAGCAGGTTGAACGAGAGCATCGTCAAGCTGATGGCAATGGCGGGAATCCACAGCTGATGGGGATACAGCTGGAAAACGCTGGCGCCTTCCTGGGCCAGCATGCCCCAAGAGGGCTGGGGCACAGGCACGCCCAGGCCGATGTAGGAGAGGAACGCCTCGGTAAAGATGGCGCTGGGCACGGCCAAGGTCACGTTGATGATGATGACGGACAGGGCGTTGGGCAGCAGGTGCTTGCCGATGATGCGCCCGGCCTTGGCGCCCATGGCCTCGGAGGCCACCACGAACTCCTGGTTTTTCAGGGAGAGGCACTGGCCGCGCACCAGGCGGGCCATGCCGGTCCAGCCGGTGGTGGCGTAGGCGATAACCATGGTGAAGATGCCCTGTGGCAGCACCATCATCAGCAGCACCACAATAATCATGTAGGGGATGCCGTTGATAACTTCCACAATACGCATCATGATATTGTCGGCCAGGCCAAAGTAGCCGGAGATGCCGCCGTAAATCATGCCCACCACCAGGTTGACGGCCACGGCGGCGAAGGCGATCATCAGGGAGACACGGCCGCCCTCAAAGGTGCGCACCAGCAGGTCGCGGCCCAGGCGGTCGGTGCCGAAGACATGCACCAGGTTCTGCCCCTCGTAACGCTCGTCCACGCAGGAGAAGAAGAAGCCCTTGTTGCTGCAGGAAAGGTGCTGCTCCCGGCTGTCGAACGGCGTGACCCAGGGGATAATCACGCAAGAGAGAATCAGCAGAATGATGATGCACAAACATACCATGGCCACACGGTTTTTCTTCAGCCGGCCAATGGCGTCCTTCCAATAGGTCACGCTGGGGCGGGCCATGCCCTCCCGTTTTTCCGGGTCGGAGCCCACCCAGGCAAACCTGCTCTTATCAATTTTTTCCATCGCTTCATCCCTCCTGCAGCTTTACTCTCGGGTCGATGACGCCGTACACCAAGTCCACCACCAGGTTGGCCAAAATCAAAAACGCGCCGTAGAAAATGGTGGTGCCCGAAATCATGGTGTAGTCCAGGTTCTGGATGCTCTGCACAAAGTAGCGGCCCATGCCGGGGATGGAGAAGATGTTCTCCACCACAAAGCCGCCTGTCAGCACGCCCGCGGCGATGGGACCCAGCACGGTGACCACCGGCGTCACGGAGTTGCGCAACGCGTGCTTCCAGATGATGGCCGGCTGGGAAAGGCCCTTGGCCTTGGCGGTCTTGATGTAATCCTGGCCCAGCACGTCCAGCATGGAGGTGCGGGTCAAGCGGGAAATCTGCGCCAGCGAGCTGAAGCCCAGCGCGAACACCGGCAGGATTTTGGAGTTCAAGCCGTCCCAGCCCGTGGTGGCGAAAACAGGCGTTCCCAGGGCCATGGTGATGCGCATGCCCAGATAGTACTGCAGCAGCGAGGCGACGATGAAGCTGGGCACGGAAACGCCCACCAAAGCCACCAGCATGCAGATGGTGTCCACGGCGGTGCCGCGCTTGATGGCGGCCAAGGTGCCCAGCACCACGCCCAAAATAAAGGCGAAGAGGATGGCGCGGATGCCCACGTCAAAGGAGACTACAAAGCTCTCCCCGATCACCGTGGTTACGGGACGGTCGTTCTGCAGGGAGATGCCCAGGTCGCCGTGGAGCACGTTGCCCAGGTAAATGAAATACTGCATCCACACAGGTTTGTCCAGGCCATATTTGGCGTACAGGGCCTCCATGGTGGCCTCGGGCAGGTTTTTCTCACCCACGAAGGGGTCGCCCGGCAGAAGCTGCTGCATGAAAAACGTAAGCGATACCAGCACAAACAGCGTCACAACGCCATAGGCCACCCGCTTTATCACATATTTGGCCATGCCGCAGGTTCCTCCTTTCCATGTTTCAATGTTTTTTTCCATTCACTCTCTTTAAACGCAGGGCGCGCGGCGCGCGCTGGGAAAGGAGCATTCCCCCCATTCCCTCCCGGACTGCCGGGCAAGGGACCCTTGAAACACCGCGAAGCGAGGACACCGGAGCGCCCTCGCCTGCGTATGCGGTAAAGACTTTACAAAAAGAGTATTGTTTCTTGCGGAATGAACGGGCCTTACTCGGCCAAAGTGGCGTAGTAGAAGGTAGTCTGGTTGGCGGTGATGATGGCGCCGTCCACAATCTTATCCTTGTTGTAGGAGTAGTTCTGGCACTGCCAGTACAGCGGGATAATGGGCATCTCCGCGGCCAGGATTTCCTCGGCGTCGAACAGGTACTGCTGGCGCACTTCCTCGTCGGCCTCGGCGGTAGCCTGGGCAATCAGGTTGTCATACTCCTCGTTGCTCCAGAAGCTGTCGTTGTTGCCGCCGTCGGTAACCCACAGGTCCAGGAAGTTGATGGCGTCGTTGTAGTCGGGAGACCAGCCGCCCAGGGACATGCAGTAGTCGCCGGACTGGCGGTTGGCGGAAACCTGCTTGGTCTGCATGGAGTTTACGGTGATGTTCTCAATGCCCAGGTTCTGTCTCCACTGCTCCTGCAGGAAGGTGGCACAGTTGCGGCGCAGGGAGTCGTCGGCGCAGTCGATGGAGAGGTTCAGCTCATCCACGGTGCAGCCCAGTTCCTCCAAAGCGGCCTGCAGGTACTCTTGTGCCTTTTCCAAATCGCCGCTGCCGGGGTACATCTCGCCGCGCTCGGCCACCAGGGCCTCCTGGAAGGAGCTGTCGTTGGCGCCCATAATGGCGGGCGGGGTAAAGCTGGTCATGGGCTGGTTGTCGTTCTGGTACACGGTGTCAACCAACGCCTGCTTGTCAATGGAGTAGGCCAAGGCCAGGCGCAGGTTCTGGTTGGACATGAACTCGTCCTCGGTGTTGACAATCAGGTAGTAAGAGGAGCGGGCGGGCTTTACGCCAACTTCAAAGCCGGCAGCCTCTGCCTGCTGCACAACCTCGCCGCTGTCCAGGTCGGTGTAGTCGATCTCGCGGGACAGGTAGGAGTTCAGGCCGGCCTGGCTATCGGTGATAATCTTGTAGACGATTTCATCGGGGCCCACAGCGTCGGCGTTCCAATAGTCCTCGCGCTTCTGGAAGACAATCTGGCTGTTGTGGCTCCACTCGGTGAGCTCGTACATGCCGTTGCAGCAGAAGTACTCGGCATCGGTGGCGTACTTATCGGCGCCCACTTCCTCGTAGAACTTCTGGTTGATGGGGGCCAAGGTGGGGAACGCGAACAGGTCGGTGGCATAGGGCAGGGGGTTATCCAAGGTGACTTCCAAGGTGTAGTCGTCAATCACCTTCACGCCCACCTCGCTCCACTCCACTTCGCCGTTGAAGTAGGGCTCGGCGTTGTGGATGAAGTACAGCATGTAGGCGTAGTCAGAGGCCACTTCCGGGTTCAGGGCCTGCTGCCAGGCGAACTCGTAGTCGGTGGCAACCACGGGGTCGCCGTTGGACCAGGTGGCGTCCTCCCGCAGGTGGAAGGTGTACACCAGCTTGTCGTCGGAGATGTCTACAGTCTCCGCGCCGGCGGGCTGGGGCACGTCGTTCTCGTCGTCCCGGTACAGGCACTCGATCATGGCGTTGATGGGAGTAAAGTCATAGGCATAGGTGGCCAGCAAGGTATTCAAGCTGGTGGGCTCCATGGTGTTGCGCATGTTCAGCGTGCCGCCGGAACCGCCGGTGGCGGTTTCGCCCTCTTCGGCCGCGCTGGAGTCGCCGGAATCGCTGGCAGTGCTGCTGGTGCCGGCGCTGGAGCTGGTGCCGGAGGTGTCACCGCAGGCGGCGAAGGTGGCGCACAGCAGGGCAAGCGCCATAACCATGGCCAGAATCTTTCTGAACTTCATTCAAAATTCCCCCTCTGTTTTTCCAGAGTATAAAAATTTGTGAGCCGCTGGCTGCATCCAACCGGGTCACCATCGACTCACATTGCTGTAATGATACACCATATTAAAGCGATTTGCAAGTGCCTAAAACGAAAAATGCAAAAATGTATTTTTGTGATTTTTGTGTCAATTAAACATTTTTTTGCAAAAGTTACAGCTTTCTTCCGAAATTGTCTCAGCTTTGTAACCGCTTTCTCCGGGATTTTCCGCCCCACCGTCCCAAAACGCTTGAGCGGTTTTCACAATTCTGTGTGCCGCGGACACTTGTCTACAACACCTGTTTTTGCAATTTTCGACGGAATAGTTTGCGAGCAGCAGGCTTTTCCAAAGACTTGCCAGCGGTTTCGCTGGTAAACCGCCCCATCCTGTGGTAAAATAAAAGATAGTCCGCGGCGCGGGCGGGAGATTTATTAAAAAGGGGCGGCCCGCTGGCAGGCGGCGCGGCCCTGGAAGGAGGCGGGCCCGTGAAGCTTTTCAAAAAGCACCTGCGCTGGTTTTTGGAGCGGGTGGACCGGGATAGGCTGGATTCCACCGCGGCCCACGGCGCCTTTTTCCTGCTGATTTCCTTTTTGCCCTTTGTGGCCTTTTTGCTCACCCTGCTGCAGCAGATACACTTCGCCGACGGCGTCACCCTGATTGAGGCGGCGCTGGGCATCTTCCCCGACAGCGTGGCCGACTACCTGGAAAGCCTGCTGCCCAGCCCTCTGCACTCCGGCGGGGTGCTGCCTGTGGCGGTGATTGCCGCGGTGTGGTCCTCCTCTATGGGCATGCTGGCCGTCATCAAGGGCTTAGACCAAATCTACGAGGTGCCCGAGACCCGGGGTTTTGTGCGCCTGCGGGTGATTGCCGTGGTGTATGTCATCCTCTTTGCTTTCGTGTTGATCGTGGCGGCGGCGCTGCTGGTGTTCGGCACCTCCATCTACCGCTTCCTGCTGGAGCGCTCCTCCGCCTTTTTGGCCCCCATCTTGATGAAGTTTAAATCCCTGGCGGGCTTTGTGATGCTCTTTGGCTTTTTCACGCTGCTGTACACCGGGGTGCCCCGCCGCCGGGTGAGGCTCTCCCACAACCTGGCCGGGGCCGCTTTCAGCGCGGCGGGCTGGGTGCTGTTCTCCTTTTTCTTCTCCATCTTTGTGGAGCGCTTCTCCGACTTCTCCATTTACGGCAGCCTGGCCACCTTGGTGATTTTGATGTTCTGGCTGTTCTCCTGCATGTACATCATGTTTTTGGGTGCCGAGGTGAGCATGTGGCTGGAGACCAGCTCCATCCGGATGGACGTGAAAAACCTGCGCAAAAAACGGAAAAAGCGCCGGGCGCGCAACCGCCGCCAGCGCTCTGCCAAAACTGATACAACCCATACAAAGGAGTGAACCCCTTGGCTTCCTTCACACTAGACTTAGACCAGCTCCATGAGCTGTACCGCCAATACGGGGCGGATTTGTTCGCCCTGTGCTACTTACAGGCGGGCCGCCCCGCCCAGGCCCTGGATTTGATGGCCGCCTCCCTGTGCGACATGGCCGCCAGCCCCAAGCTGTGGGAGCTGGCCGCCTCCGGCAAGGAGGGCTTCCTGCGGGTGGGGCACCTCAACTGCGTGGACGCCTCCCTGCGGCGGCCCAAGCGCCCCAAGCGGAAAAAGGACACCTCCGGCCAGGAGGCGCCCCGGGCGGCGCTGCCCTTCTCCCTGACGGACCCCCTGCGGGAAATCCTCAAGCTTCGGCTGCCCGCCCGCACGGCGCTGTTCTGCCGGGAGCGCCTGAACCTCTCCTGGGAGGCCGCCGCCCAGCTGCTGGGCACCTCCCCCGCCCGGTGCCAGCGGCTGTACGGCGCCGCCTTAAAGCAGGCGAAAATCACCGCGGGCCAGGCCCGGGCCAACTTGGAGACGCTCTCCCCCGGGGAGGACACCTTGGACGCCGCCTGGGAGGAATTCCTCTCCCAGCGGGGGCAGGCGGGCTTTTCCACCCGCCAGCGCTACCGCCGGGCCCGCCGGGCTATGGACGTGGCCATGCCCTTCCTGGCCCTGGGGGTGGTGGCCATCTGCGTGGTGGCCTTTTTGGGGGTGGAGCACGGCTGGTTTGGCCCCAGCTCCGTGCCGGTGCAGGGCACAGCCCAGGAGAGCTCCAGCGATGACCTCCCCCTGGAAGTGGGGGACGTGTCCGTCTACGTGCCCGAGGAGGGGGGCTTCGCGGAGTACATTGTCCACAACACGCCCTACAGCCCCGAGGACATCCTGCGGCAGATGGTGTACGTAGGCGGCGCCCCGGCGGGCACCACCCTGCTCTCCGCCAATCTGGACAGCGGCGGCACGGAATCCAGCGATGGCAGCACCGTTACATACACCCTGGGGGACACCCTTTCCCTGACTCTGGAATTTTCCCAGGAGGCGGCCTCCCTGTCCGGGGAGGAGGGGGAGCGGACGCTCCAGGCCATGGCCGCCACCTTCGCCGCCTACACCCAGGGCCTGGACCGGCTGTCCTTCCGCTGCCAGGGAGAAGAGCTGACGGTAAACGGAAAAACCGCCCAGGATTTCCTGGACGGCCAGCTGACCATCACCCGCACCGTGGAGACGGATTATCGGGAGTGAGAAGCCGCCGCCTTTATATGGAAAGGAGCCTGCTATGAAACAGAAAAAACTTCTCGTCATCGACGGCCAGGGCGGGCGCATGGGCGCTGCCCTGGTGAGCCAGTGCAAGGCCGCGGGGCTTGGGGTTCAAATCATCGCGGTGGGGGCCAACTCCGCCGCCACCGCCGCCATGCTGAAGGCCGGGGCCGACGCCGCCGCCACCGGGGAAAACCCCGTGGTGGTCAACGCCCGGGACGCCGACGTCATCTGCGGGCCCATGGGCATCCTCACCGCCAACGCCCTGTGGGGGGAAATCACCCCGGCCATGGCCGCGGCGGTCAGCGAAAGCCGGGCCCAAAAGGTGCTCATCCCCGTGAACCGGTGCTCCGTCACCGTGGTGGGCGTGGCCGAGCTGCCCCTGGGGGAGTACGTCCGCCTGGCCGTGCAGGCCGCTAAGGAGCAGCTGGAGGAAAAATAAAAAAATCTCAAAAAGGCTGTAACATTTTCCTGCTCCGGCCGTCTAATAGATATGAGAAAGGGGAAACCGCAGGCGGAAGGCTTGCGGTTTTTTGCGTTTTATGGTTTAATGATAAGATAAAGGAAAGCGCCCGTCTCCGGCGAAACCGGCGGATGGGCAAACGCGGGCCGGGCCCTGCTTTTCTTCCCCGGCCTCGCCGCGATACTTTTCCCCAAAAGGAGCGTATCCATGGAACTTTGGGACCTATACGACAAAGACCGCCGTCCCCTGGGGCGCACCCACCAGCGGGGCCTGCCCGTGCCCCCGGGGGCCTATCATCTGGCAGTGATTGTGGTCATCCTCAACCCCAAGGGGGAGGTGCTTCTCACCCGGCGGGCGCCGGAAAAGGACGCCTGCCCCGGCTGGTGGGAGAACACCGGCGGCTCTGTGCTGGCGGGGGAGACCTCCCTGGAGGCCATCACCCGGGAGCTGCGGGAGGAGACAGGCCTCGCCGCCCGGCCGGAAGAGTTCACCCTGCTGCTGCGGGAGGACTGCCGCACCGACGCCCACTTTGACATCTACGCCCTCACCTGGGAGGGGGCGCCGGAGGACATCCGCTTCCAGGCCAGGGAGACGGACGCCGCCCGCTGGGCGCCCCTGGCGGACTGGGAGGCCGTGGCAGGCACCGAGGGCACCCTCTGCCCCGCCCGGAAAGAGGAGTATAAACAGGAGCTGTACCGCCGCATCGCCCTGTATTTGCAGGGCCAACGGGAGTTTTCCTAAAAGGAGGCACGCTATGCCGGAGCTGTGGGACCTGTATGATATCGACCGTCGACCTCTGAACCGCACCATCCAGCGGGGGGAAGCCCTCCCAGAAGGGACGTACCATCTGGCGGTGGGGATTGCGGTATTCAATACAAAAGGGGATATCCTGCTGACACAGCGGGCCCAGGAAAAAAGTCAATATCCCGGCTGCTGAGAAATTCCCGGCGGCTGTGCCAAAGGGGGGAAATCTCCCTGGAAGCCGCCTGCCGGGAACTGCGGGAGGAAACCGGCATTGTAGTCCAGCCGGGAGAGCTTGTCCCGCTGCTGCGGGAACTCCTTCCCGGCGCGCATTTGGATATGTTCGCGGTTACAAAGGATGTGCCCCTTTCCCAGCTCGCCCTTCAGCCGGGGAAACCACTGCCGCCCAGTGGCTCCCCTTTGGGGAATGGCTGGGCCGGGTAGGGGACGGGCTCTATCTAACCCCCTCTTGGCATAAGGAGCCCGACGTCCCCCTGTACCCACGGTTACAACAGTACCGGGATGGGAAGCGGGATTATATACTGTAAGGATAAGGAGAGAATCACATGGCATATAAAGTAGGGATGGTCAGCCTGGGCTGCGCCAAAAACCAAGTGGACGGGGAGGTGCTGATGGCCTCCCTGGAGAAGGCGGGCTTCCAGCCGGTGGACGACGCCGCCATGGCGGACATCGCCATTGTAAACACCTGCGGCTTTATCGAGAGCGCCAAGAAGGAATCCATCGAGGAGATCCTGGAGCTGGCCCAGCTGAAAAAAGAGGGCAAAATCAAAAAGCTGGTGGTCACCGGCTGCCTGGGGGAGCGCTACCAGGCGGAGATGCACAAGGAACTGCCCGAGCTGGACGCCGTCATCGGCATTGGCGCCAACGGGGACATCGCCCAGCTGCTCACCCAGATGATGGAGGAGGACCAGTATGTGGAGTCCTTCCCGGACAAATCCAACATGCCCCTGTGCGGGGAGCGTGTGCTGACCACCCCCAGCTACTTCGCCTATGTGAAGATTGCCGAGGGCTGCGACAACCGGTGCTCCTACTGCGCCATCCCCCTTATCCGGGGCGGGTACCGCAGCCGCACCATGGAGAGCATCGAGGAGGAGTGCCGCGCCCTGGTGGCCGACGGCGCCAAGGAGCTTATCCTCATCGCCCAGGACACCTCCCGATACGGCATCGACTTGTACGGGGAGTACTCCCTGGCCAAGCTGATGCGCCGCCTGTGCGCTATTGAGGGCCTGCGCTGGCTGCGGGTGCTGTACTGCTACCCCGACTCCATCACCGACGAGCTGCTGGAGACCATGGCCGGCGAAGAGAAAATCGTCCCCTACATCGACCTGCCTCTGCAGCACGCCTCTGGGAAGGTGCTCCGGGCCATGAACCGCCGGGGCGACAGGCAGAGCCTCACCGCGCTGATGGAGCGCATCCGGGAGAAGGTGCCCGGCGTGGTGCTGCGCACCACCTTCATCACCGGCTTCCCCGGGGAGACAGAGGAGGACTTCACCCAGCTGGCGGAGTTCGCCAAGGACGTGCAGTTTGAGCGCATGGGCTGCTTTGCCTACTCCCAGGAGGAGGACACCCCCGCGGCCTCCCTGCCGGACCAGGTGGAGGAAGAGGTGAAAGAGCACCGGGCGGAAATCCTCATGGACCGGCAGATGGCCATTATGGAGGCCCAGGGCCTGGAGCTGGTGGGCCAAACCCTGGAGGTGCTGGTGGAGGGCTTCGACCGCTACGCCGAGTGCTGGTTCGGCCGCTCCTACCGGGACGCCCCGGACATTGACGGCAAGGTGTTCTTCACCACCGAGGGCAAGCGCCCCCGGCTGGGAAGCTTTGTAAAGGTTACCGTCACCGGCTGCATGGATTGCGACCTCACCGGGGAACTGGTGGAGTAAGGGGGGCAGCGCCATGAATTTACCCAACAAGCTGACCGTGCTCCGCATTGTGATGGTGCCCTTTTTCGTGTTCTTTATGCTGGGGTCGTTTGTCCCCCACCGGTATTTGTGGGCGCTGCTGCTGTTCTGTGCCGCCTCTTACACCGACCACCTGGACGGGAAAATCGCCCGGCGGGACAACCTCATCACCAACTTTGGCAAGCTGATGGACCCCCTGGCGGACAAAATCCTGGTGATGAGCGCCCTTATCTGCTTGGTGAAGCTGGACCTGGCCTCCACGGTGTGCGTGCTGCTGATTATGATTCGGGAGTTCGCCATCACCTCCATCCGCCTGCTGGCAGTGGAGCAGGGCCGGGTGATTGCCGCCAACAACTGGGGCAAGCTGAAAACCGTCTCCCAGATGGTGGCCATCATCGCCATTTTGCTGATGCAGTACATCGGCACCTTTGTGCCCGCGGCCCTGCCCGCCATGACCGTGGCCGGCCACGTGCTCATCGTCATCGCCACCTTCTTCACGGTGGTGTCCGGTATCATTTATATCAAGGACAACCGAGACGTGATGAAGGGATAAGCTCTAAAAAGAAACAAGCCCCGGCGTTGCCGGGGCTTTTCATTGCTAAAAAAGAAGGCCGCCCCCAGGCAGCCTTCTTTTTTTGCTTTTTACCGCGGCCGGGCGTTCATGCCGGGCTCGCCGCTGATGGGCGGCAGCAGGTTGTAGTTGTACCGGGGCCTGTCGCCGGGCATGTAGAAGTAGACAAACTTCACCGAGAAGATGTCGCAGACGATGAAGTTGTTCACGTTTTCGTCGTACAAGGTGACAAAGCTGCGGCCCACAAAGTAGAGCATCCCCTGCTTGCGGACGATGTTCTCCGTGCCGATGAGGAACTCTATCACCACATATTCCCCAATGTTCTGGGCCAGAATAGCCTGCATAGAGCCCCGCATCTCCTCGCTGTCAAAGCTGGGCTGGGGCGGGGTGTTAAAGTTATCCAGGCTGCGGCTTCCGTCTGCCCCCTCTGAAAAATCGCTGCGGTTCCGCAGGCGGTTCATCTGGCTGTGGGCCGTTTCGGGCTGGTTCATCCTCCGTTCGGGCATGGCGCTCCCTCCTTCTATGTCTCTGCGTAAGCTGGCGTAGGATTGTAAAAACAGTGGTCCCCAATGCGGATGACAAACTCCCCCACCCGGCTGGGGAAATTGTCCCGGCAGGTCACCGAAAAGGGGTTGTAAAACCACAGGGCAAAGCCCAGGTTGGTCAGGCGGTTCCCGGCGATGGCCCAGTTGGCGATGTCGTAGTGGACCTGGGTGGGCCGCATGTTGTAGATATTCTGCATATTGTAAACGCCGCCCACCGTCTCCATGGCGCAGGTGAACTGCCCCCGCTGGTACACCACCTCCCGGATGGTGTACAGCCGGCCGTATTCCCCATAGTCCACCTGCACCCGGTTCATCACCACGCTGGCCACGGCTTTCATGCCGGTTTCCCCCTCACCCCCGGCCTCGCATTCCACAATGCGGGCCAAAAGCTCCAGGTCTGAGTATGCCATTTGCCTCCTCCTTTCCCGCTGCTTTCATTCCTATGCGGTGCAGCGTTCTGCCATTCCTCCAGCGGCACCGCTGTATATAGAAATTATCCGGCAGTTTCCCACTTCTTTTTATTTGTTTTGTTAGTACCTATTCTCCGTTTTTTGGAAGTATCATGTATTAAAGCCCTGTTTAATTTGAAAGATTATACACGTTTTTGCCAATTTTACTTGGTTACTCACCCCAAACCCCAGCAGCAGCCCCATTTCTATAAAAAAATTAAGACCTTCCCTTTGCGAAAATCATGATATAATATACACGACAGGCTTGTGCCTGGACAGGCAGCCTCTTTGGGAGGAAAGAGGAAATTTGGGAGGACAAAACGAAAGGTGGTTCTTTATGCGCTCACTTGAAGACATATCTAAGACAAACCCGGAAAAGCCCCTGCTTCTCACGGTGGACGGCAAGGAGTATTACCGCTGTCCCATTCACACCCATCTCATCCGGGTGGGGGAAAACCTGTCGGAGCTGATGCGCCAGTACGTACTGCCCTATTTTGAGGAGGGGGACTGCGTCTACATCAGCGAGAAGATTGTCTCCCTGTGCCAGAAGGACATCATCCCCAAGGAGTCCGTTAAAATCTCCCGCCTGGCAAAGTTCCTTTCCCGCTTTGCCAGCACCAACGACTCCGCCGGCATTGGCGTGCACAACGTCTACAAGATGCAGGTTGCCATTATGCTGTGCGGCAAGCCCAAGGTGCTGTACGCCGCTTTGGCCGCCGGCGTGGGCCGCATCTTTGGCAAGCGCGGCGTGTTTTACGAAATCACCGGCCCTCAGGTGGCGGGCCTGGATGGCTTTTACAGCACCTATTTTGAGGACTACAAAAACTTTGGCATCCTCTCCCCCAAAGAGCCGGACAAGGCCGCTGCCAAGGTAGAGGAGGAAACGGGCATCCACTGCTGCATTGCCGATATCAACGACTTTGGCGGCGAGGTGCTGGCGGTGTCCCCCAAGTCCACCATGGACAAGCCCCTGCTCCAGAAGCTCTTAAAGGACAACCCCGCCGGCAACGGCCACGAAATGACGCCCTTCGTCCTCATGCGGGAGAAGAAGGACTGAACCAGAAAAAAGCGCGCCCCAGCTGGGGCGCTTTTCTTTTACCCATGCAAAAACACGGCCCCCGGGGGAGCCGTGTTTTTTTACTGGTTGAGATATTCCTCGATAAAGTGGGCAGCCACGGCGCCGTCGCTGGCGGCGGTGACCACCTGGCGCAGGGGCTTCTTCCGCAAGTCCCCCACAGCGAACACCCCGGGCAGGTTGGTCTGGGTGGTCTCATCGGCCAGGACATACCCGGCCTCATCCAGCTCCACCTGGCCACGGTACAGCTCCGTATTGGGCAGGTAGCCCACCGCCACAAAGACGCCGCCGCAGGGGATGTCCCGCTCTTCTCCGGTTTTTTTGTTGCGCACCCGCACCCCGGTGACAGCCTGGTCCCGCAGCAGCTGCTTTACCTCGCTGTCCCAGACGAACTCCACGTTCTCCGCCTTTTGCAGGGGGTCCAGGTAGACTTTGGAGGCCCGCAGCGTATCCCGCCGGTGGACCAGGTACACCTTTTCACACAGCCGGGAGAGGTACAGCACATCGGACACGGCGGTGTTGCCGCCGCCCACCACCACCACGGTTTTGCCCCGGTAGAACATGCCGTCGCAGGTGGCGCAGTAGGAGACGCCCCGGCCCCGCAGCTCCCGCTCGCCAGGCAGGCCCAGCTCCCGGGGATGGGCGCCGGTGGCCAGCACCACGGTGCGGGCCTGGTAGTCGCCGCCGCTGGTATGGACGGTTTTCACCTGCCCCGCCAGCTCCACTTGGGTGACTTCCGCCAGCTGGGTTTGGGCCCCAAAGCGCTCGGCGCCCTCTTTCATCTGCATGGCCAGCTCAAAGCCGTTCACGCCCTGGGGGAAGCCAGGGTAATTGTCGATGACATCGGTGGTGCCCATCTGCCCGCCGGGAGAGAGCTTCTCCAAAATGGCCACGGAAAGGTTGGCCCGGGCGGCGTACAGGGCCGCGGTATAGCCTCCCGGCCCGCCGCCTATCACAATCACATCATATAACATGGAAAACACCTCCCTTCTTTCTTGAAAGAAAGAAGCAAAGAACTTTTACGTCGCGGGGCGGGGCGCGAGCCGCCCCTTCATCTCCCGCAGTTTTACAGTTTTGTGTCCGCGGTTTTTTGCGGTATCGGAAACGCAAGCTCGGCTTCTTCTCTTTGAAAGAAAGAAGCAAAGAACTTTTACATCGCGGAGCGGGGCGCGAGCCGCCCCTTTGTCTCCCGCGATTTTATTATTTTGTGTCCGCGGTTTTTGCGGTGTCGGAAACATAAGCTCGGCTTCTTTTCCTTGAAAGAAAGAAGCAAAGAACTTTTCATTCGCGGGACGAGGCGCAGGCCGCCCCTTTGCCTCCCGCGATTTTATTTTTTTGTGTCCGCGGTTTTTTTCGGTGTCAGAAACATAAGCTCGGCTTCTTCTCGTTGTAAAGAAAGAAGCAAAGAACTTTTCATTCGCGGGGCAGGGCGCGAGCCGCCCCTTCACTTTTGAGGGCGGCCCCTTGCCAAGGCCGCCCCCGCTTTCCTGTTTTGGCTGTTACAGCATGGCCTCCAGCCGGGCCTTGGGCTGCACGCCCACCAGCGTCTCCTTCACCTGGCCGTTTTCAAACAGCATGGCGGTGGGGATGCTCATCACCCGGAACTGGGCGGCCAAATCGGGCTCCTCATCGATGTTGATTTTGCCCACTTTCACCTTGCCCTGGTTCTCCTCGGCGAACTCATCCACAATGGGGGAGAACATCTTGCAGGGGCCGCACCAGCTGGCCCAGAAATCCACCAGCACGGGCACGTTGGAGTTGAGCACTTCCTGCTGGAAATTATCTTTGGTAATGGTCAAAACTGCCATAAGTTTCATCCTTTCTTTTAGTTCCTATCTAGGGGTATTCCCCTTTCTGTGCTTTTATGATACCCCAAATCCCCGGGTTTTTCTGTGTCCTAGTCACAAAAGGGGGAAAAACTTTTACACCCCGGCAAACTCCAAAAACGCCGCGAAGGTCCCCTGGGGCAGGCCGCTGATGTCCCGGCCCTTGGGGTTTAAGAGGCAGTCTGTCACCAGGTAGACCCCAATGCCCTGCTCCAGGGCGGCGGTGTCCTCGGTGGCGTCGTTGCCCACCATCAGGCACTCCTGGGGGCGCTTGCCGGTGTTGCGGAGGATTTCGGCGTAATAGGCGGGGTTGGGCTTGCAGGTGGTGGAGTTCTCATAGGCGGTGATGTAGGAGAAATCCTCGGGCCGCAGCCCCACCCAGGAGAGCCGCGTCTCCACGCCCACCATGGGGAAGATGGGGTTGGTGGCCAAAACCACGTCGTAGCCCTTGGCCTTTAAGCCGTCGATGGCCCTGCGGGCCAGGGGGTTCTCCCCGCAGGCGGCCTTGGCCCCGTGGAACTCGTTGGCATAGAACCCGTCGAACACCGGCCGCAGCTGGAGGACTTCCTCCCCCATCTCCCCGGCGAAGGTGTCCCAAAAGCGCTTGTCGTTTGTCTCGGTGCCGTCGTTTTTCACCATGGCCTTGGTGCCCTTCCACACGGCGGCCACCAGGGGCTCCGGCTGAAAGCCAAAGGGCGCGGCCTTTTTCGCCAGCAGGCCAAAGTAGGTATTGGTAAACTTCTCCAGCTCCATGGGGAGCAAGGTGCCGTCCAAATCGAACAGCACCGTGGTAATCTGTGGGTCTAGCATGTGGTATTTCCTTCCTTTCCTGGCCAGGGCTTGTTCACCGTAAAACAAAGGGGAGGACAACAGCTGCAACCCCGCACAAGGCGAACGCCACCCCGCCAACTTTCGTGGATATCACGTAGAGCTCCGAAGGCTCGTCCGCCCGGTACGATTTCCACTGTTCCGTCAGCTTCCAGACAAGGTCCGGCCTGAAAAACAGGAAAGCCCCCAGGGCGAGAAAAACAATTCCTGCCCATATCATCCATCCCATAGGCCATTTCTCCTTTTTTCAAGTTGGGGCGTGTTCCAAAGGCCTCGCCCAGCGGCAGATTTTTCGTCCTTCACGACTTGCGCTCCGGGGGTCACGCACCCGCCCCTGCCGAAGGCAGAAGGGCGGCACGATTGCGGAGGCACTCCGACGCGCCTGCGGCGGGCTTTTCCGCCACAGCCTTGGTGGCCACAACGTCCACGCCGGTGCCGCAGACGTTCTCCACCACCACGTCCCCGATGTGCACCGGGGCCTGGATTTTCGCGGCGCGGATGGCCTCCATGCACTGGAAAATCTTCCCCTTGGGGATGTCCGTCCTAGTGCGCACGCTCACCAGGGGGGCGCTGCCGCCCACCACCGCCACGGTGGAGGTGACGGTGCGCTCCGGGGCGGTGACTTCCTTCTTGCCGTAAACCTCCCCCCGCTTGCAGGTGTTGCCCGTCACCTGGAGCACCGCCCCGTTCTCGTCGGTCTCCACCTTCAAGGGGCAGCCCAGGGGGCAGCTGATGCAGGTCAGTTCTCGAATCGCCATATCACTGCGCCTCCTCTTCCTCGGCTACCAGGCGGATTTCCGCCTCGCCGCCGGTAAACCACGCTTTTTGAAAAACCACCTGTTCCATCTCGCCCGGGGCCATCACAGGCCGCTTGCGCTGGTACAGCAGCTTGTCCCCGGCAAAGACCTTCACCACGCCTCCCCGGATGTTGCGCCCCACCCGGAAGCGCACCACCAGCTGCTCTCCCATGCGCTGGGGGCACAGGCTCACCGGCACGGTGTACCGGGCGGCGCCCTGGGGCTTTAGGGGGATTTCCCGGCCCTGGGCCGCCGCCGCGCCCTGGACATAGGCCGCGGCGTGCTTGCCAGCCTGCTGGGCCTCCTCGGAGACGTAGTCCACCAGGTCGTGGACGTGGAGCACGTTGCCGCAGGCGAACACCCCGGGGATGCTGGTCTCCAAGCTCTCGTTGACGGTGGGGCCGTTGGTCACAGGGGAGAGCTCCACCCCCACGGCCTTGGAGAGCTCGTTCTCCGGGATAAGGCCCACGGACAGCAGCAGGGTGTCGCAGGGGATGTGCTCCTCCGTGCCGGGGATGGGTTTGGATTTCTCATCCACCTGGGCGATGGTCACCCCGGTGACACGCTCCTTGCCCTGGATGTCCACCACGGTGTGGCTCAATTTCAGGGGGATGCCGTAGTCGTCCAGGCACTGGACGATGTTCCGTTTCAGGCCGCCGGAGTAGGGCATCAGCTCGGCCACGCACTTGACCTTGGCGCCCTCCAGGGTCATGCGGCGGGCCATGATCAGGCCGATGTCGCCGCTGCCCAGAATGACCACCTCCCGGCCGGGGAGGTAGCCCTCCAGGTTCACAAGGCGCTGTGCGGTGCCGGCGGAGAAGATGCCCGCCGGCCGGGTGCCCGGGATGTTCAAGGCGCCCCGGGGGCGCTCCCGGCAGCCCATGGCCAAGATGACAGCCCCGGCTTCCACCACTTGCAGACCCCGCTCCCGGCTGACGCAGGTGACAAGCAGGCTCTCCCCCTGGCGCTGCATGTCCACCACCGTGGTGGACAGCCAGTGGGGGATTTGCAGCTGCTCCGCCTTTTCTATAAACCGGGCGGCGTACTCCGGGCCGGTGAGCTCCTCTTTAAAGGTGTGCAATCCAAAGCCGTTGTGGATGCACTGGTTCAAAATGCCGCCCAGCTCGGGCTCCCGCTCCACAATGAGCACGTCCTCCACGCCGCTCTCCCGGGCGGAAATGGCGGCGGCCAGGCCAGCGGGGCCCCCGCCGATAATCACAATGTCATGCTTCATGGCTCACACCTCCCCACGGGTCTTTTCCAGCACAATTTGGGCTTCTTTGCCGCTTTTGCGGATGTCCGTCAAATCCAGGCCCAGCTCCTGGCTGAGCAGGTCCATCACCCGGGGGGAGCAGAACCCCGCCTGGCACCGGCCCATGCCGGCCCGGGTGCGGCGCTTGACGCCGTCCAGGGTCTTGGCCCCCAAAATGCCGTGGATGGCGTCCCGGATTTCCCCGTAGGACACCTCCTCGCACCGGCAGACAATCTGCCCGTAGACAGGGTCCTTCTGGATGAGGGCCGCCCGCTCCGCCACAGGCAGGTCCTTCACATGGGGCACGCCCCGGCGGATGGGGTCGAAGTCCGGGTTTTCCGGCAGGCCCAGCTTCTCGCCGATGAGCCCCGCCAGGTACGCCCCGATGGCCGGGGCGCTGGAAAGGCCCGGGGATTCGATGCCCGCGGCGTCGAAAAAGCCGGGCGCGCTCTCCCCCAGGACGAAGTCGTCCCCGTCCTCGTGGGCCCGCAGCCCGGCAAAGGAGGTGATGACCTGGCGGGTGGGGATGTTCTTCACCCCCAGGGCGGATTTCTCCAGCACCTCCTGGAGGCCCGGGGCGGTGGTGGCGGTGTCCTCTTTGCCGCCGATGTCCTTGGCGGTGGGGCCCAGCAGCAGGTTGCCGTGGACCGTGGGGGACACCAGCACGCCCTTGCCGTACTTGCCCGGCAGCTGGAACACCGTGCGGCTCACGTGGCCGCCGGCGGTGTGGTCCAGCAGGCAGTACTCGCCCCGGCGGGGGGTGATGTGCAGCTTGTCCTCACAGACCCAGTTGTGGATTTCGTCGGCGAACACCCCGGCGGCGTTGACCACCGCCCGGGCGGCAAAGTCCCCCTGGCTGGTGTGGACCACCCAGCCCTCCCCGGCCCGCTCCAGGCCGGTGACCTGGGTGTCGAAGGAAAACTCCACGCCGTTTTTGGCGGCGCTCTCCGCCAGGCCCAAGGTCAGCTCGAAGGGGCACACAATGCCCGAGGTGTTGGCAAGCAGGGCCCCCTGCACCTCCTCCGAGAGGTTGGGCTCCAAAGCCCGGGCCTGCTCCCCGGTGAGCAGCTCCATGTCTGGCACGCCGTTTGCCACGCCCCGGTCGTAGAGCTCCCGCAGCTTGGGCAGCTCCTCCTTGGCGAAGCACACCACAAAGGCCCCCACCCGCCGGAAGGGGATGTCCAGCTCTTGGCTGAGCGTATCCATGCTCTGGTTGCCCGCCACATTCATCTTCGCTTTCCAGGTGCCGGGCTCCGCGTCGAACCCGGCGTGCACAATGGCGGAGTTTGCCTTGCTGGTGCCCTCGCACACATCCAGGGCGCGCTCCACCACCAGGAAGCTGCCCTTCCTGCGGGAGAGCTCCCTGGCCACGGCGGCGCCCACCACACCGGCGCCCACCACAATGGCATCGTACTGTTTCATTCCTTTTCGCCCCCAATTCCTTTCCAGCCGGCCCAGGCCATCCCCGGGCCGGAAAGATTCCTATAGCTAGGTATTAGGATAGCACAAACCACACCAGTCCGCAAGGAAATATCTTGTGAAAAAAATGGGCATTTCCCTTGACAGGCCGGGCAAAATCAGAGAAAATAAAGGGTATAGAATGCAACTCCCCCCGTTTGGGGAGGAATATAGAAAGGACGCGAGTTGTATGGCATATTTAATCGGCATCGACCTGGGCACCAGCGGCACCAAAACCGTGCTTTTCGACCAGGAGGGCCATGTGGTGGCCAGCGCCACCGTGGAGTACCCCATGTATCAGGAGCACAACGGCTGGGCCGAGCAGGACCCCCTGGACTGGTGGAACGCCACCTGCCAGACCATCAAGGCCGTTATCGAAAAGAGCGGCGTCTCCAACCAGGAGGTTAAGGCGGTGGGCATCTCCGGCCAGATGCACGGCCTGGTGATGCTGGACAAGGAGGGCAACCTGCTGCGCCGCTCCATCATCTGGTGCGACCAGCGCACCGCCGCCGAGTGCGAGGAAATCACCCAGCGGGTGGGCCAGCAGCGGCTGATTGAAATCACCGCCAACCCCGCCTTGACAGGCTTTACCGCCTCTAAGATTCTGTGGGTGCGCAACCACCAGCCCGAGCTCTACGCCAAGTGCGCCCACATTCTGCTGCCCAAGGACTATGTGCGCTACATGCTCACCGGCGAGTTCGCCACCGAGGTCTCCGACGCCTCCGGCATGCAGCTGCTGGACGTGCCCGGCCGCTGCTGGAGCCAGGAAGTCCTGGAGAAGCTGGACATCGACCCCGCCCTCTTGGCCAAGGTGTACGAGTCCCCCGAAGTCACCGGCGAAATCACCTCCCGCGCCGCGGAACTCACCGGCCTGAAGGCCGGCACCCCCGTGGTGGGCGGCGCCGGCGACAACGCTGCCGCTGCCGTGGGCACCGGCGTGGTCCGGGACGGCAAGGCCTTCACCACCATCGGCACCTCCGGCGTGGTGTTCGCCCACACCGACAACATCTCCATCGACCCCCAGGGCCGTGTGCACACCTTCTGCTGCGCCGTGCCCGGCGCCTGGCACGTGATGGGCGTCACCCAGGGCGCTGGCCTCTCCCTCAAGTGGTTCCGGGATAACTTCTGCGGCGCCGAGAAGGAGACCGCCCTCGGCATGGGCAAAGACCCCTACTTCCTCATGGACCAGGAAGCCGAGCGCTCCCCCATTGGCTGCAACCGCCTGCTGTACCTGCCCTACCTCATGGGCGAGCGCACCCCCCATCTGGACCCCGACTGCCGCGGCGTGTTCTTTGGCCTCTCCGCCATGCACACCAAGTGGGATATGCTCCGGGCTGTGATGGAGGGCGTCACCTACTCCCTGCGTGACTGCATGGAAATCCTCCGCGGCATGGGCCTGGACATCGGCGAGATGTACGCCTGCGGCGGCGGCGGCAGCTCCCCCCTGTGGCGGCAGATGCTGGCCGACGCTTACAACTGCCCTGTCACCACCGTCAAGTCCAAGGAAGGCCCCGCTTTGGGTGTGGCCATTCTGGCCGGCGTGGGCGCTGGGCTGTACCCCTCTGTGCAGGAGGCCTGCGACGTGATGATTCAGACCAACCAGCCCCAGAACCCCATCGCGGAGAACGTGCCCCAGTACGAGAGCTTCTACCAGGTTTACAAGAGCCTGTACCCCGCTTTGAAGGAGAACTTCAAGCTTCTGGCCAAGGCGGAATAAACCATCCCTATCACCCAACACAAAAGGGGAGGAACCAGGTGTTCCTCCCCTTTTTCGCGCCCGCTTCCCGGCGGCCGCCCGGACCTGCCAAGGCGGCCCCGGCCCGGGAAAAAAGTCGGGAAAAGAGGAAAAAGACACTGGATTTTCCCCCTGCAAGGATTATAATGGTAGCAGAACCGGCGGGCTGGCCGCCGGGCGACTATCTTTTGCTGCGGAGGAGCGAGCAACATGGAAAAACTTCGAATTGGCATCATCGGCACGGGAGGCATCTCCAACTCCCACGTAAAGGCCTACCAGCAGATGGAGGACGTGGAGATTGTGGCAGGGGCGGACATTGTCCCCGGCAAGGCCAGGGAAGCCCTGGACCGCTGGAACCTCCCCCAGGCCAAGGCCTTTGAGAACACCCAGGAAATGCTGGACACCATGGATTTGGATGCGGTCAGCGTGTGCACCTACAACACCGCCCACGCGGAGTGCGCCATCCAGGCCCTGCGGGCAGGCTGCCACGTGCTGCTGGAAAAGCCCATGACCGTCACCTTAGAGGACGCCCAGGCCGTGCGCCGGGTGGAGAAGGAGACGGGCAAAATCCTCACCATCGGCTTCCAGCCCCGGTACGACGGCCGCATGCGGAAAATCAAGGAGATTGTCCAAAGCGGCCAGCTGGGCAAGGTGTATTACATCCAGACAGGCGGCGGACGGCGGCGGGGCATCCCCGGCAGCACCTTCATTGAGAAGCGCTACGCCGGCGTGGGGGCCCTGGCGGACATTGGCTGCTACTCTTTGGACATGGTCCTCAACGCCCTGGGCTATCCCAAGCCCCTGACGGTTTCCGCCGTCTCTTACGACTATTTCGGCAAGAACCCCAAGTACACCCCGCCGGAGGACGCGGCCCGGTTCTCGGTGGACGATTTCTGCGGGGCCTTCATCCGGCTGGAGGGGGGCATCACCCTGGACTTCCGCATGTCCTGGGCCATGCACATGGACACCACCGGCAGCACCATCTTCCTGGGCACCGACGCGGGCCTGAAGGTGGAGCCTGCCAACCCGGAGTCCCTGTGGGGCGGCGCCTGGGACGGCAGCTGCGGCAACGTCACCTTGTTCCACGACGCCTTTGGGGAGGCCACCAGCACTCCCATCCCCCTGCACGACGCCAAGGAGGACCGCTTCTATCTAAAATGCCGCGCCTTTGTGGACGCCATCCAGCAAGGCCTGCCCGCGCCCATCCCCACCAGCGAAATCATCTACAACCAGGCCATCATCGACGGCATCATCCGCTCCTGCGCCTGCGGCCATGAGGTGGAGGTGCGGGTGGAAGAAGCCTAACCGGCTTTTCCACAGCTTTCCGCTTCACAAAACAAAAACCACCAGCCCGCAGGCTGGTGGTTTTCCTTTTCCCTATGTTTCGCAGCGGCTCGCTTACAGGCCCAGCAAAGCGGGGGCGGCGGCCTTCATCTTCTCAATCTCCGCCAGGGACTCGTCCATGGTGGCGCCCTTGCCGGAGAGGTAAATCTTAATCTTGGGCTCGGTGCCGGAGGGGCGCACAATCAGCTTGCAGCCGTTCTCCAGGCGGTACTCCAGCACGTTGGACTTGGGCAAATCGATGGCGCCCTCCTTGTCCCCATAGGACTGGCTCAGCTGGTAGTCGCTGCGGCCCACAACCTTGGCCCCGGCAATCTCCGTGGGAGGCTTCTGCCGCAGGGTGTCCATGATTTTCTGCATGGTCTTCATGCCGTCCTCGCCCTCGAAGCCGAAGTTCAAGGTGGCGTTCTGGTAGTAGCCGTAGGTCTCGTACAGCTCGTTCATCACGTCCACCAGAGTCTTGCCCTGGCGCTTGTAGTAGGAGGCCATCTCGCAGATGAGCATGCTGCCGTCCACAGCGTCCTTGTCCCGGACGTAGCCGCCGGACAGGTAGCCGTAGCTCTCCTCAAAGCCCAGCAGGTAGCTGTTGGCGTTGCCCTCTTTCTGCTCCAGCTCGGCGATGATGTCGCCGATATACTTAAAGCCCGTCAGGCAGCGGCGCATCTCAACGCCGTAGTGCTGGGCGATGGGGTCCACCATGTCCGTGGAGACAATGGTGGTCACGGCCACGGGATGGGCGGGCAGCTTGCCCTGCTCCTGCTTGACCCGGGCGATGAAGTCCAGCAGCAAAATGCCCACTTCGTTGCCGGTCATCAGCTTGAACTCGCCGCCCTGCTTCACGGCGATGCCCACCCGGTCGCTGTCCGGGTCGGTGGCCAGCAGCAGGTCCGGCTGGACCTGCTCGCACAGCTCCAGGCCCTTCTGCAAAGCCTCCCGGAACTCGGGGTTGGGATAGGGGCAGGTGGGGAAGTTCCCGTCGGGCTCGGCCTGCTCGGGCACCACGGTGACGTCCCTAATGCCGATGCGCTCCAAAATGCGCAGCACGCAGGTCTTGCCGGCGCCGTTTAAGGGGGTGTACACCAGCTTTAAGTTGCTGGCGTCGTCGATGAGGCTCTCCTGGTACACAGCGTCCAGGAAGGCGTCCACGGTTTCGTCGCCGATGTATTCGATGAGGCCCTGCTTGACACCCTCCTCAAAGTCCATGCGCTTTACCCCGGAGAAGATGTCCAGGGACTTGATTTCCTGGGTGATGCCGTCGGCCATGTCCGAGGTAATCTGGCAGCCGTCGCTGCCATAGGCCTTGTAGCCGTTGTACTTGGCGGGGTTGTGGCTGGCGGTGACGCAGATGCCCGCGTCGCACTGCAAGTGCCGCACCGCGAAGGACAGGGCAGGGGTGGGCATCAGTTGGGGATAGAGGTATGCCTTGATGCCGTTGGCGGCCAGCACCGCCGCGGACTGCTGGCAGAACAGCACGCCCTTGTTGCGGCTGTCGTGGGCAATGGCCACGGACTGGGGCTTGCCATTGGCGTGCTTTAGCAGGTAGTTGGCCAGGCCCTGGGTGGCCTTGCGCACGGTGTAGACGTTCATGCGGTTGGTGCCCGCGCCAATAACGCCCCGCAAACCGGCGGTGCCAAACTCCAAGTCCATATAAAAGCGGTCGTTGATTTCTTCCTCTTGGCCCTGGATGGACTGCAGCTCCTCTGTAAGGTCCGGGTCATCCAAAGGCTGGTTCAGCCATCTCTCATACTCTGTCATGTTTGAAGCCTTCCCTTCCTGTCTAGGCGCCTGGATGCTGCCTGGCGCCAGAGAGTTTGCTTAGATTTCTATTATTTAGATTACCATTTTTTGTATCTCATGTCAACTCAAAACAGGTCGTGTTTACGGGAGTTTTACAATGTTTGTCACAATCCCCTGGGGGGTGATGTCCACCGTGCCGTAGGTGGCCTCCCAGCTGTTTAAAGAGCCGGGGTTTAGCAGATACAGCCCGTCGTCGTAGTCCTCCAGGGCGTTGTGGGTGTGGCCGTACAGGGCCACCTGGGCGCCCCGCTCCCGGGCGGCGCAGGCAAAGGTGTACAGGCCGGATTTCACCCCGTAGTAGTGGCCGTGGGTGTAGAAAATCTTCACGCCCTGGGCGGTAAACTCCCCGGTCAGGGGCAAGTCGGAGCCAAAGTCGCAGTTGCCCCGCACCGCCAGGAACATCTTCTCCGGGAAGGCCCGCTTGGCCCGCAGGAGCTCCTCCTCCCCGTCCCCCAGGTGGATGACCACCTCCGCCTTGGGCTGGGCCAAAATGGCCCGGCGCAGGCTGCTGTCGTTGCCGTGGGTGTCGGACACCACTAAAATTCGCATGGGTAAAACCCTTCCTTTCCAAAAGATACAACGCGCCCTCCCCAGACGGCCCGTCATTTTTTCCCCCCTGCCGCATACTATGGGAACAGGGCCGGCCTTGCCACCGGCCATCCCACGTGAAAGGGGGTATCCACGGGAATGACTCCCAACGAAAACCAGCTGGAGGCCCTGCTGAAACTGGCCGCCCAGCGCATGGGCACCACGCCCCAGGCCTTGAAAGACGCCGCCCAGCGGGGGGACCTCTCCCACCTGGCGGGCAACGCCAGCGGCCAGGACGCCGCCAACCTGCGGAAAGTCCTCTCCGACCCGGAGGCCGCCAAAAAGCTGCTCTCCACGCCCCAGGCCCAAAAGCTGTTGCAGCTTTTAGGCAACCAGGGCAAGCCCAAGCCATAAACGCCTTTGGCGGAAAGGAGCTCTCCCATGGACGACCTGACCCAACAGCTGCAAAAAGTCCTCTCGGACCCCCAGACCATGGGGCAGCTCCAGGGGCTGTTAAGCTCCCTGGGCGGCCAGGAGGAAAAGCCCGCCCCTGCCCCCTCCGGCGGGCCGGACCTCTCCGCCCTGCTGGGGGCCTTGGGCGGCGGGCAAGCCTCCCCGCCCCCGGCGGAAAGCCCCTCCACCGCCCTGGCGGGGCTCAATCCCCAGGCGCTGTCCCTCATGGCCCGCCTGGGGCCCTTGCTCAGCCAGGCCAATCGCGAGGACGACGCCACCCGGCTGCTGCGGGCACTGCGCCCCCTGCTGGGGGAGGCTCGCCAGAAAAAGGTGGACGAAGCCATCCAGATTTTACAGATGCTGCGGCTGCTGCCCCTGCTCAAGGAGAGCGGCGTCTTTTCCGGGCTGCTGTCCGGCCTGTTGTAGGAAGGGGGCGTGGCTGTGCCCAACGAGGTAGACATGAACAAGCTGCGGGAGGAGGCGGCCCGCCGCGCCCGGGAAATGCAGGCCCGGGCCCACATCCCGCCCCCCAGGAAGCCCCCCAAAGAGCCGCCCCGGCAGGAGCCTCCGCCGCCCGAGTCCTCTCCCCCGCCTGCGCCTGCACCGGCGCCCAAAGGGGAGCCCGGCCTGCTGGACGCCTTTTTCCAAGACAAGGAGCGCACCATCATTTTGGCGCTGCTGCTCCTGCTCAGCGGAGACGAGAAAAACCACGAGCTGCTGTTCGCCCTGCTGTTTTTGCTGCTGTGATTCAGCGCACCTGGCCGCTGCCCCGGATGAGGAACTTTGTGCTCACCAGCTGTTCCAGCCCCATGGGGCCCCGGGCGTGGAGCTTCTGGGTGGAGATGCCAATCTCCGCCCCCAGGCCAAACTGGCCGCCATCGGTAAAGCGGGTGCTGGCGTTGACGTACACCGCGGCGGCGTCCACCTCGTTGAGGAACCGCTGGGCGGCGGTGTAGTTCTCCGTGACGATGCACTCGCTGTGGCCGGTGGAGTACCGGGCAATGTGCTCCAATGCCTCCTCCAACGAGGCCACCACCTTTACCGCCAGGATGTAGTCCAAATACTCTGTGGCCCAGTCCTCCTCTGTGGCGGGGGGTATCCCCGGCAGGATGGCCTGGGCTTTTTCGCAGCCCCGCAGCTCCACCTGCTTTTCGTCCAGCCGGGCCTTGATCGTAGGCAGGGCCTCCTCCGCCACGTCCTGGTGCACCAGGATGGTCTCAATGGCGTTGCACACCGAGGGCCGGGAGCACTTGGCGTTGTAGATAATGTTGGCGGCCATATTCAAATCGGCGTCCTTGTCCACGTAGACGTGGCAGTTGCCCACGCCGGTTTCTATCACCGGCACCCGGGCGTTCTCCTTCACCGAGCGGATGAGCCCCGCCCCGCCCCGGGGGATGAGCACGTCCAGGTACTCCGTCAGGGCCATCAGCTCTTGGGCGGACTGGCGGGAGGTGTCCTCCACCAGCTGGACGCAGTCGGCAGGCAGGCCCCCTTCCGCCAAGGCCTCCCGCAGCACCTTGACCACCGCCTGGTTGGAGCGGAAGGCCTCCTTCCCGCCCCGGAGGATGACGGCGTTCCCCGCCTTCAGGCACAGGGCAGCGGCGTCGCTGGTGACGTTGGGACGGGCCTCGTAGATGATGCCGATAACCCCCAGGGGCACCGTGACCTTCTCCAGCTGCAAGCCGTTGGGGAGCCTCTGGCCGGAGAGAGTCTTCCCCACCGGGTCGGCGGACTTGGCCACCTCCTCCACGGCGGCGGCCATATCTTGAATGCGGGCCTCTGTCAAAGACAGGCGGTCCAGCAAAGCCTGGGACATGCCCGCCTCCCGCCCCGCCTGGACGTCCAGGGCGTTGGCGGCCAGCAGCTCCTCCCGCCGCTGCCACAGGGCGCCGGCGGCGTGGAGCAAAGCGGACTCCTTCAAAGCGCCCGCGTTGGCAAGGGCCCGGGCAGCGGTTTTGGCCCGGGCGCCCATTTCATTCATGGTCATGGTACAGCCTCCTTTGTAAGGGTATGGTAACACGCCGCAAGGGCGCGTAGAGATTTGCGGTGAGCCGGGCGGCAACGAAAAGATTTCGACCTGTGTCCACGCGTTTCGCCTCTGCCCCACCGCCTGCTTTCGGGGATACCGGCTGCGGCGTGTGCGCCCCGTCCGCTGGATTTCTTGGGGCTGGCGTCCAGCCATGCCGAAGCTTTTTGTAAAAGCTTCACCCGTCTTTGGCGCCGCTTTTTACACAGGGAACACAGTCCCCACGTCCTCGCCCCGCAGCAGCTGGTAGAGGGTTTCCGTGTGGCTGCCGGAAATCACCGCCGTAGGGATCCCCTGGCTTTTGGCCAGCTTGGCGGCCTTCAGCTTGGTGGCCATGCCCCCTGTGCCCCGGTTGGAGCCCGCGCCCCCGGCCAGCTCCTCCACGGCGGGGGTGATTTCCTCCACCCGGGGGATGCGCCGGGCCTGGGGGTTTTTCCGGGGGTCGCTGTCGTACAGGCCGTCGATGTCCGTCAGGATGATGAGCCCCTGGGCGCCGCACAGCCCCGCCACCACTGCGGAGAGGGTGTCGTTGTCGCCGAAGTTCTTGCCCTCCAGCTCTTGGGTCTCCACGGTGTCGTTCTCGTTTACCACCGGGATGACCCCCATGGAGAGCAGCTCCCGAAAGGTGTTCTGCACGTTCTCCCGGCCCCGGGGGAAGTCCACCACGTCGGCGGTGAGCAGCACCTGGGCCACGGTGTGGTCGTACTCCCCAAAGAACTTGTCGTAGAGGAACATCAGCTCGCACTGGCCAATGGCGGCCAGCGCCTGCTTTTTCTCCGTCTCCTCGGGGCGCTGGGGCAGGCCCAGCTTGCCCATGCCCACGCCGATGGCGCCGGAGGAAACCAGCACCAGCTTCCGCCCGGCGTTCTGCAAATCCGAGAGGGTGCGGCACAGCCGTTCCAGCCGCCGCAGGTTTACCTTGCCGTTTTCATAGGTGAGGGTGGAGGTGCCCACCTTCACCACCAGCACTTGCGCGTCTTTCAGTTCCATATCCATCCAAGGGCCGCAGCCCCTTCCTTTCCCTTAGTTTCTCACAATTCTGCCCCCGCCCACCACGGTGTCCCCGTCGTAGAGCACCAAGGCCTGGCCGGGGGTGATGGCCCGCTGGGGCTGGTCGAACACCACCCGCAGCTCGTCGGGGCCGGTTTGCACCACGGTGGCGGGCTGCTCCTTCTGCCGGTAGCGCACCCGGGCCTTTACCCGCAGGGGCTCTGGGATGCTCTCCACGGAAATCAAGTTCACATCCCGGGCAGTCACCGTTTGGGAGAACAGCTCCTCGGCCTTAGAGAGCACCACCTGGTTGTTTTCCACGTCCAGCTCCTTGACGAACATGGGCTGGGGGAAGGAAAGCCCCAGGCCCTTGCGCTGGCCCACGGTGTAGTGGATGATGCCCTTGTGCTGGCCGTAGACCTCCCCCTGGGTGCCCACAAAGTCTCCGGGGGGGAAATCCCTTCCCGTCCACCGGCGGATGAAGGCGGCGTAGTCCCCGTCGGGCACAAAGCAGATGTCCTGGCTGTCCCGCTTTCTGGCGTTGACAAAGCCGTGCTCCTCCGCCAGGCGGCGTGTCTCCTCCTTGGTGAGCCCACCCAAAGGCAACAGCAGCCGGGAGAGCTCCCACTGGGTGAGGGAGTAGAGCATATAGCTTTGGTCCTTGTTCTCATCCAGGCCCTTTTTCAAAAGCAACCGGCCGGTGGCTCTGTCCTGCTCCACCCGGGCGTAGTGGCCTGTGGCCACATAGGGGAAGCCAATCTCCTCCCCCCGGTGCATCAGCTTGGCGAACTTGATATACCGGTTGCAGTCGATGCAGGGGTTGGGCGTCTCCCCCCGCTGGTAGGCGGCGGCAAAGCGGTCCATCACCTCCCGGCGGAAGGCCTCCTTAAAGTTGAACACGTAAAAGGGCATCCCCAGGCGGAAGGCCACGCTGCGGGCGTCGGCCACGTCGTCCACGGAACAGCAGGTGCGCTCCCCGGGGAAGGCCTCCTCCGGCAGGCCCCTATCGCTGTTGTCGGTCAAGGCCAAGGTGACGCCCACGCAGTCGAACCCCTGCTGCTGGCAGAGAAGGGCCGCCACGCTGGAATCCACCCCGCCGCTCATGGCGATGATGGCTTTCTTTTCCACAGGGGCCTGCACGTTTGTGGAATCCTTCATCGAATCAGCTTCTTCAGTTCCAGGGCCTTGCCCAAATCCCCCTGGGCCTTCAGCTTGCCAAAGGTAAAGGCGGCCACGGGATCCAGCTTGCCATCGATGAGCTTCTGGAAGTTCTCGTCGGAGATGGTGATTTCCACATCCCGGTCGTGGTACTCGTAGGGCTCAATGGCCAAGTGGCCGCCCTTCATCTCCACGTAGAAGGTGCCGGCGGCCTGGCCGGTGAGGTTGATTTGGATGCGGGTGGGGTCGGACACCTGGGAGACATCGGCGCCCAGAAAGCGGGTTTTTACCTGCTGGAAAAGCTCTTGGAAGGTCATAGGGAGAACTCCTTTCAATGGGAAATACTAGTTTCATGTTACCACAGGAAAGTGTGGAAAACAATGTATTGTTTTACTAAAATAACGCGTGTTATAAGAAAGTTTTTCGTCCACCCTTTTCAAAAAGGCGGCAGGTGTGGGAGGGCGGCCTGCCGCGCAAAGCGGGGCTCCGCTTCCCAAAGGACCGGGGGAACGGGGAGCGCCGCTTCCGCCTGGCGCAAACAAAAACCAGCGCCAACACCTTGCTTGGGTGCGGCGCTGGCCTGTTGTGTTTCTTCCGATGGGCTTGCCCTGTGGACTGCCTGTTGCTGAGCCCTGCAAGGCTTCCCTTTGTTTCACGCGGAACTTTGCCCCTCTTTTTTAAAAGGGCGGCAGCCTGCGGCTTGCCTTACTCCCGGTGCTCCCGGCGGGGCCGGCGGTCCCTATCGCGGTGCTCCCGGCGGGGCTTTTCGGAGATGTCGTTCTCCGGCACGGCGCCGTCCAAATCGATGAGGGCGTCCCGGCGGCTGAGGTTCAGGCGGCCCTTGTCGTCGATTTCCAGCACCTTCACCTTGACGATGTCGCCCACGTTCACCACGTCGGTGACCTTCTCGGTGCGCTTCACGTCCAGGCGGGAGATGTGCACCAGGCCTTCCTTGCCCGGGGCAATCTCCACAAAGGCGCCGAAGTCCATCAGCCGGGTGACGCGGCCGTTGTAGTAGGAGCCGGGCTCGGGGTCGTTGACAATGGTGTCCACAATGTCCAAAGCCCGCTGGCACTTGGCCAAATCCAGGCCGGAGATGAACACATGGCCGTCCTCTTCCACATCCATCTTCACTTCGCACTCGGCGCAAATCTTCTGGATGACCTTGCCGCCGCTGCCGATGACCTCCCGAATCTTGTCCACGGGAATCTGGGTGGAGAGCATCTTGGGGGCGTAGGGGGAGAGCTCGGGGCGCACCTCGGGGATGGCCTTCAAGATGATTTCGTCAATGATATAGTTGCGGGCCTTGTGGGTCTTTTCCAGGGCTTCCTTCACCATTTCGGGGGTCAGGCCCTGAATCTTCAAATCCATCTGGATGGCGGTGATGCCCTTCTTGGTGCCGCCCACCTTAAAGTCCATATCGCCGAAGAAGTCCTCAATGCCCTGGATGTCCACCATGGTCATCCAGCGGTCGCCCTCGGTGATAAGGCCGCAGGAGATGCCGGCCACAGGGGCCTTGATGGGCACGCCCGCGTCCATCAGGGCCAAGGTGGAGCCGCAGATGGAAGCCTGGCTGGTGGAGCCGTTGGAGGACAGCACCTCGCTGACCAGGCGGATGGTGTAGGGGAACTCGTCCACGCTGGGGATGACAGGCACCAGAGCCCGCTCGGCCAAGGCGCCGTGGCCGATCTCCCGGCGGCCGGGGCCCCGGCTGGGCTTGGTCTCGCCCACGGAGTAAGAGGGGAAGTTGTAGTGGTGGATGTACCGCTTGGTCTCCTCCTCGTCGATGCCGTCCAGCAGCTGGTTGTCCCGGATAGAGCCCAGGGTGGCCACGGTGAGCACCTGGGTCTGGCCGCGAGTGAACATGCCGGAGCCGTGGACGCGGGGCAGCAAAGCCACCTCGGCGGCCAGGGGGCGCATGTCGTCCATGCCGCGGCCGTCCACGCGCTTCTGCTCGTCCAAGAGCCAGCGGCGCACCACGTACTTCTGGGTCAGGTACAGGCACTCGTCAATTTTGGCCTCCTGGTCGGGGTACTCCTGGGCGAAGTGCTCGTGCACGTCCTCGTAGACGGGCTTCAGGCGCTCGTCCCGCACGTTCTTGTCGTCGGTGTCCAAAGCGGCCCGCACAGCGTCCTCGGCGTAATCCCGGATGGCCTCGAACATCTCGTGCTCCGGCTTGTTGGAGGGGTAGGAGAACTTCTCCTTGCCGATCTGGGCCTGGATATCCTTGATAAACTGGATGATTTTCTGGTTTGCCTCGTGGCCGGCCATGATGCCGTTGTACATATCCTCGTCGGACACCTCGTTGGCGCCGGCCTCGATCATGGCGATGCGCTCGTCGGTGGAGGCCACGGTAACGGCCATCTCGCTGACCTTGCGCTCCTCGGCGTTGGGGTTGATGATAAACTCCCCGTCAATCAGGCCCACGGAAACGCCAGAGATGGGGCCCTTCCAGGGGATGTCAGAGATGGAGAGGGCGATGGAGGTGCCAATCATGGCGGCAATCTCCGGGGAGTTGTCCTGGTCCACGGACATCACGGTGCAGACGATGGACACGTCGTTGCGCATGTCCTTGGGGAACAGGGGGCGGATGGGCCGGTCGATCATGCGGCAGGTGAGGGTGGCCTTCTCGCTGGGGCGGCCCTCACGGCGGAGGAAGGCCCCGGGGATTTTGCCCACGGAGTAGAGCTTCTCTTCATAGTCCACAGACAGGGGGAAGAAATCGATGCCATCCCGGGGCTTGGCAGAGGCTGTGGCCGCCACGTGGACCACGGTGTCCCCATAGCGCACCAGGCACTCGCCGTTGGCCAGCTGGGCCATTTTCCCAGTCTCCACCACCAGCGGCCGCCCCGCCAGCTCTGTTTCGAACACTCTGAAATTCTCGAACATAACAGGTTCCTTTCTCCCTGGCACTCCCGCCAGGGCGGTTACTCAAAAGGCGGCCCCTGTTTTCCAAGGAAACAAGCCGGCCGGGTTCTCCAGCTGGTTTGCTTGTAAAACAGGTCCCGCCCCAAAAAAGAGCGAAAGGCTGTGCCCGCCGGCCAAAAGGCCCACAGTCACAGCCCGCTTCTTTTCTCTTACTTACGGATGCCCAGCTCGGCAATGATGGCGCGGTAGCGCTCGATGTCGATTTTGGTCAGGTAGTTGAGAAGGTTTCTCCGCTGGCCGACCATCTTCAGCAGGCCACGGCGGGAGTGATGGTCCTTCTTGTTCACGCGCAGGTGCTCGGTCAGGTCGTTGATGCGCTTGGTCAGCACAGCGATCTGCACCTCGGGGGAACCGGTGTCGCCCTCGTGCCGAGCATACTTCTGGATGATTTCGGTCTTTTCAGTCTTAGTCATGGTACATTCCACCTTTTCCGCGGCAGCGCCGCATTGTATTCACCCAGCTCCACAGGTAGGGGTCGGTGACTCCCTTACCCGAGGGGCGGGCAGCTTGCTTATTTTACCATAGGGCGCGGTTTTTGTAAAGTGGTTTCCGGGAAATATCACGGGAAAACCCTGGCAAAACAGCCCTTTTACCCCCGGCTGGCGGGGAACGCCGGGGGCGGCGTGCGGGCGGCTACCGCCTGGGCCTGGCGGCCGTTGTAGGTGATGGCGGCTTTTAATTCCTCCAGGGAAGCAAACTTCCGCTCGGGCCGCAGAAATTCCAGCAGGAACACCCGCACCCGCTTGCCGTACAAATCGCCGGAAAACTCCGGCATCCAGGTTTCGGCCAGCACCTTGTCCGAGCCCACCGTGGGCTTTACCCCCACGTTGGTCACGCCGTAGAAGAACTGCCCCCCCACCCGGCACCAGCTGGCGTACACCCCGAACCGGGGCAGCACAAAGCCCTCTGGGATGGCCTGGTTGATGGTGGGCGTGCCCAGCCCCGTGCCGATGTGGTTGCCGTGAATCACCTCCAGGGAGAAGCCGAAGGGCCGCCCCAGCAGCCGGTTGGCGGTGGGGATGTCCCCCTCCTCCACGGCTTTGCGGATGCGGGTGGAGCTGACCTTCTCCCCGCCGTCCTCCACAGGGGGCACCACATACAGCTCCACGCCGGCCTCCTGGCAGAGGGAGCGCAGCAGGGCCACGTCCCCCGCGGCGCCCTTGCCAAAGCGGAAGTCCTCCCCGCAGCACAGGCGGCGGGCGTTGCAGGCCGCAAAAAGCACCCGCCGGACAAAGTCCTCCGCCTTCATGGAGAAGGAGATGGTGATGCCCAGCAGCAGGGTGATCAGGTTGGCCAGCTCATTCTGGGCGCACAGGGACATGGTGGTCAGCACGCC
>ERZ809296.1009-NODE-1009-length-36585-cov-10.516671_pt1 | contig 36585 bp, 35 predicted proteins | sample MGYA00520511_ERZ809296 | MGnify/ENA primary metagenome ERZ809296 (study PRJEB31576, sample SAMEA3212662) | Homo sapiens | biome: human-gut; feature: human gut; material: fecal | place: Sweden | collected 2012 ...
TGTTCGAGTTTTTGAACGAGCCGGAAGAGGATCAGCAGGCAGACCCGGCCCGCCGTGCGGACCCTGCCTGCATCGATGGTCAGGTGACCTTCAGCCATGTCCGCTTCGGCTACACCCCGGACAAGACCGTCATCCACGATTTCAGTTGTGAGGTCAAGCCCGGCCAGAAGGTGGCCATCGTCGGCCCCACCGGCGCGGGCAAGACCACCATGGTCAAGCTGCTCATGCGCTTCTATGATGTAGATTCCGGTTCCATCACCCTGAATGGCCACGATGTGCGGGACTTTGACCGCAGCGCCCTGCGTGAGGGCTTCGGCATGGTGCTGCAGGACACATGGCTGTTCAAGGGCACCATCATGGAGAACATCCGCTATGGCCGACTGGATGCCACCGATGAAGAAGTGATCGCCGCCGCCAAGGCTGCCAACGCCGACCACTTTATCCGCACCCTGCCCGGCGGCTACCAGATGGAACTGAACGAGGACGCTTCCAACGTGAGTCAGGGCCAGAAGCAGCTGCTCACCATCGCCCGCACCATTCTGGCCGACAACCGCATCCTGATTTTGGACGAGGCCACCAGCAGTGTGGATACCCGCACCGAGCAGCGCATCCAGACCGCCATGGACCGCCTGATGGAGGGCCGCACCAGCTTTGTGATCGCCCACCGTCTTTCCACCATCCGGGACGCCGACCTCATCCTTGTGATGCGAGATGGCGACATTGTGGAGCAGGGCACCCACGACCAGCTGATCGAAGCAGGCGGTTTCTACGCCGACCTGTACAACAGCCAGTTCGAGGACGTGGTGGAGTAAGCTGCCCGTCATCGCAGTATAAGCACAAAAAGAGCACCTGCCGCCTTCCTTTCCGAGGGCAGCAGGTGCTATTTGTTTACCCTCTCAGTCATCGCTGCGCGATGCCAGCTCCCCCGAGAGGGGGAGCTTTTCTACATCTATCGGTCAAGTTCTCCCTTCGGGAGAGCTGGCACGAAAGTGCCTGAGAGGGTTTTCGTCTTTTCTTTATGATTCCTCCACCGGTTCCAGCTTCAAGCCGAACAGCTTTTCCGAGAGAGACGGCAGCAGCTGCTGCAACGCGCGGACATAGGCTATCACCAACGGGTCCTCGCGCTTTTGCCCCAGCACGATGCCAAACCGGTGTCCCCTGCCCCAGTCCAGTACCCGCACAAAACTGAGGTCCGGTCTGCGGTAGTAGAAAGGCGGGATCATCTTGAGTGCCGGGTCGCCGTAGGCTGCACTGCGGATACCGCCCACCGGCGTAAACTCCACCCCTCGGTCCATTCCCTCCTGCAGCAGGCTTGTTTCGTAGACAGTCTGGTACATCTCCTTGATGGGCAGCCAGCGGTATTGCAATGCCTGTTCCAAGGTCAGTCTGCCCACCGGCATATCAGCGGGCGGGTGGATGGGGATGCAAAGTTCCGGCATATAGAACAGCGGCACAAAGGTAAGCCCCTGCGCGTAGAACTCTGCACTTTCCAGCTGGAAGGAAAGATCCATCTCCCCTTTTTTCAGGCTGCGCCAGACCTCGCTGCGGTTGGCACACCACCCCAGAATAGGGGTATATTGCAGGCACAGGTCACTTGTCAGGGAAAACAGGTCGTATACGAACATCCGCATTGCCTCATGACACCCTGCGATGATCAGATGTCTTTCCGGCGGGTTTTCCTGCTGCTGCACCGCGCGGGCATGGCGCACCGCCTCCTGATACAGAGCCGTCAGCTGCTTTGCCTTGGGGTAAAAGTCCCGGCCTGCCGGGGTCAGGATCACCCGGCGCGGTACATGCTGAAACAGTTCAAACTGCAGCTGCCCTTCCAGCGTGCGGATCTGCTGCGAAAGCGCTGACTGCGAAAGATACAGTGCCTCTGCTGCTGCTGAAAAACTGTCCATCTCTACGATCTTCACAAATCCTTCCAGTGCACTCTGGTTCATCTGCGCATCCTCGCTTTCTTACATTAGGATTTCCTAAATTATAATATAACATAATTGAATTGTAAAGTGCGTCACTCTACGCTACAATTGTTAAAGATTCAGCAAAGTGGTTTTTAACTTGCTGCGCGATGAGAAGAAAAACAAGAAGAGAAAAGAGAAAGAGAGCGTACCTATGAACAAGATTTCCCGCAAGGGCTTTCTGAAGATCGCCGCTGCCGCCGCCATGAGCGGTGTCACTGCCGGCGCACTGGCTGCCTGCAATTCCGCCTCCAGCTCCACTGCCTCCGGTGCTGCCGGTCAGTACATTCCCGGCACCTACGAGGGCACCGCCGAGGGCATCTCCTCCACCGTCAAGGTCACCATGACCTTCTCTGACAGCGCTGTCACCGACGTGGTGGTGGACACCTCCGGCGAGACCGCCTCTTTCGGCGCTGCCGCTGCCGATGAGCTGCGTGAGCAGCTGATGGCTGCCGGTTCTGCCGAGATTGACGGCGTTTCCGGCTCTACCATCACCTCCGACGCCGTGATGAAGGCTGCCAAGAGCTGCTACGCACAGGCAAAGGGCGAGGCCGTGGTGTCCAGCGTGCAGCTGCCCACAGGCGACGCAAACGACTGGCTGGGCAAAGAACCCGATATCGACGAGGCTGCCATCACTGAGACCGTGGACACCGACATCCTGATCGTGGGTGCAGGCAACGGCGGTATGTTTGCTGCCGCCTATGCAGCTGCGAACGGCCTGAATTTCCGTGTCATTGAGCAGAACGCCAACGTGCAGGACACCCGTCACTGGTACGGCGCTGTTGATTCTGCTGCCGCTAAGGAGGCTGGCGAACCCGCCACCGATAAGGCAAAGCTGCTGAGCGAGATCTCCCGCTACGCCTCCGGCAAGTGCGATCAGCGCGTTGTCAAGACCTGGATCAACGAGTCTGCCGCCATGCACGACTTCATGCGCAGCATTCTGGAAGATAAGTACGGCTGGGTATGCGATTTCACCTCCGGCAGCGAGGCTGCATGGCCTGCAGAGAATGCCGAGCACAACACCGACTACCTCTTCCCTGTGCAGGAGCACAACTACATGGCCAGCGAGAGCGCATCCGGCCTGCCCCGCAATGAGCTGCTGCTGCAGTACATTCAGGAGCTGGGCTACGATGTGGACTTCAAGACCAGTCTGGCCAAGCTGGAAAAGAACAGCGATGGCCGCATTACCGGCATCATCGCCCAGAGCACCGAGGATGACCACTTTATCCGTTACAACGCCAACAAGGGCGTGCTGCTGGCCTGCGGCGGTTTCCCCGGCAACCCCTACATGATGGAGCAGCTGGACCCGCTGGGCACCAGCGTGACCACCGCCTGCTCCTACTCCCCCGCCGACAAGGGCTACGGCATCCGCGCTGCTGTGTGGGCCGGTGCCAATCTGGACAAGGAAGCCGCTCCCATGCTGTTTGACCGCGGCGTTGTTGCCCCCGGCGTGGATGGCGGCTATGTGGACAGCGACTCCGCCTTTGGCGGCAAGGCCTTCCCCGGCAAGATCCGCCAGTACAACCCCGGTACCCAGCCCTTCCTGAAGGTGAACCGCAACGGCGAGCGCTTTGCCAACGAGAGCTGCCCCTACAACGATATCGTCTACGCTGCTGCCCACCAGCCGGGCCGCGTCTACGCACAGATCTGCGATGCCAACATTCTGGAGGACGCAAAGCGTTTCCACACCATCGGCTGCTCTGCCCAGACCCGTAACGGCGGCGAGAAGTACATTCAGGGTAAGATGGACGAAGCTATCGAGGCCGGTGCATTGTTCAAGTGCGATACGCTGGACGAGCTGGCCGACAAGATGGGCTTTACCGGCGCTGCCAAGGACACCTTCCTTGCTACCGTGGAGCGTTACAATGAGCTGTACGACAAGCAGAACGACGAGGATTTCGGCAAGCCCGCTTACCGCCTGAGTGCCATCCGCACTGCGCCCTTCTACGGCTGCTGGCTGGGTGCCTCTCTGCTGACCACCGAGCAGGGCATTGCTATCAACGAAAAGGGTCAGGCGCTGGACAACAACAACCAGCCCATGGAGGGCCTGTATATCACCGGTGATATGTCCGGCAGCTTCTTTGCCAACAACTATCCCTGCCTGATGGCCGGTGTAGCCATGGGCCGCACCCTGACCTTCGCCATGAAGGCTGTCAAGCAGATGGCGGGTCTGGATAACGCCTGATCCAGCGCGATTTTTCGGCACATTTAAGCTTTTTTCCATTTCTTCTTTCTTCATGAAGAGAGGCGGTCCCTGTTTGGGGACCGCCTCTCTTTGCCATTTTTTCGCCACATGCCCCCTACACAAATCCCCACGATTGTGCTATGATAAGGCTGAACAGCCGGTTTGTGCCAGACAACCGGCAAAATCGAGGTGTTTGTACAAATGTCTGATCTCCTTGAAACTCTGCGGCAGGAAGGGGTAGACCCCGCCCTGCTGGAAGCAGTCCAACAGTACCGCGCTGCCCATGCCCTGCCGGACGCACTGCGCCCGCGCATCCCTTCCCCTGCTTTTACCTACTACGGCAAACAGGTGTGGGAGCAGGCGCTGGCGGCGCTGCTCTGCGGCGAAAACCTGCTGCTGGCAGGCGGAAAAGCTACCGGCAAAAACGTGCTGGCGGAAAACCTTGCCGCCGCCTTTGGCCGTCCTGCGTGGGACATCTCCTTCCATGTGAACATGGATGCGGCGTCCCTCATCGGCATGGACACTTTTGCGGACGGTCAGGTGGTGTTCCGGCCCGGCCCGGTATACCGCTGCGCCCAGTGCGGCGGCTTTGGTGTGCTGGACGAGATCAACATGGCCAAAAACGAAGCGCTGGCCGTGCTGCACGCGGTGCTGGACTTCCGCCGCGCCATTGATGTGCCCGGCTACGACCGCATCCCGCTGGCGGAGGAGACCCGCTTTATTGCCACCATGAACTACGGCTATGCCGGCACCCGGGAGCTGAACGAGGCCCTCACCTCCCGTTTCGTGGTCATCCAGATGCCCACCATTACGCAGGACGATCTGGAAAAGCTGCTGCGGACGCAGTTCCCCGATCTTGCTTCCAAGTATGTGCGCCAGTTTGCACTGCTGTTCCTTGACCTGCAGAAAAAGTGCGACAGTGCGGAAATTTCCACCAAGGCGCTGGACCTGCGCGGCATGCTGGATGCCCTGCGGCTGATCCGGCGCGGCATTACGGCAGGCGCGGCACTGGATATGGGCATTACCAACAAAGCCTTTGACTCCTACGAGCAGAGCCTGATCCGTGATGTGATCGCAGCGCGCATTCCGGCCAAGCTGGATGCCGCCAAGCTCTTTGGCTGATGGACGCCCAGAGCTACACCGCTCAGGAGCGGCGTGCGGCCAATCAGGTCTGGGCTGCTGCAGGAGCCTATGGCTTTGAGCCGTTGTTTCTGGCCCGCTATACCGACGGCACCACCGATTTTTACATGAATACCGTCGTGGGCCTCATCCATAAATATTACGGTGACGCGCTGATCCGTAGCATCTTTGATGCATGGGACGGTGACTTGCGGCAGACAATGCTGGACGACATGACATGGCTGTATCTGGAAAATGCAGCCTATCGGCTGGAGCTGCCCCGCCGCCCGGTGCTGGAAGCACTGCGCCACGCCCATGCAGATTATTTCTTTGCCATCCAGTACAAGCTCTCCCGTCAGGAGTGGATGGCAAAAAATCAGCTGGTCTACACCATGCAGGCCGCACGCTGGCGGCGTGTACTGGGCCGCACCGACCCGGTGATGACCCCTTACGAGTCCGGCCTTGCCGCCGCGCTGGCCCCGGAGCATGTGCCGGAGCCGGAACAGCTGAAAGCCGAAATTTTATCGATCTACGCAAAATTCAACCTGTTCGACGGTACTGTGCACCAGAAAGCAGCCCTGCATCTGCATCTGGACGGCCTGCTGGCAAAGCTTGCCACCAAAGCCATGCCCACCCAGATGATCAAAACGGACCGCGTGACCGTGGAGCACTCAAACTCCGTGGATGCTGTGGGCGGCGGACTGGCGGTGGACAAGCGCAGGGCCCATATCACCCTGAAGCAGGATGCCGCGCAGGACAGAGCCTACATCGAAAGCTGCTTTGGCCGCTCCCTCTACCCGCCGGAACGGCTGCGCAAGGCTGAGCAGGAGCTTTGCGTGGGCGACCACCTGGGATGCCATTTGTGGTTCAGCGCCGGTGTGCCAAGCCCGGAGCAGGCCCCCACCCCGGAGGCAAAGCATCTGGCTGAGCAGGCCGAACTTCAGGCTGACCGCAATCGCGCCTACTACGCTAAGAACCGGGAACTGCACCGCAGCGTCGTGCTACGGCTCACCGAACAGATCCGCAACTGCATTCTGGTGCATCAGCAGCCCAACGCCCGTGTGGCCCGCAGCGGAAACCTGAATGCCGGACGCATCTGGCGGGCCCCGCTTTTGAACGATGACCGGGTATTTTTATGCGCCGAGGAGGAAAACCAGCCTTCCTTCACGGTGGATCTTCTGCTGGATGCATCTGCGTCCCGCCTGCACTGTCAGGAGGTCATTGCGGCGCAGGGCTCTATTCTGGCCCAGAGCCTTGCAGCCTGCGGGATCCCGGTGCGGGTGTCCAGCTTCAGCAGCCTGCGGGGCTACACTGTGCTGCGTGTGCTCAAGGGCTTTGCGGACAAAAACCTGCAGAACATCAACCGTTATTTTGCTTCCGGCTGGAACCGTGACGGCCTTGCCCTGCGGGCCGCAGGCGACCTTTTGCAGTTTGCGCCCGGCCCTGCGCCGCGGCACCTGCTCATCGTACTGACGGATGCTTCGCCCAACGACAGCCGCCGTATCCCGCCCAGCCCGGAAAAACCACTGGGCTGCGGTTACGAGGACGCCGCCGGTGTGGCCGACACTGCCGCGCAGGTGCGTGCGCTGCAGCGCATGGGCATCCGGGTGTCTGCCGTGTTCATGGGCGAGGACAGCTCTGCCGGTGCCGCTGCACAGATCTACGGCAAAAATATGGCACGCATCCGCGGCATGGATCAGCTGGCCCGTGCTGCCGGGCGGCTGATCCAGAACGAGATCCGGGAACTGGGCGACTGAAATAAGAGTTTTATAAGAGCAACGGCCTGCAGACGAGAGAGTTTTCTCTGTCTGCAGGCATTTTTTAATACAACCGTGTTTCGTCCAGGTTTTGCTTACCCTGCCGCATCCTGCAAATTCCTTCAATTTTTGATAAACTTATAGTTGTTTTTCGTTGTGAAATATGCTATACTAGGTTCACAAGATAAAACAATCCTGCGTAAGCCGCCCCGTGCACAGGGCTGTCTGCTGCAGAACCCACCTGTTATACAACGAACCGCTGTATCAGCCTTTCAGGGAGGAAGTCACGATGGACGCCAGCCGTTATTTTACCGCAATGCACAACGCCATGTCTGCCCAGCACCCCCATGCGCAGCTTCTTTTAACGGTAAAGCTGCAGGACACCTGCGGCAACGATGCCTGTCTGGAGCTCAAGCAGCTACCCGGTGAGAGCACCTCCATCCTGTGCTACTCCACCATGGGGCGCCGCTGCCTGAACTTTCAGCTGTTCCGCAAGGGCTGGCAGCTGTGCCACAATGCTGATGGGCAGCTGGTAGGCCGCTTTCCTTCCAGTGCCGACGGCCTGATCGACGAGACCGATTTCCGCGCCTACTGCCGGGAAGACCGGCTGGATCTGGCACGCACCCAGCGCATCCTGTCTGAGCTGCGCGCCCTTGCAGGAGCCGATCATCAGGGCAGCATCCCCCAGAACGCCCGCACCGGTGCCGTTGTTACCGTGGAGAGCTTTGTAGGGGCCGGTGCCCGCTGGACCTACTGGAGTCAGGGCCCTGCACCCAGTCAGCCGTTGAGCGCCATCCTCTACTGGCTGGCAGATTTTCTGGCCGGAAGCGAGCGCCGCGCCTTGCAGGCAGACCCGCAGGCCGCGCACCTTGCGGCCCAGTGGCTGGCCAGCGATACCGCCGTATTCTTCCATCCGTCTGTGCCGCTGACTGCCATGGGCCCTGCCGCTTCCGGCGCAGCTGCAGCAGTCAGCCGCAGCCGTTCGGCTCACGCTTCCCCCGCCCGGAACAAGAGCTGGCAGAGCATTCTGGCTGTGATGGCAAGCATGTGAATCTTCCGCTGCAAAGCAAGGGGCTGCCGCACGTCATCTGGTGCAGCAGCCCCTTGCTTTTCTTTTGATCGCTTTCCGCAGTTTTATGCCAGATACGGGTCCAGCAGGGCATCGACCGTTTTATTGCGCTTGGGATTCGGCTTTTTGATCACATGGCCCCGGCACACCACCAGTTCCAGATGCTGCAGCGCACGCAGGTCTTTCAGCGGATCGTGCTTCGTCACAATAAAGTCTGCGCTCTTGCCCGGCTCAATGGAACCGGTCACATCTCCTACTCCGGCCAGCTGTGCGTTGCGCAGGGTCGCCGTGTAGAGGGCGAACCGATTGCTCACACCGCAATACTTATGGAAATAGCACAGTTCCCGCCAGAAATCATACTGGGTGATGTAGGGGCAGCCCACGTCATTGCCCAAGCCCACCGGGATGCCATTGGCAAGCGCGGTCTTTGCGCTTTCCACCACGCCGTCAAACACGATCTTTCCATTGTACTGATCCTTTTCCGAGGCACCGGAAACCGCTGTATCGAACAGCGCATAGGGCAGCGCCGGGGAGATGGTCGTGCACAGGAAGGCTCCCCGCTCCTTATACAGGCGGACCGTCTCATCGTCCATCTTTGCACCGTGCTCGATGGAATCCACCCCATTTTCCAGCGCCACCTTTACGCCCTCCGGCGATTCGGTGTGTGCTGCTACGGTGTAGCCCAGCCTGTGAGCTTCGGCACAGACGGCTTTGACCATCTCCGGCTTCATTTTCAGCTCTCCGGGCGTTCCCTTTTCCGTGGCATCCAGCACACCGCCGGTGATCATCAGCTTGACAAGATCCACCTTCTGGCCGCTGGCCTTTCTGAGCTGAGCCAGCGCTTCGGCATTGTTATGGGCCGCAACTGCTACCGATCCCGCCATGTGTCCCCCGGGCACCGAAATGCCCTCGTTGGCGGCAAGAATGCGCGGTGCCAGCAGTCTGCCTGCAGCGGCATCGTCCCGGCAGCGAGTGTCAAAATCCGCAATGCCGCCCACGGTACGGATGGTAGTCACACCACCCAGCAGTTCCAGCTTCGCGTAGCTGCACACCAGCCTGTAGGCCACCGCACGGGTCAGGCCATTGCTCAGAATTTTGCGCACCAGCGCAGCATTGTCCCGCGGCTTTGCGCTGGGCTTGCCGTTGCCCGCCAGATGCACATGCAGATTGACCAGACCCGGCATGATATAGCTGCCGTGCAGATCGATGACCTCATAGCCATCCAGATCCACACCCTCATCGGCAATGGCAGTGATCTTATCATCCTCGGTCAGCAGGATTTTGTGCTCTACCGGCTGCATCTGCTCGGTGCCATCCAGCAGGATCCCGTTCGTATAGGCACGTTTCATTGGGAACATCCTCTCTTTTTCAGGTTTTTTCGGACAGGAGTTGTTTTGTTCCAGTATAGCACGTTCCGGCAGATGGTGCAATGCAAAAACGGGCAGGAAAGGTTCAGCCCTCTCCTGCCCGTTCGGTGTTTTTTATTTACTGTGCGGCTGCGCTGGAAGCCACTTCGGAAGCGGCCTCAGAAACTGCTGCCTCGCTGGAAGCAGCCTCAGAAGCTGCTGCCTCGCTGGCAGCGGTCTCGCCGCCCTCAACAACCAGCTCGTCCTCATAGTCAAGGCCGTAGGTATCCACCAGAGTCTCCTCATAGTCCTTGTGGAAGAAGTTCTCCTCGCCCAGAGCCTTGATCTCCTCGTTCAGCCAATCCAGAACGGTGGTGTTGCCCTGGCTCACAGCGGGAGCAATGGTGTCCTGACTGCCCAGAGAGGGAATGCCGACCGTGTAGTCGGTATTCTGCTTTGCAAATGCAATGACCTCGGTGTTATCGTTGGCCCATGCCACGCCGTTGCCGTTCTCCAGTGCATTCTTGGCCGTTGCATAGGAATCGTACTTCTGCAGCGGAATGTCGGGGTACTCCTTGGTCAGGTAGGTCTCGGCAGTGGTGCCGGAAATGACGATCATCTGATCGTCAGCGTTCCAGTTGTCCAGAGTGGTGATAACGTTGCTGTCCGGAGAAATGACGCCCAGTGCAACGTTCATATAGGGCAGAGCGAAGTCCACTTCCTCTGCACGCTCGGGGGTCACGGTGAAGTTTGCCAGGATCACATCCACCTTGCCGGTCTGCAGATACTCGATACGGTTGGCAGCCTCGGTAGAAACAAAGTTGATCTCTACGCCCAGATCCTCGCCCAGACGGCGGGCAAAGTAGACATCATAGCCCTGATACTCGCCGTTCTCATCCACGTAGCCGAACGGGTTCTTGTCGGAGAAGACACCGATATTGATGGTGCCGGACTCCTTGATCTGATCCAGCGTGCGGTAGACCACGCTGCTGCCGGATGCTGCGCTGCCAGATGCTGCAGTTGCGGTAGAAGCAGAAGAAGAGCCGCCGCATGCGGTCAGAACGGCAGCAGCGGACACTGCGCCCAGACCCAGCAGGAAGGAACGACGAGAAATTTTAGACTGTTTCATAGTGGATTCTCCTTTACAAAATCTTTCCCATTGGCTGCGAAACACCCGCAGTCTTTATCTTGATCTGTGACTCATTTCACAGCATCAAACGTGAATGTGCGCAGGAAGCGCTGCGCGCGCTCGGTCTTGGGCCGGTCAAAGAACTCGGCCGGTGCAGCCTCTTCCACGATCTTGCCGCCATCCAGGAAGATAACGCGGTTGGCAATGGCGCGGGCAAACTGCATTTCGTGGGTGACGATGATCATGGTCTTGCCCTGCTTGGCAAGGTCCAGCATAACGTCCAGCACCTCGCGCACCATTTCCGGGTCAAGGGCAGCGGTCACTTCATCAAACAGAAGGATCTCCGGGTGCATACACAGTGCGCGCACGATGGCAACGCGCTGCTTCTGTCCGCCGGAAAGCTCGCGCGGGTAGCTGTTTTTCTTGCCAAGCAGCCCCACGCGGTCCAGCAGGGCCTCGGCCTCCTGCTGCACCTCTGCTTTGGGGCGCTTCTGCACCTTGGTGGGAGCCAGCAGGACATTGTCCAGCACCGTCATGTGCGGGAACAGCTCGTAGCTCTGGAACACCATGCCGATCCGCTGGCGCAGCTGGGTGAGGTTTTTGCCGCCGTAGGCAACGGTCTCACTGCCCAGACGCACACGGCCGCTCTGGGTGGGCTCCAGACCGTTCAGGCAGCGCAGCAGCGTGCTTTTGCCGCAGCCCGAGGGGCCGACCACCACGATGACCTCACCGGGCTTGACGGCAAAGCTGATATCGTCCAGCACCGGGGTCTCGTCGTAGGCTTTGATCAGATGTTCAACGGTCAAAATAGGTTCTGCCATACACGGTCACTTCCATTTCTTTTCCAGATAGCTTGCCAGCAGGCTGATGGGCCAGCATGCAAGGAAATATAGCACAAAAACTGTGAGATAGATGCCGAAGGCTGCATTGGGGCTTGCGGTGCGGTTGGCCTCAATGATCTGCTGGGCCACCTTGATCACCTCTACCACACCGATCATCAGCACCAGACTGGTGGTTTTGATCATACGGGTGATCAGGTTGATGGACAGCGGGATCAGGCGGCGCACCGTCTGCGGGATGATGATGTACCAGTAGGTCTGGATGCGGCTCATACCCAGCGCCTCGGCGCTCTCGTACTGGTGCTTCGGAATGGCGATCAGTGCACCGCGCACAAGGTCGCTCATTTCGGCAGTGCCCCACAGCACGAACACGATGATCGATGCCGTCTCGCCGGAAAGGTTCCACCCGAACGCGCGGGTTGTGCCAAAGTAGACGAGGAACAGCAGCACCATCTGCGGCATGATACGGATAAATTCCAGGTACAGCCGCAGGATCGCCTTGATGATGGGATTGCGGAAGGTCATCAGCACACCCAGCAGAATGCCGAGCGGCAGGCTGATCAGCACGGATACCGCGCTGATCTTGAGAGCTACGCCAAGACCTCCCATCAGGCGGGCCATGTTTTTGCCCTTGAACAGGACGTCAAGACCCAAATCCAGCATAGCGCAGCCTCCTTTCGATCAGGCTGCCCACGATGGACACCGGCAGCAGGATGATGAGGTAGAACGCCACCAGCAGGAACAGGCATTCGATGGTCTTGGAATACATGCCGATGAGATCCTTGGCCGTGAACATCAGGTCCATCAGGCTGATGGCGCTGAACACGCTGGTCTCCTTGAGCAGGAAGATCACGTTTGCCATGAAGGCCGGCATACTGGTGGACATTGCCTGCGGCAGGATCACATACCGCATGGTCTGCAGACGATCCATGCCCAGACTGTAGGCACTCTCGGTCTGGATGGGCTCGATGGCTTCCAGACCGCTGCGGAATGCTTCGGCCATATAGCTGCCGCCCAGAAACGCCAGACCTGCGATGCCGCAGATCTCGGCATTGGTCCGGATGCCCACCTTAGGCAGGCCATAGTAGATAAAGAACAGCTGCACCAGCAGCGGCGTGTTGCGGGACAACTGGATGTAAACACCCACGATCTGCCGCAGCACCGGCACCTTGTCGTATTGGATCACCGCACACGCAAGCCCGATGATGATGGCAAAAATGATGCCTGCAACGCCCAGCCGTACCGTCAGCACGGCTGCTTTCTGGTAGAGCGGCAAATATTGCTGGATCGCATTCCAGTCCATTGCCGGATTCCTCCCTTGTATCCTGATTTGCGGGTCAAAACAAAACGCCCGGAAGCTCCCTCTTCGAGTAAGCTCCCAGGCGGTCAGCGTCAGATCTCTCTGCGTGTTCCCACACAGAATTTGCAGATATGCTCACACGGCATACCATACTGCAGGGCGGCCGGTCCGGGAAGCGTTTGTGGTACAACAACACATTGCGCAACAACACATCATAGCCGTTTCCTCCCTGAATGATCTCAATTTTCGGATTTGCTCGACCCGATGCATGTAGTTTACACCCCATTACCCATTATGTCAATATGATTATGGGACTTCTTTCGATTCTTTGCTCAATCAGCCTAAAATGATATCATCACATGCATAAATTTTATTCATTTTTCAGCTTGACCGTATGCGCCGTGCGGACAGCAAAAGCCCTCCCGTCGGGGGAGGGCCGGGCCGGATTCAGCTTTTCCTGACCGCGATCAGCACGCGGATCTTGCCGCCTGCCGCGCGCAGGCCGCCATCGTACCAGCCGATGAGGGTGTACTCCTCACCGTTCACCTGAGAAAGAGTGGTGGGATAGTAGGTGCCTTTATACCACAGATACACCTGCATCTCATCGGCGGTCTCGTACTTTTTGTTTCCGCTCATGACCGAGGCCGCGCCCACCTTGTCAATGACTACGGGCAGCAGCTGCGTCATGGACTTAACCGTGCCGGAGGTGCTGGTGCCAATGGCGATGCCGCCTGCCAGCACCGGATATTTGGTACTGGTCTTGTAGGTCGTCTGTTTGCCGTTCACGTAGCACACGTAATCTGCACCGCTTCCCAGATAGTTGAGCACGGTGCTCAGGCTGCCGCTGGTATTGTTGGCGCCCAGTTTGAGCAGGTAGCTTGCCAGTTTATCGGTGCTGCCGGTCACGCTTTCCCACAGGCTGCTGCCAATGCTGCCGTCCACAAGGCCCCACAAAAGATCGCCGGTGCTGGGTAGCACGATATCCGCCACATCGCTGATGATCTGGGAATCATCCGTCGTGGTCGTGGTCGCGGTGGTGGTGCTGCTGCCGGTCGTGCCAGTGGTGCTGTCGTTCCCTGTGAGCTTTTTGATCGCCGTGCTGACCGTCATGCCGGAGGAGGTCGTTCCGCTGGTGGTGGTCGTGGTGTTGTTGATGAGGTTCTTCACATCATCCAGCACGCCATAGGTCCACAGATCACCGGTCACATCGTTCAGGATCAGGCGGTCGATCTGGCCGTTTTCGTTGGTGGTGTAGTAGCGCACATCGGCGTCAGAAAGTGTTACCCCCGATAGGCGGCTGGGACTTACCGTCCCAGCCACACCCTCCGATGTCGTATCCAGAATTTCTACGTCGTCCGCAAGGGCAGTGCCGCCCAGAGCGGTGCCGTCTGCATTGATGGTGCCGGAGGTGCTGGTTTTGGTGATGGTCTCCACCTGTTCACCCTCGGCGTTCACCGTGATCTTCACCATCCAGCCTGCCGGGTAATTCAGGCTTTTGTCCACATTCACGGTGCGGGTAACGCCGTCGGTGCACTTGACTGCCACCGCCTGCCGGACGTCCGCACCGTTTTCCTCCACAAGGCTGCGGGCGGCGTTCTGCACCACACCGTAGAATACTTCGTCCGCTTCATCGCCGGTCAGCACCGCAACGGCCTCGTTGTTCATGCCCAGCAGCAGGGTGACCACCTGCCCCACGCCGCCGCCGTTCAGGCTGGACAGCTGTGCCGCCGCCGAGGAGCTTGCAATGGTGTAGCTGGTGCCTGCCACGGTAACAGAGGTGGGTGCGCTGGCGCTGGGCGACACCGCCGTGATCCGGCCTGCCGCCTTGCGGGTGTAGATCCACACCGTCTTTGCGCTGGCATTGTAATAGTATACGTCATAGGCGGAAAGCTGTGCCGAGGTGCTCACACTGCCATTGCGGTAGATGGCCTCCGGCACAAAGGGCAGGCTCTCACCCTCGGATGCCACAAAGGGGCCCTCCAGACTGCTGAGCAGGATGGAGGAAACATCCACCTGACCGTTCGTCACGGTGTAGCCCAGCGTGGTGCCGTACACACTGCCGCCTGCCGTATTTGCGGTAAGGGCATTGTACAGCAGCACTGCGCCCTCTTCCAGAGTCATGGTCTGGCCCTGCGTGCAGCCCAGATTGCTCCGCAGGCCGATGGCATTGGCCTTGTTCAGCTGTGCTGCCGGAAAACCGCCGGTCAGGGTGGTGATATCGTAGCCCAGCAGGGTCAGGGCGGCAGTGCAGGCTTCTTCCATCGTGACGGTGTTATCCGGGCGGAAAGAACCGTCGGTGTAGCCGCTCATCCAGCCCTGCTGCACTGCAATGCGGATATAGGGCGCATAAGCGCTGCTGCCGTTCACATCGGTATACAGGGTGCCGATGCTGCCCTGCGTATTGGCATTATCGTGGTAGGCAGAAAAGGCCACCAGCAGCTTTGCCAGCTGCCCGCGGGTGAGCGGCGTGCTCAGCCCGGCCGCTTCCTCGGTGGAGAAAGCGCCCAGCGTCACCGCCGTCTGCACCGCCGTGTTGGAGCCCGCTGCCGAAGCCGGCAGCACCAGCACGGACACGCCGATGCACACCGCCAGCAGCAGTGCGAGAAATCGTTTTTTCATAGTTGCCTCCTTAATTTTGGGCTCGCCCTTCGGGAGAGCTCCGGCATTGCGCCGCTTCAAGCGGGCCGTGTCGGTGAGAGGGTTATCAGTCATAGCGCAGCGCTTCGATGGGGTTCAGCCGGGCCGCACGCTTTGCGGGCAGGTAGCCGAACAGCACACCGATGCCCACCGAAATGCCAAAGGCCACAGCCACCGAGCCAAGGGACGGCGACACGGTCATTTCCATATCGCTCATGACCAGCGGCAGGATCCTGTTGGCAAGCGCGGAAAGCAGATAGCCGAGACCGATGCCCAGCACGCCGCCGAGGGCGGAAGTGGTGGCAGCTTCGGTGACGAACAGGCCCAGAATGACCCGTTCCTTCGCACCCAGCGCCTTGCGGATGCCGATCTCACGGGTGCGCTCGGTGACGGACACCATCATGATGTTCATGATGCCGATGCCGCCCACCAGCAGCGAGATCGCCGCAATGGCTGTGAGAATGGTGACGACCATGTTCACCATGGAGGTCATCATATCCAGCATTTCGCTCATGCTGGTGACCATGTAGCCCTCATCAGAATTGAGCAGCTCCTGCAGGCCGTTTTCCAGTACGGTCTTTGCTTCGGAAATGTTGTCCTCGCTGGTCACGGTGACAGCGTAGGAGCTGGCGGTGCTGGTCTTTGAAACGCGGAGCGCCGTGGTGTAGGGCAGCAGAACGATATCATCGCTGCTGCCCTCCTGATCCGAGGTGTCTGTCACCTTGGCTTCCAGTACGCCCACAATGGTATATTTCTCCGAGCCGATCTTGATGGTCTGGCCCACGGCATTGCCGCCATAGGCCACACGGCTGATATAGTCGCCCACAACGCAGATCTTCTTGTTGTCGGTCAGATCCACATAGTTGATGCCGCGCCCGACACGGACGGTGTAGCCGCTCATCCCAAGATAGCTCTCGCTCACGCCCTTGACGGTGGTGTTACTGTAGCTGGTGGTGCCCACCTTCACGGTGCCGTTGATACTGGCTGTCGGCGACACCGCCTCGAACAGATCCGGGTGGGCATCCACGAGGCTGTAAACATCCTCCACCTCCACCGAGCGGGAGCCGTAGCCCATGACCTGCACGCTGATGATATTGGTGCCAAGGTCTGCAAAGCTGGACACGATGCTCTGGGTCATGCCGTTGCCCAGACCCACGATGACGATGACCGCCGTCACGCCAATGATAATGCCCAACATGGTGAGGAAGGTGCGGAACTTGTTGCTCCAGATGTTCTGGACAGCCTCGCGGAAGGTCTCATAGATCATAATGCGCTCCCCTCCTGTTCCGTCCTGATCCCACAGCCGGGCTGCACCACTGCTTCGGGTGCGTGGGCATCGCCGTCGTACACCACACGGCCGTCTTCCAGTCGGATGATGCGCTGGGCCTGCACGGCAATGGAGTTATCGTGGGTGATGAGCACCACGGTATTGCCCTGCCGGTGCAGCTCCTGCAGCATTTTCAGTACCTCACGGCCGGTGTGGCTGTCCAGTGCGCCGGTGGGCTCGTCGGCCAGAATGACAGCCGGACGGCCTGCCAGTGCCCGCGCGATGGAAACACGCTGCTGCTGACCGCCGGAAAGCTGGTTGGGCTTGTTCCGGAGCTTATCGCCAAGGCCCACCCGCTCCAGTGCGGCGGCGGCACGGCGGTGACGCTCCCCGCGCGGCACCCCGGCATACACCAGCGGGACCTCCACGTTTTCCATCAGGCTGAGCTTGGGCAGCAGATTATACTGCTGAAAGATGAAGCCCAGCAGCTCGTTGCGGATCTCGGCCAGTTCATCGCGGCTCATTCTGCCCACATCCCGGCCATTGAGTTTATAGGTACCCGCCGTGGGCACATCCAGACAGCCGATGATGTTCATGCAGGTGGATTTGCCGGAGCCCGACTGGCCCACGATGGCCACGAACTCGCCCTTGTTGATCTGCATCGAAATGTGATCTGCAGCCTTTACAAGGGTATCGCCCATCTGGTAATACTTGCACACATGATCAAATTCAATGAGGGCACTCATCAGAAGCCACCTCCCGGGCCTCCGCCGCCGGGGCCTCCGTTCCCTCCGCCGTGCCCGCCGCTGCCGCCCGGGCCCACCATGAATTCCATGCTGTCGCTGGCGTTCTGCTTTTCAGCAGCATTGGCATCGTAGGCGATGGTGTCGCCCTCCTGCAGGCCGCCGGTCACCTCGATCGAATCGTTGTCGCTGGTGCCGGTGGTGATCTTTACGTACACATAGCCGTCCGGCGCAGTCATATCCTGCACGGCGTTGACGGCACTGGGCGAGTCCTTGGTGACAAGCACGTAATTGCCGCGCACCACCGCGCCATTGGGAATGGTGAGGGCGTTCTCGGCACTGCTCACCTCGATCTCGGCCGTGGCATTCATGCCGGGCAGCAGGTCGCCGGTATCATCGATGCGGATGGTCACCGGGTAGGTAGTGGTGCCGCCGGTGGTGGTGCCTGCAGCGGAAACGCTGGTGACCACGCCGGTAAAGGTGCGGTCCGAGATGGCGTCTGCGGTGATGGTGACGTTCTGACCCTCCTTGATGGAGAGGATCTCCAGCTCGTCCACATTCAGGGTCATTTCCAGATAGCTCAGGTCGTAGATGGTGCACAGCGTCTCGCTGGAAGCCGTGTCGGTACCCACAGTGTCACCAGCCTTGACATTCTTCTGGATCACGGTGCCGCTGATGGGCGAGGTGATGGTATAGTTTTCCATCTGCTTTTCGGTGTCGCTCATGGAAAGCTGTGCGTTCAGCAGACTGTCGGCAGCGGACTGCACCTGCCTGCTCAGCTCGGTGCCGGAAAGCTGCACAATGGCCGTGTTCGCCGCAACGGCAGCGCCCTCTTTGACACAGACAGCGGACACGGTGCCGCTGGTGGTGGCTGTGACGGTCTGCTGGTGCTGGTAATCGAACCGGGCCGAGGCCAGCGCACTGACGCCATTGATGGAGGCCGACGCTGCCTGTGCGGTGGTCAGGCTGCCGTTGTTCGGCACCGCAATGGTCACGGTGCGCACCAGCAGATTGCCGCTGCTGATGGTATCGGTGCCGGCCACAGCCTGCACCGTGCCGGAAAGGGTCTCGAAGGTACCGTTGAGTATGACCTGTGCAGCCTGACCCACGGCAAAGCCGGACGCATCTGCCGCCGGGAATTCCAGCGTGAGCAGCAGGCTGGAATCATCCCGCACGGTGGCGATCTCCTGCCCGGCGGTCACGTAGTCACCGGCCTTGACCTTGATGGAAGCCACTGTGCCGCCAATGACACTGCGGATGTACTGGGCATCAGCGGCATCGTTGTAGCTGCGCTGCGCCTGCTCCAGAGCGAGCTGGGCCTTTTCCACGCTGGTAGCAACGTCTGAGCTGTCGATGGTATACAGCACCGTTCCCTTTTCGATGGTATCACCCACCTCGAAATCGGCGGTGAGCACGGTACCCTTCACCAGCGACTTGACCGTATAGGTATTGGCTGCGGAAATGGTTCCGGAACCGCTGAAGGTGTTGGTGATATCCCGCCGTTCCAGCGCCGCTTCCACATACTGGGTGCTGGCCTGCACGTCCTTTTTGCTGGTTTTGGGCAGCAGCACCGCAGCGGCCACCGCCGCCACGCACACCACCGCCGTGATCTTTTTCCAGTTGTGCTTCAAAAACTGTTTCGGGTCTTTTTTGCCCGGCTGTGCCGCCGGGCTTTCAAATTCCAGCAGCTCCTGCCGGGCCTCCGGCAGCTGCGCCGGCTCGCTGTTTTTCTTTCGCAGCATTGTATCGCCCCTCCTGTATTGTGTACAGCGGTGGTACTCCCCCGCCAATATCTGGAAGTATACAGGATGATTCTTAGGAAAAGGGGCAGGAATTTCTTAAGAGTGGTTAAGATGAAAAAAGACAGCGTCGGCTTTTCCATGGGGAAAGCCCCTGCAAAACCACATCCTTTTCCGCACCGCCAAAGCTGAGAGGGTACAGCAGCTGACAACAAAAAAACTGCCGCACTCTCATGCAGCAGTTCTAAATTTACTCTTTTGCTGTTTTGAACAGCAGTGTCATGCGGAAAACGCCCTCCGGCTGCTCAATGCGGCAGATACCCTGCATTTTTTCCATCATGGTTTCGATGCTGGGCAGGCCCACCTTGGTGCTCTCTGAGGAAGCAGGCACCGGCAGCACGCAGTTCTCAAAACAAAGCCCCGCTCTGCTCCCCTCCTGCACAAAGCGCACGACAACATCCCTGTCCGGATCTGCATACTTGAGCAGATTGGAGGTGATGTTATCCAGAATGCGGCGCACATACTGCCCGCTGACCGAGAGCAGCACGTCCTCATCGCCCAGTTCCAGCGCGCAGGCAAAGCCGCGCTGCTGCAGTGTTTCCACCATTTCCGTGAGCGGCTCTTCAAACACGGCTGAAAAATGTGCGGGCGGGTCCAGCACGGCCACGGTATCCCGGGTGACCAGTGCATACTCGAACAGATTATCCGAAAGCTGCTTGATCTGCCGGGCCTTCGCGTCGATCTTGTTCAGGTAATTGTCGGCCTGTTCCGGCGTTTCGTACTTGCGGCAGCGCAGGATCTCGGTATACAGCAGCAGGGTGGTCAGCGGTGTGCGCAGGTCGTGAGACATTTCGGTGATGAGGTTCTTCACCTTGGCCGATGCCTGTGCCTCCTCTTCCTGCTGCTGGCGCAAGGTCACCCGCATGGAGTCCAGACAGGATGCCAGCGTGGTGATCTCATCGCTGCCGCGGATGGTAATGGGGTGATCCAGATCGCCGCCCTCCATGGCCTGGATCTCCTCGCTGAGCTGCACGACGTAGCGCACGATCCTGCGGCAGTGCAGCAGGAAGAGGCTCGGGAACCACCATAAGATGCACAGGGAAAGCAAGATCTCGCACCCGGTGCCGTAATAGGTATTGAAGCCGTTGTAATAGAGCATCGCGCTCACCTCGCCGTCTGCAAAGGTGAGCGTGTAGCAGGGCAGCCAATCGTAAAAGTCGGTCTTATCCACCAGAACACCCGGGTTCTGATCCGATGTGCCGTTCTGCGGCAGAAACGAGATCATCCCGTCTTTGGGTGCAAACGAAGAGTAGATCATCGTCTGGCCCCGGTAGAGTTCCAGCAGGGTATAGCGCCGCTTATGGCTCCAGTCTGTCAATTCCTTTACATCGGTGCTGGCGAGATGATGTTCGGTCACATAGCTCTGCAGTTCCTGCACCTGTTTCTGGGTGGCGTGCTGCTGTACCTCCGTGCGGCTGAACCAGAAGCGCAGCCCCTTGGCAAGCACCACCTGCGATACTGTCAGCAGCAGCACGCTTTCCAGCGCCGCCAGTGCAATGATGCGTATAAACTGTTTTGCAAGGCCGTGATGCTCTTTCATAAGCGGCCTTCCTCTCCGGCAGCAAAGCGGTAGCCTTTGCCCCACACGGTACAGATACGGGCGGGTTTTTGCGGATCATCCTCCACCTTCATGCGCAGATTGCGGATGTGCACCATCACCGTGCCGTTGGAGACATAATAATAAGGCTCGTTCCACACCGTTTCGTAGATGACCTGGATGGAATAGATGCGCTGCGGGTTCTGCATCAGCAGCCGCAGGATCTTGTATTCGGTCTCGGTCAGGTCCACCTCCCGCTCATCCACCCATACCCGGTTGCAATCCAGCGCAAGCCGCACGCCGTGCGCTTCCAGCGTGGTGTTGCGCGGCTTCTGCGGCGCCTGCTCCTTGCCCAGATAGACGCAGTACCGGCGCAGCAGTGCCTTGACCCGGGCACTGAGCTCCGTAAAGGAGAAGGGTTTTGCCAGATAGTCGTCGCCGCCCGCAGTCAGGCCCAACAGCTTATCGGATTCCTGCGATTTTGCGGTGAGGAACAGGATGGGCACCGTTGAGCTCTTGCGCAGCTCCTCACACACGCGCAGGCCGCTCATGCCCGGCATCATGATGTCCAGAATGACAAGATCCACCTCCGGGTTGAACAGTTCCAATGCCCGCAGGCCGTTCTCCGCCTCCAGAATATGATAGCCTTCCCCTGACAGCAGGATGCGCACACCGTCCCGGATGTCCGGGTCGTCCTCCACGATCAGAATCGTCTGTCCTGCCATTCTCTTTTCCTCCCAGTTTTTCATTCATTTCTTTCAGTATACCAGCCCGCTGCCGCGTTTTCCACGAAAGATTTCTTAGGAAATATTAAGAGAGTATTTTTGAATCATTCTTTAGCGGCCTCAATTCCGCTGTATCTCTTCTACCAGCGGCAGATAGTCGGCACAGTATTCCTGGTACAGCGGCTGCACCAGCTGCCGGAAGTTCTGCATTTCTTCTCCGGGCAGCGGCAGTTCCCGGCACCCACCCGCCAACGCCGCTTCGCGGGCCGTTGTTTCCTCCTGTGCCCAGAGCTGGCGCTCATACTGTGCCGATGCCCGGGCGCATTCCTGCAGGATCTGCCGGTATTCCTCCGGCAGTGCATTCCATGTGCGGCCGGAAGCAAGCTGCACCTCCGGCACGCGGCTGTGTTCATCGGCCATATAGTACCGCGCCACCTTGTAGTGCTCCATGGAATAGTAGGCCGGCCAGTTGTTCTCAGCAGCATCGATCTGTCCGGTCTCAAAGGCCGAGTAGACGTCACTGTAGGCCGAAGTTTCCGGCACTGCACCCAGCAGGCGGATCATATCGATCACGATCTGGGAGTCCTGTACGCGGACGGTCTTGCCCTGCAGGTCGCTCAGGCTGCGCACCGGCTGACGGGCATAGAAGGAGCGGGCACCTGCGTCATACCAGCTCAAGCCCACCATGCCCTGCGCGGTAAAATCCTGCAAAAACGCCTCCCCGATGCTGCCATCCAGCACACGCCACATATGGTCGGCATCCCGATAGAGGTACGGCAGCAGTAGCACATTGAGCCGGGGCAGATCGTCTGTGGCCACCGACAGTGACACACGCGCAAAATCCACGCCGCCAATGGCAAGCTGCTCCCACACCTGCTGCTCTGAGCCGTACTCGCCGTTCGCCTTGACCTGAACGACCACCCTGCCCCCGGTCTGCTGCTGCACAAGGTCTGCAAAATACTGCGCACCCTGCGTGGTGGGATACCCGGCAGGCTGGTTGTCGGCATAGGTCAGCACAAAGTCCGGCACGGTCTGCGGCTGCGCGGCACAGCCTGCCAGCTGCAGCGCAGCAAGGCCCAGCCCGGCCAGAAAAGTCCGTCTGCGCATCTTGTCTCACTCCCCTTTTGCTGATAGTATACCGCAGCGGCACAGGTTCGTGCAACAGGAAAAGGCGGTGCCCGCCGCAAAGCAGGTACCGCCTTTTAGGAGAAGAAAAAGGAGATGTCTTTGTTACATCAGGCCCATTGCCTGAGGCAGTGCGGTAGACACTGCCGGGATAAAAGTGACCAGAAGCAGGCCGCCGATGATGGCCACGTAGTACATGAGCATATACGGCATGACCTTGGCAAGCGAGGTGCGGCCCACCTTGATGCCCACGAACAGTGCATTGCCCACGGGCGGGGTAATGTTGCCGATGCACAGGTTATATACGAGGATCAGACCGAACTGTACCGTGCTCATGCCAAAGCTCTGGCAGATGGGCAGGAACAGCGGGGTGAAGATAAGGATGGCCGGGGTCACGTCCATGAAGGTGCCGGACACCAGCAGGATCACGTTCATGATGAGCAGGATCACATACTTGTTGCTGGTCAGGCTGAGCAGGGCAGCCGCCACAGCATCCGGGATCTGCAGGAAGGCCATGACCCAGCCCAGAATGTTGGAAACGCCCACCAGAAACACCACCATGCCGGACATCTTGGCAGAGTCCACGATGATCTTCCACAGGCTCTTCAGGTTGATGGAACGGTAGCAGAAAGCCAGCACCAGCGCGTAGACGACCGCGATGGCAGAGCCCTCGGTGGCGGAGAACACGCCGCCGATGATGCCGCCGATGACCACGATGATCAGAGACAGAGAAGGCAGGGCGCGCAGAGTGCATACGCCGAGATTTTTCCAGTCGAACTTGCCGGGAGTGCCTTTATAGCCCAGCTTGACAGCCAGCAGCACGCCCACCACACAGCAGCACAGTGCCCAGATGATGCCGGGGATGTAACCGGCCATGAACAGCGCAGCCACAGAGGTACCGCCGGACGCCAAAGAGTAGGTGATCAGAGCGTTGGACGGCGGGATCAGCAGGCCGGAGCAGGAAGAGGCGGCGTTGGTGGCAGCAGTAACGGCGGGGTCGTAGCCCTGCTCCTCGGCACCGTCGCGGATCATGGAGCCGACGGCGGCAGCCGCGGCGGAGGCGGAACCAGAAATGGCGCCGAACAGGGCGTTGGTGCCGATGTTGGTCACCAGCAGTGCGCCGGGCAGCTTGCCCAGAATGGCCATAACGAAATCCACCAGACGCTTGGCGATGCCACCCTGATTCATGATGTTGCCCGCCAGAATAAAGAACGGAATGGCGGTAAGGCTGAACTTGCTCATGCCCACAAAGGTGCGCTGAGCAGCTGTCAGCACAGCCACGTTCAGGTCGATGGAAGAAAGGATGGCAGTCAGCGAAGAGACTGCAATGGCGTACGAGATAGGCACGCCGAGAAACAGCAGCGCCAGCAGCACTGCCAGGATCACGAGTAATGCTTGAATTGCCACAGCTTAGTCCTCCTTGTTTTCCTTGTCAGCATCGGCAGCCATTTCGGCTTCCACCTTTGCAAAGTCTGCATCCTCCGGGGCATCCAGACAGATGGAACCGTTGGCGATGCCGATAATATTCAGCACGGAATACACCAAAATGATCACGCCGCAGACCGGCATGACCCAGTAGAACACACCCACAGCCACGCCCAGCGAAGAGGTCTGCTGGCCCATTGCCAGCTTGGACACCTGAAAACCGCCGAAGACCAGAATGGCAGCAGAGAAGATGAAGGCGATAACCTCAGCAAAAATGTGGAACGCCTTGCGCATGGTGGGGTTGAACCGGTCTACCAGCACGGGGATGTTCATGTGGCCGCGCTCACCGGAAACGATGGTAGCGCCCAGCATGGTGCTCCAGCCGAACAGATAGCCCACCAGCTCTTCCGACCATGTGGAGGGCGAATTGAAGATGTAACGGACGATGACCTGATAGGCAGTCAGCACCACCATGACCGTCATGCTCAGGCCTGCCAGCAGGCTGAGCAGCTTGTTCAGGGTATTTCTCAGTTTTTCCATGATGCTCCTCCTCAGTCCGCAGTATGGGCAGCGTTGTGCTGCTGGATCCGATCATAAATGGGCTGCAGCTCCGGATTTGCTGCCAGCACGGAATCGTGCAGGGGGGCCATGGCCTCCTGGAACGGTGCAGTGTCCGGATAGATGAAGTTGACATGCTGCTCATTCTCAGCCTTGTCCTTGGCCTCGGCCACAGCATCCTCCCACGCATCCTGCTCGGTGCTCTTCACGATCTGGAAGCCCTCTTCAAAGATGGCGCGCTCCTCGTCGCTGAGCCCGTTCAGGAAGGCGTAGTTTGCCACCAGAAGATCCGGCACCATCTGGTGCATATCGTAGGAGTAATACTTGCAGATATCACCGTGGCCGTTATCCGTCAGGGCCAGCTCGTTGTTCTCGGCACCATCCAGAATACCGGCCTGCAGTGCAGTGTACACATCACCGAAGCCCATAGGGGTGGCCGTGCCGCCCAGCAGGCGCATCATTTCCACGTTGGTGGGTGACTGCTGCACGCGGATCTTCAGGCCCTTCAGGTCGGAAGGCTGGTTGATGGGGGTCTTGATGGTGTAGAAGTTGCGGGTGCCTGCGTCCAGCCATGCAACCGTTTCCAGACCAGCCTTGGAAGTGGTCTTGAAAATGGGGTCCGTCACCTCGGGGTCGTCCATGGCCTCGTGGTAAGCTTCCACGCCGGAGAACAGATACGGCAGGTTGAAGATCTGGTACTTGGCACTGAAGGTCTCCATGATGGCAGTGGATGCCACCACAAAGTCGATGGCGCCGGTCTGGGTCAGCTGCACCATTTCGGTCTGAGAGCCCAGCAGCTCGCTGGGGTACACTTCCACGCGGTACTTGTCGCCCAGTTTCTCGTTGATGTAGTTGGCAAAGGCTTCCAGACCCAGATGATCCGGGTGGGTCTGGGACTGCACATGGCCGATGCGCACGATCTTTCGGTCATCGCCGTCGGAGCCTGCTCCGCAGCCGGTGAGCATCATGCCGCTGGTCAGTGCCGCAGCGCCCATCAGCGACAGAAACGTTCTTCTCTTCATGAATTGCATCCTCTCTTTTCTCTCTTTTTCTATGATTAGATTTTAACAAACCGTGAATTTTTGCGAAACCGGATTATTTTGCGAAACGCAGCACGATTTTATCTTTGTTGTATCCAAGTACAATTTTTGCATCCCACAGACGAAAGAAACTGGCAAAAACAAAGAAGCACCCGTTCTTTCCTGCCTGTCAGCAGGAGAAGAACGAGTGCTTCTTTTATATCCGTTTTATCCTTGTACTGCTTTTTCCGCTGCGGCCATGCGGTACTCCGAAGGGGTCTGGCCCGTCAGGCGCTTGAACACCCTTGTAAAATAGTTGGCATCGCTGTAGCCCACAGCAGCACCGATGTCCTTCATGTTCAGGCGCGGGTCCAGCATCAGCTGGCGGGCCCTGTTCACCCGGTATTCGTTCAGATAGGCCGAAAAGTTCACCTTGAAGCACTGTTTGAACAGCTTGCAGAAGTAAGCATCCGAGTAACGCAGGGCAGCTGCGGCATCCTGCATGGAGATGTCTTCCCGATAGTGGGCATCGATAAAGCTGCCGATCTCGGCCCGGATGATGGCGGTGCGCATGTCCCCGTCCTCCTCTGGGCGGACAGGCTCCTCCGGCACAGGGGCTTGCAGCGGGCGGGCAGGCAGCTGCACCGACACCTGCCGGATGGCTTCCTCCACCGCAAACACCAGTTCCTGCTCGTTGTAGGGCTTGAGCAGATACTCCATGGCCCGCACGGAGATCGCCTGCCGCGCGTAGTCAAACTTGTCAAATCCAGTCAGGAACAGGATCGCACAATTTTTGTCTGTCTCACGGATCTTGCGGGCCACTTCCAGCCCGGTGAAGCCGGGCATTTCAATGTCCAGAACCGCCACCTGCGGTGCTTCGCGAGCAAAGAGCTCCATGGCTTCCCTGCCGTTTTTCGCCTCGTACAGGCTGATCAGATCCCCCAGATATTTCTGCAGCGTCTTGCACAGCACCTTGCGCTCGATCAATTCATCCTCTGCCACCAGCAATTTGCACTTCACGAAGGTTCTCCCTCCCTTTCTTCCGTCCACTGCGTCTGTGGGATCTCAAACCGTACCACCGTGCCGCGGCCTGCGCGGCTGTACACCTGCATTTTGCCGCCCGGATACAGCATCCCGATGCGGCGGGAAATATTGCCAAGGCCAATGCTGCGGCCGGTCTGCTCACTCTGGGCGATCCGGGCCTGCAGGGTATCCAGTTCCTCTGCCGTCATTCCCCTGCCGTTGTCCGCGGCCGTGAGCACCAGCACGCTGCCCTGCATCCATGCCCGCAGCAGGATGCGCCCCCCTTCCTCGCAGGACTTGAGCCCGTGAGAGTATGCATTTTCCACCACCGGCTGCAGTATAAAGGACGGCACCAGCACCGCCGCAGGCTGCACCCGGATGCTCTTTTCCACCGTAATGCGTCCATCGAACCGCATCTGCTGCAGATAGATATAATCTTCCAGCCCGTCCAGTTCCTCTTCCAGTGTGATCTGCTGACGCTTGGTGCGCAGATTGTGCCGGAACAGGCTGCCCAGATGCACGATCATCTGGTCGGTGGTGGAAGCGTCCTCCAGCCGGGCCATGCAGGAGATCATGTTCAGGGTATTGAACAGGAAATGCGGGTTCACCTGACTCTTGAGCACTTCCAGCCGGGTGTGTTCCAGATCTTTTTCCAATGCAAGGTTCCGCACCTCTTCCCGGTGCAGGGCCTGCTGGGTGCTCAGCTGCTGGGCCATGGCGTGCTTCATCTGGTTGAAGGTGCCTGTCAGCCTCCCCACCTCGTCGCTGCTTTTTATCGGCAGATCCGGACCGGAAAGATCCCCCTCGGCAATGCTGCGGGAAGCCTGCGCCAGCTCCAGCAGCGGGCGCACCACCACGCGGCTCAACCCCCGCACCAGCAGCACCATCAGTGCTGCCGCCGTCAGGAACAGCCCCAGATACAACCACGGCAGGTGCCGGATGTGGGCCGCCGTGCTGCTGTAAAGGGTATTTTCCTGTTCCAGTGTGGCCTGCGTCAGCCGCAGTGCATACTCGGCAAGATAATCCTGCAGGGCCATCACATGGTACATCCGTTCAATGTAGGTATCCGCTGAGGGCGAAAGCTGTAAAAAAGCGTCCCGCTCCTGCCGGTAGCCCTCGTAGCCCTGCAAAAGGTTCCATGTGCGGGCATAGCGTTCCGCACCGATGCGGGCATAATCGAAGGGCAGGGCCGCAAGGCTCTGTTCGGCCGCAGCGCAGGCGGCGGTGTAGGCCTGCTCACTTTCCGAGGTGGGCTGCCGCACATAGCGTGCAAAAGCCTGTGTTTCGTCCTTGATGGCATCCTGCACCATGTAACAGGCGGCATTGTCGGCCAGCAGCGCGTCAAAGGCGCGCACGGCCCACTGACCCACCACCGTGGCGATGCCGTTGGAAAGCATCGTTACCAGCAAAATCGCGGCAAGCCATGCTGTGACCCTGCGGCGCAGGGAGATCCCGCCCCGCGTGGTTTTGTTCGGTGCCATACGCTCCCCTCCTGCCCTGCTGTACCCAGTCTTTTGTTTAAGTATACTGATTTCCCGGGGAAAGTGCAACCAAAAAGCACCGGCTTGTGCAAAAAAGCCGGTGCCTGAGGGCAGGAATATTCTACAGGTTCAGCAGCACATTGGCCCGGAAAACGTTGCCGCCCGTTTCCACCGTCAGATTGCCGTTATACCTGTGCACGGCAGTTTCGACGGAAACAAGGCCGATGCCCTGTCCGTCATGTTTGGTGGAGTGCAGAACGCGGCCCTGCTTTTTCAGCACGCCATCGTAGCGGTTCTCCACCATCAGGCCCATCATGGCCGGACTGAGCATCCGGGCCAGCACCTTGACCTGCCGTTCTTCCGGCGGCAGCTTCTGGCTGGCATGGAGCGCATTTTCCAGCAGATTGCCAAGAATGGTGCACAGGTCGGCTTCCGGCAGGGGCAGGAATCTGGGCAGTTCCAGTTTCCATTCCACCGGAATGCCCTGTCTCCGGGCCTCATAATCGTAGTGGCCGGCAAGCGCATTCACCGCAGCGTTGGCACACAGGGTGGGCCGGGCATCGCTGAGCTCGCTCTCGTACTGGCTCAGGTAGCTTTTCAGTTCGTCCAGCCGCCCGGCCTCGGTCAGGCCGGAGATCACATGCAGATGCTGGCGGAAATCGTGCCACAGGTGGCGGGTCTGTTCCAGATAGCTGCGCAGCTCCATATAACGGCGGGACTCCACAGCCAGCAGCTGGTTTTCACGATCCAGCTGAGAACTGTGGGTGTATTCCTTTGCCACGTGGTACATCTCGTACAGCAGCAGAAAGATGCCCAGCAGTGAGATACTCACCGCCAGCACTGCAATGATGCGGATGCGGTTCATCAGGACGATGCCGATTTCCTTCGGCATGCAGAACACCAGAAACGCCGCGTACAGCGCCGGCAGCGGCCATGCCGACTCCCAGAACGCTTCGCCGTGGTACTCCTGCAGCAGCCACCGGCTCCAGCGCACTGCTGTAAAGCGGAAGATGGTGCTGAGTATCACCGAGAGGGTCAGGCAGATGACCGAGGTGCTGGGCAGAAACACCGGCAGTGCATTGTCCAGCTCGGCTTCTGCGTTCAGCACGATGGCAAGCAGGGTGCACACAGACATCATCACTGCCGACACCGAGAACAGAAACATGGTCTGACTGATCGATACTTCCCGGTCGGTGCGCCAGCGCAGCAGCCAGAAGCTGATGATGAGCAGCGGGATGAGCAGGAAGTTCGTTTCTATGTCCAGCATGCTGCACACCGCTGCGCCAGCCAGACTCATCAGTGTGATCACCGATGCACCGATGGCATAGGTTTTACGCGGCGCACGCAGGTGCTCCTGCAGCGAGGCAAGGCAGAGGTATTCTGCCGGATACATCATTGCAAATTCCAGAAAAAAACGTCCAAACAATGCAAAATTCACAAACGTTCCTCCTCTCCGGGCTCACATCTGCCGCTGCATATTGCGGAACTGATACTGCGTAAACTGTGCCAGCAGGCTTTTTTTATCCTTCTGCCGCACTGGCAGGCGGGCTCCATCCAACATTTCAATGCATTCACCGTCGAACCGCAGCACCTTGGACATGTTAATGATGACCCCTCGGTTGCACACCAGAAAATCCGGCTGGGTCATCAGCTGTTCCTGCACCTGCGCAAAGTTTGCCGCAGCGCGGCACTCGCCGTCATCGGTAACGACCTTTACAAAATGGTTCTGGGCCATGGCATAGTGGATCTTTTTCAGCGGCAGATGCACGGTCTGGCGGGCAATACGCACCTCCAGCTCCGGCTGCTGCCGCCCCAGCACCCGCTGCAGCTCCCCTGCCAGATGGTCAAACTTTTCTTCTTTATACGGTTTGAGCAGGTAGTCGAACGGATGCACCGGAAAGGCATCCCACACATACTCCGGCGAGGATGTCACAAACACGATGAGCAGCTCCGGATCTGCGGCGCGCAGCTGCCGCGCCGTCTCGATGCCGTTTGTGCCTTCCATGCAGATATCCAGAAACACCACCTGATATCCCTCGCCCGGAAATTCCTTCAAAAAATCGTCTCCGCACACAAAGCGCCTGCAAAGGATTTCTTCCTCGCCAAATGCCTTTTTCAGCAGCTGTTCCAGCCGCTCGGCATCCGGTTTCTGATCTTCCACGATCGCTGTCCGCAGCTTCATTGCTGCACCCCCTGTTCCTTCCACGTCCTGATACTTATATTATAGCACAGCTTCCGCATTCTGTGGCCAGTGATTCGCGCACAAAACAGGGCGATTCACGCAGGATACAGGGAAAAACAGGCAGTACACCGTCGCAGGAAGTGCTGATTTTTTTGTTCAGACCATTGACACTCGTTAGCAGGTTTGCGTAGATTCTGCTACGGGAGACTATCACGGTTAAGCTGAGCACGACTGGGGAAATCAACCTGTGGAAAGCATTGAAGTAATTATGGACGCTGTTGGTCTGCGCTAACGATTTTGTTTCCATTGTCTAAAAAAAATCTTGACAATGGGAACTTTTTGATTATAGTAAAACTAACAAATATTAGTTAGCAAAGGGCGAAGGAAAATGGAAGATACCAAACAGCGCATTCTGGAAAAGTCTCTGGAACTGTTTTCGACCAAAGGATACGATGCCGTCAGTGTGGGCGAGATTGCAAAGGCGGTCGGCATCAAGGCTCCCTCGCTGTACAACCACTTCCCCGGCAAGCAGGCGATTTTTGATGCCATCGTAGAATCAACGGCTGCCCACTACGAAAAAGATACGGGCAGGATCGACATTCATGTGCAGAATGTTAAGCAGGACTGCCCTACGTTTTCTCATATTTCGGAGCAGGCTCTTGCGGACAAAGTCCGGCAGATCTTCCTGTATTCTTTGCACGATAAGCAGGTCAGTCAGTTCCGCAGGATGATGACGCTGGAGCAGTTCCGCTCCCCGGAGCTTGCGGCACTGTTCTCAGAACGCTATGTGGACCGTATGATCTCTTACCATGCAGGTATTTTCCGTTCCCTGATCGCAGGCGGCGAAATTCGGGACGAGGACCCGGATACATTGGCATGGATGTACGTTTCCCCGGTCATCACCCTGCTCAGTGTCTGCGACCGCCAGCCGGAACGAGAAGCCGAAAGCCTTGAAAAGCTGGACGCCCATGTAAAGCTGTTCTTCCGTACCTTTAACATCGAACAAGGTGAAAAATGAATACAGCAGATGAAAAATGGATCTTGTGTCTTATTTGCGGAGCAAAGACGCAGTGCCGGTTACGGCCCTGCCGTAATCTGCACTGCGTCTTTTTAATCCTCTGTATACGCAAACAATTCTTCCACCGTGGTGTGAAAGACCTTTGCAATGTCCATCGCCAGCTTCAGGGATGGGTTGTACTTGCCTTTTTCAAGGTTGACAATGGTTTCCCGGCGTACCCCGACCAGCTCGGCCAGCTCCGCCTGCTTGAGATTGTCCCGCTCCCGGTATTCTTTCAGTTTTGTGACCAGTGCCATGCTCAGAGTCCTTTCTCGTCCATCAGCCAGAATGCAACCGTGCGCACGACTTCGATCAGGATCAGCGTTCCCATCAGGCAGTAGCCGATGACCTCGGTGGTAAGCACGAGCCGACCGATGGCACAGGCAAAGCCAATCCCAATCAGGGCGGCCATGCAGACCTTCAGGCAGATGCTGTCGCACCGGTGGAGATTGGCTTCGGCCATTTCGTCGGCAGCTTCCTGCTTATATTTCCACACCCGGATAGCGCGGAACACAAAATACCAGAACGTGAAGCCACCCACAATGGTCTGAATGGTGGGATAAAAATCCTTCCAGTCGTTCCGTGCCCACATCCAGTAGTAGAGCGCGACCAGAACGGCAAAGATGATCTTGCCGGCGACCAGTTCTTTCAACGTGACTTTTTTCATAGGAAAGTTCCTTTCTTGTGAATGAAGATATACCCATACATTGAAATGAGGTGAGAAATTTCGCACATCTTGTGTGATAAATATATCACATGGCGCAGAGCATGTCAATGGCAAATGTGCGAAAAATATAACTTTTCCAGAACGCATGATGAACTATGATTTCAAAGGAGAGCTTTTTGAAACACAACAAATTTGCACTGGAGCTTGTGGGCTGACCGGGAGGTCTGGCAAATACCACAAGCCACGCCTCCCGAAGACGAACGGACACAGATCTTCAGGAGGATATTACCATGAATCGTGAAAACAAACGTAAGACCTTTGAAAAAGGTTACTATAAGACCCACGCCTGCAACGATACCTTTACCTGCAAAGTCTGCGGGCGGGTCTGCACCCCGCAAAATGCCGGGAGCGACCACCGCAACCATTGCCCCAACTGCCTGTCCAGCCTTCATGTGGACGAAGAACCCGGCGACCGTGCCTCCGACTGCGGCGGCATCATGGAGCCGGTGGCCGTCTGGGTGCGCAAAGGCGGCGAGTGGGCCATCATCCACCGCTGCAAACGCTGCGGAAAGCTCAGCTCCAACCGGGTGGCGGCAGACGACAACCCCATGAAGCTCATGAGCATTGCCATGAAGCCGTTGTGCGCTCCGCCGTTCCCGCTGGACTATATTGAAGAAATGACCGCCTTGATGGGCGGCGATGGACGGATGCGATAAGCCGCAGCCAAAAACGAAAAGGCCGCTGTGTCGGAGAAGCGCTCTGCGACACAGCGGCCTTTTTGCAACTTACCCCCTGATTTTTACAACTTACCGCACCCATCATGGAACAATCGGGCGTTCTGTGCTATATTCTTTACAGGGAAAGGAGTGAGGACATGAAGGTAACGGTGGAACAGATCGCTCCAGAGCGAGCGGAAGAAGTTTTGCTGCGGTGCCACGACTCAAAAGAGCCTTGGGTGGAGGAGATCCAAAGCATTGCTGCCGGGCAGATCACCGTCAACGGTATGGCAGACGGGAAACTGTGTCGGCTGAAACTTGCCGACATCTATTATTTTGAAGTGGTGGACGGAAGCGCTTTTTTCTACTGCCAGAAAGAGGTGTTTTCCAGCAAGCAAAAGCTCTACGAATTTGAAGCTTTGTGTGTGGGCACCATGCTGTTCCGGTGCAGCAAGTCCATGATCCTGAACGCCGGGAAAATAGATTATGTCCTGCCCTCTCTTTCCGGCCGCTTTGAGGCAGCTCTGGACAATGGCGAAAAAGTGATCATATCCCGGCAGTATGTCAGCACGCTCAAACGGCTGCTGGGACGATAAGGAGGAGCGTATGAAAAAGATCGAATTCTGGCTGCATCGGTTTGTTTTTGTGTATGGACTTATCATGCTCAGCACCTTTTTCATGTGTCTGCTATTCAACCCTACCAGCGAACTTCCTGTTGTCACGTTTTTTGGACGCTGCATCCTGCTGACGCTGGTCAGTATGCTGACTCTTCTCATCTATACTTCCGGCGAAGAATTGAGCAATCGTGCATGGTGGGCCCGCACCCTCCTGCACGCAATTCTGCTGGAAGTGGTGCTGCTCCCTCTTGCCCATAACTGGGGTTTTTGGTACAACACGCTGGATGGGCTGATTTACGGCACATTTATTCTGGCGGCAAAGGTAATGTGGCATCTCATCGACTTCGGACAGAGCTTTTATATGGCTGCAGCGCTGAACGAACAGATCCGGAAGCGCAAGCGGGAGGAGATCCAGAAAGAAGGGTCGAACAATGGATAAAATGGATTGGATACGCTGCCCGAAGTGCAGCAGCAAAACACGCACCATGATCCGGGAGCATACGGTACTGGAAGATTTTCCGCTGTTCTGCCCCAAATGCAGGTATACCTGCGTGATCCGCTTCAAAGACGGAAAAATGGAAGAAGCTGTGCTGGAAAAGGCCTAAGGATATAGGAGGATGCTTCGATGGACTATATCAGAGTTACCAAAGAAAACATCGACAAGGAACACATCTGTTGTGCCATGTCCGGTCAACAGAGCCTTGCCAAGAAGGAATGGCTTAAGCAGCGATTTGAGGAGGGGCTTGTTTTTTACCGCAGTGCGGAGCGGGGCAAGTGCTTTATCGAGTACATCCCGGCAGAAAACGCATGGGTGCCCATTGATGCGGCAGGCTGGCTTTATGTCAACTGTCTGTGGGTCTCCGGCTCCCTGAAAGGGCACGGCTATTCCAGCGAGCTGCTGGAAGAATGCCTTCTGGATGCCAAGGCGCAGGGCAAAAACGGCGTTTGCATTCTGTGTGCCGAGGGGCGCAAACGGGAGTTTCTCGCTGACCCCAAGTTTTTGACCCATAAGGGCTTTAAGGTTTCGGACATCTCCGATTGTGGCATCGACCTCATGTATCTGCCCCTCGCAGAGAGTGCCCAGCCGCCAAAATTCAAGGCCTGCGCCAAACACCCCAGGGTGGAGGAAAACGGCTTTGTCCTCTACTATACCGACCAGTGCCCCTACACCTATTATTGGGTGCCAAAGGTGCAGGAGGCTGCAGAGGAACATGGGATCCCGTTCAAAGCCATCCATATCACAGAGAAAGAGATGGCTCAGAATGTGCCTGCACCGGTCACAACATACGCATTGTTCCGGGATGGGAAGTTTGTGACCCAGAGCATCCAATCGGACAAGAAATTTTTGAAATTGGCAGGCGCAGCGGATTGAACAAATTGGGAGGAATATTATCATGCAACATAGCGCACTGGTCGTGATCGACCTTCAAAACGACATCACAAAAAACTACAAGGAAATCATCGAAAAAGTCAACACGGCTATTGACTGGGCAGTTAAAAAGAACCTGTGGGTCATTTACATTCAGCACAACAATTTGTCTGCGGGAACAAGGACTTTCAAGCCCGGAACCCGTGGCGCAGAGCTTGTGCCGGAGATGAATGTCGTATCCGAGCATATCTTTACAAAAACGAAAAGTAATGCACTGACCAGCGAGGCTTTCACCGCCTTCCTTCAGGAACACGGCATTACCGATTTTTATATTGCCGGCGCTGACGCAGCAGCCTGCATCAAGTCTACCTGCTATAACATGGCCAAAAAAGGTTATACCGTTCATGTCCTGTCGGACTGCATCACCAGCTACGATAAAAAGAAACTGCCCGAAATGCTTGCATATTATGAAAGCAAGGGCTGCGCTGTTGTGGAACTTCATGAGGTTACGCAGTGCTGACAGAATAAATAGCCGATACATTACCTGTTTCTTTTAAGAGGAAAAAATGAAATACGATCAAACGATTATAACCCCAAAAGGACTGGCAGTCCACATCCGAAACGGCGTGGCATCCGATGGAAGCGCTGTACTTGATCAGCACTGGTTTCATACGAAGGAGCAGATGCAATTTCTGGATCACTGGATAAAGAATAGGAGACCCTGCAATGAAACAGAAAATAAGGACGGCTTCGCTTCTCCTGCTTATGGTTCTGGGAACCGGGCTGGTGCTGATGGCTTGCGGCACCAAAAGCCTTGCGGACAGCCACATAGCAGGCTCGGATTCTTACGGTCTGAATGTTGAAAGCATGACAGGAACAGACAACTACCAGATGGAACTGCAGGAGGGCGAAGTGCTTGCGGTCCATTTTGAAGCGGTAAGAGGTTCCATGTGCACGGGAATTCAAGCGCCGGATGGAAGCTCTTTGTATCAAGGCAACGGAAAAGGCGTGACGGAGTTTACGGTAAATATTCCCGAAAGCGGTACATACCCCATTTTCGTGGAGGCGCATCGCGCAAAGGGAATCATCCAAGTTCAGCGAAAAGAGGAAAGAAATTGAAAAAACTCTACGAGAAAAACGAGCTAACCTTTGCGCTCCTGTGGATCGTGGTTTACTGCGTCCTGCAATCTCTGGCAAATCCGCTCAACAAAAGGATCGGAGTCGAATACTCGGCAAGTGCTGCTTTTTGCATCTTGCAGGCGGCCATTCTTATTGCCTTTATCCGAAAAAACCATTTGCAAAAGCGATACGGGCTTTGCAAATCGCCCGTTCCCGCTTGCCGATTTCTCTACTATGTGCCGCTGCTTTTCTTGGCATCCGGGAACCTTTGGAACGGCATTGCGCTCAATTATTCACTGCCAGAAACCATTTGCCGTATTGTGTGTATGCTATGCGTTGGTTTCTTGGAGGAAATGATCTTCCGGGGCTTACTGTTTGCAGCGATTGCAAAGGACAATGTCAAGTCTGCCATTGTCATATCAAGCGTAACTTTTGGCATCGGACATATCATCAACTTGTTCAACGGCAGCGGTATGGAACTGGTCAACAACCTGTGCCAGATTGTTTTTGCGATTGCGGTGGGCTTCCTGCTGGTCACGATTTTTTATCGCGGCGGCAGCCTGCTGCCCTGCATCCTCGTCCATTCCGCCATCAACACCCTTGGTACATTTGCCAGCGATGCTGGTCTGACTATGGAAATGCGCTTACTGCATCTCGGTGCCCTGATTGCAATTACGGTTGCCTATACCCTGATCCTGACAAGAACGCTCCCGAAAAAAGCAAAGAAAATACACAAATGATGACTTTATATAAGAAAAGTATCAACGACATTTCATACAATTCATACTACCATGTTGTCAGTTCACATCTCACA
>ERZ809296.1018-NODE-1018-length-36501-cov-5.216979_pt1 | contig 36501 bp, 28 predicted proteins | sample MGYA00520511_ERZ809296 | MGnify/ENA primary metagenome ERZ809296 (study PRJEB31576, sample SAMEA3212662) | Homo sapiens | biome: human-gut; feature: human gut; material: fecal | place: Sweden | collected 2012 ...
CGTCCAGCAGGTCGCCGGTGCCGTGGCCGTGGACGGCAGAGACGGCGATGGGGTCGCCTAGGCCTAAGTTGTAGAACTCATAGATATCCGGGTTGGTCATGCCCACCTGGTCCATCTTGTTCACCGCCAGAATGACCGGCTTCCGGGAACGCAGGAGCATGTTGGCCACGTCCTGGTCCGAAGCCGTGAGGCCTGTCTTGATGTCGCACAGGAAGACGATGACCGTAGCGTTCTGGATGGCGATCTCCGCCTGCTTACGCACGAAGGAGAGGATCTCAGTGGTGGTGCCCGGCTCGATGCCGCCGGTGTCTACGATGTCGAAGGTGCGGCCCCGCCACTCGCACTCGGCGTACAGCCGGTCGCGGGTAACGCCGGGGGTGTCCTCCACGATGGACAGGCGGCGGCCCACCAATTTGTTAAACAGCATGGATTTGCCCACATTGGGGCGGCCCACAATGGCTACCAAGGGTTTTGCCATAGGAGTTCCCTCCTTTTCTAAAATGGAATCAAAAATCAAACAACGAACAATAGCAGGGCGTTACACCCCAAAAATGGCCTCAAAGAGGTCGAACCCATCCTGATTCACCGGGATCACCGGCACGCCCAGGCCCTGGGACAGTTCTTCCAGGGTCATATCGTCCAGGAAGACCGTCTCCCCGTGGCGCAGGGTGTTCTGGGGCAGCAGGACGCGGGTGCCCAGGTCCCGGCCCTTGAGCTGGGCCAGCAGGTCCTGGCCGGTCAGCAGGCCCGCCACGGTGATGGTCTCTCCAAAAAAGCGATTCACGATGGGATACATCTGATAGGTCAATTTAGTATGACATTTTGCGGCCGCCCTGTCAATGATTTCTCGCAGGAAGGACGCCGCCGCCACGCCAGTGGCGATGGAAAACGGCTCCACGGGAATGTTCTCCGGGGCGCCCAGGGTCGCGCCGTGCAGTTCCACGGCCAGCAGGCGGAGCATCCCCACGCCGTTTTCCAGCTGGGTGTACTCCTCATAAAATTCATCCCCAGGAAGGTCTAAGCCCGCCTGAAGATAAAACTCATCCGAACACCAGAACATCCGGCTGCCCAGCTGCTCCACGCACCGGTCCCCAAAGGCCTCTACCTGGGCCACGACGTTCCGGGCCTCGTCCTGGTGGTAGGGGCGCAGGGGGTATAACCCCTCCCGGTACCGGGTCAGGCCCACGGGGACGATGGAGACGCTCTTTACTTGGGGATGCAGCGCCGCCAGCTCCTCCATGCTCTTTTGCAGGACCGGCCCATCGTTCAGGCCGGGGCAGGAAACGATCTGGGCGTTCATCACGATCCCCGCCTGGGCAAATTTCTGCATGATCTCCAGGCACTCGCCGCCTCTTCGGTAGTTCCCCAGCAGCTCCCGCCGGACCTCCGGGTCCGTGGCGTGGACGGAGATGTTGATGGGTGAGATATGCAGGTCACAGATGCGCTGGATCTCCCGCTTGCTCAAATTCGTCAGGGTAATATAGTTGCCCATGAGGAAGGACAGGCGGGCGTCATCGTCCTTAAAATATAAGGTATCCCGCATCCCCTTGGGCATCTGATCCACGAAGCAGAAGACGCACTTGTTGGCGCAGGAGCGGGCCCGGTCCATGAGATACGTCTCAAATTCCAGCCCAAGGTCCTGGCCCACGTCCTTGTCCAGAAAGACTTTGCGCTCCTGGTCTCCCTCCCGCAGGGTGAGGACCAGGTCCGGGTCGTAGGAATAAAATTTGTAGTCCAGCACGTCGATGATGGGGTGGCCGTTGATGGCGGCCAGGGTCTCCCCAGGGCGGACGCCGGCCCGGTGGGCGGGGCTGCCGGGGGCCACGGTCTGGATCTTGGTACGGGACATCCGGTCCCCTCCTTTCCTGTGGGCAGGTTCTACGCAAAAAAAGAAGAGGGGCTTCCCCCTCTTTCTTTTTCCCTATTAGTTCTCCTGCTGCACCTGGCCGAACACCTTGCCGTCATAGGTCATGCAGGCCTTGCACAGCCGGTGGGGCAGCCGATACGCGCCGCACTTGGGGCAGGTCGTGACAGCGGGAGCTGCCAGCTTCCAGTTGGCACGCCGCTTATCCCGTCTCTGCTTAGAGACTTTACTCTTCGGAACCGCCATTTCGAGACACCTCCTTGGTGATGCCCTGTCGGGCAAAGTGGATTGGGTACTACTCAGTTTTTATCAAGTAGCTGCTCGAGAGCGGCCCATCTAGGATCGACCTGTTTCTTGCACCGGCAGGGCTCCCTGTTCAGGTTGACGCCGCAGCCGGGGCAAAGCCCCTTGCAGTCTTCTGAGCACAAGTGTTTTGTATCCATGGCGAGCAGGAAGGCTGTGTAAGCCAGATCGCCCACATCGACCTCGCCGTTTTCCAGGAGAACGATGTCCTCGTCTTCCTCCCCCTCCAGCGTTTCCGCCAGCAGGGCGCTCAGGCCGACGACTTTTTCCTGCTGAAACGGCTCCATACACCGGTCGCAGGTATAGTCCAGAAGGGATCTCGCTTCTCCCTCCAGCACGAGCACATCCGCCACGTTTTTCACGCGCCCCTGGACCTGGACAGGCCGGGGGATGGGATGCTCCCCGAAGAATTCCTCCTGGCTCAGATCCAGCTGGAATGCAAAGGGAAGGCTGGCGCCTGGTACATGAATGATCTCTCGAAGATTCAGTCGCATAGCACACTCCTCACATGGTACAGGGGATATTGTAGCAAAAAAATAAGCGCTTGTCAAATACTTTCTTCAAATTTTCTGCAAAATATGGTATACTGGTGGACAGTACGCCACAAAACGAGTCTGGGAAGAACGTATTTCCCCTTTGACAGCCGCTAGAATAGTAGGATACACCTCTGCTCCCCCGCCGTCAAGGGGTTGCTTTTATTTTTCTTTGGCATTTTACACAAATTTACGAAAGGTCGTGATCTCATGCGGGAATTTACCGTAGGCCAAAACGACGCCGGGCAGCGGTTGGACCGCTGGCTGGCCAAGACCCTCCCCCTGCTCCCCGCGCCCCTGGCGCAGAAATACATCCGCATCAAGCGGGTGAAGCTCAACGGCAAGGGGGCCAAGCGGGATACCCGCCTGGTGAAGGGCGATCTCTTGCAGCTTTACATCAACGACGAGTTTTTCGACACCCCCACCTCGGAGAATGCGTTTCTCTCCGTCTTCAAGCCTCAGTTGGATATTGTCTACGAGGATGAGAACCTGCTGCTGGTGAACAAGCGCCCCGGCCTGGTCGTCCACCCGGACGAGCAGGAGCGGGTCAACACCCTCATCACCCATATCCAAGCCTACCTATATCAAAAGAAGGAATGGAGCCCTTACTGGGAAAATTCCTTCGCCCCGGCCCTGTGCAACCGCATCGACCGGAACACCGGCGGCATCGTCATTGCCGCCAAGAACGCCGAGACATTACGGGTGATGAACCAGAAGATCCGGGACCGGGAAGTGGAAAAGTCCTATCTCTGCATCGCCTTGGGCACCCTCTCCCCCGCCGAGGGCAAGCTAGAGGGCTTTTTGCTGAAAGACGAAGCCAAGAAACAGGTCTCCGTCCACAAGCGCCCTGTCGAGGGCGGGCGCACCGCCGTGACGCTCTACCGCACGCTGGCGAAAAAGGGCGGGCTCTCCCTGGTGGAGTGCCGCCTCATCACCGGCCGCACCCACCAGATCCGCGCCCAGCTGGCCGCCGCCGGACACCCCCTGCTGGGAGACGGCAAGTATGGCCGGGAGCGGGAGAACAAAAAGTTCGGCCGCACCGGAGGCCAGGCTCTCTATTCCTATAAGCTAGCGTTCCACTTCACCACAGACGCCGGGTGCCTGAGCAACTTAAACGGCAAGGTCTGGACCGTAGAGCAGGTGGACTTCGTGGACCAGTATTTCCCGGGAACTGTGATCGACTGATCGTAAGAAAAGAGAACAACGAGAAAAAGGAGTGATCCCCCATGCAAAAGCGCATCCTCAGCTTTCTTCTGACCCTTGCCCTGCTCGTCGGCCTCCTCCCCACCGCAGTCTTTGGCCAATGGGCCCAGGCCGCCGCCAGCGATGCCACTGCCCTGCTCCTGCCCGTGGATCGGCAAACCTCTGTCCCCAGCGGCTACACCGGCATCTACACCGCCCAGGACCTGGCCAACATTTCCCAGAACATGGCAGGCAAGTACATTCTGATGAACGACATCGACTTGTCCGGGATCGCATGGAAGGCCTTAAAAGATCGGTTCACCGGTATCTTGGAAGGCAATGGCTATACCATCCGCAACCTCTCCTGCACCGATGAAGCAACCGCCGCCCTCATTGATAGGAACTACGGTACCATCCAGAACCTGGCTCTGACCGGCACCTGTACGGTGACAAACACCAGATACTTCGGTGCTAATGCTGCAGGCCTATGTAAATCCAGTGATGGTGTGATCAAAAACTGCACCGTCGCCGCAACGATCACAAACGCCGGTTCCACCTATACGACCCAAGTGGCAGGCATCTCCAGCTATAACTTCGGCACCATCTCCCACTGCCGCTTTACCGGCACCATCCAGGCAGGCAGCGGGACAGAGGCGCTGGGTGGCTGGAGCGAGATCACCGCAGGCGGCATTGCCGCCAGCTGCTTCGGCCCACTCACTGCCTGTGAAATGACAGGCAACCTGATCCTTCATGGGCAGGTCAGCAAAGTCTCTGCCGGTGGCCTGTTCGCCGAGGGCAGCAGCAGCCTGGACCAGTGCCGCGTGACCGGCACGATCTCCCTGACCGGCAGCGCCAAGAATCCCACGCTGGTGATCGGCGGCCTGGCCGGAGAGACCGGCTACCAAGAGCAGTACACCGACTGCTCCTTCAACGGCAAGCTCTCCATCGCCCTGGCCCTGTCCGGCTCCGGCGGGAGTTACCATGTGGGCGGTCTGTTCGGGGAGTCGAACTCCGCCGCCACGATCCAAAACTGCTATGTCTCCGGGACCATTCTGGACAGCAGCACTGCCGAAGACGGCTCCCTCACCGTGGCCGGTACGCCCGCCTGGTGTATCGGCGAATTGTACTGGGGCAGCGAAAAGGTCCTCTCCGGCCTGTACTACCCCAGCGGGACCTTTGACGCTGTCGCGCGGCAGGTCCCGGCGGAGGGCACCCCCGGCGGCCTCACTGCCGTGCCTCTGTCCTCCATGGCCAGCAAGGCGACCTTCCCGGAGTATGACTTCTCCTCCGTGTGGACCATGGGGCAGAGCTACCCCATCCAGAAGGTCTTTACGAACCTCTCCAACGGCAGCTCCACCCCCGTTACCAAGCCCGATGAGGACACCGTGGTCATCGAGGACAGCGAGTACATCCAGCAGCACCTCACTTTTGCCCAGTCCAACGAGTACAGCCAGCAAATGGACCAGCGCATGGCCAAGCTCCTGGCCGACGCCCAGAACGGTGCCGCCGCCAACGCCGGGGAGGTAGCCTATAAAATCCTCAACTCCGCCAGCGAACTTTCTAAGTTCAAAAGTCTGAGTATTTTTGACAACCCCTACGACGCCATCCTCACCGAGCTCATCCTTTCCGCCACCAACGGCGAGGTGGACAGCTTAAACAGCCGCATCGAATCCAAGAGTCTCTCCCTGGCCAACAGCATCTGGGGCATGGTGAAAAAAGTCCAGCCGGACTATGAGGCGGGGACCTATCAGCCCGCCATTGCGGAGCTGCTCTCCAAACCCGAAAGCCTGAAGGAAAGCTCTCCCGCCCTCTACCGAAAGCTGGCCAACGCCCTCCAAGATTACTTGGATGAGGAAGGCACCCGCGCCGCCCTCCAGACCATCAGCGGCAGCATGAACTTCTTCGGCAAAGTAGGTGACGCCGTGGACTGGCTGGGGAATTGCCAGGACGCCCTGGAATGGGTGATCGACTGCGCCAACTTCGTCCGGGTCGTGGAAGCCTACCAGGATCTGAGCGACGAGTACGTCGCCGCTCTCCGCCAGGTGGCGTCTCAGATGTCCGGCAGCGCCGCCTACACGGCCGCCTTCCGCTCGGCCCTGGACGAGTACGACAGCTGGTTGAGCCAAGAGGTCATTGCCGCTGCGGCCATCGAACACGGGGTCAAGGGCTTTGCCAAGCTCACCGCCGACACCCTCTCCCCCTTCACCCAGATGGTCATGCTGGACTACTGCACCAGCGCCCTGGGCATCCCCGCCGCTCAGGCCGGGGCAGTCATCGCCGCCTACAACCTGGGTTGGTCCCTCAGCAACACCCTCACCGCCAACGACAAGGTGGTGGAAAGCCGGGAGATCATCCGGGCCACTTACTACGTGGAGAAAACGCTCTATGACATTCTCCAAAACGACCGCAGCACCCTCCTGCAAAAGAAAGACCTGGCCTCTGCCCAGAAGTTCGACGCTGCCTATTGCCTGCTCCGCACCAGCGAGATGTACGCCCTCCAGGCCTATAAGGACTATCTCGACGCCACCCAGACCTCCTTTACTCAGAGCCTGCTGCACCTGGGCAGCAAAAACTTCAACAACCCGGAGATCACCCTGGCCAACTTCGCCATTCTCCGCTGGGACGCCGCCCTCTGCCACGGCCAGGCCGTGCGGGATCAGATGGTCTCCGAGGTCATCGTAGCCTGCCCCACGGACCTGCTCGTCGAGGACGAAGCCGGCGATCCCGTTCTGACCATCGAGGACGGCGTGGTCACGACCTACGCCGCCGGGGTCTCTGGGGCGGTGTCAGGGGACAAAAAAGTCCTGGCTCTCTCCGGCGGACCATATGACATCTCCATCTTCGGCACCGGCACGGGAACGATGGACGTCTCCTTCACGGCCTACGACAGCAGCACCGGCCGCATTTTGAAGCAGAGCAGCTACCAGAGCCTGCCCCTCACCGACGGCAGCTACTATGAAGCCAACCTCACCTTGGAGAATACCTCTGCTCCCAGCTTCACCCTCTCGGAAGATGAAAACGCTGTGGGGGATGCGTTTCCCTTCACCGACGTCCCCACCAGCGCCTGGTTCTATGATTCGGTACGCAATGTCTACGAGAATTACATCATGAACGGCGTCTCCCCCACGCTCTTCCAGCCCAACGGGACCATGAGCCGGGCCATGGTAGCTACGGTCCTCTGGCGCTTAGAGGGCGAGCCGGAAATGGACGATACCTCTGTTTTTACCGACGTGCCCCGCGGGCAGTGGTACACCCAGGCCATCACCTGGGCCTATGAGCAGGGTATCATTACCGGCTACGGCGGTGGCCGTTTTGGCCCCCAGGATAACGTCACCCGCCAGCAGCTGGCCGCCATGCTTTTCCGCTATGCCAAGACCATGGACTTAGACGGCGGCGAGCGGGCCAGTCTCTCCGCCTACCGGGATCAGGGCCAGGTCGCCGATTGGGCCAGAGAGGCTTTTGCCTGGGCCGTGGCCAAGGGGCACATCAACGGGACCTCCCCCACCACTCTCTCCCCCACAGGCACCGCCACCCGCGCCCAATGCGCCGCCATCCTCACCCGGATGCTGGCCTATGAAGAGCCGGACGCCTGAGACCAAGAAAAAGCCTTGACAGGCTCGACGATTTCTGCTAAAATGCACTCAATCTTAAATTGGAAAATCACGTTGTTTTGAGTCTTTCCAAAGCAAGACGCGACCGCCGGACGGGTCCCTTTGCTGCCTGCAAAGCCCCCAAGGCTAAGGCCACACGGACAGCCGGGTCGAATGCCGAGTTCCGCATGTGCGGCGGCAACTTCTGTTGCCTTATTGATTGGGTTAGAAGCCCAAGTTTTATAAGTTGGTAACTATAAACCAGTGCCCGCAAGGGCAATGCAGTGTCCAAAGACGGCACGCAAACTTGTGAAATGGTCAATAAGAGTAGTAAAAGTAAGTTTCTTTGCTATATAGACTCTCATCTCTCCTGATTTTCCACCCTTTGCTTTTCTCCTGTTTTTTTGTCGTAAAAAAGGGGGAGGCTTTTTGTGGAGTTTTCCCAAGTGACTGCGCGTCTTGAGACACGCAGTCACTTTTTTTGTGGTTTCAGGAGGGCGTGTATGAAAAAGATCATCGAACTAAAACACATCACCAAATCTTTCGACGGTGAGCCGGTGCTGAAAAGCATCGACCTGGACATCTACGACAACGAGTTTATCACCCTGCTCGGCCCCTCCGGCTGCGGCAAGACGACCCTGCTGCGGCTCATCGGCGGCTTTGAGACGCCGGACGAGGGCGACGTCCTCTTCCTGGGGCAGAAGATCAACAACGTGCCCCCCTACAAGCGGAGCGTGAACACCGTTTTTCAGAAGTACGCCCTGTTCCCCCACCTGAACGTCTTTGAAAACGTGGCCTTCCCCCTGCGGGAGAAAAAGGTCCCCAAAGAGGAGATCGAGGCCAAGGTGATGGAGATGCTCGCTCTCGTGGCGCTCAAGGGCTTTGAGCATCGTTCCGTGACCCGCCTCTCCGGCGGCCAGCAGCAGCGCGTGGCCATCGCCCGCGCCCTCATCGCCCACCCCCAGGTCCTGCTGCTCGACGAACCGCTCGGTGCCCTGGACCTCAAGCTCCGGAAGGACATGCAGGTGGAGCTGAAGAAGATCCAGAAGCAGACCGGCATCACCTTCGTCTTCGTCACCCACGACCAGGAGGAGGCCCTGTCCATGTCCGACACCGTGGTGGTCATGTCCGAGGGCAAGATCCACCAGATCGGCACCCCCGTCGACATTTACAACGAGCCGCAGAACGCCTTCGTCGCGGACTTCATCGGTGAGAGTAATATCCTGGACGGCGTGATGCTGGAGGACTACAAGGTCACCTTCTCCGGTCAGACCTTCCAATGTCTGGACAAGGACTTTGCCAAGAACGAGGCCGTGGACGTCGTCGTCCGCCCGGAGGACGTGGACATCGTCCCCCTGGAAAAGGGGCAGCTGACCGGTGTGGTCACGTCCGTGACGTTCATGGGCGTGCATTATGAGATCATCGTGGACGTGGGCGGCTTCAAGTGGATGATCCAGACCACGGATTTCGTGGACGTGGACGAGCACATCGGCATCGAGCTGGAGCCGGACGCCATCCACATCATGAAGAAGTCGGAATACTCGGACCTGTACGGCGACTACTCCTCCTTCTCCAACGAGCTGGACGAGCTGTCCGAGGTCAGCGAGGAGGAAGACGAATGAGAGAAAACGTCACCCGCGACCAGCGCCGGGTACTCCGGGCCGATCACCTGGCGCTGGGGCCTTACGGCATCTGGGCCGTCCTGTTCATCCTGGTCCCCCTGGTCTTTGTCGCCTACTATGCCTTTACGGACGTGAATTTTCAGTTCACCTTGGAAAATATCCAGCGCTTCTTCACCGCCACGTCCAGCATCGTGCAGGACGACGGCTCCTCCGCCGAGGTCCGCACCTACCTGCTCATCTTCTGGCGTTCGCTGAAGCTGGCGATCATCTCCACGCTGGTCTGCCTGGTGCTGGCCTATCCCCTGGCCTATATCATGGCCCGCGCCGAACCCAAGGTCCAGAAGACGTTCATGACCATCATCATGATCCCCATGTGGATGAACTTCCTCATTCGGACTTATGCCTGGATGACCATTTTGCAGGACAAGGGCATTTTCAACAACATCCTCTCCGCCCTGCATCTGCCCGGCGTCCACATCATCGGCACCGAGGCTGCCGTGGTCATCGGCATGGTCTATGACTACATCCCCTATATGATCCTGCCCCTGTTCTCCATCATGGCCAAGATGGACGTGAAGCTCATCGAGGCCGCCCGTGACCTGGGCTGCAACGGCCTAGGCGTGCTGCGCCGGGTCATCTGGCCCCTGAGCCTGCCGGGTGTCATCTACGGCGTGACGATGGTCCTCATCCCCTCGGTGAGTACCTTCTATATCTCCCAAAAGCTGGGCGACGGTAAGATCATGCTCATCGGCGACGTGATCGAGGGCCAGTACGTCGCCAACAACCTGCACTTTGCCGCCGCCATCGCCTTCGTGCTGATGGTCCTGCTGCTGGTGTGTATGGCCGTCATGCGCAAGCTCGTCGGACGGAACGTAGAAGGAGGTCTGTAAGCCATGAAACCCATTGCAAAAGTTTATACAGCCATCCTCTTCCTGTTCCTCTTTGCCCCCATCGTCATCATGCTGGTCTTCTCCTTTAACAGCGGGAACAGTCTCTCCGTCCTCTCCGGCTTTTCGACCTATTGGTACAAGGAGCTGTTTCATGATGCGAACACGCTGGGTGCCCTGCGGAACACGCTGATCCTGGCCCTCTGTGCAGCCATCCTGTCCACCATCATGGGCACTGCCGCCGCCGTTGGCATGAATAAGCTCCGCAGCAAGTATATGAAAGCCGCCATGAACACCGTGACGAACCTGCCCATGGTGAACCCGGAGATCATCACCGGTATCTCCCTGATGCTGATGTTCGTCTTCGCCGGGCGGCTCATGGGCATGGCCACGAGCCTGAACTTCGGCACCATCTTAATTGCCCACATCACCTTCTGCCTGCCCTACGTCATTTTGCAGGTCCTGCCCAAGCTGCACCAGATGGACAAGGCCCTGCCAGAGGCCGCAATGGACCTGGGCTGCACGCCCTTCCGGGCCTTCTTAAAAGTCGAGCTGCCGGAAATTCTGCCCGGCGTGCTGACGGGCATGATCATGGCCTTCACCCTCTCCCTGGACGACTTCGTCATCAGCTACTTCACCTCCGGCAACGGCTTTGAGACCCTGCCCATCCGCATCTATAACATGACCAAGAAGACCGTCACGCCCAAGATGTACGCCCTGGCGACCATCATCTTCTTCGTCATCCTGCTCCTGCTACTCATCACAAACCTCATGGACGACGACGCCGTCCGCGAGCGCAAGGCCCAGCGTAGGGGTGCCAAGAGCAAGGCCGCTCAGGCCAGCGGCAAGAAGCACAAGCCCCTGTCTGACCGGGGACGGAAGATCCTGGCCGGTTCCGTCCTGGGCGTGGCTGCGGCCCTGATCCTCGTCGTCTCCGTGGCCGGTGGCTCCGACACGTTGGAGCTGAACGTCTACAACTGGGGCGAATACATCTCCGACGGCTCTGACGGCTCCCTGGACACCGTGAAAGCCTTCGAGGCCTGGTATGAGGAGACCTACGGCGAAAAGGTCCACGTCAACTACACCACCTATGCCAGCAACGAGGACATGTACGCCAAGCTCAAGAGCGGAGCCGTGAGCTACGATGTCATCATCCCCTCGGACTACATGATCGCACGTCTGGCCAACGAGGACATGCTCCTGCCCCTGAATTTTGACAACATCCCCAACTACCAATACATCGAAGACCAGTTCCGCGGCCTCTACTACGACCCGGACGACACCTACTCCATCCCCTATACCTATGGCGTGGTCGGCGTGATCTACGACGCCAACCAGGTGGACGAGGCCGATGCAGGCGGTTGGGACCTCATGTGGAACCCCAAGTACAAGGGCAAGATCCTGCAGTTCAACAACTCCCGCGACGCCTTCGGTACCGCCATGTACCGGGCCGGCATCGACGTGAACACCACCGACAAGAGCCAGTGGGAGGCCGCTCTGCAATCCCTGCTGGAGCAGCGCCCCCTGGTCAAGGCTTACGTCATGGATGAGATCTACAACGCCCTGGAGTCCGGTGAGGCTGCCGTCGGCGCCTACTACGCCGGCGACTACTTCACCATGCTGGACGCCGAGGCCGACGACGTGGACCTGCGCTTCTACTACCCTGACCCCACCAACTACTTCATCGACGCCATGTGCATCCCCTCCTGCTGTGAAAACAAGGAGCTGGCAGAGGTCTTCATCAACTTCATGCTCAGCCAGGAGACGGCCGTGGCCAACGCCGAGTACATCTACTACGCCTCCCCCAACTCCCTGGTCTACAACGACGAGACCTACCAGGAGGACATGGGCGAGGAGGCCATGGAGATTCTGTATCCCGAAGGCGTCAACTTCTCCGAGGAGTACAACAAGCTCGCCTACCGCAACCTGGACGACGAGATGCTGAGCTACATGAATTCTCTGTGGGAGAACTTGAAGATCAACTAAGATCTCCCCCTAAATCCAACAAGGACCTGCCGCAGGAAACACTCTTGCAGCAGGTCCTTGTTTTATTCTGTCCGTTTTGTCGGCATCCCTGCTACGAACAACAATGTTCCCGCCGCCAAGCCCAGCAACAGCTCTAAGCCCTCATAGCTGTACATCCAAAACGCAAAGATGGGGTATGGGCAATGCCCCAGACGAATCCAAGCAAAAAGGGCCGGACTGACCAACAGACACACCAGCGCCGCGATCAAACACCGCCGCTTTTCCTTCCCTTTTAAGCCCAGCGGCCAGTGCAGAGAGGCCGCTCCAACGATGCCCAGGCCCAGCAACAGGCCCTCCACCAGCCGAAAGGCGACCATATAGAACAGCCACCCCGGTCTGTGTCGCATGACCCAGCCTTCCACCTGGAGCGGAAGCTCAGCCCCCAGCACCAGCGCTATGACGGCCAACGCAATGAGCACAACCGCCAGAATGACCCGCTTCCGGCTGGGCCGGTACTTGGGCTTTGGGCCGTAGAGCAGCGTCATCACATCCTCCCCCAAGGCGGCGGCAATGGCCTCCAACTGTTCCAAGCTGGGGTGAGAAGCAGAGCGCTCCCAACTAGAAATGGTCTGCCGGGTCACGAAAAGGCGCTCGGCCAGCTGGTCCTGGGTCAGGCCCTGGGCGGTGCGTAATTTCTTGATGTTGTTTCCGATCGTCATGGTCTTCACCTCGCCTCCATCCTATCAAATGGCACGAAAAAAGTCACGCAAAGATGCTTTGCGCGACTTTTTTCTGCGTTTTTGGTTCAAAATTTGGTCAAAACAGGCTGATCTGGCTTGTCTCCGGCAGCGTGCCCAGGGCGCCGGCTTGCCTCAGCATTTCCACGGTGCTCTTGGAAAGACCGGGGCAGGCAGCGATGAGTTCCTCCTGGGAGATGAAGGTCCGGCCCGTTCGATTTTCGGCCAGGGACAGGGCAGCCGCCTCGCCCAGGCCGGGGATGGCGGAGAAGGGAGGCCGCAAGCTCTTCTTCTCTTCGTTCATCAGGAACTTGGTGGCGTCGGATTCGTAGAGGTCGATCGGCTCAAAGGAGAAGCCGCGCAGGTAAAACTCATAGCAGACCTCCAGCGTGATGAGCATTTTCTCCTCCACATCGGCGGGTTTTTCCTTGCTTTCGATCTCCTTCATCTTCCGCTGGCAGACGTCCATGCCCCGGCACATACAGTTGGCGTCCAGGGCTTTCGCGCGGATGGAGAAGTAGGCCGCATAGAACGCCAAAGGCCGGTGGACCTTGAACCAGGCAATTCTAAAAGCCATCATCACGTAAGCAACCGCGTGGGCCTTGGGGAACAGGTAGCCGATCTTGGCCAGGGACTCGATGTACCAATCGGGCACATTGGCCTTGTGCATGGCGTCCTCCCAGCCGTCCTGGAAGCCGCCCTTCTTGACCTTGCCCTTTCGCACAGCCTCCATGATGTCAAAGGCCATCTTCGGCTCGACCCCCTGCTCCATGAGGTAGAGCATGATGTCGTCACGGCAGCCCACGGTGGAGTCAACGGTGGCAGTGCCGGAGACGATGAGGTCTCGTGCGTTGCCCAACCACACGTCCGTGCCGTGGGAGAAGCCAGACAGACGGACCAGCGTATTGAATCGCTTGGGCTGGGTGTCGCAGAGCATCTGGCGGGTGAACTTCGTGTTGAACTCCGGCACCGCCACGGCCCCCGTGGGGCCCAGGACAGGGTCGTTCTCAAAGCCCAGGGGGGCGGAGTTGGTGAAGATGGTCATGGTGTCCTGATCGTCCAACGGAATTTCTCTGGCATTGACGCCCGTCAGGTCCTCCATCATGCGGATCATGGTCGGGTCATCGTGCCCCAGCATGTCCAGCTTGAGGAGGTTGTCCTCCATCTTGTGGTAATCAAAATGGGTCGTGATGATGTCGCTGCCCGGATCGTCGGCGGGGTGCTGGACGGGGCAGAAATCGTAGATCTCCCGGTCCTGGGGGATAACGACCATGCCGCCGGGGTGCTGGCCGGTGGTCCGGCGCACGCCGGTGCAGCCCAGGGTCAGGCGGTTTTCCTCCGCCTTCGTCGTCTGGATGCCGCGGGCGGCGAGATATTTTTTGACGTAACCGTAAGCGGTCTTCTCCGCCACGGTGCCGATGGTCCCGGCCTTGAAGACGTGGTTCTCCCCGAACAGCTCAAAGGTATACTGGTGGGCCTTGGCCTGGTATTCGCCGGAAAAGTTCAGGTCGATATCCGGGACCTTTTTGCCGCCGTAGCCCAGGAACGTCTCAAAGGGGATGTTGAAGCCGTCCTTCACATAGGGCGTCCCGCAGACGGGACAGACAGCGTCTGGCATATCCGCGCCGCAGCCAAAGCCTGCCCCGGCGTCAAAATCCGCGTGCTTGCACTTGGGGCAGCGGTAATGGGGCGGCAGGGAGTTGACCTCCGTGATGCCCGACAGGAACGCCACGATGGACGAGCCGACAGAACCACGGGAGCCGACCAGATAGCCATGCTCCAAGGAGTTCTGCACCAGCTTCTGGGCGGACATGTAGATGACGTCATACTTCCGCTCGATGATGCCGGGCAGCTCCAATTCGATTCGATCCTTGACGATCTGTGGTGGATCCTCCCCGTACAGCTCATGGGCCTTGCCCCACACCAGGCTGTACAGTTCCTCGGCGGAGTTTTCCAGCTTGGGGGCAAAGAGGCCGTCCGGCAGAGGCTTCACCTCTTCGCACCAGGAGGCCACCAGATTGGTGTTGGTCACGACGACCTCATAGGCTTTCTTCTTGCCCAGGTATGAGAACTCCTCCAGCATCTCTTCTGTCGTGCGGAAGTAGAGGGGCGTGGGCGCGTCGGCGTCGGCAAAGCCCTTGCTGTCCAGGAGAACATGCCGGTAGATCTCATCCTCCGGGTCTAAGAAATGCACATCGCCCGTGGCGCAGACGGGCTTGCCCAGCTCTTCGCCCAGGCGCACGACCATCTTGTTCCATTCCTTGATCTGGTCCCAGCTCTTGGCGATGAACTTGCCCTTTTTGTTCGGGCGGAGCATAAAGCCGTTGTTGGCCAGAGGCTGGATCTCCAGGTAGTCATACCAGGACGCAATGCGCTTCAGCTCCCCCCAGTCCTTCCCCCGGATGATGGCCTGGTACAGCTCCCCTGCTTCGCAGGCGGAGCCAAGGATCAGGCCCTCCCGGTTCTCGTTGATCTCGCTCTTGGGCATGATGGGGAAGTTCCGGTGGAAGTGGTTCAGGTTCGCCAGAGAGATGAGCTTATAGAGATTCCGCAGGCCGACCTTGTTCTTCGCCAGCACGATGAGGTGCTTGGGCATCCGCTTGGCCTTGCCCAGGGAGGACGTCTTCGCCAGGCCGGCGTTGACCTGCTGGAGGGTCTGCACCCCTCGGTCCCGGAGCATCTGGGTAAAGGGCACCAGCATGTAGCCCACCATGGCCGCGTCGTCCGAAGCTCGGTGGTGGTTGAAGTCCGGCAGGTGCAGATGCTGACAGACGATGTCCAGCTTGAACTTCGTCAGCTCCGGCAGCAGATTCTGCGCCAGCGGCAGCGTATCCAGATACGTCGGCTCAAAGGGAATGCCGTAGGTCTGGCACCCCTTGCGGATGAAGCCGATATCAAACTCCGCGTTGTGGGCCGCCAAGGGCCGCCCGTCCACGAAGTCCAGAAAGGCCCGGATGGCCTCCTCCTGGCTGGGGGCCCCCACCAGCATCTCGTCGGTGATGCCGGTGAGTTGGATGATGTTGGGGGCCAGGGGGCGCTTGGGATCTACAAAGGTCTGGAAGCGCTCCTTCACTTCCCCGTGTTCCAGGACGACCGCACCGATCTCCGTGATGACCTCCGTCTCCTTGTCCAGACCCGTCGTCTCCAGGTCAAAGCAGACGATGGCCTCGTCCAGGTCCTGGTCCAGGCTGCCCCGGACGGTCAGGCGCTCGTCCACGTCGTTGATGTAATAGGCCTCCGTGCCCAGCAGGACCTTACACTTTCCCTTGCCCGCGCTCCAGGCGTCCGGGAAGGACTGGGCCACACCGTGGTCCGTGATGGCAATGGCCGGGTGGCCCCAGGCGATGGCCCGCTTCACCGCGTCCTTGGTGTCGGGCAGGGCGTCCATGGCGGACATACGGGTGTGCAGGTGCAGCTCCACCCGCTTCTCCGGGGCGTTGTCCTGCTTGACCTGCTTTTCCGCCGTCTCGATGGTCAGGGGTTCCAGGACCATGTCGTTGTCAAAGCGGTTCAGGTTCAGCCGCCCGGCAATTTTCAGGTGCATCCCGGGTTTGACGCCGTTGACAATGGGCATTCCCTCGTCCCCCGGCATGAATTTGCTCACGCGGATGGAGCTGGTGTAGTCCGTGATGTCAAAGCTCACGACCCAGGCGCTGCGCTTTTTCAGCTCCCGGTGCTCCACAGCGAACACGTCACCCTCCACCGTCACGATGCCCATGTCCAGCTCCAGCGTATTCATGGGCACGGGAACCTTCCGGATCTTATGGGTACCGTAAATGCGCTTGGAGGAAAAGCCCCGCTCCTTGGCGTGGGCCTGCATGGCTTCTTTCATGGCCTTCTGGCGCAGGGCCTCGGTCTGCTGAAACAGGCGCTGCTGCTCGCTCAGGGCCGGGGACGGTTCCGGCTCGGGAGAAGGCGCTTGGGCAACGGGTGCCGCTTCCGCCAAAGTCTCCGGCTCCGGCGGAACATCTTCATCAGCAGGCGGGGGCGGCACGTCGCTGTCATCCGGAGGCGGAATGGGCGCATCCTCCACAGGCTGGGGGCAGGCAGGCTGAAACACGACCCCTGTCAGGCCATAAGCCTGGGCCACTTCTCCGCTCAGGCGGGCCAGCAGCGCCGGGTCCGGCATGGCCGGGCAGAGCAGCTGGACCTCGATGGTCCGGGCCTTCCGGTCCATCACTGCACCGGTGACGAGCCACTCCTTCACCTGGGCAGCCAGGGCCGCGTCCGGGGTATATAAGGCAAACATCTCAAAAAAAGGCAGGTTCTTTTCTGGCATATCAGGTTCCTTTCTCTTAGATGTACCGGGTCAGGGCAGTTCCTCAATGAGGGCCATCAGCTCATCCAGCAAGGCCTCCTGGGGCACCTGCTTGATGACCTTCCCGTGTCGGAAGAGCAGCCCCTTCCCGTTCCCCCCGGCGATGCCCACGTCGGCGGCGGATGCCTCGCCGGGGCCGTTCACAGGGCAGCCCATGACGGCCACGGTGATGGGCTTTGTCACGGTTTTCAGGCGCTCCTCCACCGCCTTGGCCAGGGGGATGAGGTCGATCTTCGTCCGCCCACAGGTGGGGCAGGCCACCAAGTCCGGCCCCTCTTTCCGCAGGCCGATGGCTTTCAGAATATCGCGGGCGGCGTAAATCTCCTCCACAGGGTCTGCCGTCAGCGTCACCCGCAGGGTGTCTCCAATGCCCAGGGCCAGCAGGCCGCCGATGCCGGCGGCGGATTTCAGCGTCCCCATGTGGGTGGTCCCCGCCTCGGTCACGCCCAGGTGCAGGGGGTAATGGGATTGCTCGTGCATGAGCCGATAGGCCTGCATGGCAATGGGCACCGAGGAGGATTTCAGCGAGACGCAAATGTCGTCAAAGTCATAGCGGTTGAGCAGGGCGATGTGCCCAAAGGCAGAATCCACCAGAGCCTGGGGCGTCACACCGCCGTATTTCGCCAGCAGAGGCTTTTCCAGGGACCCGCCGTTGACCCCGATGCGGATGGGGATGTGTTTCCGGGCGCAGGCCATGGCCACGGCCTTCACCCGGTCTTCCCCGCCGATGTTGCCGGGATTGATGCGGACCTTATCCGCCCCGGCCTCGATGCACTCCAGCGCCAAACGATAGTCAAAGTGAATGTCCACCACCAGGGGCAGGTCGATCTGTTCCTTGATGGCCCCCACGGCCTTGGCCGCCGCCATGTCCGGCACAGCCACCCGGACGATCTGGCACCCCGCCGCCGCCAGGCGGCGAATTTGGGCCACGGTCGCCTCTACGTCGCTGGTGGGGGTGTTCGTCATGGATTGGATGGTCACAGGAGCGCCCCCGCCCACGGGCACGCCCCCGACTAAAATCTGTTTCGTCATGTCTTACGTCACCAACTTCCAAATATCGCTGAAGGTCACCACGACCATCAGCAAAAGCAGCAGGGCAAAGCCCGCCCCATGGATCCAGGCCTCATACTTCGGGTCCAGTCTCCGCCCGGAGAGCAGCCGCCACACCTCCCCCACGATCAGCAGGAAGATGCGCCCGCCATCCAGGGCAGGCAGGGGCAGGAGGTTCATAATGGCCAGGTTCACGGCGATGAGGGCGATGATATAGCACACGTTCTGCATCCCGGCGGCCACACTGCCGCCCTGGCTCCCCGCCTGGCCCAGGTAAGAGACGATGCCCACGGGGCCGGACATATCGTGCAGGCCCACCTGCCCCGTCACCAGCATGGCCAGGCCCGACCAGACGGCCCTGGCAAAATAGCCGCAGGTCTTCCAGCTCTGGAGCAGCACACCGGAGGCGGTGGCCTGTTCCTTGTCAAAATAGATGCCGTACATGGTCACGGTCTGGCCGTCCACCGTGTAGTCCTTGGGCGTCAGGGGCAGGTCGTTTAACACAACGGGTTCCCCGTCCCGCTCGACCACGAGGTCCAGCGTCTCCCCTCTGGCGGAAGCCAGCTGAGTCGATACGTCCTGATAGACGGAAATTTTATGACCATTGATAGAAAGGATCCGGTCCCCCACTTGCAGGCCGTCTGCCCCAGCGCAGGAAAAGCCCTCGGCAAACTCCCGGATGACGGGCACGGCATAGCTCCCCGCCGCCGTAAACAGCAGCGCTACCAGCAGAAACCCCGCCACGAAGTTCATAAAGGACCCGGCGGCCAGGATCACGAGCCGCCGCCAGGGGGCCTTGCTGGAAAAGGCGCGGGGATCGTCGTTTGTCTCGTCCTCGCCCTCCATGGCGCAGTAGCCGCCCACGGGGAGCAGGCGGAGGGAATACTGCGTCTCCCCTTTTTGGAAGGAGACGAGAGCAGGACCCATGCCGATGGCGAACTCATTGACCTTGACCCCCAAGAGTTTGGCGGTGATGAAATGGCCCCACTCATGGACGGCGATGAGCAGCCCGAAGAGCAGGATGCCAACGATGATATAGAGCAAAACAACACCTCGTTTTTTCCGTGTCTCGGTTTACCGGCAGGCTTCCTCCGCCGCCGCGCGGGCGGCCCGGTCCGCCGCATACACGGCCTCCAGGGTCAGGGGCGCTCTGGGCACGGTGTCCAGGGCGTGCTCCACCACGCGGGCAATGTCCAAAAATCCGATCTCCCCCGCCAGGAAGCGGGCCACGGCAACCTCATTGGCTCCGTTCAGAATGGCCGGGGCCGTGCCCCCCTCCTTCGCCGCGCGAATGGCCAGGGCCAGGCAGCGGAACGTCTCCAGGTCCGGCTGGGCAAAGGTCAGATGCCCGGCGGTGAAGAGATCCAGCGGATCGGCAGGGCCTGGCACCCGGTCCGGCCAGGAGAGGGCATATTGGATGGGCAGACGCATATCCGGAGCACCAAGCTGGGCGATCACGCTGTTGTCACAGTATTCCACGGCGGAGTGGACTATGCTCTCCCGGTGGACCAGGATGGTGATCTGCTCCGGGGGCACGGCGAAGAGGGACATCGCTTCCAACAGCTCCAAGCCCTTGTTCATCAGGGTCGCCGAGTCGATGGTGACTTTTGCGCCCATGGACCAGTTGGGGTGCTTGAGGGCGTCAGACGGGGTCACGCCTTCCAGCTCCGCCCGTGTCTTTCCGAAGAACGGTCCGCCGGAGGCGGTCAGCAGGATGCGCTTGAGCTCCGGGCGGCAGCTTCCCTGCAAGCACTGGAAAATGGCGGAGTGCTCGGAATCCACCGGGACGATCTCCGCCCCCTTCTCCGTGGCCCGCGCCGTGACCAAGGGGCCGGCGCAGACCATCGTCTCTTTGTTGGCCAGGGCGATGCGCTTGCCGCCGTCGATGGCAGCAAGGGTCGGGGCCAGCCCCGCAATGCCCACCACCGCCGTCACGACGGTGTCCGCCTGGGGCAGGGCTGCGGCGGCTAAGACGCCCTCCTCCCCGCCCAGGACCTGAATGTCCGTGTCAGACAGCCGGGATGCCAAAGCAGCGGCGGCGGTGGGGTCCGCAGCCGCTGCCAGGATGGGATGAAACGCTCTGGCCTGCTGCTCCAGCAGGTCGATGTTGTGGTGGGCGGTGAGGGCCGCCACCCGGTGGCCGCAGGATGCGGCCACCTCTAAGGTCTGTGTACCGATGGAGCCGGTGGACCCCAACACAGACAGGGTTCTTGTCATCATAGGGTAAAACCTCACTTAAACGCAGGCAGCCAGCCGATGAGCAGCTCGATGAGCGGGGCGCAGAAGATCACGCTGTCGAAGCGGTCCAGAACGCCGCCATGACCGGGGAAGATGTGGCCGAAGTCCTTGATCTTCCGGTTGCGCTTGACATAGGAAAAGGCCAGGTCGCCCACCTCGGTGATGACGCCGCCCAGAATGCCGTACACGGCCAGGAAGTAATAGTTGACCTCCACCTTTGTGATGAAGTGGAAGACGATGCCATAGACAATGGCAATGACAACACCTGTGATGAGTCCGCCGATGGACCCCTCCCACGTTTTCTTCGGGGAGAGATGCGGCACCATCTGGTGCTTCCCCAAAAACATGCCGGAGATCATCGCGCCCGCATCCACCACGAAGGGGAGCAGGATGGGCAGGAAGATATAGCTCGTCCGCAGCTCCAAGGCCCCCACCCGCACCACGGAGGAGAGGCAGTAGGAGATGACGAAGGCAAAGAAAAAGCCCGCGCCTACTTTGTCGATCTTTACCCGCAGGTGGCTGGCAAAGGCCTCGGCAAACACCGCCACCAGGTAGATGAGAAGCACCAGCAGGCCGATCCGCCGAGGCTCCCCAAAGTAGACCCAAAAAGGAATGGCCAGGGCGATGATGGCCGTGTACAGGGAGATGCGGGGGTGGTTCATGCCGATGGCATGGAGGGCCTCATAGGTGCCGATGGCAGACAGCACGGCAATGAGCGCCGGGGTGACAGGGGCCGGCAGAACGAACAGCACCACCAAAATGATGGGCACGCCCACACAGGCCACGAGGATACGATTTTTCACGGTTTACACGCCTCCAAATCTGCGCTGACGCCGCTGATAGTCGATCAGCGCCTGGTCCAGCACGGCAGGACCGAAGTCGGGCCACAGCACATCGGTAAAATAAAACTCCGCATAGGCCGACTGCCACGGCAGGAAGTTGGACAGGCGAAGCTCGCCGCTGGGCCGGATGATCAGGTCCGGGTCCGGCACGCCCCGGCTGTCCAGGTAGCGGGAGAAGAGCTCGTCCGTCAGCGCCTCCGGGGTCTGGCGGCCCGCCTGCACGTCGGCGGCCCAGGCCTTGGCCGCCCGGAGGATCTCATCCCGGCCGCCGTAGTTCAAGCAGACGTTGACCTGAAAGCGGGTGCCGTCCAGGGCGTCGCCCTCTTCCAGGGTCCGCAGGCAGAGGTCCCGCAGCTTGGGGGGCAGGCCCTCCAGATCGCCGAAGAAGTGGACGCGGAAGCCGTCCCGTTCCATTTTCTCCAAGGCCTCCAGCAGATAGTTCTGCAAGAGGTCCATGATGGCGGAGACTTCCTCCATCGGCCGCTTCCAGTTCTCCGTAGAGAAGGCGTAGACCGTGAGGTACGGGATGCCCAGGTCCTTGCAGTAATAGGCAATGGTGCGGAAGCTCTCCGCCCCGGCTGCGTGACCGGCCGTGCGGGGCAGGCCACGCTTTTTGGCCCAGCGGCCGTTGCCGTCCATGATAATGCCCACATGCCGGGGCAGACGGGAGAGGTCCAGCCCCTCCCCTGTCCCCGGCTGCGAGTCCGTCTTTTTTCGATTCCAAAATGCCATAAGCTTATTGTTTCTTTTTATCCTTACTCGTTGTCTGACTGCCTTGCATCTGCGTGCAAAAAACGCAGCTTACACGGCCATCAGTTCGGCTTCCTTCTTGGCGGTCAGCTCGTCGATCTCCTTGCAGCGCTTGTCGGTCATCTTCTGCATGGTCTCCTCGCACTCCTTCAGGTCGTCCTCGGTGATCTCAGACTTCTTCTTCATGGCCTTGAACTTTTCCATGGCGTCCCGGCGGATGTTGCGGATGGCGACCTTGCCGCCCTCGCCGTACTTCTTCACCTGCTTGGTCAGCTCCTTCCGGCGCTCCTCCGTCAGCTGGGGGAAGACCAGACGAATGACCTTACCGTCGTTCTGGGGGTTGATGCCCAGCTCGGAGATCAGCAGCGCCTTCTCAATGGCCTTGAGCAGGGTGCCGTCCCAGGGCTGGATGACCAGGGTGCGGGGGTCGGGGGCGGAGATGGAGGCCACCTGGTTGATGGGGGTCTCGGTGCCGTAATACTCCACGGAAATTTTATCCAGCACGGAGGCGTTGGCGCGGCCGGCGCGGACGCCGCCAAAGTCGCTGATGACGACCTCCACGGTCTTCTTCATCTTGTGCTCGTACTCCTGATACATTTCTTTGATCATTTTTTCTCCTCCTCAACAATGGTGCCGATCTTCTCGCCCATCACAGCCCGCTGGATGTTCTGGGGGTCGGCCAGGGCAAAGATCATCACGGGGATGTGATGCTCCAGGGCCAGGGATGTCGCCGTCAGGTCCATCACCTGCAAGTGGTCGGCCAGGACCTGATCGTAGGTGATCGAGTCATACTTGACGGCGTTGGGGTCCTTCTTGGGGTCGGCGCTGTACACGCCGTCGATGTTTTTGGCCAGCAGGATCATGTCGGCCTGGATCTCCGCCGCCCGCAGCACAGCCGCCGTGTCGGTGGAGAAATAGGGGTTGCCGGTGCCCCCGGCAAAAATGACCACGCGGCCCGCGGCAAAATGCTCCTCAGCGGCGGCGCGGGAGGTGATCTGCCCCACAGGGCCCATGGGGATGGACGTGAGCACCCTGGCGGGCTGGCCGATCTGCTCCAGCACGTCCTGGACGGCCAGGCTGTTGATGACGGTGGCGAGCATCCCCATCTGGTCGGCGCGGGTGCGCTCCATGTTTCCGCCCCCGTCCTTGGCGCCGCGCCAGAAGTTGCCGCCGCCGATGACCAGTCCCACCTGGACCCCCTGGGCCACGCAGGCCTTGATGACCTGGCCCACCTCCCGGACGAAGGCAAAGTCGATGCCCCGGCCCGGCTCGCCGGCCAGACCCTCTCCACTGATTTTCAATAAGATACGCTGATAGCTCGGTTTTTCCATTGGTATCTCCCCGCCCCGGCGGGAGCGGGCCTCCTTCCTCGCCCGTGCCTTGCTGGCCAACGGACATTCTCTTGGTGTTATTTTACTATAACTGGGCCGGTTTGCAAAGGGGTTGGGCGCAACTTTTTCAAAAAAGCGACGGCTTACAATTTCTTCCTGCTCCGAAAAAAGGATCGGCGGTCGGACTGCCTCCCTGTTGTCATATCGCCTAATCCGCCTCATTTAGCCGCCCCTAACCATTGTGCGTTTTCGATAAAATCACGAATTTCCACCACAAGAGGCTTGACAAATCCCCCTTCGCGGGAGTAACGTGTTAGCAGACAAGTGAACAGCGATCTTCAGGGCAGGGTGCAATTCCCGATCGGCGGTACAGTCCGCGAGCCGCAAGGCAGGATTTGGTGTGATTCCAAAACCGACAGTGATAGTCTGGATGGAAGAAGATGTGACGAAACACGGGGAAGGCTGTCCCCTCTGTTTGTCGTGGATTGCTCTGGGATGATTTTTCATTTCAGAGTTTTTTGTCGGCAAATAGAAGCTGGGCAGGCTGCTCTGTGGGTCTTATAGAGCACGCTCAAAACACGCACTGGAGGTCAAAACCCAGCGCGTGTTTTTTTCTTTTCTCTCGGAGGTGGCGCAGCCATGACAGCACGAACAACAGACGAACAGTATATGGCCTTGGCCCTCGACCTGGCCCGCAAGGGCGCGGGCTGGACCAGCCCCAACCCCATGGTGGGGGCGGTCATCGTGAAGGATGGCCAAGTGATCGGCCAGGGGTACCACGCCAAATGCGGCGACCTCCACGCCGAGCGAGCCGCCTTGGCCAACTGCCAAGGGGACCCCGCCGGGGCCACCATCTACGTAACGCTGGAGCCCTGCTGCCACCACGGCCGTCAGCCGCCCTGCACCGACGCGATCTTAGAAGCAGGCATCACCCGCGTGGTCGTCGGCTCCGGGGACCCCAACCCTCTGGTCGCCGGAAAGGGCCTGGACATCTTACGCAGCCACGGTATCGCCGTGACCGAGGGCGTCTTGGACGCCGAGTGCAAAGCCCTCAACGATGTCTTTTTCCATTACATCCAGACCGGCCGCCCCTACGTCGTGCTGAAATACGCCATGACCCTGGACGGCAAGCTGGCCGCCTACACCGGGGCCTCCCAGTGGATCACCGGCGAGGAAGCCCGCCGCCACGTCCACACCCAGCGCAGCCGCTTCCGCTCCATCATGGTGGGCGTCGATACGGTCCTCGCGGACGACCCCCAGCTCACCTGCCGCATCGAGGGCGGCCGGAATCCCCTGCGGATCATCTGCGACTCGCACCTGCGCACTCCCCTCTCCGCCCAGGTCGTGCAGACCGCCAAAGAGGTCCCGACCTACCTGGCCACCTGCGTCACCCAGGAGCTGCGCCTGGCCCCCTACCGGGACCTGGGCTGCAACATCCTTCCCGTCCCGGAGCGCAGCGGCCACGTGGACTTAGACGCTCTCATGACCCTGCTGGGCAAGATGGGTGTCGACAGCGTCCTCTTAGAGGGCGGGGCCACGCTCCACTGGGCCGCCGTGGAGGCGGGCCTGGTCCATAAAGTCCAGGCGTACATCGCCCCGAAAATTCTGGGCGGCAAGACCGCCAAGTCCCCCGTCGGGGGGCAGGGCTTTGCCCACCCCGACCAAGCTCTGAGCCTCAAGTCCCCCGCCCTCACCCGGCTGGGTCAGGACATCTTGATCGAAAGCGAAGTAGAAAGCGAGGTGACGCCCTAAATGTTTACCGGCATCGTGGAAGAAATGGGCGTACTCAAGTCCATCCGCAAAGGCGCCCACAGCGCGATCCTGGAAATTCAGGCCAAGGTCGTGCTGGAGGACATTCATCTGGGCGACAGCATCGCCGTCAACGGCGTCTGCCTCACCGCCACCTCCTTCTCCCCCACCGGCTTCACCGCCGACGTGATGCACGAAACGCTGAACCGTTCCTCCCTGGCCTCCCTCCGCCCCGGCCACCGGGTCAATCTGGAGCGAGCCATGGCCGCCAACGGCCGCTTCGGCGGACACGTCGTGGCCGGACACGTAGATGGGGTCGGTACCGTCCAGCGCATCGAAAAAGACGACAACGCCATCTGGTACACCATCGCCGCCGGGCCGGAGGTCCTCAAGTATGTGGTGGAAAAAGGCTCCATCACCATCGACGGCATCAGCCTCACCGTGGCCCGTGTGGACAGCCAGAGCTTTGCCATCTCCGCCATCCCCCACACCGTTTCCGTCACGGTCCTGGCCGACCGGAAGCCCGGCGACATTGTGAATCTCGAAACGGACATCATCGGAAAATACGTGGAGAAACTCCTCCACTTCTCCCAGGAGGAAGCGGCCCCCGCGCCGAAGCAGTCCTCCGGCATCACCAAAGAATTTCTCACCCGCTACGGCTATTGACCACCGAAAGGAGCACCCTACTATGTTTCAGTACAACACCATCGAAGAAGCTCTGGAAGACCTGCGCCAGGGACGCATGATCCTCTGCACCGACGACCCCGACCGGGAAAACGAAGGCGACCTCATCTGCGCAGCCGAGTTTGCCACCACCGAAAACGTGAACTTCATGGCCACCCACGCCAAGGGCCTCATCTGCATGCCCATGTCCCTGGAATACGTCCGGAAGCTCCAGTTCCCCCAGATGGTCACCCGCAACACGGACAACCATGAGACGGCCTTCACCGTCTCCATCGACCATGTGGACACCACCACCGGCATCTCCGCCGCCGAGCGCTCCATCACCGCCATGAAGTGCGTGGACCCCGACGCCAAGCCGGAGGACTTCCGCCGCCCCGGCCACATGTTCCCCCTGCTGGCCAAGGAGCACGGCGTCCTGGAGCGCAACGGCCACACCGAGGCCACGGTAGACCTCATGCGTCTGGCCGGCCTGAAGGAAGTCGGTCTGTGCTGCGAGATCATGCGGGAAGACGGCACCATGATGCGGGCCTCCGAGCTGCAAAAAATGTCCCAGGAGTGGGGCCTCAAGTTCATCACCATCCGGGACCTGCAGGCCTATCGGAAGCGTCACGAGGTCCTGGTGGACCGCGTCACCGTGACCAAGATGCCCACCAAGTACGGTGACTTCATGGCCTACGGCTATGTGAACAAGCTCAACGGCCAGCACCACGTTGCCCTCGTGAAGGGCGACATCGGCGACGGGCAGGACATCCTCTGCCGCGTCCACTCCGAGTGCCTCACCGGCGACACCTTCGGCTCCCTGCGCTGCGACTGCGGCCAGCAGCTGGCCGCCGCCATGAGCCAGATCGAGGCTGAGGGCCGGGGCATCCTGCTGTACATGCGGCAAGAGGGCCGTGGCATCGGTCTCATCAACAAGCTCCGCGCCTACGCCCTTCAGGACGAGGGCATGGACACCCTGGAGGCCAACCTGGCCCTGGGCTTTGCCGGGGACCTGCGGGAGTATTACATCGGGGCACAGATCCTCCGGGACCTGGGTGCCAAGACCCTGCGCCTGCTGACCAACAACCCCGATAAGGTCTACCAGCTGGCCGACTTCGGCATGGAGATCAAGGAGCGCGTGCCCATCCAGATGCCCGCCACCACCCACGACCTGTTCTATCTCCAGACCAAGCAGAACAAGATGGGCCACATCCTGAACTACTAAGAAGTTACCCCATTCCTATCCATAAACCCAAAAAACGATCTGACGTATGATATAAGGAGGACAATTCCCATGAAGACTTTTGAAGGAAGCCTGGTAGCCAGCAACATCAAGGTGGCCATCGTCGCCGCCCGGTTCAACGAATTCATCACCTCGAAGCTCATCGGCGGCGCCATGGACGGCCTGAGCCGCCACGGCGTCCAGGAGGCCGACATCCACCTGGCCTGGGTGCCCGGCGCATTTGAGATCCCCCTGGTGGCTGCCAAGCTGGCAAACAGCGGCAAGTACGACGCCGTCATCTGCCTGGGTGCCGTCATCCGCGGCAGCACCAGCCACTATGACTATGTCTGTGCCGAGGTCTCCAAGGGCATTGCCACCGTCTCCCTCCAGGCTCAGATCCCCGTTCTCTTCGGCGTCCTGACCACCGACACCATCGAGCAGGCCATCGAGCGTGCCGGCACCAAGGCCGGCAACAAGGGCTATGACTGTGCCCTGAGCGCCGTGGAGATGGTCAACCTGATCCGCGAGATCGAAGCCTGAGAACACTCCCATTTCATTCTCTGACTTCTTTTCTCCCCATAAGACACAAGACCCGCCGAACATTCCCAGGTTCGGCGGGTCTTGCTATGTTTTAGAAAATCAGATTCAGGCAGCCTCTGCTCCATCCAATTTGGCCTTCCACTTTTCCAGCAGCGGGAGGAACACGCCCCCCACCATGTTGCCCAGGGAGATGACCAAAATGCGAAGGAACGATTCCCCCGGCTGGTCATACAGGACGCCGGAAATGGACCAGTAGTACATATCCGCCACACTATGCTCCGTGCCGCACAGGATGAAGACGGACACACCCAGAAACAGCGCCAGGTACTTCCCCACCTCATGGGGATTCTTGGCATAGCCGTTCACGGCGATGAAGATGCAGATGTTGCACAGGATACCCAGGACGAAAAGGCCCAGGTAGGTGGCGCTCATCTTTCCGCCCACCAAAGCGGCGGCGGTGACGTTGATGCCGGATTCTGCGCCCACCAGGCCGGTCAGGCTCTCCAGCCAGGCGATGAGCATGGCCCCCAGCAGGTTGCCCACCCAGAAGACGGCTAAGTCCCCAAGGTAAGCGGGCCAGGGATTGTCAAAGAGATAGCAGGACTTCCCCGTAAACAGGGCATAGCCCCTGGTACACACGGTAAACAGGCCGATGGTAAACAGCAGCGCTCCCACGACGTTGCCGCCCGGAAAGGCGTCCTTCAGCCGCAGGAAGACTGTGCCGCCGATGCCGATGGAAAACCCGGCTAAGACGGCGTAGAGGAAGAGACCCCAGGTACGTTTCATTTGCTTGTTCCTCTCTCCGGCAGAGCCGGGTTTTTGCGATCGTTTTTAACGGGCTTCCGCCTCGCCGCCGGTGACGTGGTCGAAGATGACCTGCAGCAGTTCCTCTTTCCCCAGGCCCTTCTCGGCGGAGAAGGAGATCACAGGGGTGTCCTCGTCCAGCTCCAGCGTCTCGCGGATGCGGGCCAGGTTCGGCGCCCACTCGCTCTTTTTGATCTTGTCGTGCTTGTTGGCCACGACCACGAAGGGGCAGCCGGCGTTCTTGAACCACTGGGCCATGACGCAGTCGTCCGCAGTGGGCTTGTGGCGCAGATCCACGATGAGCACGCCCAAGGTCATGAGGGACGTGTCAGCAAACCACTGCTCAATGAGCTTTCCCCACCTGGCCCGCTCCTGCTTGGAGACCTTGGCGTAGCCATAGCCGGGCAGGTCCACCAGGTAGACCTTCTTGTCGATGAGGAAGTAGTTGATGTGGGTGGTCTTGCCGGGGGCGGAGCCGACGCGAGCCAGGTTTTTCCGGTTCAAAATGCGGTTGATGACCGAGGACTTGCCCACGTTGGACCGCCCGGCAAAGGCGATCTGCGGCAGCCGATCCCGCGGGCAGTCAGATATTTTGGCGGCGGAGCGGATGAACTCCGCGTTCTGTGTGTTCACGCGCATGGTCATGTTCCTCCCTTACGCCTGGGTCACGGCGGTCTGCGCCGGGGCAGCTTCCGTGGGCGTGGCGGTCAGGTCCTCCCCCTGCTCGGCCTGGGCCAGAGGCGGATGCTCCAAGGCGTGGGCCAGCACCTGGTCCACGTGAGAGACCGGGATAAAGTGCAGGGCACTGCGGACGGTCTGGTCGATCTCTTCCAGGTCGGCCTCGTTGTCCTGAGGAATGAGGACTGTGTGGATGCCGTTGCGGAGCGCCGCCATGGACTTCTCCCGCAGGCCGCCGATGGGCAGCACCCGGCCCCGCAGGGTCACCTCGCCGGTCATGGCCACGTCACCCCGGACGGGGATGCCGGTGAGGGCGGAGACCATGGCCGTGGTGATGGTCACGCCGGCGGAGGGGCCGTCCTTGGGCACCGCGCCCTCCGGGAAGTGGATGTGGATGTCCTTTTCCTTGTAGAAGTCCGTGTCGATCCCCAGCTGGGCCGCCCGGCTGCGGATATAGGTGAAGGCCGCCCGTGCGGACTCCTTCATCACGTTGCCCAGGTTGCCGGTGAGCTCCACCTTGCCGGAACCGGGGACCACGTTGGCCTCGGCCTCCAGCAGGGTCCCGCCCACGGCTGTCCAGGCCAGGCCGTTGACCAGGCCCACCTGATTCTCCAGGCCGTTCTTCTCCGGGTGATACTTCCGGGTACCCAGGAATTTTTCCAGGTTGTCCCCGGTCACATGGGCCTGCTTGTACTCCTCGGAGACAATGCCCATGGCAGCTTTTCGGCACAAGGCTCCGATCTCTCGCTCCAGCACACGGACACCGGACTCGCGGGTGTAGGAGACGATGGTCTCCCGGATGGCCGCGTCGGTCATCCGCACCTGGCTCTTCTTCAGGCCGTGGCGCTTGAGCTGCTTGGGCAGCAGGTAGCTCTTGGCGATCTGCAATTTTTCCTCGTCGGTGTAGCTGGGCAGCTCGATGACCTCCATCCGGTCCAGCAGGGGGCGCGGGATGGTCGAGGTGGTGTTGGCCGTCGTGATGAACAGCACGTCGGACAGGTCAAAGGGCAGCTCCACGAAATGGTCCCGGAAGGTGGCGTTCTGCTCTGCGTCCAGCACCTCCAGCAGTGCGGAGGCGGGGTCGCCCCGCATGTCGCTGCCCATCTTGTCGATCTCGTCCAGCAAGATCAGCGGGTTTCTCGTGCCCGCCTGGCGCACGGCGTTGATGATGCGGCCGGGCATAGCCCCGACGTAGGTCTTCCGGTGGCCCCGGATGTCGGCCTCGTCGTGGACGCCGCCCAGGGAGATGCGGGCCAGCTTCCGATTCAAGGCCCTAGCCATGGACATGCCGATGGAGGTCTTGCCCACGCCGGGAGGGCCAACCAGGCAGATGATCTGCCCCTTCAAATGGGGGGCCAGCTGCTTCACGGCCACAAACTCCAGGATGCGCTCCTTGACCTTTTCCAGGCCAAAGTGGTCCGCATCCAAGATCTTACGGGCGGCCGCGACGCTGGCCCGCTCCTTGGATGTCTTGGTCCAGGGCAGCTCCAAGCACACGTCCAGGTAGTTGCGCAGGACAGAGGCCTCGGCGGAGCCGTAGGGCTGCTTTTCCAGGTGCATGACCTCTTTCAGCAGCTTCTCCTCCACCTCTTCGGGCAGGCGGGCGTCCGCGATCTGGCGGCGGTAGGCGGCGATCTCGTTGTCGCCATCCTCCCCCAGCTCCTCCTGGATCACCCGTACCTGCTCCCGCAGGAAGGCGTCCTTCTGGTTCTGGGACATATTCTCCTGGACCTGGCGCTGGATGTTCTGCTCCATCTCCAGGATCTCCACCTCCCGGTGGAGCAGCCGGTTCATGCGGTTGAGCCGGTTCACCGGGCGCTGGTCCTCCAGGATGGACTGCTTGTCCAGCACCCGCATGGAGACGTTCTGGGCGATGAAGTCCGCGATATAGCCGGGGTCCTCGCTGGACATGATGTTCATCAGCATCTCGGTGGTCGCGTTTTTGGGGGACAGCTCCGTGTAGCGGTCGAAGAGCTCATAGGCCCGGCGGATCACCGCCTCGGCCCGCAGGGAGTTGGGCTTTCCCTCGATGTGGACCTTCTCCTCCTCCACGGGGACGATCTTGCCCTCCAGATAGGGCTCGGTCTGGGTCATGGTCCGCAGGACGGCCCGGCGCTGGCCCTCCACCATGACCCGGACGGTCTTACCGGGCAGGCGCAGGATCTGACGCACCTGGGCGATGGTGCCCGCGGAGAAAAGATCCTTTTTCTCCGGCTCCTCCACCCGGATGTCCTTCTGGGCCACCAGGAAGACGGGGCTGTTGGTGGACATAGCCTCCTCCACCGCCTTCACCGAGGCTTCCCGGCCCACGTCAAAGTGGACCATCATCTTGGGGTAGACCACCAGGCCCCGCAGGGCCAGGACGGGCATCGTGATGGGGTCCGGGTCGTAAAACGGTGTTTCGTTCTTTGCTTCTTCAGACATAGGGATTCACTTCCTTTCCGGCAGCAAGCGCTGCGGGGTCCGGGCCGTTTTGTCCCAAAACAAAAGGGCCGGAAACTATGGCAAGAGGGCGGAGAAGTTTCCCCCTCCGCCCTGCTGTGTCGTTTCGGTTGTTGGGTCTGGGTCAGCCGACGCTGTCCTGGTGGGCCAGGCCACCGCTCTGGGCCTGCAAGGCCGCAGCGCCCAGCTTGTGGCGGGGCGGCCGTTCCGGGTCCCGGATGATCTGGGGGGGCTGGCCGTCCTTCACGCTCTCCGGGGTGATGTCCACCTCGGTGATGGTGCCGTCGGAGGGGATGTCATACATGACCTGGGTCATGACGCCCTCCAGCACGGCCCGCAGCCCTCTGGCGCCGATGCCGCGCTCGACGGACTTGTCCGCCACGGCCTCCAGGGCGCCGGGGGTGAAGACCAGCTTCACGTCGTCGTATTCCAGCAGCTTCTGATACTGCTTGACCAAAGCGTTCTTCGGCTCGGTCAGGATGCGCACCAGGTCCTCCCGGCTCAGGGGGGAGAGGGCGGTGATGGCCGGCAGACGGCCCACCAGTTCGGGGATGATGCCGAACTTGAGCAGGTCGTGGGGCTGGATCTGCTTGAGCACGTCCCGCCGTTCCAGCTCGGCCTTGCTCATGATCTCGGCCCCGAAGCCAATGCCCTTCTGGTTGATGCGCTTTTCAATGATCTTCTCCACGCCGTCGAATGCGCCGCCGCAGATGAAGAGGATGTTTTTCGTGTTCACCTGGATAAACTCCTGGTGGGGATGCTTGCGGCCGCCCTGGGGGGGGACATTGGCCACAGTGCCCTCTAAAATCTTCAGCAGGGCCTGCTGCACGCCCTCGCCGGAAACATCGCGGGTGATGGAGGTATTTTCGCTCTTTCGGGCGATCTTATCCATCTCGTCGATGTAAATGATGCCGCGCTCCGCCTGCTCGATGTCGTAGTCGGCGGCCTGGACCAGGCGCAGGAGGATGTTCTCCACGTCGTCGCCCACGTAGCCGGCCTCGGTGAGGGTGGTGGCATCGGCGATGGCAAAGGGTACGTTCAGGATCTTGGCCAGGGTCTGGGCCAGCAGGGTCTTGCCGCTTCCGGTGGGGCCGATGAGCAGGATGTTGCTCTTTTGCAGCTCCACGTCGTCGCCGCCGCCGAAATAGATCCGTTTATAGTGGTTGTACACCGCCACGGACAGGGCGACCTTCGCCGTATCCTGCCCGATGACATATTCGTCCAGATATGCCTTGATCTCACGGGGGGTGGGGATGGTGTCGGGCATATCGGGGTCGATCATCTGCCCCTCCGGCGGCGTCATGTTCTCCAGAATATCCATGCACAGGTGGACACACTCATTGCAGATGTACGCGCCGGGGCCGGCAATGATCTTGGCCACCTGGTCCTGGTGCTTGCCGCAGAAGGAGCAGCGAATGGCTCGTTTTTCATCGTTTTTGGACAAAACCGTTTCACCTCTTTCTGACGCAGGAAAAAGGGGGACGCCTGCGCCCCCCTTGGTTTCCTGTCTCGATCAGCGCTTATCGATCACTTTGTCGATCAGGCCATATTCCATGGCCTCCTGCGCGGACATGAAATTGTCGCGCTCGCAGTCTGCGGTGACCACATCCAGGGGCTTGCCGGTGTTTTCCGAAAGAATGTGGTTCATGCGCTTTTTGATCACTTCCAGGCGCTTGAGATGGATCGCCATGTCCGTGATCTGGCCCTGGGTGCCGGCGGAGGGCTGGTGGATCATGATCTCCGCGTTGGGCAGCGCCATGCGCTTGCCCTTGGTCCCTGCGGCCAGCAGGAACGCGCCCATGCTGGCTGCCATGCCGATGCAGATGGTGGAAACGTCGCACTTGATATACTGCATGGTGTCATAGATGGCCATGCCGGCAGTGACGGAACCACCGGGGCTGTTGATATAGAACTGGATGTCCTGGTCGGGGTTCTGGGACTCCAGGTACAGCAGCTGGGCCACGATGAGGCTGGCGGTGGTATCATTGACCTCTTCCGAGAGGAAGATGATCCGGTCATTGAGCAGACGGGAGAAAATATCGTAGGAACGCTCTCCCCGGTTGGTCTGCTCCACTACATAGGGCACTAAACTCATTAGCTTGATCTCCTTTTCCATTCAGAGCAAAGTATGCCCGCCTGACGGAAAATTATTCCTCACCCTTGGGCTCTTCAGCCTTCTTCTTGCGGGTGGTCTTCTTGGGGGCTTCCTCGCCCTCTTCGGTGGTCTTCTTGGCTCTGGTCTTCTTGGCGGCGGGCTTCTTCTCCTCGCCGTCGGCGGTCTCCTCGGTCTTCTTCTTGCGGGTGGTCTTCTTGGGCTTCTCCTCTGCCTTCTCCTCGGCAGGCTCGTCCTTGGTGACCTCGGTGACCTTGATCTCGCCGGACTCTTCGTCGGCGGTGATCAGGTGGGGCTTGGCCTCGGCAGCCACGGCGGCCATGGCGCGGTCGCGGGCCAGGTCGACCTTCAGGCCGTTCTTGTCCAGCCCCTCGATGACGCGCTCATAGGGCACGTTCAGGTTGGCAGCGGCCTTCTTGATCTCCTCGTCCACGTCCTCGTCGGAGACGGTGATGCCCTCGGCGGCGACCACGGCGTCCAGAGCCAGCTGCTGCTTGATCTGCATCTCGGCAGGCTCCTTCAGGTCGCTGCGCAGCTTGTCCATGTCCATCTGCATGTACTGCAGGTACATCTCCAGGCTGATGCCCTGCTGCTCCAGGCGGGCAGCGTAGTTGTTCATCAGGCTGTCGATCTGGGCGTTCACCATAGCCTCAGGCAGCTCGATGTCGATCTGGTCGCACAGCTGGCCCAGCAGAGCCTGGCGGAACTTGGCCTCGCTCTGGGCCATGTTGCGGTCGATGATTTTCTGCTTCAGGTCGTCCTTAAACTCTGCCAGGGTGTCGAACTCGGACACGTCCTTGGCAAACTCGTCGTCGATGGTGGGGACCTTCTTCTCCTTGACCTCGATGCACTTGACGGTGAACTGGACGGGCTTGCCGGCCAGGTCCTCTGCGTGATAGTTCTCAGGGAAGGTCAGGTCGATGGTCTTCTCGTCGCCGGCCTTCATGCCCACAACGCCTTCCTCGAAGCCGGGGATGAAGGTGTGGGAGCCCAGGGCCAGCTCATAGCCCTTGGCAGCGCCGCCGTCAAAGGGCACGCCGTCCTTGCGGCCTTCATAGTCCATGACCATGCTGTCGCCCATTTCGGCGGCACGGTCCACAGGCTCCAGCTGGGTAGCGCGGTCAACGAACTGCTTCAGCTCGTTCTCCACGGAGGTCTCGGTAACGGTGGGCAGGACCTTGTCGGCCTCCAGGCCCTTATACTGCTTCAGGGTAACAACGGGACGAACGGTCACGGTTGCCTTAAAGGTAAAGCCCTCCTTCCCCAGAGACAGGATCTCCACCTGGGGGGGAGCCACAAAGTCCAGGCCCTTTTCCACGATGGCGTCCTGGCAAGCCTGGGGATAGATCTCCTCCACGGCGTCTTCATAGAACACACCGGCGCCATACATGCCCTCGATGACTTTACGGGGGGCCTTGCCCTTCCGGAAACCAGGCACGGAGATGTTGCCGCGGCTCTTACGATAGGCCTGATCCAGGCCAGCCTCGAACTCCTCCTGGCCGACCTCGATGGTCAGCTCGACCTGAAACTTCTCTTTGTTTTCAACAACGCTCTTGACATTCATGTCCTTTTTCCTCCTGTGAAATGCCGTTTTTGGGCGCGAGGGCCTCGAAAAGGGCATCGTATTGCAGTATATATAGGCTATCTTATCAGATTCTGATCCGAATTACCAGCCTTTTTTTCTTTAATCTAAGATTTTTTCCGGTTGGAAGTTGAGATAGTCCGCCGAGACCAGCCGGTAGGCCACGCCGTTCCAGGTGCTCTGCACCGCTCGGCGCAGGCTTTTCCCGTGGAGGTGGCCATAGTAGCAGGTGGTCACGCCGTACTGGGTCAGAAGGTCCAGCACCGGCGGACACCGGTAGCCCTTGAAGATGGGGGGGTAGTGGAGAAAGCACAGCTTTTCCTTGTCCCCGGCGGCTTTCAGGGACGTCTCTAAGCGCCCCACCTCCCGGTTTAAGATCTTCTCGTTCTGGGCCTTGTCCGGCCCCTCCTCTTCAAAGAACCAGCCCCGGCTGCCGCACAGGGCTACGTTACCATAAAAGTAACAGGTATTGTGTAGAATTTTGAGGCTCGTGAACCCCTTTTCCTCAAAAAAGCGGGTCATCTTCGCCATGCTGTTCCACCAATAGTCGTGGTTGCCCTTGAGCAGGATCTTGGTGCCGGGCCAGGCGTCCAGCCAGGCAAAGTCTGCCTCGGCCTGCTCCAGACTCATGCCCCAGGAGATGTCGCCGGGGATGACCAGGGTGTCCTCCGGCCGCAGGATCGAAAATCCCTCGGCCAGCTTGTCCAGATACCCCTGCCACACCCCACCGAAGACATCCATGGGCTTGTTCACCGACAGAGACAGGTGGGTATCGCCAAGGGTATACAGTGCCACAGGTGCCTCCTTACTTCAGCATCTCCAGCACCACGTCCTCCATCTTCTCCTTGTCCACGCTCTCGGTGAAGCGCACGGCCTTGTTCCGCAGGGAGGCCAGGGGCACAGGGGCGGGGCGGTTCGTGGTCTGGGAGAGCTGGTCCAGGGCGTCGATGCCGTCCTGGACCTCGGCCACGCCCAGGCTGTGCAGCACACTGTCGCAGAACTTGAAGGGGCTGGCGGTGGAGACGAAGACGGTCTTGTTGGTGTCGCCGGTCTCCTGGCGGTACTTCTCCATCACGTCGTAAGCCACAGCGGTGTGGGGATCGATGAGGTAGTTGTACTTCTTCCAGACCTCGGCGATGACCTTGCTGGTCTCCTCCTCGCTGCAGAAGCCGCCGTAGAAATCGGACTTGAGCTTTGCCTTGATCTCGTCGGAGACGGTATAGGCACCGTGCTTGTTCAGCTGCTGCATGTAGTCGGCCACCAGCTTGTCGTCCTGGCCGGACAGGGCAAAGAGCAGGCGCTCCAGATTGCTGGAGACCAGGATGTCCATGGAGGGAGACATGGTGGTGTGGAAGGGGCGGTTGCGGTCATAGGTGCCGGTAGCCAGGAAGTCGGTCAGCACGTTGTTGCTGTTGGAGGCGCAGATGAGCTTGCCCACGGGCAGACCCATCTGACCGGCGTACCAGCAGGCCAGGATATTGCCGAAGTTGCCGGTG
>ERZ809296.1020-NODE-1020-length-36482-cov-5.546216_pt1 | contig 36482 bp, 34 predicted proteins | sample MGYA00520511_ERZ809296 | MGnify/ENA primary metagenome ERZ809296 (study PRJEB31576, sample SAMEA3212662) | Homo sapiens | biome: human-gut; feature: human gut; material: fecal | place: Sweden | collected 2012 ...
AGACCTTCACCGGCTGGACGGCGGAGATCATCCAGCACGAGATCGACCACTGCGACGGCATCCTGATTTAAACTTCCTAGGAGGACGCTATGGTACTCTACTTCACAGGCACCGGCAACAGCCGCTATGTGGCAGAACGCATTGCGCAAGCACTGGGGGATACGCTTTGCAGTCTCAATGACCGCATCAAAGCCGGGGACACGTCCCCGGTGAACAGCAACGCACGTCTGATCATCGTCGTTCCCACCTACGCCTGGCGCATCCCCCACATCGTGCAGGAGCATCTGGAAAACACAGTCTTTCCCGGTGCGGCGCAGGTCTGGTTCGTCATGACCTGCGGCGGGCAGATCGGCGGCGCGGGTCGGCATAACCAGGCACTCGCGCAGAAAATGGGCCTTGCCTACCAGGGCACGGCGCAGATCGTCATGCCGGAGAATTACATCGCCCTCTTCCAGGCGCCCCAGGCGGAGGAAGCGCGGCAGATCGTCGCCCAGGCCGAGCCGGAGATCGACCGGGCCATTGCTACGATCGCCAAGTCCCAGACGTTTGGCCCCACCCCAAAGCATCTGCTCAACCGTTTTCTGAGCGGCCCGGTGAATCCCTTCTTCTACACCGCCATCGTGAAGGACAAAGCCTTCACCGCCAGCGCCGCCTGCAACGGCTGCGGCCAGTGCGTCAAACGATGTCCCCTGAACAACATCACCCTGCCAGACGGCAAGCCCGTCTGGGGCGGCCGCTGCACCCACTGCATGGCCTGCATCTGCTATTGCCCCACCGAGGCCATTGAGTATGGGAAAAAGAGCGCCGGGAAACCACGGTATCATTTCGAGGCACTGCGCCCCAAATAAAACATAAATTTTAGGCGACCCCGACGGGGCCGCCTTTTTCGCTGTGTTATGAAAATTTTTCTTAGATCAGGCTGCGCCGTTCTCCTTGGCGGCTTTCCGGGCTTCCCGCCGGTCCTCCATGCGGGAGACGATGATGGCGCAGGCGGCGTCGCCGGTGATGTTGATGGTGGTGCGGCCCATGTCAAAGATCCGGTCCACGCCGGCCACCAGGGCGATGCCCTCCACCGGCAGGCCCACGCTTTGCAGGACCATGGCCAGCATGATCATGCCCGCACTGGGCACGCCCGCAGTACCGACAGAGGCCAGGGTCGCAGTGAAGATGATGGTGAGCATCTGGGGCATGGTCAGGGTCACGCCGAAGCAGGAGGCGATGAAGAGGGAGCAGACACCCTGATAAATGGCTGTGCCGCCCATGTTGATGGTTGCGCCCAGGGGCAAGGTGAAGGCTGCGATGTCTTTGCGAGCGCCCAGCTTTTCGGAACATTCCAGGTTCAGGGGCAGGGTCCCCACGGAGGAGGCACTGGAAAAGGCCATCATCATGGCCGGACCCATGCCCTTGAAGAAGTCCCGGATGCCCACGCCACCCATGGCTTTTACGGTGGTGGAGTAGACCAGGACCGCCTGCAAAATATAGCCGATGTAGGCCGCCAGCAGGACGATGGTCAGGGTGCCCAAGATCTGCGGGCCATTTTCCGCCACCACGGGGGTGATGAGGCAGAAAACACCGATGGGGCTGAGGGCGATGATCATTTCCATGATCTTCATGCAGACCTCGTTGACGCTTTCCACGAAGCTAGCGAAGGGCTGGGCTTTCTCGCCCACCAGAATAATGGCGAAGCCAAAGAACAGAGAGGCCACAATGACCTGCAGCATAGAGGCGTCGGCAAAGGGCTTGATGATATTACTGGGGAAGATATTCACGATCGTCTCCATGATGGTGGGGGCTTCCTTGGCCTCGTAGGTCAGGTCCGAGACGGTCAGCACCGGGAACAGGCCCCGGAAGGCGTTGGCGATCGCCAGGCCGATGGCGATGGCAATGGCCGTGGTGCAGGCGTAATAGATGAGGGTTTTTACACCCACGCTGCCGACCTTCTTGATGTCTTTCATCGAGATCACGCCGCAGATGATGGAGAAGAAGACGATGGGCACCACGATGAACTGGATGAGGTTCAGGAAGATGGTGCCGAAGGGCTTGATGTAGTCCACCGCCAGCTGCGGGGCCGGGAGGAAGCACACCCCAGCGACGATGCCAAGGGCCAGACCCAGGAAGATCTTGGCGGCCAGAGGCAGAGAGTTGAGTTTCTTCATCGTGTTCGATTCCTTTCTGATTTCTTTTACCTTTCTTTTCCTTGCCCTTTAGAGCGCACAAAAAGCGGGCACCCAGGACCTGGGTGCCCAGCTGTTTCGGTCCGTTCCGATTGGCCCGATTAGTATAACAACCTGGTCACAGACTGTCAAGAATTTTCTGACTTTTTTAAGAAGAGAACCGCTTATCCTCGGTGTAAGATGGCGTCCAGATCCTGTTGAGGATGGGTGGTGGGCTGTAAGCCAAAGGCATCCACCAGCATCTTCACCACAGGCTCGGACAGAAACGCCGGGAGCGTCGGACCGAGGTAGATATTCTTGACGCCCAGCGCCAGCAGGGACAGCAGGATACAGACGGCCTTCTGCTCATACCAGGACAGCACCAAGGTCAGGGGCAGGTCGTTGATGGAGCAGTCAAAGGCCTCTGCCAGCGCCAAGGCGATCTGAACGGCGCTGTATGCGTCGTTGCACTGGCCGATATCTAAGATGCGTGGGATGCCGTGGATCTCCCCCAGGTCCAAGTCGTTGAAACGAAACTTGCCGCAGGCCAGGGTCAGGACCAGGGAATCCATGGGTGTGCGCTTGACAAACTCCGTGTAATAATTTCTGCCCGGATGCGCCCCATCGCAGCCGCCCACCAGGAAGATGTGCTTGATCGCTCCGCTTTTGATGGCGTTCAGAATGGCTGGAGCCTGGCTGAGAACGGCGTTCCGGGCAAAGCCGGTGGTCAGCATGTGGCCGCCGTTCAGCCCGCCCCGGCTCTGGTCGGTCTCATAACCACCCAGGGAAAGGGCCTGCTGGATGAGGGGTGTAAAATCCTTGTGCCCGTTCTCGTCCGCCGGGATATGGGGGATGCCCTCGTAGCCCACGACGGAGGTCGTATAGATACGGTCGGCGTAGCTGGGGCGGGGCGGCATGAGGCAGTTGGTCGTAAACAGGACCGGAGCGGGCAGGTCTGCAAATTCCGTTTGCTGGTTCTGCCAAGCCGTGCCGAAGTGGCCCACCAGATGGGTGTATTTTTTCAGCTCCGGGTAGCCGTGGGCGGGCAGCATTTCCCCGTGGGTGTAGACGTTGACGCCCTTTCCGGCGGTCTGCTTCAAGAGTTGCCGGAGGTCCTTCAGATCGTGGCCGGTAACGACGATGAACGGCCCCTTCTGAATGTCCGTGTTCACCCGCGTGGGGACGGGATGTCCGAACGTCTCCGTGTGGGCCTGGTCCAACAGGGCCATACATTGGAAATTGACCCGGCCAAACTCCAAGATGAGTTCCAGCCATTCCTCGACGCTGTGGGGCTGGGCCAGCGACGTAAGACCCTTGTAAAACCAGGTGTCCACTGCGCTGTCGGTATAGCCCAGCTCTCTGGCGTGGTGGGCGTAAGCTGCCATGCCTTTGAGGCCAAAGAGCAGCGTGGAGCGCAGGGAGACCAGATCCGTCTCCCCCCGCCAAAGCCAGCCGGGGTCTTTCTCCGGCTTCGGTGCGTCCACCCAGGCCAGCATTTCGTCGATGCGCTGGGTGAACGCACGAATGGCCCCATCGTCAAAATTCACGTTGGTCAGCGTGGTGAACAAGCCGTCCGTGAGCAGCTCCGTCACCTCATCCGGCCGCCAGCCCTTCCGCTCGCACGCCTGGGCCAGACGTACCAGCTTGTCAAGGAGCGCATCCTGCAACTGCGCCGTCTCTGGCTGCTTCCCGCACACCCCGGTGCGGACGCACCCGCTGCCCCCGGCCGTCTGCTGACACTGAAAACAAAACATCTCTGCCATAGAAACTTTCCTCCTGTTGCACCCAGTTTGGTCTTTGGCGGTAGTATGCGCAGGCAGACGAAAAAGTTTCCCCGCAGGAGGAATGGCTGTGCTATAATAAGGCCAGGAAAACACAGGAGGTGTTTGGATGCTCTTTTGGATCTTTGGATTTTTCGCGATCCCCGTCGTTCTGCTGCTCGGCGGCTATCTCATGGCAAATCACCCGACGCAGAGAAGCAATGCCCTGTGCGGCTACCGGACCGAGCGCTCTCTGCAAAGCGAAGAGACCTGGTATTTTGCCCAGGACTACTGTGGGCATCTTTGGCTAAAGGTGGGAGGGATCTTGTTGATCCCGTCCTTTCTGTCTCTCGCTCTGCTTCGGAGCCGGGGAGAGCATGCCTTGAGTATCGCCATGCTCGTCCTCATTGGGCTTCAAATGGTCGCGCTCTTTCTCTCCATCGTCAAGGTTGAGTCTGCTTTGAAAGCGAACTTTTGAACATCGAACACATAGAGAGGTGATTTGAGATGCCCCAATACGAAGAAGCTGTCAAGCTGTGGCAGAGCTGGAACATTCAGACCGAAGCAGACCTATCCCTGCGTCTGGACAGCTTTCGGATCTTATTTGCCTATCACTCCGGCAAGATCGAAAACGACGAGATCAACTACCATGACACCCGTGAGATTTTTGAAAACGGAAAAGTCATCAACTACACCGGCAGCACCCGGACGCTCTTTGAGCAGCAAAACCAAAAGACTTGCTACGAGCTGCTCCAAAGTAAAATTCTTACCCAAGAGCCCCTCTCCCTCCCTCTGGTCCGAACCATCCATCGGACTCTGACCGAGGGAACTTATGATGAGCGCCGCTATATCACCAATGGCGAACGGCCCGGAGAGTTCAAAAAACATGACTATGTGACGGGCAAAAATGAGGTGGGTTCGCCCCCGGAAGCCGTCGCTGATGATTTGACAGAATTGATCGAAGAGGTCAACGCTATCGGCGCCCAAGCGCCTCTGAAAGCCGGGGCCTATTTTCACGCCCGGTTTGAAAACATCCATCCCTTTGCCGACGGCAACGGACGGGTGGGACGGACATTGCTAAACTACTGGTTGATGATCAATGACTATCCTCCCCTTGTCATTTACGAAGAGGACCGGCGGGCCTACTACGATGCCTTGCAGACCTATGACGAACAAGAGGACTTGGCCCCGCTGGTCACGTTTCTGGAGGACCAGACCGTCAAAACCTGGAGTCGCTTTCTCAAGCCTCCAGCCGGGAATGCCCCACCCCGCAAGGGCCTGAATTTTTTCATGAACTAAGCAAAAAACCATGTCCTAATGGACATGGTTTTTTGTGGAGCTGGAAGTCGGATTTGAACCGACGACCCCTTCATTACGAGTGAAGTGCTCTACCCCTGAGCTATACCAGCGTACTTATCATATTAACACGAAACAACTCTAACGTCAAGAGTTTTTCTCTATACCTTTTGTATATTCGCTAAAACGCTTATTTTCTCAAGCCATTTACGGAAAAACTTTCTTTTTGACCCAAATCCTCTACGCAGAGTTATACACAGTTTCCACCGACTTTTCCACAGCCGTGTGGAAACTGTGTATCACTTTTTTCGTTTAGAGGCCGTCAAGGGTGGTAGGCCAGGGAGATGTCCCGGTTGGCGTAGGCGTTCAAATCATTCCCGGCGCGGGTCCCGGCCAGGTACTCGTAATACCCCTGGCTGCCGATCATGCTGCCGTTGTCGCCGCAGAGCTTGAGGGGGGGCAGGTAGAGGGTACAGCCCTCGGCCTGGCAGGCGGCTTCTAAGTCCCGGCGGATACGGGAGTTGGCGGCCACACCGCCCACGACGGCGACCTTTTTGTACCCGGTGGACCGAGCGGCGGCCATGGTCCGGGGGACCAGCTCGTCGCTGACGGCGGCGGAAAAAGAGGCAGCCAGGTCAGAGACCGGCAGGTCCTCGCCCTTCTGCTGGGTGTTGTGGATGAGGTTCAGCATGGCGGTCTTCAGGCCGGAAAAGGACATATCCAGCGGGGCGTCCTGGATGTGGACGCGCGGCAGCTGGAAGGCCTGGTCGTTGCCGGTCTGGGCGGCCCGATCCAGGGGAGCGCCGCCGGGATAGCCCAGGCCCATGACCCGCGCGATCTTGTCGAAGCACTCGCCGGCTGCGTCGTCTCGTGTCGCGCCCAGGATCTGCACATCGGTGTAGCCCCGCACATCCACAATGAGCGACGTGCCGCCGGATACGCACAGGCAGACGAAGGGCGGCTCTAAGTCCGGATGGGCGATGTAATTGGCGGCGATGTGCCCCCGGACATGATGTACCGGGATCAGCGGCACACCCAGGGCATAGGCCACAGACTTGGCAAAGCTCACCCCCACCAGCACCGCGCCGATAAGGCCGGGGGCGTAGGTCACGGCCACGGCGTCGATGTCCTTCCGGGTCAGCCCGGCCTTCACCAAAGCCTGGTCAGCCAGCTGGCTGATGACCTCGATGTGCTTGCGGGAGGCGATCTCCGGCACCACGCCGCCATAAATTTTATGCATCTCCACGGAGGAGGCGATGCAGTCGGCCAGAACGGTCCGCCCGTCCTGCACCAACGCCACCGCCGTCTCATCGCAGGAGGATTCTACTGCAAATATGATCATTGGTTTGCTCCTTGTTCGATTCGTTCTTGTTTTATTTGTTGTATGTTATCTTCTGGTTCTTTATTTGAAGTAGGGAGTTCGAGCTCAAAATCGAGTAACAATAAAACGAGATCCTTTGCTAAATAATTCTCCTTATTTATAAATGGATCAATACATTGAAAAATCATAAATATAATGCAGAGAACAGCGTAGTAGATACCTCCAAATAAAAATGCATACACTACATAATCTTTCTGCTGCGCCAGAAAGGTAGTAACACATATTGTGAAAGGAGTTATCAGGAGTGTAAATATTGGGGGAAATTTTTCAGTAGACATGAGAGAGGCTTTGCTTTCATTGCTATAATCTAAATTATATTGTTTTATTAATATCTCTAATTGAGATTTAGAAAAGCAAGCCTTTTCAATAAGAAATTCCTTCATATTATCTGTCAGATTTTTATGGCATGATTGTATTTCATCAGATTCCCAAAAAGGACGACGCAAATAAGACATTGGCATAAACGCAAGAAAAATAATAGCAAGTGCCAATAATGCAATATTCGTTGAGTTTGTATGAATAGAATAAAAATATAAAAGAGCTGCCACTACAAGACTTGCAAAAAGAATTATAAAATACGCCTTAAATTGAAGAATGCTCTCCTTGATGGTGTTTGTCAACTTTATACGCCTAAGTTCTCTATATTTTATTAGAATTTCGTTAAACTTCATAGATGCCTCCTGAAAATGGAGAGATTATTTCTTTGTGATTTTTGGGAAAATATGGTATAAGTATATTATGTATTATGGAACTGAAAACATTAAACTAAAAATGGAGGAATCAAAATGAAACAGCAGGATTACAACAAGATAATAGAACGTATCAAATCAGCGGTAGAACTATCCAACGATTATAACAATATGCAGAGGTGTCAGAAAAATTTGTTGTGCTATGATCGCATAAATGCTTGGCAATGTTTGCAGGAATTATTTCAAGAGTACGAAATTCAGATTAATACGCTTGGTTACTGGACAGATGGAATGCAATTGGTTAAGGTTAATTTCGCTGATGTGAGTGATCATAAGATAAAAGAAGAATTGAATTATTTACGAGAACATATCCCAATGTACGTACTACTTAGAGAAGGAGAAAAAGAGTGTGCAAAGAGAATATGTGAGTGGTTCGATAAAAATGCCAATCGGTAATCTCTGAATAACCATGTTTTTTGTTTTAGCAAGGAATTCATGCGGCTTACCATTTCCTTGCTTTCTTTGTCCGGATGTGTTATTATCATAAAAAACGCTGTCAGTGTTGTAAGAGACCGTGGCAGGATAGCTTCAATAAACCGAATGCTCTGCTGAATGGCAGAGCATTTTTTATACAATGAGGAGGGGCAACATGACAGAACTTGAAAAGATAAAACGAGCAAAGATATACGTGGACAAATTAGCGAATGGAATCAACCCACTTGATGAAACCATGGTGCCAGACGAGGACGTCGTTAATAATGTGCGTATATCCAGATGCTTTTTCTTTGTATCTGACGTACTGCAACAAGTTATCGAGAATGGCGGAACAAAACCGGCTACAGTTAAGAAACTGAAAAAGATTCCCCTTGAGATTCCATTTGAAAAGAGACGCCAGTTTGCCTATTCGGAGAAGCCAATTTCAGCCAGCGAAATTGCGAAACGGGTGAATGCCTTGGTTGAAAACGATAGTATGAAAAAGCTTACTTACTCAGGACTTCTTACGTGGCTCACAGAAATTGGAATGATGGAATGGGCATTCACATCAGATGAAAAGCACACAAAAAGACCGACAAAAATGGGTCAAGAAAATGGTATCTCTGTAGAGAAGCGGACCGGTAAAAGCGGACCTTATCAAGTGGTCGTTTACAATACCGCAGCACAACATTTTATCATAGATAATCTGGATGCAATCCTTGCTGTAGAGAATATGCAGCTAGAGATGCAGAGGGCTCCGTGGGCAAAAGAACATGACGATTACTTGATCGATCTATATAGAAACTCTGTTCCTATGAGTGAAATTGCCATTACACTGAAACGTAGCACTTCAGCAATACGCGGAAGGTTAAAAAAGTTGGGTTTTAATGCATAGCAAATCGTTTACTTGCTACTTGATTGGAAAGGTTTGAAAGATAGCACGCAAGAAATTATTTGATTAAGAAATGGAAGATAGTGTGATCATAATAAAAACGGCCCTCTGCATGTTACAGAGAGCCGTTGGTCCGAGTGGCGCGACTCGAACGCGCGGCTTCCTGCTCCCAAAGCAGGCGCCCTACCAACTGGGCTACACCCGGATATGTTTGCGATATACGGTTATGCTCCCCACCGAAGGGAACGCACCCCATTATAAAGCATCGGAAATCAAATTGCAAGGGCGAAAGAGAATTGACCTTAGAAAATTTCCGTGTTACACTGTATCTGATTTGCATACGCACGCAACTGCTGGAGGAGGCAACGATATGAACAATGATATGCGTGGGCTGGAAGTCGTCGCGGCCAAGGGGCGGCTTCTGGGCCTGGACATGGTCTACCACTGTGCGTCCGGGCATCTGGGCGGCTCGTTCTCGGCCATGGACATTCTGACTGTTTTGTATTTCGATGTGATGCGGGTGGATCCCAAGGACCCCAAGGACCCGGACCGGGACCGCTTCGTCCTGTCCAAGGGCCACTGCACCCCTGCGCTGTATCCCATCCTGGCGCAGCGGGGCTATTTCCCTGAGGAGGAGCTGCAGATGTTCCGCAGCGTGGAGGGCCACATGTCCGGCCACGCCGAGATGCACCATGTGAAGGGCGTGGATATGTCCACCGGATCCCTGGGGCAGGGCATCTCCGCCGCCGTGGGCATGGCCCTGGCTGGTAAGCTGGACAAAAAAGACTACCGCGTTTACAGCCTGCTGGGCGACGGCGAGATCGAAGAGGGGCAGGTCTGGGAGGCTTTCATGGCCGCTGCCAAGTACAAGCTGGACAACCTCTGCGCCGTCATCGACGTCAACGGCTTACAGATCGACGGCGCGACTGCCGACGTGATGCCGACGGAACCCCTGGACAAGAAGCTGGAGGCCTTCGGCTGGCACGTCATCAAGGTGGATGGCCACGACCTGGCTGCCTTGGAGGATGCCTTCAAGCTGGCCCAGGACTACAAGGGTGCCCCCACCATGATCCTGGCCAAGACCGTCAAGGGCAAGGGTGTTTCCTTCATGGAGAACCAGGCCGGCTGGCACGGCAAGGCCCCCAACGAAGAGCAGTATCAACAGGCACGTCAGGAGCTGGTGGCCGCCCTGGCAGAGAAGGAGGGCAAGTAACATGGCAGAGAAGATCGCGACACGGGCCGCTTACGGCAAGGCCCTGGAAGAACTGGCTGCCCAGGAGCCGAACCTGGTGGTCCTGGACGCCGACCTGTCCGGCTCCACCATGACCAAGGGTTTCGGGGCCGAGCACCCCGACCGTTTCTTTGACATGGGCATTGCCGAGGCCAACATGGTCGGCGTCGCCGCCGGCCTGGCCACCTGCGGCAAGAAGCCCTTTGTCAACTCCTTCGCCATGTTCGCCGCCGGGCGGGCCTGGGAGCAGGTCCGCAACAGCGTGGCTTACCCCGGCCTGAACGTCAAGGTCGTTGGCTCCCACGGCGGCCTGTCCGTGGGCGAGGACGGCGCCACCCACCAGTGCATCGAGGATCTGGCCATCATGCGGGCCATCCCCAACATGACCGTCCTGTGTCCCTGCGACGGCAACGAGATGAAGCAGGCTGTCAAGGCCCTGCTGGCTTACGATGGCCCCGCCTATCTGCGTCTCGGCCGTCTGGCTGTGGAGACCGTCACCGACCAGGTGGAGGGCTATGAGTTCCAGATCGGCAAGGGTGTCCTCCTGCGGGACGGCCAGGACGTGACCGTGGTCGCCGTGGGCATGATGGTCCAAATGGCCCTCACTGCCGCCGACATTCTGGCTGAGGAGGGCATTTCCGTCCGGGTCATCGACATGCACACCATCAAGCCCCTGGACACGGAGATCCTGCTGGCTGCCGCCCGTGACACCGGCTGCATCGTCACCAGCGAAGAGGCGAACATCGTCGGCGGCCTGGGCAGCGCCGTCTCCGAGTATCTGACCTCCGTCTGCCCCGTGCCCGTCATCCGCCACGGCGTGGAGGACGAGTTCGGCCGTTCCGGTGCCGCCCAGAAGGTCCTGGAGGCCTATCACCTGACCCCTGCGGGCATCGCAGACAAAGTCCGCCAGGCCCTGACCCTCAAGCAGGCCCTGACCTTATAAATCGTCCATTCTTCTGGAGGAAAAGCAGACAGCCGCAGAGCGTTTCTCGGCTGTCTGCTTTTTTGCGCCTTGACGCTCTGGCTCTTTTTGCTTGCAAAAAGATACGGTCTGTTGCCTTACTTTTTTCGATGACAGAAAAATTTGCAAAAAACCACTGTTTTCCCTGCAAAATTTTCTTTTTCTTGGTTGCACTTTTCCCAAAAAAGGATTACAATACAAATGCAGAAAATCCAATTTTATCCAAGAAAGGAAAATAACGAGAAAAAGGAGAGATCTGTATGGCAATCATTGAAACCATCAACAGCGCCATCAACAGCTTCGTTTGGGGCGTCCCGATGCTGGTCCTTCTGGTGGGTGCGGGTATCCTGCTGACCTGCCGGACGTGCGGCGTGCAGTTCCGAAAATTTGGCTACGCCATGAAGAACACCGCCGGGAAGATCTTCAAGAAGGGCGAGGCCAAGGAGGGCGAGATCACGCCCTTCCAAGCGATGAGCACCGCCCTGGCCGGGACCGTCGGCACCGGTAACATCGCCGGTGTCACCACGGCCCTGACCCTGGGCGGCCCCGGCAGTATGTTCTGGCTGTGGATCACGGCCCTGATCGGCATGGCGACCAAGTACTCCGAGGTCCTGCTGGCCGTCAAGTTCCGCGAACGGAACAAGGACGGTGACTGGGTTGGCGGTCCCATGTACTACATCAAGAACGGCCTCGGCAAGAACTGGAAGTGGCTGGGTGCCATCTTCTGTATCTTTGCGGCCCTGGCGGCCTTCGGTATCGGCAACGCCGTGCAGGTCGGCAACATCACCTCATCCATCAACACCGTCATCACCTCCTTCAGCCCTGACTTTGCCGGGCAGAAGATGGTCAACAGCGTTTTGGGCATCATCCTGGTCATCCTGACTGCGATCGTTCTCTTCGGCGGCATCAAGCGCCTGGGCGCTGTCACCGAGAAGCTGGTGCCCTTCATGGCCGTCATTTATATCGTGGCTTGTCTCGTGGTCGTGGTTTATTACGCCAAGACCCTGCCCGCCGTGTTCGCCTCCATCTTTGAGGGTGCGTTCTCTCCCAGCGGCATCACCGGCGGGGCCGTTGGTTCCGTCATCCTGGTCATCACCTGGGGCGTGAAGCGTGGCGTGTTCTCCAACGAGGCCGGCTTAGGTTCTGCGCCGATGGCCCATGCCTCTACCTCCGAGACCGACTGCGTGAAACAGGGCCTCTACGGTATCTTTGAAGTGTTCGTCGATACCATCGTCATCTGCACCCTGTCCGGCCTGACCGTGCTGTGCGCCTGGAAGGGCGGCGCTCTGGACCTGAACATCGGCCACGAGGGCACCACCGCCTTGAACGCCCAAGCTTTGGGTTCCGTTTTCACCCAGAAGGGCGGCGCCATCATCATCGCCGTGGGCCTGGCGCTGTTCGCGTACTCCACCGTGCTGGGCTGGGCGCTGTACGGCACCCGCTGCTGCGAGTTCCTCTTCGGCGTGAAGGCCATCCGGCCCTATCAGATCCTCTTCCTGGTGGTCATCTTTGTGGGCGCGACCATGAAGCTGGACCTGGCCTGGGCCATCGCCGACACCCTCAACGGCCTCATGGCCATCCCCAACCTGATCGCCCTGTTCGCCCTGTCCGGCGTGGTGGTCAAGGAGACGAAGCGGCATTTCTCCGAAGTGCCCAGCAAGAAATAAGAAAAATAGTGCACAAAGATCCCATAGAATTTGACCCATTCCTTTTTAACGGCCTCATTGCCTTGCTGGCCCTGTCCGGTGTCATTGCAAGAACGACGAGAGAATATTTCGACCGGCAAAAGAAAAAAGCCTGAGCTGACTTCTTCAGAAGAATGATATGAAATTCAGAGGACCACGACTTGCATCGCGGTCCTCTGAATTTCTTTATTTTTCTTGTTATGTAAAAAATAACCAAAAGTGATTGACACCTGCTTAAAAATTGACAAAATAACAGCGTGGATTCCAATAAAAACCGGAGAGCGAGGGAAGGGAAAATCGGAGCAAATTCACAAAAAAAGGCATATACTCCCATTTGGCAAATTTTTTTGGACAAATAGACTTGCTTTTCCGACGAAATGAGCCTAAAATGAGGTCAGTGATCAAACTCGTCAGATGATTTTTCCGATGTTAAGTTGACCTTACGTGGATTTCCAGCAAATGGCACAAAGGTTGACGCCACCGGGAGAGGATGACAATCTGGAGACATCCGCATGAACGCGGGGGCCGAAGGGGCAAGACCAGACTCTCAGGCAAAAGGACAGATCTTTTTTAGGGGATTGCAGGCCGCACCTATTTCAAGGTGCAGCCAGACCTATCAGAGAACGCTTTTTGACGGAGCACCACGGTCTTGTGGCGCTCCGTTTGTGTTTGTCAGTTTCTGATGGGTTGGTTGCAAAGAGAAAAAGAGCAAATCGAGAAAAGGAGAGATCTGTATGGCAATCATTGAGACCATCAACAGTGCCATCAACACCGTTGTGTGGGGCAAACCCATGCTCGTCCTGTTGGTGGGTGCCGGTATCCTGCTGACCATCCGGACCTTCGGCGTGCAGTTCCGCAAGTTCGGCTACGCCATGAAGAACACCCTGGGCAAGGTCTTCACCAAGGCCGAAGCCAAGGAAGGCGAAATGACGCCCTTCCAGGCCATGAGTACGGCGCTGGCTGGTACCGTCGGTACCGGTAACATCGCCGGTATCACCACCGCCATCACGCTGGGCGGCCCTGGTACCATGCTGTGGCTGTGGATCACCGCCCTGATCGGCATGGCGACCAAGTATTCCGAGGTCCTGCTGGCCGTCAGGTTCCGTGAACGCAACAAGGAAGGCGACTGGGTCGGCGGCCCCATGTATTACATCAAGAACGGCCTCGGCAAGAACTGGAAGTGGCTGGGTGCCATCTTCTGTATCTTTGCGGCCCTGGCAGCCTTCGGCATCGGCAACGCCGTGCAGGTGGGCAACATCACCTCTTCCATCAACACCGTGATCACCGCCTTCAACCCCGACTTTGACAAGCAGTCCCTGGTCAACATCGTCCTGGGCATCATCCTGGTCATCCTGACCTCCGTGGTTCTGTTCGGCGGCATCAAGCGCCTGGGCGCTGTCACCGAGAAGCTGGTGCCCATCATGGCAGTCATCTACATCGTGGCCTGCCTGATCGTGGTCATCCGCTATGCCAACACCCTGCCCGCCGTGTTCCACGACATCTTCGAGGGTGCTTTCACCCCCAGCGGTGTCACCGGTGGTGTCGTTGGCTCCATGGTCCTGGTCATCACCTGGGGCGTCAAGCGCGGCGTGTTCTCCAACGAGGCCGGCCTCGGTTCCGCTCCTATCGCCCATGCTGCTACCTCTGAGACCGACTGCGTCAAGCAGGGCCTGTATGGCATCTTCGAGGTCTTCATGGACACCATCCTGATTTGTACTCTGTCCGGTCTGACCATCCTGTGCGCTGCCAAGGGCGCTGGCCTGGACCTGAACATCGGCACCGAGGGCAACACCTCCCTGAACGCCGCTGCCCTCGGCACCGTCTTCACCCAGAAGGGCGGCGCCATCATCATCGCGGTGGGCCTGGCTCTGTTCGCCTTCTCCACCGTCCTGGGCTGGTCCCTGTACGGCACCCGCTGCTGCGAGTTCCTGTTCGGCCACAAGGCCATCAAGCCTTATCAGATCATCTTCATCATCGTCATCTTTGTGGGTGCGACCATGAAGCTGGACCTGGCCTGGGCCATCGCCGATACCCTCAACGGCCTCATGGCCATCCCCAACCTGATCGCCCTGGTGGCTCTGTCCGGCGTGGTGGTCAAGGAGACCAAGCGGCACTTCTCCGAGCTGCCCAGCAAGAAGTAAGACCCCCTCACTTCTCTGCTGTCCCAGCAAGCCACGGCTTTGTTCGTGGGACCAAACACGAAGAGAGCCGGGTGCATATCTTAAATCCAAATATCCTTAAATTCTTCAAATTCTTCCGATCCTTTCTGAGAAGCCCCCGGTAGACGCCAGTCTCCGGGGGCTTCTTGGCGCTTTTCCTGCAAAAGCAAAGAAAAACGCACAGAGGGCCAGGCAGAAACGCAGGAAAGCTCTACAAACTATCGCTTGCGAAACGGGGGCGGGTATAGTATAATAAACTGTAAAAATCGAGGACTTTTTGTGACTGACGGAAGTGGGAAGGACCACAGGGAGCAAAAAGCATACTTGCGCCGACCGTCTGGGCAGTTCAATTTTCAAATGGAGGGAATTGGGCTGTCCTTTTTTCACATTGCGAAATCACAGCATCACACAGAAAGCCCCAGCGTTCGGAGAGATCGACCAGACCCCTCCGGGATCACTGTCATCAGAGAGGAAGGTTCGTTATGAAAAAAGTTGGCATTGTCATGGGTAGCGACAGCGACCTGCCGGTGGTGGAAAAAGCCATTGGCAAGCTGAAGGAATACGGTGTACCCTACGAAGTCCACGTCTACTCCGCCCACCGCACCCCCGTGCAGGCGGCCGAGTTCTCCCGCACGGCCCAGGAAAAGGGCTTTGGGGCCATCATCGCCGCCGCGGGCAAGGCTGCGCATCTGGCCGGGGCGCTGGCGGCAAACACCACGCTGCCGGTGATCGGCATCCCGGTGAAATCCTCCACCCTGGACGGCCTGGACGCCCTGCTCTCCACCGTGCAGATGCCCACGGGCATCCCGGTGGCCACGGTCGCCATCGACGGGGCAGCCAACGCGGCCCTGCTGGCCATTCAGATCCTGGCCGTCTCTGACGAGGGCCTGTCCGCCAAGCTCAAGGCTGCCCGTGCGGCCGAGGCCAATAAAGTCCTGGAGAAGAACGCCGGGGTCGAAGCAGAATACAATCAGTAAGCCCTTGGGGCAGTGAGAATGGAGGTACATACCTATGGGTGGTTTTTGCGGCGCGATCTCCAATCGCGACGTCGTGTTAGACGTTTATTTCGGCACAGATTATCACTCCCACCTGGGCACCCGCCGGGGCGGCATGGCCGCCTGGGACCCGGAGCTGGGCTTCCAGCGGGAGATTCACAACATCGAGAACGCCCCCTTCCGCACCAAGTTTGACAAGACGGTGGGGGAGATGGTGGGCAAGTGCTGCATCGGCAGCATCAGCGACACCGATCCCCAGCCCCTGCTGGTGCGCTCGGTTCACGGGACCTACGCCATCTGCGTGGTGGGCGTGATCCAGAACGAGGAAGCCATCATCGAGCAGATGCTGGGGGACGCCGACCGGCATTTTGAGGCCATGAGCGGCGGGCGCGTGAACTCCAACGAGCTGGTAGCCGCGCTCATCAGCCAGCAGCCCACCATCGCCGAGGGCATCCGCTACGCCCAGAGCGTGGTGGAGGGGACCGTCTCTGTTTTAATTATGACGCCCGATTTCCTCATCGCCGGGCGGGACAAGATGGGCCGCCTGCCCATCCACATCGGCCAGGACGACGAGGGCTGCTGCGTGGCCTTTGAGACCTTTGCCTACCAGAAGATGGGCTATCACGACGCCTACGAGCTGGGTCCCGCCGAGGTGGTGAAGATCACCAAGGACGGCTGGGAGACCCTGCTGCCCGCCGAGAAGGAGATGCGCGTGTGCGCCTTCCTCTGGACGTACTACGGCTACCCCAACTCCAACTACGAAGGCATCAACGTGGAGGTCATGCGGAACCGGAACGGCGCGAGCCTGGCCCGGACCGACAAGGCCAAGGGCGTGGCTCAGGACATCGACTTCGTCAGCGGCGTGCCCGACTCCGGCACCCCCCACGCCATCGGCTACTCCAACGAGAGCGGCATCCCCTTTGCCCGCCCCTTCATTAAATATACCCCCACCTGGCCCCGCAGCTTCATGCCCACGAACCAAAAGGAGCGCGACCGGGTGGCCAAGATGAAGCAGATCCCCGTCCATGAGCTCATCGAGGGCAAGAAGCTCCTCTTCGTGGACGACAGCATCGTGCGGGGCACCCAGCTGCGGGAGACGGTGGAGTTCCTCTACGCCAACGGTGCAAAAGAGGTCCACATCCGCTCCGCCTGCCCTCCCATCATGTATGGCTGTAAATTTCTGAACTTCTCCACCAGCCGCTCCCCGATGGAGCTGATCGCCCGCCGCACCGTCTACGACCTGGAGGGCGAAGAGGGGGAGAAGCATCTGGACGAATACAGCGACCCCAACACCGAGCGGGGCCAGAAGCTGCGGGAGGCCATCTGCCGGCAGCTGCACTTCACCTCGCTGGAATACCAGTCCCTGGATGAACTCATCAAGGCCATTGGCCTGGAGCCATGTAAGGTCTGCACTTACTGCTGGAACGGAAAGGAATGAGCGCAATGAATACAACTTCGAGATCTGACAGCTACGCCGCCGCCGGGGTGGACATCACCGCCGGGTACAAGGCCGTAGAACTCATGAAGACCCACATCGCCAAGACCATGACCGCCGGGGCCCTGTCCGACATCGGCGGCTTTGGCGGCCTGTTCGAGCTGGACCTGACCGGCATCACCAAGCCCGTCCTGGTCTCCGGCACCGACGGCGTGGGCACGAAACTCAAGCTGGCGTTCCTCATGGACAAGCACGACACCGTGGGCATCGACTGCGTGGCCATGTGCGTCAACGACATCATCTGCGTGGGCGCCAAGCCCCTGTTCTTCCTGGACTACATCGCCTGCGGCAAGAACGTCCCGGAGAAGATCGCGGGCATCGTCTCCGGTGTGGCCGAGGGCTGTGTCCAGTCCGGCGCTGCCCTCATCGGCGGCGAGACCGCCGAGATGCCTGGCTTCTATCCCATCGACGAGTATGACCTGGCCGGCTTCTCCGTGGGCGTGGTGGATAAGGACAAGGTCTTTGACAAGACCAAGATCCAGCCCGGCGACGTGATCCTCGGCCTGCCCTCTTCCGGGGTGCACTCCAACGGCTTCTCTCTGGTCCGCAAGGTCCTGGACGTGGAGCACACGGATCTGAAGGCCCCCGTGGAGGCCCTGGGCGGCAAGTCCTTGGGTGAGACGCTGCTGGCCCCCACCCGCATCTATGTCAAGAGCATCCTGGCCCTCATGGAGCAGGTCACGATCAAGTCCGTCTCCCACATCACCGGCGGCGGCTTCTATGAAAACATCCCCCGCAGCCTGCCCAAGGGCATGACCGCCAAGATCAAGGAGAGCGACGTGCCTGTGCTGCCCATCTTTGACCTCATCCAGGAGAAGGGCAACGTGCCCCGCCGGGAGATGTTCAATACCTTCAACATGGGCATCGGCATGACCGTCGTGGTCTCCCAGGACGAGGCCGACAAAGCCCTGGAGGCGCTGAAAGCCGCCGGGGAGCAGCCCGTCCGTCTGGGCGAGATCGTCGCGGGCGATGAGGGTGTTATCCTATGGTAAAGACCAAGATCGCTGTCTTAGTCTCCGGCGGCGGCACCAATTTGCAGGCTCTGCTGGACGCCCAGCAGAGCGGCACCCTCACCGCCGGGGAGATCGTGCTGGTCATCGCCAGCAACGACAAGGCCTATGCCCTCACCCGCGCAGCCAACGCGGGGGTGCCTGCTGTCGTGTGCAGCCGGAAGGCCCTGGGGAGCCAGGCGGCGTTTGAGGCCGCCATCTCCCAGGCGCTGGCCGAGCACGGGGCAGAGCTGATCGTCATGGCCGGGTTTATGAGTATTCTCACCGAGAACTTCACCAGCCAGTGGCCCCGGCGTATTTTGAACATCCACCCCTCCCTCATCCCGTCCTTCTGCGGGAAGGGGTTCTATGGGCTGAAGGTCCATGAGGCCGCACTGGCCTACGGGGTGAAGGTGACGGGTGCCACCGTCCATTTTGTCAACGAGGTGCCGGACGGGGGAGAGATCCTCCTGCAAAAGGCCGTGGACGTGTTGCCCGGCGACACGCCGGAGGTCTTGCAGCGCCGGGTGATGGAGCAGGCCGAGTGGAAGCTCCTGCCCCAGGCCGCGCAGATGATTTCCGAAGAGATCGGGAGGGAGAAAGCAGAATGAACGTCTATGAAAACCACGACCTGGCCGCCCTGCTGGCCGGGAACACCTACCCCGGCCGGGGCATCGTGCTGGGAAAGACCGCCGACGGCAAGCAGTCTGTCGCCGCCTACTTCATCATGGGCCGCAGCGAGAACAGCCGCAACCGGGTGTTTGTCCAGGAGCCTGATGGCATCCGCACCGAGGCCTTTGATCCGGCGAAGCTGGATGACCCCAGCCTCATCATCTACCATCCCGTGCGCCAGCTGGGCCGCGCCCTGATCGTCACCAACGGCGACCAGACCGACACCATCCGGGATCATCTGGAACTGGGCGAGTCCTTCGAGCAGGGCCTGCGTACCCGCGCGTTTGAGCCGGATGGCCCCAACTGGACCCCCCGCATCTCCGGCCTGCTCTCCGCCGACGGCAGCTATAAGATGTCCATCCTGAAAAGCGCCGACGCGGAAGGCTCTGCCTGTGCCCGGTATACCTATGAGTACCCCGGCGTGAACGGCGTGGGGCATTTCCTTCACACCTACGTCCAGGACGGCAACCCCATCCCCACCTTCCAGGGAGAGCCGGAGCGGGTGGCCATCACCGGCACGCTGGATGCGTTTGCCGAGATGATCTGGAACAACCTCAACGAAGCCAATAAGATTTCTCTCTACGTCCGCTTTACCGATCTGGCCACGGGCGCGTACCAGGAGAAACTGTACAATAAGAATAAGTAAAACCGGGGGAGCGAACGATGAAAAAATTAGAACTGAAATACGGCTGCAATCCCAACCAGAAGCCCGCCAACATCACTGTGAGCGACGGCCGGGATCTGCCCTTAGAAGTGCTGAATGGCAAGCCGGGCTACATCAATTTTATGGACGCGCTGAACTCCTGGCAGCTGGTCAAGGAGCTGAAGGAGGCCACCGGCCTGCCCGCCGCCGCGTCCTTCAAGCACGTCTCTCCCGCCGGGGCCGCCGTGGGCCTGCCCCTGAGCGAGACGGATAAGGCCATTTACTTTGTGAACGCCGACGCGGAGCTGACCCCCCTGGCCTGCGCATACATCCGCGCCAGAGGCGCGGACCGCCTCTGCTCCTACGGCGACTGGGCGGCCCTGAGCGACACCTGCGACGCCGCCACCGCCGCTTACCTCAAGCCGGAGGTCTCCGACGGCGTCATCGCCCCGGACTACACCCCTGAGGCCCTGGAGATCCTCAAGGCCAAAAAGAAGGGAAACTATAACATCGTCAAGATCGACCCCAATTACGTCCCCGCCGTGCAGGAGCACAAGGACGTGTTCGGCATCACCTTCGAGCAGGGGAGAAACAACTTCAAGATCGACGAGTCCCTGCTGGCCAACCTGGTCACGGAAAACAAGGACCTGCCCGACGCAGCCAAGCGGGATATGATCGTGGCCCTCATCACCCTCAAGTACACCCAGTCCAACTCCGTGTGTTATGTCAAGGACGGCCAGGCCATCGGCGTGGGCGCGGGCCAGCAGAGCCGCATCCACTGCACCCGTCTGGCGGGCAACAAGGCCGACAACTGGTATCTCCGCCAGCATCCCAAGACCCTGGGCCTGCAATTCCTGGATCACATCCGCCGCCCCGACCGGGACAACGCCATCGACGTGTACCTCTCTGACGAGTACGAGGACGTGTTGCGGGACGGCGTGTGGCAGAACACCTTTAAGGTCCGCCCGGAGCCGCTCACCGCAGAGGAGAAAAAGGCTTGGATCGCCACCCAGACCGGCGTGACCGTGGGCAGCGACGCCTTCTTCCCCTTCGGCGATAACGTCGAGCGGGCCAGAAAGTCCGGCGTTTTCTACATCGTGGAGCCGGGCGGGTCCATCCGGGACGACAACGTCATCGAGACGGCAAACCGCTACCACATGGTCATGGCCTTTACCGGCATGCGCCTGTTCCACCACTAAGCAAGGAGGTCAGTTTCCATGAAGATTCTCGTAGTAGGCGGCGGCGGACGGGAGCACGCCATCATCAAGAGCCTGAAAAAGAGCCCCCGCGTTTCTGAGATCTACGCCGCCCCCGGCAACGGCGGCATCGCCGCCGATGCCATCTGCACCGGCATCGGGGCGAAAGATCTGGACGCCATCACCGCCTTCGCCAAGGACAACGCCATTGATTTCGCGGTCGTTGCCCCCGACGATCCCCTGGTCCTGGGCGCGGTGGACCGGCTGGAAGCCATCGGCATTCCCTGCTTCGGCCCCAACAAGGCTGCCGCCATCCTGGAGGGCAGCAAGGTCTTCTCCAAGGACCTCATGAAGAAATACCACATCCCCACCGCCGAGTACGCCGTCTTTGACGACATGGACCAGGCGCTGGCCTATCTCAAGACCGCCCCCATCCCCACCGTGGTCAAGGCCGACGGCCTGGCCCTGGGCAAGGGCGTCACCGTTGCCATGACCCGCGAGGAGGCCGAGGAGGCCGTCCGCGCCTGCATGGAGGACAAGATCTTCGGTGAGAGCGGCAGCCACATCGTCATTGAGGAATTTCTGACCGGCCCCGAAGTCTCCGTTCTGTCCTTTACCGATGGCAACGTGGTCATCCCCATGGTCTCCTCCATGGACCACAAGCGCATCGGCGACGGCGACACCGGCCCCAACACCGGCGGCATGGGCACCATCGCCCCCAACCCCTATTACACCGACGAGATCGCCAAGACCTGCATGGAGACGATCTTCCTGCCCACCATGCACGCCATGAACGCCGAGGGCCGGACCTTCAAGGGCTGCCTCTACTTCGGCCTGATGCTGACGGAAAACGGCCCCAAGGTCATTGAGTACAACTGCCGCTTCGGCGACCCGGAGACCCAGGTGGTCCTGCCCCTGCTGGAGAGCGACCTGCTGACCATCATGGAGGCCACCGCCAAGGGTGAGCTGGACAAGACCGAGGTCAAGTTCAGCGACAAGTCCGCCTGCTGCCTGGTCCTGGCCTCCCAGGGCTACCCCAAGAAGTATGAGACGGGCTATCCCATCACCATCCCCGCCGACCTGGACGCGGAAGTCTATGTGGCCGGGGCCAAGCTGGACGACGGGGTTTTGAAGACCTCCGGCGGCCGTGTCCTGGGCGTCTCTGCCATCGGCAACACCCTGAAAGAGGCCATTGACAAGGCCTATCGTGAGGGCGCAAAAGTCAAGTTTGAAAACGCATACTGCCGTAAGGACATTGGCGCCAAAGCCCTGCGTGCAGAGGAAGAGGTAAAATAATGGTATATCGGGTATATGTTGAAAAGCGCCCCGGCCTGACCGCCGAGGCAGACGCCCTGGCGGGGGACATCCGCACCCTGCTGGGCATCTCCTCTCTGGAGAGCCTGCGGCTGCTCAACCGCTACGACGTGGAGAACATCACGCCGGAGCTGTTTGACTACAGCGTGAAAACCATCCTGTCCGAGCCTCAGCTGGACGTGACCACCGACACGCTGCCGGAGGGCGGCATCCTCTTTGCCGTGGAGTACCTGCCCGGTCAGTTCGACCAGCGGGCGGACTCCGCCGCCCAGTGCATCCAGATCCTCTCCCAGGGCGAGCGGCCTCTGGTCCGCTCTGCCAGAGTGTATCAGTTAAACGGCAAGCTCACCGCCGAGGAAGTGGGGGCGGTCAAAAAGTACCTCATCAACCCCGTCGAGGCACGGGAGGCTTCCCTGGAACCCTTCGATACCCTGGCCATGACCTACGACATTCCGGAGACCGTCGCCACCCTGACCGGCTTCCGGGCCTTGGATGAGGCCGGGTTGGAGAAGATGGTGGCCGATTACGGCCTGGCCATGGACGTGGACGACCTGCGCTTCTGCCGCGACTACTTCCAGTCCGAGGACCGCGACCCCACCATGACCGAGCTGCGGGTCATCGACACCTATTGGTCCGACCACTGCCGCCACACCACCTTCCACACCACCATCGACGGCGTGGAGTTTGCCAGCCCCATCCTCCAGCAGACCTATGAGGACTATCTGGCCACGAGAAAGAAGCTCAACCGCACCAAGCCCATCAACCTCATGGACATCGGCACCATCGTCGCCAAGCTCCTGAAAAAGCAGGGCAAGCTGGGCAAACTGGATGAGTCCGAAGAGATCAACGCCTGCACCGTGAAGATCAAGGTCGATACGGACAACGGTAAGGAAGACTGGCTCCTGCTGTTCAAGAACGAGACCCACAACCACCCCACCGAGATCGAGCCCTTCGGCGGCGCGGCCACCTGCGTGGGCGGGGCCATCCGTGACCCCCTGTCCGGCCGGTCCTATGTCTACGCCGCCATGCGTGTGACCGGTGCTGCCGACCCCCTCAAGCCCATTGAGGAGACCATGGCCGGCAAGCTGCCCCAGCGCACCATCGTCACCAAGGCCGCCGCAGGCTACAGCTCCTACGGCAACCAGATCGGCCTGGCCACCGGCCAGGTGGATGAGCTCTATCACCCCGGCTATGCAGCCAAGCGCATGGAGATCGGCGCGGTCATTGCCGCGGCCCCTGCCGCCAACGTCCGCCGCGAGCGTCCCCAGCCTGGCGACCTCGTGATCCTGCTGGGCGGCCGGACCGGGCGCGACGGCTGCGGCGGCGCCACCGGTTCCTCCAAGTCCCACACCACCGAGTCTCTGGAGACCTGCGGGGCCGAAGTCCAGAAGGGCAACGCCCCGGAGGAGCGCAAGCTCCAGCGCCTGTTCCGCAACGCCGAGGCCTCCCGCCTCATCAAGCGCTGCAACGACTTCGGCGCCGGCGGCGTGTCCGTCGCCATCGGCGAGCTGGCCGAGGGCCTGGACATCGACCTGAACAAAGTGCCCAAGAAGTACGAGGGCCTGGACGGCACCGAGCTGGCCATCAGTGAGTCCCAGGAGCGGATGGCTGTGGTCGTCGAGGCCCAGGACGCGCCCCGCTTCATGGAGCTGGCCGCCCAGGAGAACCTGGAGTCCACCGTGGTGGCTACCGTCACCGGCAAGGGCCGCCTGACCATGACCTGGAACGGCAACACCATTGTAGATATCGCCCGTTCCTTCCTGGACACCAACGGCGTGGAGAAGCACATCACCGCCATCACCGAACAGCCTGAGTCCATCCTGAAAGACCAGGTAAAGGACTTCAAGAAAGGCTATCTGGACCTGGCCGCCGACCTGAACGTCTGCTCCAAGCGCGGCCTGTCGGAGCGCTTTGACTCCACCATCGGCAGCGGGGCCGTGCTCATGCCCTTCGGCGGCAAGAACCAGCTCACCCCCACCCAGGCCATGGTCACGAAGATCTCCGTGGAGAAGCAGGACACCGACACCTGCTCCCTGATGGCCTGGGGCTACAACCCCTATATCACCGAGAAGAGCCCCTATCACGGCGCGTACCTGGCCGTGGTGGAGTCCGTCTCCAAGCTGGTCGCCACCGGCGCAGGGCTCAAAGAGACCTATCTCAGCTTCCAGGAATACTTCGAGAAGCTGGGCAAGGACCCCGCCCGCTGGGGCAAGCCCCTGGCCGCCCTGCTGGGTGCCTTCCGCGCTCAGAAAGAGCTGGAGATCGCCGCCATCGGCGGCAAGGACTCCATGAGCGGCTCCTTCAATGATCTGGACGTGCCGCCCACCCTGGTGTCTTTTGCCGTCACCACGGATAAGATCAAGAATATCGTCTCTCCTGAGTTCAAGGGGGCAGACCATCCTGTGGTCTGGCTGTGCCCCGAATATGGTCCCGACGGCCTGCCCGTGGCGGCCTCCCTCAAGCAGGTCTACCAGACCGTGAACAAGCTCATGAAGAAGGGCAAGGTCCTGGCCGCCTACACGCCCACCTACGGCGGCGTGGCCGAGGCCGTGCTGAAAATGACCCTGGGCAACGGCCTGGGCTTCCGTTTCGACGACGGCTGCACCATGGACGAGCTGTTCTCCTATGCCTACGGCTCCTTCGTCCTGGAGCTGACCGAGCCGCAGCAGATCGGCCTGCCCCTGGGCACCACCACGGCCGAAGCGGGCCTCACCTGGCAGGGCAACACCGTCACCGGGGACGAGCTGCTGGCCGCATACGAGAACAAGCTGGAGCCGATCTACGCCTGCAACATCGACCAGAAGCAGGAGAACATCCCCACCCTGTCCCACGAGAGCGACAGCTGGAAGAAGCCGCTCATCAAGTCTGCCAAGCCCAAGGTCCTCATCCCCGTCTTCCCCGGCACGAACTGCGAGTATGACGCGGCCAAGGCCATGCGCAACGCCGGGGCCGAGCCGGAGATCCTGGTCATCAAGAACCTGACCGCCACCGGCATCGCCGAGTCCATGGACGCGGTCGCCAAGGCCCTGGGCCAGGCACAGATCGTGTTCCTGCCCGGCGGCTTCTCCGGCGGCGACGAGCCGGACGGCTCTGCCAAGCTCATCACCTCCTTCTTCCGGGCGGCCAAGATCAAGGACCAGGTCCATGACCTGCTGAAGAATCGGGACGGCCTGATGCTGGGCATCTGCAACGGCTTCCAGGCGCTCATCAAGCTGGGCCTGGTGCCTTACGGCGAGATCATCGACACCGATGAGAATTGCCCGACCCTGACCTACAACACCATCGGCCGCCACCAGTCCCGCCTGGTGCGCACCCGCGTGGCCTCCAACCTCTCCCCCTGGCTGATGAACACCAAGCCCGGTGAGGTCTACACCGTGCCCATCTCCCACGGCGAGGGCCGCTTCCTGGCCTCTGAGGAGCTGGTGAAGCAGCTGGCCGAGAACGGCCAGATCGCCACCCAGTACGTGGACCTGAACGGCAACCCCACCGCCGACATTCACTTTAACCCCAACAACTCCGTCTGGGCCGTGGAGGGCATCACCTCTCCCGATGGCCGCGTGTTCGGCAAGATGGGCCACAGCGAGCGGACCGGGGCCGGCCTGTACTGCAACGTGCCCGGTGAATATGATATGAAGCTCTTCCGTTCTGCGGTGGAGTATTTTAAGTGATATTTCGAGAAGAATGAAAGGAGGAGCCTGACATGGCTTTTTACTATTCCGAACCCTCCCATACCTTCAGCGAGTACCTGCTGGTGCCTGGGTTCACCTCTGAGGAGTGTGTACCCGACAACGTCTCCCTGAAGACCCCCCTGGTGAAGTACCGCAAGGGGGAGGAGGAGTGCCCCATCAGCCTGAACATCCCCATGGTCTCCGCCATCATGCAGGCTGTCTCCAACGACACCCTGGCCGTGGCCCTGGCCAAGGAGGGCGGCCTGTCCTTCATCTACGGCTCCCAGTCCATTGAGGATGAGGCCGCCATGGTCCGCCGGGTGAAGAGCAGCAAGGCCGGCTTTGTCATCAGTGCCTCGAACCTGACCCCGGACGCAACGCTGGGCGACGTGCTGGCCCTGAAGGAGAAGAACGGCTTCTCCACCGTCGCCATCACCGAGGACGCCACCCCCACCGGCAAGCTCCTGGGTCTGGTCACCAGCCGCGACTACCGCGTGACCCGGATGAGCACGGACGTGCCCGTGCGTGACTTCATGACCCCCCGCGAGAAGCTCATCACAGCCCCCGCCGCCACCACCCTGAAAGAGGCCAACGACATCATCTGGGACAACAAGCTCAACGCCCTGCCCGTGGTGGACGAGGACGATCACCTGATGTACTTCGTCTTCCGCAAGGACTACGCCGAGCACAAGGAGCATCCTCTGGCCCTCCAGGACGCCGACAAGCGCTATCTGGTGGGTGCCGGTATCAACTCCAAGGACTATGAGCAGCGCGTGCCCGCGCTGGTCGAGGCCGGGGCAGACATCCTCTGCATCGACTCCTCCGAGGGCTACTCCGTCTGGCAGAAGAAGACCATCGACTTCATCCGTGAAAAGTACGGCGACACCGTGAAGGTCGGCGCCGGCAACGTGGTCGATCGCGAGGGCTTCCGTTACCTGGCCCGTGCGGGCGCAGACTTCGTGAAGGTCGGCATCGGCGGCGGCTCCATCTGCATCACCCGCGAGACCAAGGGCATCGGCCGCGGCCAGGCCACGGCCCTGATCGAAGTCGCTGCGGCCCGTGACGAGTACTATAAGGAGACAGGTGTCTATGTGCCCATCTGCTCCGACGGCGGCATCGTGTTTGACTTCCACATGACCCTGGCCCTGGCCATGGGCGCGGACTTCCTGATGCTGGGCCGTTACTTCGCCCGCTTTGACGAGAGCCCCACGAACAAGCTGATGATCAACGGCGCTTACGTCAAGGAGTATTGGGGCGAAGGCTCCAACCGCGCCCGGAACTGGCAGCGCTACGACCTGGGTGGCAAGAGCGACCTGGCCTTTGAGGAGGGCGTGGATTCCTACGTCGTCTACGCCGGTGCCCTGCACGACAACGTGGAGAAGAGCCTGTATAAGGTCAAGTCCACCATGTGCAACTGCGGCGTGATCACCATCCCGGACCTCCAGCAGAACGCCCGCCTGACCCTGGTCTCCGCGACCAGCATCGTCGAGGGCGGCTACCACGACGTGACCCTGCGCACCACCAGCGGCGGCGGTCAGTAATTTCCTTTTGTGGATGCCCCGGCCCGCCGAGAGGCGGGCCGGACATATCTTTTGAGCAAATAAAATCTGTAAGCATAGGAAAGGAGCGGGTATTTTTGAAGACCGACATTGAGATCGCCCAGAGCAGCACCATGCAGCACATCCGCGACATTGCAAAGGTTGCAAACGTCGAGGAGAAGTATCTGGAGCAGTACGGCAACTACAAAGCAAAAGTAGACTATAACCTCCTGAAAGAGCACACTGGTCCAGACGGCAAGCTCATTCTGGTCACTGCCATCACACCCACCCCGGCCGGAGAGGGAAAAACCACGACCACCGTGGGCCTGGCCGACGGGCTGCGGAAGATCGGCAAACGATCCGTCGTGGCCCTGCGGGAGCCGTCTCTCGGCCCCGTGTTCGGCCTCAAGGGCGGTGCGGCCGGCGGCGGCTACGCCCAGGTCGTGCCCATGGAGGACATCAACCTCCACTTCACCGGCGACTTCCACGCCATCGGCGCGGCCAACAACCTGCTGGCTGCGATGCTGGACAACCACATTCAGCAGGGCAACGCCCTGGGGATCGACGTGAAGAAGATCACCTGGAAGCGCTGCGTCGATATGAACGACCGCCAGCTGCGGAATATCGTGGACGGCCTGGGCGGCCGGATGCAGGGTGTGCCCCGTGAGGACGGCTTTGACATCACCGTGGCCTCCGAGGTCATGGCAGTGCTGTGTCTGGCTTCCTCCATCACCGACTTGAAGGAACGTCTCAGCCGCATGGTCGTGGCCTATACCTACGACGACAAGCCCGTGACCGCTGGCGATCTGAAGGCAGCCGGGGCCATGACCGCCCTGCTGAAGGATGCCCTCAAACCCAACCTGGTCCAGACCCTGGAGGGTACCCCTGCCTTTATCCACGGCGGTCCCTTCGCCAACATCGCCCACGGCTGCAACTCCATCATGGCCACCCGCATCGCCCTCAAGCTGGGCGACTATGTTGTGACCGAGGCGGGCTTCGGCGCAGACCTGGGCGCAGAGAAGTTCCTGGACATCAAGTGCCGCATGGCCGGTCTCAAGCCCAGCGCTGTGGTCGTCGTGGCCACCGTCCGCGCCCTGAAGCACCACGGCGGCGTGGCCAAGGCCGACCTGGGCACGGAGAACCTGGAAGCCCTGGAGCGCGGCCTGCCCAACCTGCTGCGCCACGTGGAGAACATCACCACCGTCTTCGGCCTGCCCTGCGTGGTCGCCATCAACCGCTTCCCCCTGGATACCGAGGCGGAGCTGGCCCTCATCGAGGAGAAGTGCAAGGCCCTGGGCGTGAACGTGGCCCTGTCCGAGGTCTGGGGCAAAGGCGGCGAGGGCGGCAAGGCCCTGGCCGAGGAAGTGGTGCGCCTGTGCGAGCAGCCCAACGACTTCCACCAGGCTTACGAGCTGGACACCTCCATCGAGGACAAGCTGCGGGCCATCGTCACCAAGGTCTACCGCGGCAAGGACGTGGTCCTCACCCCCAACGCCAAGAAGCAGGCCAAGCAGCTCACCGAGCAGGGCTTTGGCCAGTACCCCATCTGCATGGCCAAGACCCAGTATTCCTTCTCCGACGACCCCAAGCTCCTGGGTGCCCCGGAGAACTTCACCGTCACCGTGCGGAATATTAAGGTCTCCGCCGGCGCCGGCTTCCTCGTCGCCCTCACCGGCGACATCCTCACCATGCCCGGCCTGCCCAAGGTCCCCGCCGCCGAAAAGATCGACGTGGACGAGCACGGGAAGATCAGCGGGCTGTTCTGAGCCGCTATCCTTCCTTTCACTTTATTATGATACAAGCACTGCCCTGGGAAGTTTTGTTCCCAGGGCAGTGCTTTTTAGAAGATTTATAAGATTTGGTCTTGGTCAGACGCGACATAGGTCATAATGTTTTCGACGTTGCAGCCGAAGATGCGGCAGAGGTCATTGATTGTGGTGGTTGTGATCGGCTTATTCTTTCGGAGCTTATCAATGGTGGAGCTGGAGATGTGATGATTCTTGATCAGGGTATAGGTCGATTCCTTGGAAGAGGAAAGGGTTTCCCAAAAAGGATTGTAAACGATCATCTCTGCACCTCGCTTCCTGCCGTTCGGAATCTCTGCATGAGATATGATAAACGAAATTTTTCACTTGACTATGGTCGCAATAATGACTATAATAAAGGGAAATGCAGGAAACCAAAAAACGACAAGAAGTGAGGAATCTATATGGCTACGGTATGCTGTTTTTGTGGACAGAAATTAGGAAAGATCATGGATACAGGCTATGAGGTCGAGGGGAGCAGTTCTGGTGCCAGAATGTGTTGGCCTTGTAAACAGAAAAAGGATGCCCTGTCCAGCACAGAGGAAGAGAAACGGGCGGAGGCCGCTGCCTTTTTTGAGGACTGTCTTAAAAACGTAAAACTGGAACCTGACGTGAGAGAACTTACACAGCAGTGGCTCACGAGAGGGGAAGAAAAATATCAGAAGAAAAAGCATCAGGAAGAGGTAAAGGAAAAATACGATGCAGATATCGAGTCTTTTCTGATGACGACCACGAATCATTTGGAGGGATATTCTGTACAAGCTTACCAAGGTATCGCATCCAGCGAGGTCGTGATGGGGACAGGTGCGATGTCTGAATTCATGGCTGGGGCCTCAGACCTCTTTGGCACGGAGGACAGTGCGTTCAGCAAGAAACTGCTCCAGGCCCGGAACGCGGCGCAGAAAAAAGTGGCGATACGAGCGTATCATCTCAAAGCGAACGCGATCGTTGGCTTGAAGTTTGACTACTTTACGATCGGCAGTAACATGATCGCCGTTTCCTGCTCCGGAACGGCTGTTGTGGTTACAAAGAACGCCGGAGATCAGTAAAGCTGGTCTGTGCAGGAGCAGAGAGAAACATGCGCCCAGATTGAAATCTGACAAAAAAGTCCAACTGGATATGATAGAATCGCCGTGTACCGGACAAGCTGGTACACGGCGATTTTTTATGCAACATCAATTTGTCATCATACGAACGAAAGGGGAGTGTGACCAGTGGCAGTTGCCTACACCACCCAGAACCGCGCCCTCACCGTCTCCCTGTCCGGGGAGCTGGACCACCATCGGGTGAAGGGGGTCATTCGGGAGCTGGAGGGGGAGATCGACCGCCTGCTGCCCCAGCAGCTTGTGGTGGACTGCGCGGGGGTGACGTTTATGGACAGCGCGGGCATCGCCATTTTGCTGCGCCTGTGGCAGCGGATGGAGGAGCTGGGGGGGAGCATCCACATCCGGGATCTGCCGGAGCAGCCGGGGCGGGTGTTCCGGGCGGCAGGCCTGGCCCGGCTCATCCCCACCGAACCCATCCCGGAAAGGAGTGACGCATAGCCATGCGGACCATCAAGTACATCAACCAGGTCAGCCTGGTCTTTCCCTCCCGGTCGGCCAACGAGGGCTTTGCCCGCAGCGCGGCGGCGTCCTTTGCGGCGCAGTTGGACCCCACCCTGGACGAGCTGGGGGACGTGAAGACCGCCGTGAGCGAGGCCGTCACCAACGCCATCGTCCACGCCTATCCTGACGCCCTGGGGAAAGTGGAGCTGAAACTCCGCCTCTATCCAGAAAATGAATTTGAGGTCGTGGTGCGGGACTGGGGCGTGGGCATCGAAAACATCGACCAGGCCCGTGCCCCCCTCTTCACCACCGGCAGCGAGGAGCGGGCGGGGATGGGCTTTACCATCATGGAGAGCTTTATGGACACGGTCAAAGTCCGCTCCAGGCCGGGAAAGGGGACCACCGTCACCATGCGCAAGCGCTTTGCCCTGCGGGTGGGGGCCAAGGGGTGAGTGTCCCCGAAGCCCTGCTCCGGGCCGCGCAGGCCGGGGATCAAGCCGCCTGCGGGCAGCTCGTGGAGGAAAACCAGGGGCTTATTTGGAGCATCGTGCGCCGCTATGCCCGTGGTCATTTGGAGCTGGACGACCTGTATCAGTTGGGCTGCCTGGGCTTTCTCAAGGCGGTGCAGGGGTTTGATCTGGCCTTCGGGACGCAGTTTTCCACCTATGCTGTGCCCAAGATCGCGGGGGAGATCCGCCGCTTTCTGCGGGACGACAGCATGGTGAAGATCGGCCGGGGGCGGAAAGAGCGGGGCTATCTCATCCAAAAGGCCCGTGCGTCACTGTCGGCAGAGCTGGGGCGGGAGCCGGTCCTGTCGGAGCTGTCCCAGGCCACCGGCCTGACCCCGGAGGAAATTGCAGAGGTAGACTTAGCCACCGCTCCGGTCGCGTCACTCCAGGCGGAGATGGGGGAGGACGGGCTGTCTTTCGAGGGCGTGCTGGGCAGTGACTCCCCGGAGGAGAGCATCGTGGAGAAGCTGGCTCTGCGCACGGCGATCGACGCCCTGCCGGAGCGGGAGCGGCAGCTCATCTTACTGCGCTATTTCAAGGGCCTGACCCAGGACAAAACGGCGAAGGTTTTAGGCATCAGCCAGGTGCAAGTCTCCCGGCTGGAAAAGAAAATTTTGCTGCGCCTGCGGGGGGAGCTCAGCGGTGGGTGAGCAGGGCCTCGCTGTCCACGATGCGGTCCTGCGTCCCGACCTTCTCCCAGGAGAAGAGGGGGATGAGGTCACGGGGATGTACCGGCTCCGGTTTGGCCAGCAGACCGGCGGCGTGGGCGAGAAAGCCGGTGACGGCCTCCGGCGTGGTTTTCTGCCGGAGCACGCCCACGTCCAAATCCCGGTCCCGCTTGCTCAGCCGCCGCCCGTCCGGGCTGACCAACAGAGGGAGATGGCAGTAGGTGGGGACGGGGTAGCCAAGCTGCTCCAGCAGCCAGATCTGCCGGGGCGTGGAGGAGAGCAAGTCCCAGCCCCGCACCACGCGGGTGATGCCCATGGCCCCGTCGTCTGCCGTCACGGCCAGCTGATAGGCGTAGACGCCGTCCGAGCGGCGGAGGATGAAGTCGCCGCACTCGCTCTCTAATTTTTGCTGCTGGGGGCCGAAATTTCCATCGACAAACGAAATGACTTCCGCCGGGACTTTGAGGCGCCAGGCGGGACGCCGACCGCTCTCTAGGAGGGCGGTTTTTTCTTGGGCAGACAGGGTGCGGCAGTGGCCGTTGTACACTCTGGCTCCATCCGACGCATGGGGGGCGGAGGCGGCCAGCAGCTCTTTCCGGGTGCAGAAGCAGGGGTAGACCAGGCCCCGGTGGGCCAGTGTCTCGAACGCCGCTTCATACTGCGCCGTCCGGTGGCTCTGCTGGTACGCGACCTTCCCGGCCTGCCAGCCCAGGTCCCAGTCCAGCCCAAGCCAGTCCAGATCGTCCGCCAGCTGGTCGAGATAAGCAGGCTTGCAGCGGTCGGGGTCCAGGTCCTCCATCCGCAGCAGCATTTCCCCGCCTAAGGCCCGGATGTCCAGCCAGGCCAGCAGGGCGGCAAATAAATTCCCCAAATGCATCCGTCCGCTGGGAGAGGGCGCAAAGCGGGCGCGGGGCGTTTTATGATCTGGCAACATAATAAGTATCCTCCATCCATTTTGCAGGATTGTTCTGAATATACTCCGCAATGCGAAGATAATCTTCTTCACAACGAATTACATGATCATAGTATGATCGTTGGAAAATCGGAAATCCCAACGCTTTCGTCACCAAGGACTTAAATGCCTTGATCCTCATCGACAGGTCGTTCGTAGGGGCCGCAGACCCCTGCGGCCCGCCCAACGTCTGCCGAATGAAAACGATCATATGAAGATGATTCGGCATGATAACGTATTCCCCAATGCCGGGAATCCCAAGCAAATACTTTTCTACAACGGTGCCCCAAGCGGTCAGGTGGCTGCGCGGGCCGCAGAGGTCTGCGGCCCCTACAATGGAACTGAGGACGGGTCTTTTTTCTTTTGTGCAAATGGTGACGAAATAGGCACCGCTTTGGCCGTAGTCGTAATTCGGCAAGCGTAGAGATTTTCGTTGCAGCATGGGTCCACATCCTGACATGAGAAGTAGTTCTTATTTTACCACAGTTGTCCTTGGAAAGGCAAACCTTGCCTTTTGGGGGCTGGTAGGGTAAAATGAGGTAACTGATTAGAAAAAGGAGCAAATCCCCATGTCCATCACAGCAGTACGCGCTTACCTGGCCCGGTTTGGGCTGGACAGCAAAGTTTTAGAGTTCCCCGTTTCCAGTGCCACGGTCGAGCTGGCCGCTGAGGCCGCGGGGGTCATTCCGGCCCGCATCGCCAAATCTCTGTCGTTCAAGGTGGACGGCGAAGCCATCCTGATCGTCACCGCTGGGGACGCGAAAGTGGATAACGCCAAGTTCAAGGCGGCCTTCCACACCAAGGCCAAGATGCTCACCCCCGACGAAGTCACCGAGATGATCGGCCATGCCATCGGCGGCGTGTGTCCCTTCGGCATCAAGGAGGGTGTCAAGGTCTACCTGGATGAATCCATGAAGCGATTTGACAGCGTGTTTCCCGCCGCGGGGTCGTCCAACAGCGCCATCGAGCTGACCTGTGACCAGCTGGAGCAGGTCGCCCAGAATTGCCAGGGCTGGGGCGATTTTTGTAAGGGTTGGGTGTAAAAAGCACATAGAGAAAAGGATAGCTGATGTCTTGCGTTTGTAAAGATATCAGCTATCCTTTTTGTATTCTGATCCAAAACCCGAGAGATTTCACGTTTTTAACCCGATAGATTTCGCACTTTCAACCCGAGAGATTTCATCGGAAGTATTTGTTATATATTGATTAGTAACTCAGGCAGTGTCCAATGGAAGAATTCCTCAAACAAAGTAAGCCCTTTGTTCAAAGCATCACTGACCGGGTTCGGTACCACGGTCAGCAGCAGGAAGCAGGTGCCCACCGCCAAGCTTCCCAGGACCACCCGTACCACCTCTTTCTGCCATACATGGTTCAAAGTACGCAGCGGTGTGGCATCCTGCTCCGGCGGCAGAGTAAGCGGCGCATCCATATCCGCCAAAATTCTCCGGCAGGTGGGGCAGTGGGGAAGATGCTGTTGGATGAGAGCTTGGGAATCCTGGCTGAGGGTGTGGTCCAGCCAGAGGGGGAGTAGGTCCTGCACAAGGTCACAGGTGTGGTCTGGTTTCATGGGGTACCTCCTTCCTGCCTGTCGTTCCCCATGGGGTCGGGCTGAGTGGGCTGCTTGGTGAGAAAGCCTGCGTCGGTGAGGGAATAGGTCAGGGTCTGGTCTTGGAAGATCACGGTCACGGTGAAGTCTTCTGGATATTTTTTCATGGCCTCCACCTGCTCCGGCTGGATGGGCCAGGCGTAGCAGATGGCCTGCCCGGCATTCGCGTGCCCCAGCCATTCTTTGCAGACCCGGATGGTCATGCCAACGGTAGCAGTGGTGCCGTCGGGGAGCTTCCCTTGGATGTACTCCATCTTGGGGCAGAGGACGGCGTTGTGCATGGTGAAGAGGATGCCCCAGCGCTGGCCGAGATAGGACGCGGGGCTGCGATAGAAACCGGTGCTGATCTCTGCGTCTGACCTGCTGGCGAGGACGGGGTGCCGCACCAGCAGGGTGCCGCCTGTTGTCAGCAGGCCGAAGGCCAACAGCACGGCCAGTGCCAGCCCGACGAGCTTCCGTCGTTTCCGCCGAGCCGGGACGGGTAGGGGCGGCAGGGATGTTTCTTGCGTCTGGGGGCGAAGAGCCTCTGCTTTCTTCCGGCAGGCGGGGCAGGCGGCAAGATGGGCCTCTACCTCCTCCCGGCTGCCGGGGTGCAGCACGTCATCCGCCCACAGGGGCAGCAAGTCTTGGATCGTGTTACAGGTCAGGGTCATGCTGGTCCACCTCCTTGAGATAGGCAACGATTTTTTCTTTGGCCCGGTAATAGGTCACTCTGGCCCAGCTGGGGGTCTTGCCGAAGAGGGCGGCGATGCGGTCATAGGGCAGCTCCCCAAAGACCCGCAGGGTGAAGACCTCTTTGTAGGGCTCGGCCATGGTATGCAAAAATTGATGGATGAGAAACGCCTGCTCCCGGTCCATCAGCTCGTCTGAGATCGACACCTCGCTGGGCGTCTCCCGCAGTTCCTCCCAGGAAACGGCCCGTCCCTGCTTCCGGCAGTGGGAGTAGAAGGTGTTCCGGCCGATGGTGAAGAGCCAGGCCCGAATATCTTTTCGGCCGTCATATTGGTCCAGGGCCTTGAGTGCTTTGAAAAACGTCTCTTGGGTCAGCTCTTCGGCCAGGTGATGGTCACCGGTGAGGCCGCAGAGATAGTGGAAGACATCGGAGAAACAGTCTTGATAGATATGGTCAAATCCCACGGCAGGTACCTCCTTTCACTGGAATAACGCGGGGGAAGGGGAGTTGTTACAGGAAATTGAAAAATTTTTAGAATTTTTGGGATGAAAAAAGAGAGAGTTCCGAAATAGAACTCTCTCTAAAGATGGTCCGAGTGTAATTATAGGATTTCAGAAAACGCAGATATATCAACGGTTGCTGGCAGTCGGCAAGAGGTATTTATTCTAAAAATTCAAAATGACGAGAACAACGCCGCCCAACAGGACAACGGGCGGTGTTCTTATATATCCATTTTTAATGTGCTTGGCGCATTATGGTAGAATGTCATCCCTAAGGATGTAACGATTATATCATTCTGCTTATCTGGATTATCTGTAATCTCCATCCACACATTGCCACCAAGTCGATTTTGGTTTTGCAACAGTCCTAACGAAATCAGTCGGTCAACTTGATATAATTCTCTGCCTTGAATTTTTAATCCATCTTTGATAGCAGCTTCAAATAAAAGAGCATAATCGCTGACAAACATTCGTCGATTAGCTTCTGTCAATTCGCAAAATTTTTCCCAAGAAATAGCTCCTTTTACATAGGAAGCATAAAAACTGCCTAAAACCTTGGATTGGATTTCATCTATTTGATTCCCTAAAATTATTAGCACCCGACTAAGTTCTTTTTCAGCCTCTTTAGGATCTGCATCAAGTTTTTTGCGATGTTCATCTAATTTCTCTTGGGGAATACTCCCAGAATTAAATTCTGAAATAAATGTAAGGGTTTGCTTTATAAGATTGCGTTCGCGAAGGTTATACCCTGTTTTACAAATAGCTGCAATAGTGTTGACAACGGGAATTCCTTTTAATACCTCGCTTTCTAAAAGTGCGTCAATCCCAAGTTCAACATATTCGCTGACGACTTCGTGGGTAGAAGAAAATAGAGTATTTTTAAGCGCAGGAACTAACTCACTCATAAGTGCACCATCCTTATAACTTGATTGTTAAAGTATATCAGGTAATTGAAAGTTTGTCACCACTCTTGATGTCAACGCCGCCCAACAGGACAACGGGCGGCGTTTTCATATATAAAACCATGAAGG